>Ga0315310_10000022_pt1 | contig 115532 bp, 95 predicted proteins | sample TDP5_MG_FD_203630 | JGI IMG/M metagenome (GOLD analysis project Ga0315310, IMG submission 203630) | Freshwater sediment microbial communities from Lake Towuti, South Sulawesi, Indonesia - TDP5 | ecosystem: Environmental > Aquatic > Freshwater > Lake > Sediment | place: Indonesia: South...
GGCTATACCCTTGCGATTCAGTTATTTCGGGTTTGCCTGGATGCGTTATCACAGGCACAGCAGAACTCAAAACCGAAGACCTTGATGAAGGTATGCATCGAATAAAGATTTATGCAAAAGATTATGAAAATAATACTAAAACTGCAGATGTCCATTTCTACATTCGCAAAAAGAATTGGGTTGATTTTCGGCGAGGATTTGAATTGAGCAAGCTGTTGACTTTTTATAAGGCATGAATAGAATTATTATAAGTAATTGAGGAGGTTCTATGAGAAGAATAATTTTAGCAATCCTTACTTTTGCTTTCTGTCATTTATGGGCAGAGGTGAAGGTGGAAAAGGTCTTAGAGACCACAAGCGTAAAGAAATATAATCAATGGGTGAAGAAGAATAAGGCAAAGTATCCGGGATTGAAGCCATATTATCTTAAAACAGAATGCATAAAATGGGGTAAAGAGTGGAAGGTTTATTATTACAATGAGGATGGCAATTTGCGAAAAGAAGAATTGTTAAAAGCAAAACCTGGTTGGTGGTTATACGTAAGTGGTGAGTCTTTCTTAGGCAAAGTAGTTGTTACAGAGTCCGATTCATTCTTAGGAGAATCCTCACCGATTATTTACACCATTAAAAACGAAGAAGGCAAAAAGATGTTTTCTTTTGAATGGGGATTTGACTATGAAACAGGCAAAGGTGTATATGCATTACCCAATGGTATTGGATTATTTAGATCTAACTCCTTAGAAAATTACGCTGAGATTCTTACCTGGGATGGCAAAATAATAGGTAGAATTGATGGCTTTTTGAGGTTGGATGCATATTCTTCAGCAGAAATGCTCTCCATAGCATCACCCGACAATAAATTTATGCTTTTAAGCGGTGGTGGCACAACAGTTTACATTAAAGATGGTAAGGAAATCTGGCGTAAAACATCTCCTTCAGGTAGACTAAGCATTTCTAATGATGGTGAGTATGTTAGTATTGGAGCTAATGCTGAACTTTACGGCACAATTTATCTGTATAATTATAATGGAGAACTCATATATTCTTATAAATTCCCAGATAAAAGCAGAGGAATTCCGACATCAAAATTCTCTTCTGACAATAAGTACTTAGTGGCTGAATTTGGCGAACAAAAATCTCTCTTGAATAACATTACTGGTGAACCTCTATGGCTAAAAAAATGCGAAGGCACAATCGTCTCTTTTGCAAAAAATAATGAATATATCACGTTCGTCGACATAAAAGCTCAAAAGATATACATCTACAATACGCTTGGAAATCTACAAGATACAATCAATGCGCCTTACGGAGAAGACATAAAGAAAAAACGCACGAAAGAGGGTGAAATAATAGAATCTAAAGTTCTTTACTCTAATTGGACTTGTGAGGTATTTGATGATTTAATAATCACTAATTCCGGTAGAGAATGGCATCCTATTATATACAAGATTAAGTAGAGGAGGCTTTATGAATAGAGTTGCAATAATATTCTCACTGGTGGTAGCATTGTTATTTGCGGATACTACAGCAACATATTTCTGGCCAATTCCTGGTGGCGATAAAATAGTAATTTCTAACTTGGGAGATTACAGACCAGAAACTAGCCCAGCACATTTTCATGCCGGAATTGATATTCCAACGGACACGGTGGATTACAAAGAGGATGTGTGGACAATTACCTTAAGTTTCAGGGTAGATACGATTATTCACAAAGACTATACCGGTATTGGATATATTGTAAAAGTGCAACATTTTTCAAACGATACTACTAAAGAATTATCACACGGTTCACGCTACATTCACATGAACGACATTGAACCAGATTTGCAAATAGGTTCAGTTTATATCGGTGATTTAATATCTTATCAAACAACATTTTGGCAGAATCATCTCCATTTAGATTATCGCAGACCACATTCGCTCAGCGGTTCAAATGTCATAAATCCTTTTGTTCTACCAATACTACAAGTAGATGATACACTCAAACCCATTCTTAATCATCTCTATGTAGATTATTCCTGCCACGGTGATGCGGATGTTGAAAATTTGAACTTCTTGAGTTATGAATTTGATACCCTTTACGGGGATACGATGGGTGGTGGAATTACCTTCACAAAACTTAAACTGCCCACTGAATCACCGGACAACGACCTTGATGACCCGCATATCTTGATTAGTGGCAATCGTAAGGCAAGATTTGTGCTTGGCGGACACGATAATTTTTACAGCACGACAGATAGAGGAGCACCTTATGAACTTTCACTCTTTCTTTTCGATGCCGATAGTCTGGGTGTGAGACAGAAGTCTTATTATACTTTAAGATTTGATTCGCTTTTGGGTTCACCTGACGAAGTTCATCAAGAAGAGGATGTTTACCATGTGAGCGCACCATTGATTTCTGACATTGGTGCACCTCAATACTATCGGCTATACCCTTGCGATTCAGTTATTTCGGGTTTGCCTGGATGCGTTATCACAGGCACAGCAGAACTCAAAACCGAAGACCTTGATGAAGGTATGCATCGAATAAAGATTTATGCAAAAGATTATGAGAATAACACCAAGACTGCGGATGTACATTTCTACATTCGCAAAAGTGATTGGGTAGATTTTTGTAGGGGATTCAAGGAGTGAGCAATGAAGAGCATATTTGGATTGGTTTTAGTCATTTTTGTGCTATTAATATTGCAATGTGGTAAGGATGAAACCGAGGATGAGGAAACAGGTATTACTGAATTGCGACCAATTAGTGAAATTACATTTGGTTCTGGCTGGAACGATGCTGATTCTACTGTTGCTGATACCGGTAGAACTTTTTCTCCGATTGATACAATTCGTTATCAGGTGAAATTTGATTCAGTAGTGGGAAATTGGTTTATGGTTAAAAAAGTATGGAAACGAAATGATACCTTATTATTTTCGTCGGTTGTTTTGATACCAGACGGAACCAAAAGGATATGTGGCGAAATACGACATTATGATGGTCAAAATCTCGAAACTGGGACCTATAAGATTTCTATTCTATATTTTAGGGCAGACACTGCCTGTTATGATTCAGCCAAGTATAATACAGGCGTAAATCGTAATTTTGTCATTCAATAGGAGGCAAAGATGCGCTTTTTAGGAATTTTTGTGTGTCTAATTACAATTTTAGAGGCAAAATTAGTGCCTACTCCCTTTTTTATGAATTTACAGCGAGTAGGTCGTGATTCAACCCTTACCCATTTTGGTAAGAAGTTGTTTCATGATTGTTATGGCATTGCAATGGTGAAGCCGAGGGGAACGAATTCGACACTTTTGATTGTTAGTGACCCGGATTGGTGTCGGTTGATATATACCAGGGTATATGAACAGCAACAGGATTTTGAATATTTAAGGCAATTTGGTGGTTATGGAACTGCAACAGATAAATTTATCGTGCCCAAAGGGTTATGCATTGATACTACCATTTATTCAAACAATAGTGATATATATGGAATTTATATTGCTGATTCAAGAAATAATCGTGTGTCAAAATTAAAATATAGCATAGCTCAAGATAGAATTCTCGTTGATGGAATTTTGGTTTCTGGTTTAATCAATCCCGCTGATGTTGCCTGTGCTTCAAGGTCTGAAGGTGGTGCATATATTGTTATTGCTGAGAAGGATACCCATCGAATTCGGTTATATCAAAGAAGTGCCACTGGGACTATTTCTTTGATTCAAATTTATGGCAATCGTGGTTCTGGGGTTGGTGAATTTTTTGAACCGCAAGGGGTGGCAATATGTCAGGCAACAGATGCCCAGGGTGGTTATTTTATCTATGTAACTGATACGGGAAATCGCCGTGTAGTTTGTCTGCGTTATAAACCAGCCGAAGGCATAACCTGGAAGGGTGGATATAGGACAATGGAGAATGCTCATTTTCTTTCAGTTACTGCAAGCCAGTATTATTGTGTCTATGTGACCGACTTTATCCAGAATAAAATCTGGGTGTTTACACCTGGACTTGGAGAATTGTTATACAAATATGGCGATGCAAGTCTTTTAAATGGTCCAAAAGATGTTTACATTGATTGGGATAGAATTGGTCTGACTGAGCGCTGGACAGCGACCACAGGTCTCCAATATTTCAAAATCGTCCCTGAAATCCGGGAGTTTTATCCGGAGCCACAGAATTTTGATGCGACTGAGGATTCGGTGAAGATTAATTTTCGGGTGGATGAGACTGCACATTATTTGACGATGACCGTAGCAGGAAGGAATCTCTTTGAAAATCAATATTTTACACCGGGCAGATATAAAGTTTACTGGGACGGCAGGGGAGCAGATGGAAAAGTAGTTTTGCCTGGGAATTATGTGATAAGAATCTATTGCCAAGGTCAGGTGATTGCGACGAGTAATGTCACGGTTAAAGGGACTATAGTAAATGCTGGCACATTGCCAGTAGATGCCCACTGGACTGAGGAAGATGAGCCCTATGTGCTAACTGGTAGTGTAACGGTAAACCAAAGGCTTACAATTGACCCAGGAGTAAAGATAATGCCAGTTGACAATTTTATTTTAAAAACTGCCGGCGGTCCTTCAGGCAACAAAATTATTGCTCATGGTTCGGCGATAAATAAGATATTGTTTACACCGCATCGAAAACTATATCCCCTAACCGATTCTGTGCCTAAGGGATTCTGGAAAGGGATTTATTTCGATGATAATCACCCATATTGGTCCGATACCCTGCTTCTTAATCATTGTGTCATTGAGGCGGCAGGTTCGGATACCGCGGCAATTCAAGCGCGTAATAACGACTATGTGATAATCACCAGTTGCGAAGTCAGAAAAAGTAGTGGTTATGGATATTATGAAAGCAATTATCGGGTCAATTCAAATATGCAGACAACAATAATCAATAATAGCACATTTGAAGATAACGATTCGCTACCGATACGCGTCGCTTTTTCGTCAATCTGCGAAGTGCAGGATAATCAATATATTGACAATAAAATTGCGGCAATCGAGGTCGGCGCATCTTACCGGCGACATAGTGGCACACTAATCAATCCTGGACTGCCTTACTGGTTTATCTGTAATCGGTATGGTGGTCTTCAGAAATATTTTGAGGTTCAGTCTGCCGGAGATTCATGCATCACCCTGACAATTGGGCCAGGCACGAGGTTACTATTTGAAGACAGCAGTTCTTTGCAATGTAGTTATAACTTCACGTCTTATAATAGAGGTCGGATTATTGCCCTGGGCAATGAAAATGATTCGATATTTTTTTCAGCCTTAGATGCCACTTTAGGTTGGCAGGGAATTCGTGTGAGAAAATGCAATTCCCTTGACACCTCGTATTTCGAATATTGTGCCTTATCTTATGGGGGTCAAAAGGTAGAAAGTGGTTATGGGTATGGTAACATTATGCTTAAAGAGGCGCCATTATCAATCAGGCATTGTTCTATAAAATCCAGCAAGACCAATGGATTTGACTATGTTCCTACAATTTCGACCTTAATTCCAGAGATAAAGGACAACTATTTTGTTGCCAACGATTCAGTTCCTCTGGTTATAAGGGCTGATTGGCTCAAGCGCCGGGATACAAATTTCTTCGAAGATAATAAACTAAATTACATACATGTAAACGGCGCAACGATTGATTCGAGTTGTGCGATCGCTGACCAGGGTGTGCCTTATGTGATAAAAGGGTCAACTGTAATATCCACCGAGAATAACCCGGTTATTGTGCACATTGACAGCAATGTAATAATGTTGTTCATGGATGGTGCTATTGATGTGCACTTGAATTGTGGTTTGATTGCTAACTATGTGACATTTTCCAATTATGATATGGCATCTTTAGGTAATTTAGTTTTCAGGTCTTGTAACGGTGATTCGACGGTCTTAAGAAATTGCACAATTGACCATCTTGAGCACAATAATAACTGTGCGCTATGGAGCTACAGCAGTTCACCCAAAATTGTAAAGACAAAGATAACAAACTGCAACATCGGCATATACTTTACCAATGTGCCATCTTTGCCGGTAATTGATAGCTGTGAATTTTACCTTAATCAGACGGGTATTCAGTTTACCCATGTTGAATCATCACAACCGCGGTTGAGGCACAATACCTTTATTGGCAATAAGTGCAGCATAAAAAATGGTTCAGTAATCGTCGTGCCGGCAGATTCCAACTGGTGGGGTGATGAGACCGGGCCGTGGGACCCATCAACAAAGGCACCTGATTATAATCCTACAGGTAGAGGTGATTCGATTGGAGATTATGTAAAGTACCGACCATGGCTTACTTCGCCCGTGCACCCAGCGGTTGTAACTTTAATCCAACCGAACGGTAATGATACGCTATATTGCGAAAGCGATTATGAGATAAAGTGGACAATGGCGGCTAAGACCGCAGGAAACGCAGTATCGCTACGCTCGCAGGATCGTTACACTTGCAGTATCGCCTCTGGCTCGCAAGACAGTAGCGGTGCGATTTATCGCACAAAAATGTCGGATGAATCCGACCGCTACAAATTTAATAATGATAGTAGGCAAGTGGAAAAAGGGGGAATTGGTAGGGGGATTTTACGCCAGGAGTTGTATTGGACAAGCGATTTTCCGGAAGGTGGTTCAAGGACCGAGGCGTTATGGAAATTCATTGACACGGTTAGTGTGAGTGAGTCAAGTTATGTCTGGCAGGTGCCGAATACGGTATCAAAGAAATGTCGGATTGCCATCAAGGTATACTATGTTGGCGGTGTCATCGGTGTGGATGTCAGCGATGCAAATTTTACAATTCTCGACACCGTGGCGCCACAGATTATGGTAATCAAGCCGAATGGCAATGAATACTTTATTCCGCTAATCGAAGACACAATCAAGTGGCAGGCGGCTGATAATTATAAACTTGACCGTTTCAATATTCTTCTCTCGACCGATGGTGGCAACAATTTTGAAATGGTAACCGAAAATCTTCGGGCACCATGCTCAACCTATCTCTGGACGCCTGAGCAAAGAAATGGTTATGAGTGTCTCATAAAGATCGAAGCCCGTGATTCACTGGAAAATTATAACGACGATTTGAGTGACCAGTTCTTCTACATTCCGGTCAAATCATATACCAGTGAAATGACTCCTTTTAATAATGGCTCAAGAATCAAACGTCCTGCCTCAAGCCAGCATCTTTACCTTGTCTATACCCAAGATAATGAGCCCTGTCTTCATGGGCTATCAGGGAATCTCGAAATAAGTAAGGGGCAAAAAGGACCAATGACCGAACAGTCAGGTGCTGGAAAAATCTATTTCATTCAGTCCAATGATTTAGGTAAAAACTATCAGAATCGTATTTACTTAGGTGATGGTTATTATCCCTCACTGGCAATCAATGAAGCGGGCAGTCCGATTATTGTTGCCTGGACAAGCCGGGACAGAACGAGAATATACTATCGTTACCGGGGCAAGGTCTGGTCACCATTAATAACCCTGATTGATTCGGTTCTTGATGTCACCTATTCCCCGGTCTCGATTCAATATATTGCTGATTATGTTTATTTAGCCTGTTTGAAGACCACCCGACTTAGTCCTGAGGAGATAAGGGATGAAGTCGTGTATATGAATTTCCCCTATAATGACCCTGATGCAATATATCAGGAACCGATCGACCACTGGCGGATTATCGGTGCTGATGACTCGTTGCCGGAATTTGTCTCCCTCTCGGTTGACGGCTCAATGATGCCGCATATCGCCTGGGAAAGACCACCGGCCGAGACAATCTTCATTGCACCTTTGCCACCATTTGACATATACTATGCCTATCTCGACTGGCTTAACTGGTCAATTACCAACATCTCTAACAGCCCGGCCAATTCAATAAATCCTTCGCTTGACTGGTATGGTGGCCATACCTATGTGGTCTGGCAGGAGAAGACCGATGGCTACAGTGTCTTTTTGTTTAAGAGGAACTACAATGAATATCCACCTGCAGAACAGACCGACACACTGTCCAGTGCGGGTAATGGTTTCTATCCGGTAACGAGGATGGGTGGCGTGGTCTTATGGTCGGATGCTGATTCACTGGAGGTTTATGCACGGGTCTGGGATTGTTTTTTCCAGGGCTGGTTACCTGTTGAGAACTTAAGCCGGACACCTGATACCTCGAGGTATCCGATTGTTGAGGTCTGGCAAGGCGAGAATGGCATTAATATCATCGGCAACTGGACCGAGGGGAACAATAATTATGGTCTTGGTCAGCGTTTCGTTTCTGGTTTTCCGATTATGAGAGGCCATGAAATCTTCCTTCCCAGTTATTATCTGAAATTGGGTGATAAGGCGTCCACACCCTACACATTACACCGGGATAGCACGATTGCAAATAATCATGGTAGCTTTGACTTAGGTTATGACACCCTTATCTACAATCTGCCCTGTATCAATAAGTCTGCCCGGTGTCGGTTAAGGCTTGAGTTGTACTGTCCGGGCACAAGGGGGCAGAAAGATAACGGCTGGAAAATCAAACTTGATCTTGATGGGGTGATGCAGCATATATTGAATTTAGTGCCCGATGAACTGAATATCTTCGACTATGATGTGCCTGCGGTTGTGAATATGGATGGTAAGGCAAGAATCAGGCTCAAGAGGATAGATGGTGATTATATTTTGTTAAAGCGGGTTCTATTCTTTGAATATGAAAGGCACTATAATCTTGCCAGCACATTCTCCGGTGGCGTGCAGGGTGAAGAGGCATCGGTTATAAGCCCATTCTTTTCTTTGAATATCTATCCGAATCCGACCAAGGGTGTCTTGAAAATCCGCTTCAACTCACCTGATAAGCGTAAGGTTACAATAAAACTATATGATGTTTCAGGTAGACTCGTGCAACAAGAGGACTTGTTGCACTCCAGAGTGGGGATGAATGAGGTGTTGATTACACCAGAAGGTTTATCTACTGGTGTCTATTTTGTTTCGGTTGAGACAATGGGGTATAAAAAGGTTGAGAAGGTTGTGTTGTTAAAGTAAGGGTTAAAGTTGAAATTCATTTTTGCTTGACATTAATGAAATAAAGTATATAATTGTATATAATAAAAAGGAGGAGCTATGCGCCAATTATTAGTTTTTGTGTTCTTTGTGCCTTTAATAATTATTGGCAATCCAATTAGAATAGAAATAATAAATGAATTTCAAACTGCCTCTTCCAATTCACAAAGAATAGAATTCCGGACCTTTGCGATTCCTGGCGGCGATACTATCGGAACAGGTGAATATCTTTATAATCATACTGTAATTACCCTTGCTGGAACCGCGGTTATAGATACAAATATCTACCTACCACCCTTAGGCTATGCAATCATTGACACCTCAGTTTTAAATGGACCATTCTATTTGCCATTCGATAGTGGGTATATACGTGTTGGGCCAGGTCCGATGGATAGTGTGACTTACCCTTGCTCATCATTTACATATGTTCATTATATCATTCCTGCACCACCTTCTGGTGCCTCGGCAGCCAAGTTCTATCGCTGGTTATATAATTCTTTAGATTATGAATATCTACCCGCTGAAGACTGGTATATTGATTATACACCAACCCTCGGATATCAAAATAATGATTATCCCGGCTGCAGATTGTCAGGAAAGGTTTATGGGGGTGGTAACCCTATTGCAAATGCAAGGGTTGTTGCCGAATATTCATCTAACATGATAATTTGCAACCCTCAACCATTTTACGCAAACTGCACAACATACACCGCAATTAATGGCGCCTATGTATTCGATAGCCTCTTGCCCCTTGGCTATAAGGTGACAGCATCTGCGTCAGGTTATCAATCCCAAATACAATTTACCCCTTCGGCTTTGCGTTGCCTCAAGCCAATCACAAATTTTGATTTCTATCTGATTGGAATTGAAGAAAATAATCCTGCTCCTGCACATTCACAATTTACTGTCCAGCCAAACCCATTCCACACAATCACCGAGATTAAATGTAGCATAGGAAACGAAACTAAGGACATGGAGTTAAATATATATAATATTACGGGAAGATTAGTTAAAAAGTTCGTGCTTCCTACATCCCACTTCACACTTCCTACCTCCATCACCTGGGATGGAACTGATAATTATGGTGAACCAGTCAGACCAGGCATCTATTTCGCCATTCTTCAGGACAAGAGGATAAAGGTCGTAAGATTATAGGTTTGAGCATAAAAATCAAAAATGTGCGACCGGCATTAAACTTTGTTTCGCTATGCTTAATTGCACTATTCACCTTCTGTCGAAGAAAACCCGAAATTGATTTTTGCAAAGAAAATATCATTATTGAAATTGAAAACGACCATGCAAAGGTAACTGGCAATTATTACTTTGAAAATACAACCTCAATTCGGAAACAAGTAAAATTCTATTACCCATTTCCTGTTGATTCAAACCATTCTTATCCCGATATAATTTTGATTGATTATCCCTTTGAGAAGGATTCATCGGGTATCTATTTTACAATGTCTATTGATAAGTATAAAACAGATTCCTTTAAGATTATATATGACCAGAGATTGAAGAAGAACAGATTTTGTTATATAACGACGACAACCAGAAGATGGAAAAGACCAATCAAAGAGGCAAATTTTGTAATTATCATGCCCGATAGCTTGGTAATAAAGACCAACTATAAAATGACCGATAAGAAAAAGATGGGCAATAAATATCGTTATTATATAAAAAGAAGGATTTTTTATCCAAAGAATGATCTAATCGTTGAGTGGCGGTGACATTAGCGACCTGTGGATTAAATCCGTAAGAATTTTATAACGAGTGAGACTATCTTACAACAAATGCCCAATGAGAATTTTAATGCCGATACCAATCAAGATCAAACCACCGACCATCTCAATCTTTTGTTCGAAGAAGTGGCCAATTCTACCCCCAACATAAACACCGAAAAAACTTATTACAAATGTCACAATACCAATTACGATTGATGGCAGGACAATAGAAATCCTTAGAAACGAAAGGCTTAGCCCAACTGCCAGCGCATCAATACTTGTCGCGATAGAGAGCATTAACAGCATATAAATATTGAGCGGGTCCATCTTATTTTCGTTTGCCTCCAATTTTGTTGATTCATAAATCATCCTGCCACCAATTATACATAAAAGTATGAATGCAAGCCAGTGGTCAAAATCTGAAATAAAGTGCACAATGCTAACCCCTGCCAACCAGCCAATGATGGGCATAATTGCCTGGAATGAACCGAAAGAGAATGCAATGCTCAATGCATTTAAAACTTTTACTTTTTTGATTGTCAAACCACTTGTTACCGAAACAGCAAAACAATCCATCGCCAGTCCGAGCGCAATAAAAAAAATGGCAAAGATGTCCACATCAAATTATAAACACATTAAAGGAAATATCAAGTATAAAAAAATCGGGATGAATTAATCCGTTAGGTTGTTCTCTTCCTTCTCGATTTTAATAGCTTCTCTACTGGATATGTATTTACAATATCATCAGATTCAAGCCAGCCACGACGGCAGGTGGCAACGCCAAATTTCATCCACAAGAGTTCTTTAACACCATGGGCATCAGTGCCCAGGCTAATTTTTATCCCCATCTCCTTTGCCCTCTTTAAATTTACATCATTCAAATCGAGTCGGTCAGGATAGGCATTGCATTCTAACCAGGTTGAGGTCTCGACCGCCTTTTCCATTACCTTCATTATATCAACGACATAACCCTCGCGCGACGAAATCAATCTTCCGGTGGGATGACCAATTATATCAACATAAGGATTTTCCATTGCATTCCATATTCGTTCAGTGACATTCTTTGTAAATCCCTGGTGAATCGAGGCAATAACTAAGTCGAACCCTTTTAAAATCTTGTCTATATAGTCGAGTTTACCATCTTTAAGAATATCCACCTCAATACCTTTCAGAACCTGAAAATTCTTTAACCGCTGATTGATCTTATCAATCTCTTTCCACTGTTTATATACCCTCTCGACCGTCATACCACGGGCATATTTTGCCGATTGCGAATGGTCAGTTATTAAAATATATTCATAGCCCAACTTCTGGCAGAACTGAGCAAGTGCTTCAATTGTGGCATTTGAATCCGAATAATTAGAATGCATCTGTAAATCGCCCTTTATACCCTTCATCTCAATAAGTTTGGGTAATTTATTTTTTTGCGCCAGTTCAATCTCCCCTCGGTCCTCACGGAGTTCAGGTGGAATCCATTGGAGACCAAGAATTTTATAAACACCCTCCTCGGTTTCTCCAGCAATACCCTTCTCACCTTTAAAGACCCCATATTCATTCAATTTCCACTTTTTTGAAACGGCGATGGTTCTAAGTTTCACATTGTGCGATTTTGAGCCAGTAAAATACTGTAAGGCGGCACCGAAGGATTTCTCTTCAACGATTCGAATATCTACCTGGACACCACCTTCGACAATTATTGAACTCTTCGTTTCCCCTGAAGAAAGAACCCTTTCTGCCTTGGGATATTTTGTAAAAATCTCAGTTATTTTCGTGTAGTCTTTACCCGTAACCAGAATATCAACATCACCGATGGTTTCTTTCCATCGGCGCAAAGAACCGGCTGGAGAAATATCCGTCACCGGGGCATTCTTCTTTAAATATTCAATTACACCATTGGCGATATCCTCAGCGACAGCAATCGATAAGCGCTCACGACTCCGCTCATAAAGCCCTATGCCCTTTTTAATATTCTCAACCTTCTTCTCACCCATTTGTGGCAACCTTGCCAGATTACCATTATCAATGACCTTTTTTAAATCGGCAAGACTTTTCACGCCAAGATTTTTGTTGGCAAGGGCGAGGGTCCTCGGTCCGAGATTCTGGATATTAAGTAGCTCGAGCAAGGATTCAGGAATTCCTCTGGTAACCTCTTCATACTTTTTCATCTTTCCCGTCCTGATATACTCATCGATCTTTTTTGCAATGCCCTCGCCAATACCAGGGAGTTCCTTAAGTTTCCCTGATTTATTGAGTTCTTCTACATCTTCAATAAGCTCATCGAGCACCCGGGCTGCCTTCCGATAGGCAATTACCCGAAAAACATTTTCCCCTTTATACTCCAGGGCATCAGCAATCCGGTCGAATATTTTTACAAGTTCTTTATTCTTCATGTTCATAAGTATACAAACTTTCAGAATATTTGTCAATGACCGAACCTAAAGTCTGGCGCCCTGTTTCATCTTGACAAGTAAAGGTGGCTGAATATACTCTCCTTAGTTAAACAGGAGGAAACGATGAGAAAATTTTTTGCACTGATTATCCTATTCAATGTTCTGATTTTGGTCGCGCCTGTAAAAGGCACTACTTATTATGTTTCGCTTTCAGGTAATGATAGCTGGTCCGGAAGGCGTCCGGACTCGGCCTGGCGCCACATAAATCATGCCTGCTCATTGGTTGTTGCCGGCGATACGGTTCTGGTCCTCTCTGGGACCTATCAGGAAAGGGCAACCCTGAGGCGCCCCGGAACACCTGGAAGTTTAATCACCTTCAAATCAAGTCCACGCAGAACAGTAACAATGTGGGGATTCGACACCAATTCACCCAGCACAGGCAGCTACAATAGGATCGAGGGCTTCAATATCACCTGGGATACCTCACTCACGGGATGGAGGGATTATGGCGTCTTCATCAGCAGTAACTATGTTGAGGTGGCTGATAACTATTTCTATAACCTGCGTCGAACCGCAATCCAGGGGAATTGGTCAATGCCCTATACAAGAGGGGCATTCATTGTCAATAATAAAATATTTCACTGCCAGGCTGGAATCGGGGCCTCGGGCAATAATTGGGTAATCGAGGGCAATGAGATCGAACGGTTATTTCAATACCGAGCGGGTGATTGCGATTATACAAGATTCTTTGGCGACAGCATTACCTTTCGTCGCAACTATTTCCATGGAACAGACCCCGATTCAATTGGCACTGCCCATGTTGACTGTTTTCAGACATTTGATAATAATGGTGAATATGCCCGGTATGTGACAATCGAGGCTAATCGAGGGTTCGATTTTGCCCAGGGGTTTATGGGTGAAGCCCATTTTTATCATAATTCACACGACATAGTATTCAAGAACAACATCTTTGCGCGGGGATGGGCCTGGGGACTCTGTGTCCAGGATATTGCCAATGTCAAGGCACTGAATAATACATTCGCATACATCCGCTGGCATGGAATTGGCTTTTCAGGGCAGTATGCCCAAGGCGGTGTAGTAAGAAACAATATCTTCTTTAATACCAATACGAGTTACTGGTGGGCGGACACTGCCCAGGCAAGTGGCGACTATAATCTAATCTTCGGGGCAAGTCAACCAACGGTGATTGGACCCCACGACATTATGAACCAGGATCCACAATTTGTTGACTCAATCAATAATGATTTCCGCCTGAAACCTACTTCGCCAGCGATCGACCATGGCGATTCGCTTCTTGAAGTCCAATACGATATCATCGGGACGTTGCGTCCTCAAGGTCCTCGGTGGGATATCGGTGCCTATGAGTTCATACCGACCAATGTGAAAGAAGCGGGTAAAACATCTTCGAGATTTATCAGCGATTTAATCATAGCCCCTAACCCATTTGTTTCATATGCTAAAATCCTTGGTTATGAAAAAGAACTTTTCATCCTTTATGATGTCACCGGCAGAAAAATTGGAATCTCACGAGGAAGTCGAATAGGAATGGGGCTGCCGGCTGGTATATATTTTGTATCGAAGATTACACCTGCGGAAAAATCGGAAACGATGAATATCAATTTATTGAGGGCGGTGAAATTACACTAAGAAAGGCGGATATTTAAAGTGCAAAATGATAAATCAATTCCACTTATGAATTGAGCATCGGCAATTATCTTCTATGGACGATTTCATTAAATTTTGTTTTAATTGTCCAATTCAGATATAAAGGTAGCAGTTCGGGTTTTACCACCTGTCTTTTGATTTTCTTACCACCCTTATGGATTTTTTTGACTTTAAACGTATAAATGCCTTTATATGTTGATAAGACTTCTCTTTTTCCCTTTTTTGCCCCAAATACCGCGCGGGCAAATTTATCCATTGCCCAGGGATAGAGGGTTGCATGCTGGGTCAATTTTTTCGTTGTCTCGGCACTTGTCTTTACCATTACAGAATCATCCTCCCATGGAAAGAATTCATAATCAACTTCTCTATTTGGCGGCTCGATTAGTTTATCACCCAGTGGAAAGATACAATTATCTAAAAATTTGAAAACCGCAACTTCATTACTGATGATTTTCAAAAACCCTCCAACATCTAAGTTCATACGTGCAAGGTCTCGCTGTGGGTTCAGAGAGATTGACAGCAAAAACGCGCCGAATTCAAGGTCTTCGCCCCAGGCAATAAGCCCTTCACCATTTTTCACTACATGCGAATCAGGCACATCAATAAATACATTACTCACTGCCGCAAACCTTGTGCTGTCAATTGTCAGACTATCCTCATTGATTATTCCACCTTTGATTTTCTCCAGATTAACTAATGTATCAAGATTTGTATAATCAAAGTAGCATACACCTGCACCCGATTTTTTCTTTACTGCTTCAATCTCCCAAATCGCCTCATCCTCCATATCAGACCAGAGAAAACCAATCCCAAAGATTGCATCCTTCCTCTGGGTAATTCCAAAATCTAAGAAATCGGCGAATAACCCAATATCCGGTGTATATGACATTATTACTGGATAATCTATGACATCGCCCCAATTCCACCAAGTCTGTGAAAAACTGAAGCATGCAAGGCCAGGATTGGCGAATAACGCAGCGGTGAATAGACAATCTTTCTTTTTTGCATTCTGCTTCACTGTGCGACTCGTCTCCTGAACTATCTGAAAGATCAAAAATTCCCGCTCTTTGTTAAAATGCCAATAGTTCCATACCATCCAGCGGAGATAGATATTGATTCGTGCATAACGTACCAAATCAAGCCAGCGTAGGGTGTCGGCTTCCGAACCGATAAAGACCGCGCCCTTCTCAGTTTGTGGCAATCCCCACAATGTGCCTGGATAGCGTATAAAATCTAAATGAATTCCATCAATCGGATATTTATGTGCAATCTCCACACAAACCCTTGCTAAATGACTGCGAATTTTCGGCTGTGTTGGGTCAAGATAAAGACCTTCGAGTCCCAGCCCTTTCCATTCCTCGAAGGTATAATTAGCCATTGACCTCTGACGAACATCCTGAATAAACCATTCTGGATATTTATAAAGTAGATGGTTTGCCGAATCCGGCATCTCCTTCAAAGACCAGACCAAATAGGTATTTACCCAGGCATGGACCTTTATTGATTTACGCTTGCAGATGCGAATTATCGTATCGAGGGGGTCATAATCTGGGCCTGAGACCTTAGAAAGATATTGACTTCGTGGCAGTATATCTGATTTGTAGTATGCATATCCACTCACCACTACCTGTGCATAAATATCGGTTATCTCCAATTCGTCAGCCATATCAATTATCTCAGAAATTGAATCAGGGAAGGCAAGTGAACCTGCCCTTATCCACATGCCCTGATGAAACTGACCGCTTGTTGCCATGATGATTACAAAAACGCACATCCACATTTCTTTTTATCTCCGTCGAAATATCCATTCTGCAAATTGGGTTAACCGGACGCTCGCAAATTCCTGAAGATAATGTAAGACAGCAGCAACCGGTTTCGCCTTCTTCTCCTCAACCCAGAACAATGGAATTTGTGTGCTCCAGCGGGCTAAGCCAGTAAGTCCAAAAAGAACCTGTTCGGGTTCAAGGGAAAGTCCAAGAATTTTCATTGGTGGGGGCAGTAACAGACCAGAGATGAGCATTGTAATCATAATTGATAGACCCGATAATGCCCCAAATATTCCTGAGTAGACTTGCTTCTTCTCATCAGGGGCAATTGATAAAACAAAATTTACACCAATAATCCCTGCACCCGACCACATTATACCCGATGTCGCCGCCTCAAAATATACCAACCAGTAGTTATGCGATTTGACAAAAAGCCAGAGCATCGGGTTGAAGCCACCGAGCAATAATGCATAGCGCATCGCAGTCTTGTTACCAAATCGGTCAATAATCACACCCCATGGTCTAAGCGCAAAAAGCGAAGTCAGGGCACTAATTGTGCCGTAAATTTGAATTTCTACAAGCGACATGCCCAATTTTTTTATCATAAAAGGACCCCAGAATGGTGCACCAATGCCGATGGCAAGCATCCACCAGAATCCATAAAGTAAAAGCTTCTGAAAATTTCTATCTTTCAACGGTGTTAAAAACATCTCCTGCAAAGTTTCGTTTTCGATCTTCTTTACCCGTTCAGGCTGCAAATTGAGGATACGGCCGCTGACAAATCCTACAACTGTCGCAAGCGAAAAGATTATTAAAAATCCGTATGGTAGATTTCTTGGATCAAAAATTTCAAATTTGCTAAAATAGTTAATAACTGGCTCTAATACTGAACCTGGTTTCGGGCTAAAAGAGTCAATGAACATTCCAGCGATATACCCGGTTATGAGTCCGGCAATCAAAAGATATTGTGAACGCCAGGAGAAGAAACGACCACGCATACGTAATGGCACGATGTCTGAAATCCAGGCAATCCAGATATTTCCACCGATAGCCTGTAATGAAGTGCCGATGAAAATTATCAGCAAGAATACCCATATCGCGATCTCTCGGGAAATTATAAAAGGTAACAGTCCGAAGAGAAAGGTTAATATCCTACCTGTGGTAATTAGTTCTACTGCGATGTCTTTGCGTTTGGACATCTTTCTGGTGATGGCAACACCAATTGGCTGGAAGACCTGAGAAAGTTGTCCGATTGCCGCGAGGATACCAAAATGGTAAGGCATAGCATTGAGCATAACTGCAAACTTTGTGATGAAGATACTACCCATGGCGGCAAGTGAGGCATATATCTGGGCGAAGATTCCTTCGGCGATGGAAATCTTTACGGTTTGACGAATGGTGGATGGTTTATGTTGGTAATTTTGGTGCGGCAAAGATTACCTCTTCACGCATTAAAATTACACTACCTGGTCTACCTCTCTTATTCTTCTTTAAATATTTTCTCTGGATATATGAAACAAGAACATTTTTCTGATTTTTTGCCTTACTGAAATATGCCGCAATTGAGGCCGCGGCTTCAATATCATCTCTTCTTGGTTTCTGGTCTTTAGTAATCTTTGCCTTCAAAATAACATGGGCGCCTTCATATCCTCTCGTGTGAAAAAAATAGTCATCGGGTCTGGCAAATTTAAAAGTCAGTGCTTCATTTGACCTTGCACTTTTACCTACATAAACTTTGGCACCCGAAGGTAAAATAAATTCTCTGAATGGCTTTGGTTTTGCTATTTCTTTCAATGCGGGTGTTTTTGTCTCTAATGCTAATGGCATGGTTAATTTTTCGATTCTTTTCCTTTCATTTTCCAGTGCTTCTATTTTTTTGATTAAAAGTGGTTTCCCCCGCTTCAATTTTTTATATTTTCTGAAATATGCCTGGGCATTCGCCGGTGGTGTTTTGGTTGGGTCGAGTCTTATTGCCGTCTCATCCTGGGTATAGGGATTGAATAACCCGACATCGGTCATATTCTTTTTAATCTTACCAATATTAATCAGAATCAATTCACCAGCAATTCGATATTCATCAATCTCTTCATCAGTGCGTAATCCCTTTTTCAATCTTTCAATTTTTTTTTCTAACCTTCGGATTAGCGCCAGTTTGTGTGTCTGGAATGAAATCTTCTCCTTCTCCGCAACAAATCTTTCTATCCCCTCTTTCAATAATTCATTCAAGGAAGTAAATTCTTTTAGATATTCAGTTGCAAAAAAACTTATCTTTAATGGCGAAATGGAAACAAGTCGCGGTCTTGCCATTATACCTTGTAGCATCGTCTTCAACCTTTCTAAATTTTTTGCATCTAACTCCTGGCTAAGATATTTATCAACACCAGAAAATTCTTCGACAAGGTTTTTTTTATTGTTGAGGTCATCCAGGGTGATATCAAGGAATGACTTTTTCTCACCCTTTTTGATTATACGAGGGAACAGGTTTCTCGTCCATGAAGCCGATTTGATACTCAAATTTGGCGCTGCGCGGTAAAGAGAAATAATCAATTTAAAATGTTCAATGTGTGGATAGGATTTTTGTAATTCTAATGCCAAAACAGGCGTAAAATTGGACTGATTTATTTCAGTAATCTGACACCCTTTCAATGTCTGGCTGATGCTTTCTAATTCTTCAAAATGTAATTCTCTCTTCGATAAATATAGACCAGTTGTATCGGGAAAAAGAGAAATAAATAGTGCCCTATCTCTCAAAATAATCTGAACAAGACGTTCTTTTATATAGACACCCTCAATATATTGACTGATGATTGAATCTTTTATCTCTTTGAGTAATAGATTGAGATAAACACCGTTCATTTCGCAAACTGGTTTTTCAAATAAACGAGCACATTCGCCATGTCCTCGGGCAAGGATGCAACAAATTTCATCTCTTCATCAGTCTTTGGATGATTGAAGACCAACTCTGAGGCATGAAGGGCTTGGCGGTCAATCAATTTCAAGATTTCTTTAAAATATGGTAAATCTTTACTATTCTTTATCACATTTTGGTTTCTTCCTCCATAATCTCTATCGCCGATAACCGGGCAACCAATGTGTTTGAAATGAACCCGAATCTGATGAGTGCGTCCAGTGATTAGCGCAACCTTTAGATATGTCGCGATAGGGAAACGTTCCACAACAAAAAATTTTGTCGTTGCAAGTTTACTGGCGAGAGGTGTTACTGTCATTTTCTTCCGGTCAAGTTTGCTTCGACCAATTGGTGCCTCGATTACACCCTCATGCAATCCAGGATAACCCCAGCACAATACATCATAAGTTTTTCTAACTTGCTTTCTCTGAATCAACCTTCCTAATTTACTCAAGGCACTATCGGTCTTGGCAAATACTATCAAGCCCGTAGTATCTTTATCAAGGCGATGAACAACACCGGGACGAACCTCGTCCGTGAGGCTTGGTAAATTGCCGCAATGGTAGAGCAGGGCGTTGACCATTGTATGTTCATAGTTACCACGGGCAGGATGGACAATCATACCCTTGGGCTTGTTGATAATAATAATGTCGTCGTCTTCATAGATAATATTCAATGGCATATCTGCGGGTTTAATTTCATGATGAATAACGGCCTCGAATCGTACATAAATTTCGTCGTTTTCTTTCACTCGATAAGAAGGCTTTACAGGACGGCTATTAACTAAAACCTTTTGCAATTTAATAAGTTTCTGTATTGCATTTCTGGAAATGCCAATGCCAGCAATGACCAGATACTGGTCAATGCGTGTGCCCCATTGTTTTTCAGAAACAATGCGTTTAAATTCCTGGTATTGGGTTTCCAAGAATTCTTTTCTCCAATTCGATTATCTCTTTTATTCCCTGAGCAGTAATTTTAAATAATTTATCAAATTCAGTTTTATTAATGGGCGATTTCTCGGCCGTTGCACCAATTTCAATTATCTTGCCTCTATTCGTCATCACTAAATTCATATCAATCTCCGCATTGCTATCTTCCTCATAGGTTAAATCAAGTAAGAATTCATTGTTTACAATACCGGCACTTACAGCACCAATATAATCGAGGATGGGAAAGTAACTGAACGCTTTATTCTGCATCATCTTATACACCGCACTAAACAGGGCGAGGAATGCACCATTGACCGTGGCGGTCCTAGTGCCGCCATCAGCCTGAATAACATCACAGTCAATGATAAAGGTGCGCTCGCCAACTAAATTAAGGTCAAATATTGGCCTTAAAGAACGGCCAACAAAGCGGCGAATCTCTTGTGTTCTGCCGGTAAGTCGCCCGGCATTTGCCTCACGCATGGTCCGTTCCTTTGTGGATGCTGGCAAAAGTGCATACTCAGCAGTCAGCCATCCTCTCCCCCTCCCCAATAAAAATTGTGGAACACGATTCTCCACTGTTACGGCACACAAAACCTCGGTCTTGCCCATTTTTATGAAACAAGAACCAGCTGGGTATTCGAGGTAATCAAGGACAACCTTTATCTCACGGATATGATTATTTTCGCGACCATCGGCCCTCATCATGGCCCTCCCATTCCAATTTTACTTGCTCCCCAACGAAACCCGTGAAAAATTTCTCATGGGTTCACCGAGAAATCTTTCACCAATCTCTTTAAAATTCATCGACAAATCGGTAAGATATATAGACAGGTTCCCTTCGCCTTTTATATTCTCGAGTCTCTTCTCTTTCAGCATCCGTAACAATTCGACACTCAGTTCTTGAGATGCATCCACATAATTGATGTCACCCATAATCTTTTTTATTATGTCTATCAGCAAAGGGAAGTGTGTACAACCTAAAAGGAGTGTATCAATATTATCATTCTTAAGAGGCTCTAAATAAACCTTGGCGATCAATTCAGTCGCAGGATGGTTGAGCCATCCCTCTTCAACAAGTGGCACAAACATAGGGCAGGCGCGCCCCAGAATTTCACAATGGGCATTCAATTCTCGGAATGCCCTTTCATACGCACTACTGGAGATTGTCAGGGTTGTGCCAATAACACCAATCCGGCCGCTCTTCGTTACTTTCAATGCCTTCTCGACACCAGGTTTTATTACGCCAATTATTGGAATTGTGATTCTCTTTTGTAGGATTTCCAGGGCAACCGAGGTCGATGAATAGCATGCGATGACAATAAATTTTACAGCACGGGCAATAAGGAATTCAGTATTTTCACAAGAAAATTGAATAATTGCCTCGACCGATTTTGTGCCGTAAGGCAAGCGAGCAGTATCACCCAAGTAGATGATATCTTCTTTTGGTAAAATCTTTCTTATTTCTCTCACCACAGTCAAACCACCAATTCCCGAATCAAAAATACCGATTGGTTTTGTATTCACTTATTAAGTCTCCTTTCGTAGTCCTCTATATAGTCTCTAAGTCCGGAAAAAAAAACATAGGCAAGTTTTTGTTTAAAAGTCTTTTCCCTCAACAATTTTTCATCTTCAAGATTGGAAATGAAGGCTGTCTCCACAAGCACTGCGGGCATAAATGCCCCACGCAGAACATAAAATCCTGCCTGGTTTACGCCGCGCGCCGGAATGTCAATAAATTTTTCAGCAATTGATTGAATCCGTTCAGCCAGAAAATTTGATTCTTCTAAAAATGCGCTCTGGGCAAGATCATAGAGTATAAAACTTATATTATCCGTTGATTCAATACCATCAAATTTTAATGAGGCATTCTCTAAGGCAGCAACCGCCCGTGCCTCATCAGTCTTTGCCTCAGAAAGAAAATAGACTTCAAAGCCACGTGTCCGGAAACTCTTTGGCGAGGCATTACAATGGATGCTCACGAATATATCACCACTATTTCCAATTGCCATGTCAGTTCGTGCCTTTAACGAAAGATAAATGTCTTTATCCCTTGTTAAAATAACCTTCTTTCCTAATGAATCTTCAATGAGTCCTTTGAGCATCCTTGAAATGTCTAATGTAACATCCTTTTCGTAAAGCCCTTTCCGGCCAATTGCGCCAGGGTCAATACCACCGTGTCCTGGGTCAACAACAATTAAACTCACCTTCGTAATTATCTTGTTGTAGAAAATAACCTCATCTTCCCTTTCCATTAGAGAGTTAATATTTCCCATTTCCAATTCAAGGCGTGTATAAGTATTATAAGGTAATAATTTAGCAGATTTAATTTCACCGACAGGTTTCAATTTTTCAGTTGATATATATCTTCCGTCAATTTCAACAATCGTCTTTTTGGTTGAGAATTGAACATCAAATTCTAAAGGCCGCTCCCAGTTAAATTTTAGCACTGTTGAATCACCTCTGAAGAATATAGAAATTTTACTTATGCCTGGTACTTCCTTTATTTCGTTAACAAATAGAAGCCTTTCAAATGTTCCACCGATTATCGGTATTATATCATTTATAGGTAAATATATTTCATCAGAAATTAATCGAGGGGGAAAAGCCAAATTTTTATAAATTTCATCGCATTTTATAACACTGATTTCACCGATAATTGTAATTTTATGCTTGTCATCGGTAAGATATAATCTTTGTGTTTTATTATCAAACACATAATTTATATCCAGTGCTTCAGCAAGGGATTTTAACGGAACATAACTTTGAAATTCTATCTGTTCGGACTGAATAACTACTAAATTGGTATCATATGTTATTTGATACTTTGGCGCCAAGGCGAAAAATAAAGTGAAAAGAATGCTCATTTTGTGGCCTTCTTTATTTTAGCTAACCTGCGTCGTTCTTCTTCCTTTAATAATTGCGCTTTTTTGTCATAGAGTCGTTTACGACGACAAACACCCAGTGAAACTTTAGCAAAACCACGCTCATTGAAGTAAATCTTCAAAGGGATAAGTGTATTACCTCGTTGTTGGACTAAACCATATAATCTTCGTATCTCAGCCCTTGTGAGAAGCACCTTCCGTTTTCGCTTCGGGTCAGGTGTAAAACTTGTGCTAAATTTATAGGGAGATATGTGGAAATTGAGTAGATAAACTTCGCCATTCTTAATTTCGGCATATGCATCACTCATTGAGACCGCACCCTGCCTCAAAGATTTTACCTCACTCCCCTCAAGCACCATGCCTGCCTCATATACATCTGAGACTGTATAGTCATGAAAAGCCTTGCGATTAGTAGCAATAACCTTCATTCTTTCATTATAGCAATAATATTGGGTTAAGTCAAGATTATTTTGGGAGGTATCTACCATATTATAATTAGTTAAATGAATGAGATGCTACGCCCAAGGTGTAGTTAAAGTAAAAAAGTGCGCCGGTGTTAATAATTAAGTTCTATATATATTCAATAGTGCTTGGTGGTTTGGGTGTTAAATCGTATAAAACCTTGGTCACTTCAGGGATTTCACGCACAATCCTTTTTTGAATCCGCTCCAATATCTTATAGGGTATTCTTGTCGGTTGGGCAGTCATTGCATTTTTCGATTCCACACTTCTTATTACAATAATATTGCCGAACGCCCTTTTGTTTTTCTTCACACCGGTTGCCTTATCTTTCATTAAAACAGCAAATGCCTGAAAGGGCTGCAACTTTCTTATTGCCTTTTCCACAATCGCTGTTGCCTTACGCACAATCCTCACCCGTGCGGGCGTAACCTCGCCCAGTACCCTTGTTGCCAGACCAGGGCCAGGAAACGGCATTCTTTCATAGATAGTCTTCGGCAGTGCCAGTGTTTTACCCACCATGCGGACATCGGGTTTATAAAGTTTGACCAAAGGTTCAATTATTGATAAACCATACTTTTTTGGATTGACACCAATTTGTGCAAGGACATTATGCTGGGTTTTGATCTTCCCCCTTGTTTCGACAACATCCGCCGCAATTGTCCCCTGAATTAAGTAACTTGCACGATATTTCTTTACTGCCTTACCAAGTGTTTTATAGAATGCATCTCGAAATGCCTTCCTCTTTTCTTCAGGGTCTATTTTTCTCTTGAGTGATTTAAAAAAATCCTTCGCCTCACGCATAACAATGGTTCTGATCCCTTTTTTCCTTAAAATTTTAGTCACTATTTGTGGCTCACCTTCCCTCATCAAGCCATCGTCAATAAATAGTGCTATCAAATTTCTGCCCAATGCTCGATGGGCGAGGAACGTGCATACCATCGAATCTACACCGCCACTTGCTGCACAGATTGCAAGAGCCTTACCAATCTTCTTTTTGATATCGGCAATCGCCTCTTTAATAAATTTTTTGGTATTTAGTGCCATTTAAACCCCCTTGAATCAACATAAAAGTGCATTATTATATTTTTTTTGACTTCAAAGTCAAGCCACTTTATCATTGACATTAAATTTTTTTTGATTATTATTATGTAGATGATAACATTTGATAAAGTCACCAAGATTTACCCAAAAAACTGGGTTGCCCTCCAGGATATTTCATTTGAAATCGAAAAAGGCGAATTCATATTTATGACCGGACCAACAGGTGCCGGAAAAAGTACCCTCTTGAAATTAATCTATAAAGATGAAGAGCCAACCAAAGGGACCGTAAAGGTCTTTGACCAGAATCTGCGATTACTGAAAAAGAATGATATTCCCAATCTACGACGAAAGATCGGTGTCATTTTTCAAGATTTTAAACTATTAGTTGACCGCACTGTCGAAGAGAATGTCGCCTTTGCACTTGAAATTACTGATTTCCCGCCACGCGATATCAAAAAAAAGATATTAGATGTTCTCACCTATCTCCGTTTAAGCCATAAAAAATTTTCCTATCCTTATCAGTTATCCGGTGGTGAACAGCAGAAGGTTTCCTTTGCCCGGGCCCTTGTAAGAGACCCTTATATTCTTCTTGCTGATGAACCAACAGGCAATCTTGACGCAAAGAGCGCACAAGAAATTCTTGATATTCTTCTCGACATAAATTATAAAGGGACAACCGTTCTCATGGCAACGCATAATCAGAATTTAATCAAAAAAGTCAAAAAAAGAATCATTCGACTCGAAGACGGTAAACTTACTCAATAGGAAATGGCACTCGGTATTGGGATAAGAGAAGGTTTCAGAACAATAACCCGCAACAGCTCTTTATTTTTTCTTTCGTTGCTCGTTGCTGCTATATCATTATTTCTTTTGTCAATATTTGCACTGGTTACAGTTAATCTCTACTCTTTAGTAAATGTTCTTGATGAAAAGATTGAGATTATAGCCTTCCTTGAGGAGCATACCAATGCCGAGGACTTAAAGACGAATATAATAAAAATCAATGGTGTAAAAGATGTAATCTATATTTCATCGGAGACGGCCTTACAGAATTTACAAAAAGAGATGAAAGAGACACAAGAAGTGTTGAAGGTTTTTGAGGACAATCCCTTACCTGCCTCATTGAGAATAAAACTACAACCATGCTACCGAAATGCAAAGGGACTCGCTGAGATAAGCGAAAAGGTTTTGCTTTTAAAGGGAGTACGGGATACAATCTTTGGTGGTGAATTGGTTGACCAATTGAAAAGAATTACCAATGTTATCGCCGCATTTGATATTGGGTTGCTTCTCATTATTGTGCTCTCTGTAATCTTTGTTATTTTTCAAACAATTAAATTGACAATATTTGCCCGAGCACCGGAGATTGAAATAATGAAACTTGTCGGGGCATCAGATTCATTTATCACGATTCCCTTTGTGTTCCAAGGTTTAATCCAGGGAATAATAGGAGGATTTGTTGCATTTATATTGACCACCATCACAGTTCATATTGCTACATCCTTTTTTCAAAATATCCTTTTTCCACGATGGTGGTTTTTGTTGGGTAATGTAGTATTTGGACTTATCTTTGGAATCATTGGTTCCAGTATTGCCTTAAGAAGATTCTTAAAGTGAATTTACTATTAGTTGCCCTCTTCATAGTTACGCAAATCACTCAAAGGCAGAAGGAACTTGAACAGTTAAAGGCAAAACTCGAAGGCGTTCGGCAGGAGATAAAACAGATAGAAAAAGAAAAGGTGGGCACGCTCGTTCGTATTGAAAAGATTGACGAAGTCATTGCCTTAACAATAAAGTATATTGACGAACTGACGGTGCAGGAGAGTCGGGAAAAGATAAGGATAGAAGAATTAACCAAGAATATTGCAAGATTAGAAGAAAAGATGAAATCGAGAAAAGACGATGTCCGTGAGCGACTTGTTCGCCTCTATAAGTGGACACCGTTCTATAAACTTGAGATACTATTTTCGTCTAAATCCCTACCCGAAATTTTGTCAACCTCTTATTATCTTCAAATTCTTGCAAAAAATGACCAGAAGCTGTTCTTCGAATTTAAATCCGATTGGGAACGTTACATTATTGACAAGCGGATGAGAGAAAATTTAATTGCAACATTGATCGAAAGACGAAACGAAAAAGAACATGAACTTACACAATTGAATGAAGAAAAAAACGACAAGCAACAGCTTCTCGAACATGTTAGTAAAGAAGAAAAGGAAAAGAGAAAATTAGAAAAGGAGTTGAAGAGCTCTCAGCGTAAACTGGAGGAATTGATTACCGCCCTTGAGAAAAAGAGGGAGAAGGGTATTGGTGGAACCAATTATCTCGAAATTAATAAAGGTAGACTATCCTGGCCTTGTCGAGGTGTTGTGGCAACAAAATTCGGGAAGATCATCCATCCGAAATATAATACTACAACAAGAAATAATGGTATTGACATCAACAGTAATTATGGTGACAATGTCTACGCAGTTGCACCGGGGAAGGTCGTTTATGCTGGCCGCTTTATGGGCTATGGCAATTTAGTCCTCATTGACCATCGTGATGGCTACTATTCGCTATACGGACATCTTTCCGAATTTTTGGTTAATGTTGGTGATGTCCTTGAGCGGGGAAGAATTGTTGGGCAGATCGGTGAAAGTGGTTCATTATCGGGTCCAATGCTCCACTTTGAATTGCGTAAAGATGGCAAACCGGTAGATCCACTGGTCTATTTAGAGTAAGGTTGTAGCCCTGTGTCCACTGATGAGATAGGCAGTATGTGTAATACCGCGCTCTCTGGGCCTTATCCCCCTTTCTCTTACCAGAATCTCCCGTTTAATAATTTCACTAATTTTGATGCGTATAAATTTATAAACCTTCATAGTTTCAACAGTTCTTTTTACCTGCTCGATATTTGGGCTCCAGCTCACTACATGGTGACCCCCTTTCAATACCTCAGCGACCTTTGGAATTATCTCCCAGGGCTCAGGGACATCAATAAATACAGCATCAACATCCTTTTGTAAAAATCCATCTTGGCTGACATCCCGTAGAAAAAATTCAACATTCTTTTCGAAACCGGCACGCCTGAGGTTCATCTTTGCATTCTCTAAGAATTCCCCTTTCCTCTCGTATGAATATACAATGCCATCAGGTGCAGTGAATTTCGCCAGAAAAAGGGTCAACGCACCACTGCCAGTTCCAACTTCAATCACCTTTGAACCCGGTCCAATTGCAGTTTCAAATAATAGGTAACCTAAATCCTTGGGATAGACGATTGTTGTTGTCCGTTTTACCCTCAATAGCAAATCTCCGGTTGTGGGCATCAAACAATAGAAATCTCTGCCGAGATGGGTTTTACCGATATAACCAAATGGTTTGCCGATAACCTCATCTAATTTTAAATCACCAAGGTCAGTGGAGATTTTCAAATTCTTCTGGATTTGTATTAAAAATTCCCTCTTCTCATCAAGGTGGATGAGAACGAGGTCACCGGATTCTATCATATTTTCATGCATATCTTTTTCATAGCATACTTAAAAATTATTGCAAGTCAACACTACAAAGACATCCAGATGATTGTTCAATGAGGCCAACAAAAATAATTTTTAAAAATAAACCTAAGCAGAGGTTTTATCTATTCTTGTGCCTCGGCGACGGGCTACCTTGATTCTTGTCAATGCACGCTCTAATGCCGCCATGGTCTCGGCATGAGAAAATTTATCAAGCCTCTTCTCCTCCAAGAGTTTTCGGGCATGCTCCCGTGCCCTCTCCGCCCTTGCAATATTAATCTCTTCGGCACGCTCAGCAGCATCAGCCAAAATCGTAACCTTTTGACCGGTAATCTGAACAAACCCGCCCGCAACCGCCATATAGGTTACCTCGCCGTTTTTCTTAATCCGAATCTCACCTGGTGCAATTATCGAAACTAATGGCATGTGGTGGGCAAGAATACTAATCTCACCCTGAACAGTCGGAATTGTGACTACATCTACATCATCAACATAGACCAACCTTTCTGGCGTAACAATCTCCACTCTAAATTTCATCTATATTACCAATCATGTAACATGCCTGCTCTGCTACACCATCACATCCACCTTCTAAGAATGCCTTGAAACCTTTTATGGTTTCCTTGAGAGGCACATATTTCCCGGTTCTACCTGTAAAGGTCTCAGCAACAAAAAATGGTTGGGAAAGGAAACGCTGTATCTTCCTTGCCCTGGTTACAATCAATTTGTCCTCTTCAGAAAGTTCCTCAAATCCAAGTATCGCAATGACATCTTGTAAATCTTTATAACGCTGTAGGATCTTTTGGACACCACGAGCGACATTATAATGTTCCTCGCCAACAAATCTCGGATCGAGAATAGTTGAGGTCGAATCGAGCGGGTCAACTGCGGGATATATTCCCAATTCGGTCAAGGAACGGGAAAGCACAATAGTGGAATCGAGATGACCAAATGTGGTCGCTGGTGCTGGGTCAGTCAAATCATCAGCCGGCACATATATTGCTTGAACCGATGTTATTGAACCGTCTTTTGTTGATGTGATGCGCTCCTGAAGTTCACCCATCTCAGTTGCCAATGTCGGCTGATAACCAACTGCGGATGGTATTCTGCCGAGAAGTGCCGAAACCTCTGAACCGGCCATTGTAAAACGATAGATATTATCAATAAATATCAAAACATCCTTCTTCTCCTCATCACGAAAATATTCAGCCATTGAAAGTGCAGCAAGACCAACCCTCTGGCGGACACCGGGTGGTTCATTCATCTGACCAAATACAAGTACCGTCTTATCAATAACACCAGACCGTCTCATCTCAAGATAAAGGTCATTACCTTCCCGGGTCCGCTCACCAATACCAGCGAATACTGAAACACCACCATGCTCAATAGCAATGTTTCGAATAAGCTCCATTACAATCACGGTCTTACCCACGCCTGCCCCACCAAATAGACCAACCTTTCCACCCTTCATGATTGGGGCAATAAGGTCAATGACCTTGATTCCTGTTTCGAGGATTTCAACCTGGGTGGATTGCTCTTTGAATGCTGGTGGTTTGCAATGGATTGGCCGGGTCTTCTTCGCACTTACCGAGCCAAGCTCATCAATTGGTTCTCCAAGGATATTGAATAGCCGACCCAGGGTTTCTGGACCCACGGGCACCGAGATGGGTCGTGCCAGGTCTTCAACTGTCATACCCCTTCTTAAACCATCGGTAGGACCCATTGCGATACAGCGCACATTATTCCAACCAAGATGATGTTGAACCTCTAAAACAATATGCCCACCATCATGTCTTACCATCAGGGCGCCATAGATTTCGGGCAATTTTTCATTGAACTCGATATCTACGACTGGCCCCATTATTTGTAAAATTCTTCCTTTATTCATAGCCTTCTAATCCCTTAACTTCCATTTTTTTACAGTCTCTCAATCACTGCCCTGGCTGTGGAGAGCTCGGTCAACTCCTTGGTGATACTCTCCTGCCTTGCCTTATTATATGTTAGAACCAAATCGGATATTAAACGCTCGGCATTTTCTGTAGCATTTTTCATGGCAATCATTCTTGCCGTAAATTCTGACGCCTGCAATTCTAAAAGTGCCGCATATATTTCATACTCGATAATCTTGGGAATTAGGGTTGAAACAACCTCCTGGGCAGACGGTTCGTAGATGAAAGGAGAGGATACACCCGGTGCCGTCTGTTCCCTTTTTAGAGGTAATAATTTCAAAATAGCCGGTCTCTGTATTAGATTAGAAATAAAATTGCTGTAGACAATGTATACCTCATCAGTGAGATATCTTGTATAATCCTCAATGACAATCTGGGCAATCGGAACAACTTGTAGAAACGGAACAGGTGCCGCCAGTCCGGTAAATTCAGCAATCACATTATAGCCGCGGCGCATGAGGAAATCCCTTCCCTTCTTACCCACGGTTAGAAATTTAAAACGGTCTTTATCAGTTACCAGTTTTAACGCCTGGTTTATCAAATTCATATTAAACGCACCACAAAGACCACGGTCTGATGTCAATAGAACAATCAAGACATTTTTAATCGGTCTGGTTTGTAATAAGGGGTGGAACTCGCGTTCGGTCTTGAGTGATAGGTCTAAAAGAAGATTCCAGGCAAGTTGGGCATATGGTCTGGATGCAAAGAGTGCGGCAGTTGCCTTATGCATACGCGCCGCAGAAACCATTTCCATGGTTTTTGTTATCTTTTTAATATTAACAACAGAACGGATATGTCTTCTTATGTCGCGTAACGAGGCCATTAACCTTTATCAAATATATTTTTAAATTCTTCGATTGCCTTCTTCAATTTCTCTTCAGTCTCGGTTGTAAGGTCTTGTGCATTTTTTATTTCCGCGCCAATGTTGGGATGCATCGAATCCATAAATTTTAAGAATTCTGTCTCAAAGGTCCTGGCCTTTTCCATAGGGATGTCGTCAATGAGACCGGCAATTCCGGCATAGATTATCATCACCTGCTTTTCCACAGGCATTGGCACATACTGTTCCTGCTTTAAAATCTCCGTCATCAACTTTCCCCTCAATAATTGCTTGCGCGTAGCGGTATCGAGGTCACTGGTGAATTCAGCAAAGGCTGCCATCTCACGATACTGGGCAAGGTCCAAACGGAGCCGACCCGCCACTTTTTTCATCGCCTTTATTTGTGCTGATGAACCCACCCTTGAAACAGAAAGTCCAACATTGATTGCCGGACGGATTCCCTGATAAAACAGTTCAGGTTCGAGATATATCTGACCATCAGTAATTGATATGACATTCGTTGGAATGTAAGAAGTAATATCTCCTGCCTGGGTCTCGATGATCGGTAAGGCGGTCAAAGAACCACCACCATGCTCCTTGTTCAATTTTGCAGCCCGTTCCAGGAGTCGTGAATGAAGATAGAAAATGTCTCCGGGATATGCCTCCCTTCCCGGTGGTCTTCTCAAAAGAAGTGAAATCTGACGATATGCCCAGGCATGTTTTGAAAGGTCATCGTAAATAACCAGTGAATCTTTATGTTGGTCCATAAAGTATTCACCCATTGCACAACCTGCATATGGTGCAATATACCAGAGAGACGCCGAATCTGACGAGCACGCAGCAACAACAATCGTATAATCCATTGCACCATATCGCTCAAGTTCCGCAACGATACGTGCCAATTTCGATTCCTTCTGACCGATAGAGATGTAGATACAAAAGACATCTTCTTGTTTCTGATTTATAATGGTATCAATAGCAATAGCGGTTTTGCCAGTCTGTCTATCACCAATGATGAGTTCGCGTTGTCCCCTGCCAATCGGTATCATACTATCAATCGCCTTGATTCCTGTCTGGACAGGCTTATTGACCGGCTCACGCAAGATAACCCGTGGTGCAATTTTTTCAATGGGATAATAAGCGGTGGGTTTAATTGTGCCTTTGCCATCGAGTGTTTCACCCAATGGATTAACAACTCGACCTAATAGAGCGGGACCAACGCCAACCTCAAGGATTCTTCCGGTCCCCTTTACTAAATCACCCTCTTTTATCTTCTCATAATCACCTAATACAATCGCACCAATTCTATCCTCTAAGAGATTTAAGGCAACGCCATAGATACCATCGGAGAACTCCAGCATCTCTGATGCAAAGCAATCACTCAAGCCATGAACCTGGGCAACACCGTCACCCACTTCAATTACAGTTCCTATCCGTTCAACTGTGGTCTTCTTCTCAAATTCAATAAGTTCTTTTTTTAAATCACTCACCAATTTTATTTTTGGGTCCTCACTCATCCTTGCCTCAACCGTTTAATTAATTTGTCCATCTTTGAACTAATACTTGCATCAATCATAATGTCACCGGCCCTGATAACCATACCACCAATAATGTTGACATCAATAATATTTCTGATAGTTAATGGACGACCGAGTTTTGTAGAGAATCTTTGCATCAACGCTTCCTTTTCTTCTGGTGAAAGGGGAATAGCGGTCTTCACCTCAAGTTCCAAGACACCCTTCTCATCCCTTGTCCGTTTATAATTTCTCAAAACCTCCGTAAGGTTATTAATACTATTACTGCGTAAAAAGAGAAGAACAAAATCGTACGCCTGTTCACTTATATAATCTTTGAAAATATTTTTTAGTGTTTTGACCTTTTCATCAAAGGAGATTCTCGGATTTTCAAGATAACCTCTCAAGGTCAGAGAGGAGTGAATTGAAGATTCTACCAATTCGAGTTCCTCAAAGATTGACTTTAAGTCTTTAGCTACCTTGATTCCCTTGGATTTACCGACCGACTTTTTCAAGTTCTCTTTCCACTTCTTTGACCGCTTCTTCTAAGAGTTCCTTCTGGGTCTTTTCGTCTATCTTCTTCTTTATCATGTCGGTTGATAATGAGACAATCATCTCACCTACCTCTTTTTTAACCTCGTTCATTATATTCTTCTTCTCCTGGCTAATTTCTAACATTGTCCGCGCAACAATCTTCTTTGCCTCTTCCCTTGCCATATTGACAATCTTTTTTTTCTCCTCGTCACCCAATTTAGTTGCCTGTTCAACAATATGGTGGGCCTCTTTCTTTGCCTCTTCAAGATATTGTTTATGTTTCTCTTCAGCTTCTACGGCCTGTTTTTTCATGTTTTCGGCAGTCCTAATCCCTTCTTCAATTTTGCTCGACCGCTCTTTGAATAATTTGAGCAGTGGTTTATAGAGAAAACGATGTAGTAGCCAAAATAGTATAACGAAATTGACAATCTGGGCGATGAGAAGAAGCGGATTAATACCCAATTTTCCTAAGGCATCCATGATTATAAGAATTTAAGGATAAGCGATATCACGAGGGCATAGATAGCAACCGCCTCGGCAAAGGCTATTGCCAAGATAGTAATCGTTTGAATCTTGCCGCTGGCTTCAGGGTTTCGACTCATAGCCTCAGCCGCCTTGCCCCCAATGATTCCTATGCCGATACCAGGGCCTAATGCCCCTAAACCGATGGCTATGCCAACCGCAATCAATCTTAATGCCTCTTTATCCATTATACCTCCTTAAAAATGGTTAAGGGTTGTGGGCCTCACAAAAATCAATGCTCCTCCTCTGTTGTCGCAATCTTAATAAAAAATAGAGTAAGGAGTGAAAAAATAAGAGCCTGAATTAATCCGACAAATATCTCAAGGGCAATAAAAGGGATAGGCACAACAAAGGGTATTAAGAATATTATTACAAGAAGGAGCACCTCACCAGCAAAGATGTTACCGAAGAGTCGAAAAGAGAAAGAAATAATCTTGGCAACTTCGGAAATCAATTCCAAGATGCCCACGAAGAACAGAAGTGGAGATTTAAGTTTGATAAATCTACCAATAAAACCTTTAAAACCGAGATGTTGAATACTAAAGATTTGGGTAAGAAATACGGAAATTAGGGCTAAGGCAATAGTAGTATTTAAATCTGCTGAGGCGCCTCGAAATAGAGGAATAAATTCGAGATGTTCACCTTCACCACGATAGAAACCAATCGAACCAACACCAGGTAAGAGTCCCAGCCAGTTCACGAGCAACACAAAAAGGAATATAGTCATTACAAGAGGAAAGAATCTTCGACTCTTCTCTTCACTTTCAAAGACTTCACAGACCATCCGGTAGAAAAACTCTAAAACATATTCGACCACATTCTGGATACCCACGGGTATGATATTCCTCTTGATACGAATCGAAATAATAAGGATAACAAAAAGCAAAATAGCAATCCAGGTAACAAGCAAGGAATTGGTGACAGGCAGGGGTCCAATATTGAACAATTTCTCTGCGGCAATTGAAACATGCATAGGTTTCATTATACCCAAAAAATTGACCTGAGTCAAGTGAAAAACAAAACCGATCTATTTAATTCGATAAAACTAATACCTTACCAACTTGCCTAAGATGCTTGTTCCACCATTCTCCAAGCGAAAGAAATAAACACCTGGTTTAAGTTCCTTGCCATTTGCATCTTTTCCATCCCAGACAAAGGTATTTTTCGATTCATTACGAAGATGCCTGACCGACTGACCAAGGACATTATATATAACCAAACCCGCCACCCCATCTTCCATGGAAGCAATATAAATCGTGCATTGATTCTTAAACGGATTTGGCCAGATTACTAAATGGGACCCGCTGACTTCAACTGCCTTTCTCAGTTCCACCGAAACAGGCTTTGCCAACAAGACCTCTAATTTTGTAAGGGAATCCGAGGTCACGGGAATGTTTGAAATGGTCTTGGTAATATAACCGGTCTTGGAGAAGCGCATTGTGTAAGTTCCATTTCTCAATAGACGGTAGAATCGCCCAAAGAGGCTGTCACTTGTGCGCATGACAATAGAATCTCCGGTTAGGCCAAGCACTTCTACATTTGCATTGAGAGGCTGAAGTGTGAGAGAGTCTCGCACATGCCCAGTTATCCCGGAGTAGAGGGCACGGTTCAAAAGGTATCTCAAGCCCCGAAAATTCTTCTGGCACTCAATTGAAATTGTTTCCGGTGGTGGAATGAAGCTCTGTGCAGTTTCTATAAGAAAATCATACATTCCGACTTTACCATAAAACCATGTTGAACTCTGATTAGACCCACCCAATCGGCCTGCGCTATAACCACCGATCTGAGAACTTAGGTTTTGAGCAATCTCACCGAGTGTGGCATCATCGGGCGTATACTGTCCACTATAAGACCAGGGATAATAAACAAGGTATCCGTAACTGTGATAAGAAATACCAACCACAAACTTTCTTTGGGTTGCCAAATTTGCTAAAGTTTGAATTTCGCTCTCCGATGCCGGGGATGGTCCTCGGTAGGTCCAATTAGTGGGGTTCGTGCTTCCGCTGGCTGTCCAGCGCCAGTCATAGTTACGGTTCAAATCTACACCATCGGAATCAGGGTTGATTGGGCCACCATTATTTCCATTATCCCGTAAATTTTTCCGCCACCAAGGATTGACCAATGAACTATCCGTAATATATTTCCAACCTTCGGGATTTGATATCGGCACAAATTGTATCTCCATCGAATCTATCCACCTCCGGGCATAGGCACTGTCCGGGTAATCTTTTAGGACCTTTTTGATTGTGTAAAGACATATCTCATTCCCAATGGGTTCTCGTGCATGATGCATACCTGTGAACATAGCCGAGGGCTCATCTTCCCGCATGCCCACATTTCGGGAAATAATAAAAAGTGGAATGGGAAGGGCAAAACGCTGCGAATATCCACAGGTATCCAGTTTGGCGATGCTTGGATAGAGGTCACGCAAAGAATCGAGCACCACCCAGGTCTCAGCAAGCGTGTGGTATTCGGGAGGAATGAAAACGCCTTTCTCGTATTGGATTACCTCGGTTCGAAAGCCACGTCTCTGAATCTCATTGAGTTCTGATTGAGTTAAGACGACATCTGCGTGGTCAGTAACGGTAAGCGTTGCGAAGTCTAAATCCATATCACTTAGCATTGAAATTTTCCGAGCATCTTCTACATAGATTCGCACCAGCATTCGATATTCGAAGGCCACTGCTTTCGTGCCAGTGAGCAAAAACCCAACCAGTATCAAGATTGATTTAATCCTCATATTACCTCCTTTTGTTGCTGTTCAAAATAATTTAGAAGATAACTTAATATAATCCACAATCTTACCAAAATTATAAAGCAATTTGCAAAAAAATCAAGTATGAAGTTTTCAAAAGAGGCTTCTCGACAGACTTGAGATAAAATTTTTATTTAATCAATCAGTTTAGGTAGATTTTTAGTCAATAATGCAGTGAGGTTAGTTACCGATTTTCTTACTGGCACCGACTGCCCCCTTCTCCATTCTAAAGATTTTGGCTGAATACCAATAATAATAACCTTGCAACCGATTGTTTCTTTGAGGAATTTAGCAAGCATTGAAAGTGGTATGCGATGGGTCGAAACATCTTCATCAGCAATTTTATTGGGGTCAACAAGAAAAATTGAGCCTGGCTTCTTATTTTTTGAACAGGCATCAAAAATAATTACATGTGATGGTTTAAATTTGCGAATTTCACCTGTATAATTTTCCGGTGCCTCACCACCATTTATTACCTTTATTCCCTTTTGTTTTTTAAATCCCTCATCCAGAATCTCTGCACAATGAATACCTAAACCATCATCGCCCTTCATCTTATTGCCCACACCGAGGATGACAACTCGCCTTGCCCCTCTTAGCTTTTTTTTTAAACTATTTAAAAACAATAAATCTATTTGACCACTACTATCAGCCATAAATATGCCTATCTAATCCAGGTATACAAATTGAGCGATGCCTGTTTCCAAATATACTTTGTGATTAAGGATACTCGATCTTTAACTTATGCCGATTGAAGGCGGCAAGTTCAAAGTCGGTGTTGATGGTGATTGCGTCCTTAGGACAGGATTCGGTACACTGGGCACAATGGACACAGCGGTCATTATAAAGAATCATCTTGAACTTCTTTTCAGTCTCCGAAACCCTGATGATTTCGATCGCCTCAGCCGGACAGTCAAGAACACAGACCTTACAGCCATTACACAATTCCGAATGAAAAACGGGCGTGCCCCGGAAGTCTTTCGGCACTTGCAACTTCTCGAATGGATATTTTACAGTTGCTGGTTTTTTAAATATGTGGCGTAATAGTTCTGGTAAAAATGTTACGACATTGAGATTCATTGTAGCATTCCCTTCACAATAATGTTAATCAAAAGTTGAAGGACTGCAAGGGGTGCAAGATAACGCCACGAGAAATTTACCATCTGGTCAATACGTATCCTTGCACAGGCAGCCCTTATTGCGGAAAGTATAAAGACGACAATAATAGTTTTAATAACAAAATTTATAAATCCCCAGATTAATCCACCAGGAAAACCACCCATGAATACAGCAGCAATCAATCCCGCACCAACGACCATCTCAATATCGGATAATAACCTGAAGAATGCCAATTTCTTCCCCGAAAATTCAGTAAATGTGCCACCCACAATTTCTGTTTCAGCATGGGGTATATCAAAAGGAACCCGTTCCAGTTTCGCCTGCAAGGCAATGGTGGCAACAAAGAAGCCAATGATATTTACCAATAACAATAATGGCTTTGTTTGATAGAATTGGGCAATCTCAGTAAGGCGCCAGGAGTTGGCTAAAATCGCTGGGCTCAAGACCGCAAGAAGCATTGGGACCTCGTAACCGAAGAGCATCGTGAGAACACGAACACCCCCAATCGTCGAGAAGAAACTGGTTGAATGCCAGCCCGCAAGAAAGAAGATAAGTGTCGGAAGGCTCAAAAGATAGACTACGACAATCAAATCACCTGGAAAGGAATTGAAAGTGATTTGAGAAACTGAATAGTGCCACACCGGCAGATACATTGCGGCTGTGCAGATAATCGCCAATGAGAAGACGGGCAAGGCAGAAAACATTGTCTTATCAGCCTTTTCTGGCACAATATCCTCTTTTGCCAGAAGTTTTATAATGTCTGCAATCGGCTGAAGAATTCCTGAGCGACCGGTATGCAAAGGTCCTATGCGATTCTGTAGTCGGGCATAGACCTTTCGGTCAACCCATTCACAGAAGGTGGAATAGACGAAAAGAAAAATAAATCCTGGATAGACAAGAAGATATAGGATTGTCTTTAAAATATCCATTCGCATCACCTTGCCTGGTAAAATCCGAAATCCGAAGCATGAAATCCGAAACAATACTTAAATTCTAATTTTCCAAACCCCAAACTATGTTTTGAAAATTGAAATTTCGGATTTGGAATTTGTTTAGAATTTCGAATTTCGAATTTAGAATTTTCTAAGTTTAGAGTGGCCATATTACTTCCTTTTTCCGTGGATTCTTTTTGTAAAATTCAATGGAAAATTTCCGCAACTCAGCCATTGTCACAATCTTTTCTTTACCGGTCTTTGCATCCACCAGGGAAATTATCCTTTCCGCACAACAGATACATGGGTCAATCGCAGCAAAGATAAGGGGAATATCAGCAATAAATCCATTTTTCAGCATTTCAATTGTTGCCGGATAATTTGCCAAGGTCGGTGCGCGCACCTTGAGTCTCTCTGGCTTATCGGTCCCGTTTGATTTAATATAGTGAATATTTTCACCTCGTGGCGCCTCATAGCGACTGACAACCTCGCCCTCCTTGACCCTTCGAGGTGCCTTCGCCTTTATCTCACCCGGCGGCAGATTTTTGAGCAGATACTCAATCATAATATAGCACTGCATCAACTCTTTGACGCGCACCACAACCCGACCCAAGACATCGCATGTATCGGCGGTACAGACCTCAAACGGAATTTCACCATATACCGCATAAGGGTCATCCCTCCGCACATCCCTTGGTATATCCGAAGCCCGCAGGGTTGGTCCTACAGCACATAGTTCAATCGCCTTCTCTTTTGGCAATCTGCCCACACCGGCAATTCTTGCCACAAAGGTCGGCTCAGTCGCACCCATATTAAAATAGTATTCGGTTCTCTCTTTCAAAAGGTCGAGCGAATCGAGAATTTTCTTCTTCTGCTGTTCATCAATATCCCTTCTTACACCACCAAAGGTATTCATTGCATAATGGACACGATTACCAGAAATAATTTCTAAGATATCCATCACAACTTCACGGTCACGCCATGTATACATGAAGAAGCTATCAAAACCTGCCTCGTGTCCAGCAACACCAAGCCAGAGCAGATGGCTATGGACCCTTTCAAGCTCGGCAACCAATGTTCTAATGTAGAGACCACGTCTTGCTGGCTCAATGCCCATCAATTTTTCTACGCCTTGCGTAAAACATGTAGTATGGGAATGGGAACAGATGCCACAGATCCTCTCGGTAAGATAGAGGTTCTGTATATAGGTCTTCTGCTCAGCGAGCTTCTCAATTCCTCGATGGTTATAACCGAGCCGCAGATCCGCATCCTTTATTATTTCACCTTCGAAGGTCATGCGCAAACTTATCGGTTCTTTAAGTGCCGGATGTTGTGGTCCAATTGGAACTTTAAATTCCATCCCGTTAGACTTCATCACTCCCCTCCTGGAATTTTCTCCATCGGTCTTTCGAATTTCCAATCCTTACGCAAGGGATGGACACCTTCTGGCCAATCATCAGACAAAACAAGGGGACGCGGGTCAGGAATATTTTCCACTACAATACCAAACATATCTTGTATCTCCCTCTCATATAAAATTGCACCAGGAATTACTTCGCAGATGCTTGGAATTTTTGGTTCATCACGCGGGGTAATAATCCGCACGGAAAGAACGACATATTCATTAGCAAGATGATATAGAATTTCAAAATTCTCACCCAAGTCCACACCGCTAATCGTGGAAATATGTGTAAAATTGAACTTATCTTTTAAAAAACGCACCGCCTCAACCAAGTTCTCTTTTGTCACCTTCAAAAAAATTCTTCTTGGCGCAGGATTTGTGATTTCTATTACCTTATCTTTTAAATATTCTTTTATCTTGCTAACAATTGCCTCTTCTTTCATAATCTACCTTTACAAGATTTAATTACAAGGCTAAAGCTTGCCCTACTTTTGTATTGCCTGATGTCCTGGTCATCTGATGCCCTGATTACCCTAACCATTCTCCGTCACAGTGTCCCTAAAAGTTTCGCAACCCCATCAATAACTGCATCAGGTCGAACCGGGCAACCAGGGATATAGGCATGGACTGGTAAAATCTGGTCAACACCACCGATGACATTATAACATCCTCTGTAGACACAACCCGAAAGTGCGCAGGCCCCAACCGCCACAACAAACTTTGGTTCAGGAACCTGTTCATATATCCTAATGACTCGATCCCTGGACTGTCTCGTTGCTGGACCAGTACAGATAATGACATCGGCGTGTCTGGGGGTCGCCTTTAGCAAAACACCGAATCGTTCTAGGTCAAATCGGGGCATAAGTGCCGCCAATATCTCTATATCACAGGCATTACAGGCACCTGTGTTTAGATGTAAAATCCAGGGAGATTTTATGCGTGACCATCGAATTAATCTTGAGAACACACTAACCCCTTGTAATTAGTGCCAAAACCGAAAGAAAAATCATGCCCAGATAAAAAATTCCGAAGTAAACAAGTGGACCAGCAGGTAGTGTAGCAACAACCAAGGCAGCAACATGCATCATGGTGAAGAAGAGGGCTATGAAGAAGAAGAGCCTATAGCCAAATTGAATCTTGTAGCCTGGAATATCTTCACCACAGGCATAGGTTGCAAGTTTACCACCCTCCTTTCTAACCTTCGGTGCAATACTACCAGCAATAAGATATATCAAATAGAATATCAAAAGGAAGATGAGAAAGGCAATTGGCGGGGAAAGTAAGATGTCAATCATGTTTAACTACTCCTATGTAGAATCGCTTCGCTCGCAGGACCATCCGCCGCAGGCGGATTTGCAGGATCACTTCGTTTGCAGTAAACGCCAAAGCAAGCCGAAGGCGATACTGCGAGTCTCGCAGAGACGATACTGCAAGTCACATTATGACGATACTGCAATTCATGCATCTCTTTCATCCTTTCAACTTCGTTAACTTTCTAATATCCAGGCTACCAGTGTGCCGATAGATATTAATAATTATTGCGAGGGCAGTCGCAACCACACTCACCTCAACCACAATAAATGTAATTGCCAAACTCTGTGCAATCATGATATTATTTTTAGCAAAGCCGGTAGCAATCAGGGCAAGGGTAATACCCTTGGCAATAACCTCGATGCCTATGAAAAGCTTGATGAGATTCCTCATGGTTAATAGGCAGTAGATACCGATAAACATTAGTATCGCAACAAACCATATGTTCAATACCCAGAAACTATCCATTCCTCCCCCGGCTGCGGAATAACGCCAGCACAGAGAAAACGCCAGCAAATATTACCCCAATCTGACCAATAATATCAAAGGTTCTTTGCCTCCAGAGAATCTCGCCGAAACTACCACTCACCGGTGGAATGGATACGGTTGGTATCTGAATCAAATGCCTCACAATAAGTATATTAATAATAATACTGATGAATGCAACAAAGAAAAACGGAAAGAGTATCATTGGCAATTTGCTCTCCCGCACATCGCCTTCGCTCCTGGTAAGGGCGATCGTGGCAACAAACAGGACAGTAATCAATCCGGCCACCACGGAAATTTCAAAGACGCCGGCATAGGGTGCATTCAAACGGAAGAATATAACTGATAGAAAGATGCTCGCCACCGCCAGACTGATAGCCGCCTTGAGTAGGTCACGCAGTAAAATCGCCAGGATTGAGAAGGCAACTAATCCAATAAGAAGAAAAAGATGCATTTAATTCTCCTAAAATCCCAAAAGATTAAGGGCATAAATGATTCCTGCACTCAAAACATCCGTAGCAGGTTTCAGCCACGACTTGATAATAATCGGGAATGCGATACCGATGATAATACAGAGCAGACCGAGTATTATAGTCGAGACTGACATCCAGAATGGTGCCTCTTTTATATTCTTCCAGGTTTCATTCAATTTTCCGAAGAAGGCACGACGCTGCAGAATCAAATAATACCAGAGTGTAATAACACTTGCCAGAACAGCGATAAAGGCGAAGGCGAACATCTTCGCCTCAACCAAGGCAATAATAATAATCAATTTACTCCAGAATCCATTTAAGGGCGGAATACCGGCAATTGACAGAGAGCCAATGGCGCTCGTTGCCGCAGTAATAGGCATCCGCTTTGCCAGACCACCCATCTTGTCCAGTGCCCTTGTGCCTGTGGAATTCTCAATCGAGCCAGAATTTAAAAACAGGAGCGCCTTGAATATGGCGTGATTAAATAGATGGAAAAGCCCGCCCATAATGCCTAATGGTGTGCCAAGTCCAATACCGAGCAGGACATAACCAATCTGGCTGATTGAGGAGTAGGCGAGCATTCTCTTTATGTCATTTTGACCCAGGGCAATGATTGCCCCTACAAGCATTGAGATAATACCGAGATACATCAGGACGGTTGAGAGATAATCATGGGGCTGGAGTCCAAAGACATTCAAAAATACCCTGGCCATTGCATAGATACCAGAAACCTTGATTAACAATCCTGAAAGCATTGCCGATATTGGTGCTGGTGCTGAAGGGTGTGCGTCGGGCAGCCAGGCATGGAAAGGAACTATTGCGGCCTTCAAACCAAAGCCTAATATAAATAGGGCACTGCAGAAACCAACGGCATATTTGAAATTCAGTGTTTTTAAACCACTTGCAACATCACTCAAATTTAGACTGCCGACGATGCCAAAGATTATTGAGATACTTATCAAAATGAAACCCGAGGCGACTGCCGATAGCATCAAATATTTAAAAGAGGCCTCAAGTTCATCATGACCAAGGCCATATGCGACAAGACCATAAGATGCCACCGCAGCAATCTCTAAGAAAAGATAGATGCTAAATAGATCGGTCGCTAAAACAAGCCCGTTCATACCACCAATCATGAGAAGTAGAAGTGCATAGTAGATGCCTTTTGCACCATAATGCTCCATATAGTCAATAGAAAAGAGGGTAACGGCAAAACTGACCAATGAAATAATGAAAAGCATGAATAGACTAAAACCATCAAGTAGCAAGATGATATTTAATGGTGCACCAAAAAAGTATAGTTGATGAACAACACCACCACCACTTACCAACTGCCGGGCAATTGTCATTGCATAGATAAGCAAGAAAAAGAGGGCTAAATTAGATAACAGATCAGGTAAAAATCGTCTGGATATTTTGCCAATCAAGGGCATTATACTCGCCAAGATAAATGGCACAGCAATAAAGAGAAAGATCATTGACCCTCCGCGCTCATTTCAGTAATGAACTTATTGCCCAGACAATCGCAACGAGTCCGGCAATACACCAGGCAAGATAATTGGCATAGTGGCCATTGTGTGCCGCCTTCAAGATATTAGTAAATGTCTCACCGGTAATAATTACGGTCTTCTCATAGAAGTAATCTACCGTTCGATCAATAACAACAAATAGAACCCGAGAAAGTCCTCTTAAGAATTTTATCCCCTGCTCATAGAGGTCAAATATACGAGCCTCGGACCAGGTATAAAGGGGCTTCAAGATTGGCATCGTATGAATCGGCTCAGAGGCAAGATATGCCTTCTTCTGCGCCTTATTCCAACCATACAAATGAATACCAAGGGCAATCAATAGACACACAATAGAAACCGTTGCGATTGGATTGAAGACATCAAGGGCATGTTTTGAGAAGTCAATGTGCTCACCATGGATATGACCTTCCAATATTGGTTCAAAGAAAAGTTTTAAAGGCAACTTGTTATAGACACCAAAGAGAATCGAAAGGAGGGCAAGAACAATCATCGGTATGAAGATAGGGCTTTCGCTTTCTTTGACCTTAGGAACCTCCTTTGTTCTTGGGCCCAAGAATATCGAATGCCCTGCCTTTAAAAATGAGGCAAATGTAAATATTGCACCAATCCATGCAGCAATCGTAAAGATTATATATCCAGTCTCATATGAACCATGGATTACCATCTCTTTTGAGACATACCCATTGAGGGGCCATATTCCAGAGATGGCCAAGGCACATACTGCATAACATAGTGCAGTAACCGGCATGTCGTAACAGAGTCCACCCAATTTCTTCAATTCGGTCGTGCCGGTTCGATATTCGACTGAACCCGCACTCAAGAATAGTCCACATTTGTAGATTGCATTATTGAGCATATGAAATATGCCACCAACAATGCCTAAGGGTATTGCCGTGCCCACACCTAAAACCATATATCCAAACTGACTGATGGCATGGAATGACAGTAATTTTTTGAAATCTTTCTGGACCAGTGCCATCAATACCGCTAAAACAATTGTTGCTGAACCAATTATCATTAAAACAATACAGAACGAACTATTCCTCTCTAAAATAAAGAAATCGAGGCTAATGCGGGTGAGCAGATAGATTCCAAGAAGTTTTTCTAATGAACCAGGCAGGAATGCCATCACGGCAGTTGGTGCATCAATTGCCGCATCAGGAATCCAGGTATGGAAGGGCATTGAACCACCTTTGCCAATTGCACCAATCATCATTAAAAAGAAGCTAACAGCAGCCAAACCCTTGGGTTCAATTCTAATATCCGACATCGTGAAGGTTTGTGTAACATACCAGAGGAGTCCAATACCTAAAATCATGCAAAAGTCGCAAAAACCTACAATTATAAAACTTTTTACGGCAGTTCGATGCGCCTCTTTACCGCCAATAGTAATGAGTCCATAAAGGGTCAAGAGCAGCCCCTCCCAGAAGAAGATCAAGAGGACAAAGTTGTTTGCCAGGACCGCGCCATTTGCCAGGGCACCGGTTAATAATAGATAGCCGTAATACTCTTGAATTCGGGGATGCCCAGTCATCTTAATTGCCGAGTAAAAGGTGATTAAAAATAGAAAGATATTTATCCATAAAAGGATGAAGCTATTAAGATGAAAAAGTTTCAAATCGAAATCAAGGCCAGGCCCTGCCCAGGAATAGAAGAGTGTAAGTCCCACATCCTTCAAGCCAAATAATTTGAATGCGAATGAGAGGAGATACGCAGTTCCTAAGACAAAGATAAACTCTCTAACAATTTTCAGACGGGAAGGCATTATAAAAGACAGTATTGCAAGTCCTATCGGTAAGAGGATGGGTATTAATAACATAGAAATCATGGTAATAACCTCATAATCTCTGTTGTTGCAATATCAACAAGTTTCATTGGATAACCAATAAATATTCCTGCAGCAAGGGAAAGAACGGACAGAACAATAACAACAAAGAGCATCGAGTTTGTTCCTTCTGGTATTGTCAATTTCTGCTCACCAAGAAAAACAGCACTGAATAGCCTGAAAAGATAAAACATTGTTAAAACCGCAACAAACAAGGCAAGGGCAGCAACCCAGGCCTGGTTCGCCTTCACTGTGCCCATAATGACCATAAACTTGGAAAAGAATCCACCAAATGGTGGAATACCAATAACCGAAAAAGCGCAAAAAAGGAATGTGACTGCAGTAATGGGCATTGTTTTTATAAGTCCACCCAGCTCCCTTATATCACGTTTATGGGTATTATGCTCAATAATGCCGGCACACAAAAATAAACCAGCCTTTGCTAATCCATGCATTAGAAGAAATAGCAGAGCCCCGGCGATGCCCATCGGGTTTACTACACCCTTAGGATTTTTTAATACACCAAGACCAAGAAAGATGTAACCAATCTGGCTTACCGTAGAATAGGCCAAAATTCTCTTCAAATCATTTTCAACAGTGGCTGCAGCAGCCGCAACTAAACTTGAAATAACAGCTATAATTGGTATCGCAGTATACCAACCCTCAGGAAGCTGGAAGGTGTAACAGAATAGTCGGGCATAGGCATAGACACCAATTTTGACCAAAACCGCGGCATGAAGTAAGGCAGTAACGGTTGAGGGCGCAATACCAGCATCGGGCAACCATGTATGAATTGGCACACTCGCAGATTTTGAAAACATCCCGATCAAAATCAAGAGCACAGCACTGCCGGGGACCATAAACCCGCGCATGGCTGTCAAATCGAATGTTTTGGTCTGATTATAAATTTGAATAAATCCAAAGAGCATTACTACAGCACCGAAGAAGGTTACCAAAAATGCCTTGTCCGCCTTGATTATATGGTCTTTATGCCGATAAAAACCGATGAGACGCCAGCAACAGATAGCAGATATCTCCCAGAATAGATACATAAATATTAAGTTTGCCGAATATACCAATCCCATCATTGCGCCGATAAAGAGCAAGACCATCAGATAGTATTCATTCTGATTTTCGTCGTGGCTCACATAACCTATGGAATAGAAAACAATTAATGCACCAATTGATGAAGATACAATGGACATAAATACCGAAAGTCCATCAACAACCAGGGCAAAATCTAATCCTATGGCGAGAGGATATCTTTTGATAAATTCGTTACCACCCAGGGCAAATGGGATGAGTAACAAAGGGAAGAATGCCGTGGCTAAACCAAGGAGGACCGACCATATTGACCTTGCCTTTTTTGATATCAGTCCGGCAAGGGGTATAGTTAATGCGCCTATTATCGGAACAAAAATCGTTAAAAGGGTTATCTCCTCAATGTTCATAAATATAAGAATGGTTATTATATTTAAAATATTCGAAATGTCAATACATTTGAAAAAGTAGATGGGTTGTTGACATAAACGATTTCTTATATATAATCTTCCATGCCAAAAAAGAAAAGAGCAAAGAGCGTTTTGAAAAATGTTAGAAAATCACGGCACAGATATCTTGAGAATTTAGCTAAAAAAAAGAAACTAAAATCTGTGCTTAAGGCAATTAAAAAGGCTAAGTCAAAGACCGATGCCTTGAAAAAGTACCCCGAGATTCAGTCAATTATTGATAAGTCCATTCAGGATGGTATTATTAAGAAAAATACGGCGGCCCGTTATAAATCACACGTCTGGAAATATATAAAGACATTGGTCGGTTAGGTTATTTTTGCTTACATTTTATTCTAATTCTGAATAAACTGAAGAAGAATCTCAATTATCTCTTGATTTAAGGCGTAAGCCTTTTAAATATTAAAGGGGGCAAAATGAATATCTTAATGATATTCTTAGCGAATCAAATATTTACAAATATAGAAAATAAACAGGTTTTCTATCCCGAGCCGGTAATGGCAGAAACTACACATTCCTATAATGTTCTTCATTATTTAATAAACCTCAATCTACCTATGACCTCACGCTATCTTGAAGGTGCGGTAACAATCTCAATGCGTAGCAGTGTCAATAACCTCACAGAGATTGATTTATATCTACTCGGTCTTAATGTTGATTCAATTAAGGTTGATGGTATATCGGCAACTTATAATCATATCGCCGAAACATTATATGTAAATCTGCCTCACGCTTATAACCAGGGTGATTCATTTAGTGTTATGGTGGGTTACAATGGCACACCAACCGGAACTATGAATATGGGTTATGTATTTTATTTTAGTTATAGAACCATTTCTTATACATTGGGCTGTCCATTTGCTACAAAACGGTGGATGCCCTGCTATGATTATCTATGGGACAAGGCTGATTATGGTGTAGAATTTTTTATCACAGTGCCTGATTCCTTTACCGTATGTGCTAATGGTCAATTCCGCGGAAAAACCGTTTCTCAGGGCAGGGCAACATATCACTGGGAACATCGCTACCCGATATATCCTGATGTTATCCATTTTTCCTCGAGTATATTTTACACATATTCAGATTGGTATCATCCGTCACCAATTGATAGTATAGAGGTCAAATATTTTTGTTGGCCTCAGGATACACATGTTGCCCGTATTGCCTTTTCACTCACAACCGATATGTTATATTTTTATGACTCGCTTTTTGGTGATTATCCATTTGAAAGGTATGGCATGGATGTGCTCTATCCATTCTATTATGGTGGTATGGAGCATCAAACAAATGCATCAATCCACCGTCAGATTATTACCAGTGCTGATTATTACACAATTGCCCATGAGATGTCACATATGTGGTGGGGTGATATGGTGACCTGCCTTGGCTGGGCAAATGTCTGGTTAAATGAAGGCTTTGCCACATATTCGGATGCCTTATACAAAGAGTGGAGAGAAGGTCACACCCCATTTATCAATGAGATGATTACAAGGCGTGAATCTTACTTCGGTGCCGAACAATCGAATCCACATCCACTATATAATCCACCACCAAACCTCATTTTTACATGGGGGCACAGCTATTGTAAGGGCTCATGGGTTCTCCATATGATTCGATACCTTTGTCAGAATGACACAACCTGGTTAAACCTCATGGCGACTTATCGCGATTCATTTGCCTATAAAAATGCCTCAACAGATGACTTGAATCGCATCATGAATCTCGTGCTGGGCAGCAATTACAACTGGTTCTTTCAGGAATGGGTTTATAACATGGGTTATCCTGTCTACAATCTTGTCTGGGGAAAGAATTATGAGCCACCTAACTGGCGTTTGATATTGGATATAACCCAGACCCAGACCATTGGGCCGGCAGTATTTCATATGCCCCTGCCCATCGGTGTCAATTATGCAAGTGGTGATACAATAATTACATTGGCGATAAATTCATCACCCCAGCACCTCGAATTCTTGCTTCCCCAAGAACCAACGGGCGTTGTTGTGGACCCGGAAACCTGGATAATTCAGAAGAATACGGTTGCATCAATTCTTGAAACAGTAGTGCCGAGACCTGCTCAATTTAAAAATATTCAAACAATTGGTCGGTCAATCGAAATGAAACTTAATAAGCCGAGTTTGATAAAAATCTACGATATTATCGGTCGCAAAATCTATGAATCCTTTACAAGAGAATTGAAATATGAACCCTCCAATGCCGGCATATACCATATTATTATCGGCAATACAAAACATCGGATTGTGGTGGTGAAATAGATAGGTCAACGTTTTCTGTGTCCAGATTCATAATCTTGGTCTGCTTACCATTTCTTTACTACGAAGCCTTTTTCAATTATTCTGTAAGCGAGTATTGATTTTTAGTTTTTTATAAATATAATTTTTGTTATGCCTGAGATAACAAAACAGATGTTAGAGGAACTTAAACAATATTTTACGCAAAGAAAAGACATTGCTTTTGCTTTTTTATACGGCTCATATGCAAAGAAAAATGCCACCAAGTTATCCGATGTAGATATTGCCGTATATTTTTATCCTCAAAAAAGACATCCTATAGAATACGAAGAAAAAGTTTTTTATAATGGCGAGGATGAAATCTGGGGAGATTTACAACGAATTCTTAAAAAAGAAGTAGAACTATTGGTATTGAATAGAATATCTGCCAGTGTTGCCGCAAGCGCCATACGAGGTGTCCCTCTGGTGATAAATGATTGGGGACTTTACATTGATTTTATGGAGGTTATTACCGATATTGGAGATGATTTTACACAACTCATAATAAATGACTATAAAGAAAGGAGCACACTTGAAAAAAGAGGTTAAGGCACGAATTATCAAACATATAACCTTTCTCGAGGCTGAACTTGCAGACTACTCTAATTTTAGAACCCTATCATGGGAGGAATATAACACCCAAAGAGACAAAAGAAGAAATGTTGAAAGATGGATTGAAAATATCGTTAATTCATCAATTGATATTACCAAGATAATCTTGACCGTAGAAAATTTGCCGCTTCCTGATACTTATAAAGAAATTGTAAATTCGCTTGCTCTGGTTCAAGGTTTTGATAAAGAAGATATGGAAAGACTCTCTGAATGGGTAAAATTCAGAAATATCCTTATCCATGAGTATTTAGATATAAAATGGAGTTTCATAAATAGATTTATTCACGAGACTGAATTACAATATAAAAATTTCCTTGAAAAGGTTAAAGAATATATCGAGAAGAAAGATTTAGAATGAATGGCATCAAAAGCGAGATAAAAACAGAAGAATTACGCGATGCGATAAAATCAGCGCTTTCAAATCTCGACCTGAGCGGTGCCTTGGGTATCGGGCTGTTTGGTTCATTAGCCTGTGGGAAATTTACTCATAAAAGCGACATTGATATTTTTGTTGTTGTTGAAAAGAAAACCACAGATACCGATTCCTTTTGGTCGAAGAAGATAAGAGAAATTCTAAACTCCTTTGGCCGGGATGTGACAGTAATTGTTTACTCCATAAAGGGGCTGAAAGATGTAAATAACTGGTATGTGTTGAGACTTGCTTCAGAAGGAATCATTTTTTATGATCAAGGAAATATAAAAGAACTTTTTAAAAAAATCATAAAAGCGGCGAAAGACGCTGGGTTAAAAGAGATAAAAAGAGGCGATTCACGAGTTTGGAGTATAGACCGACCTTTAAAAAAAGGTGAAACCTTTGAGGTAAAAGTATGTTGAATATGACAGAAAGTAAAAGGCTGTTGAAAGAAGCAGAAAATTGTTTAATCTCGGCACAAAAAAATATTGAAATAGATGAATTCAGAGTTTCTGTTCAGCAGAGCCAGTTATGCATTGAACTTTCATGCAAGGCGGTTATTGCTAAATTTGAAGAACCAAAATGGACTCATGCCCCAGGTGAACAGTTAAACCTTGTTGTTAAAAGAATCAAGAATAGCGAAGACAAACCAACTCTTGAATCTCTAATGAAACTCGCTGAAAATGCTGACAAAGTTGAAGACTGGCATGGCTGGTCAGTTTATGGAAAAGAAGAAAATGACAAATGGTTATCTGCAAATGAACTCTGCACCAAAGAAGTCGCCAGAAAACTTCTTGAAATTGCAAAAACATCTTATGAGATTGCCCATTCATATATCATATAACAAATCAAACCAATCAAAATAAATCCAATTAATTCAAGATAAGCCTCACCCGGCTAAATCTGAATATAGGATTTAATGCTTCGGATTCCTGAGCCTGTCAGAAACAGGCTTGATACTTCAAGGAGGGCTTGACTTTTCTAATATTTTTCATAGAATATAATCGGCGAGAAAACAATGGGTGAGACAATCATTAAAATAAAGGTATCAAACCTATCCAACAAAAGAACAGCCGAAGTAGATGTCTTGGTGGATACTGGGGCTACTTACACAACAATTCCCGAGACATTGCTTGAAAAATTAAAGGTAAAAAGAGTCAGGAAAGTAAATATTGAGTTTGCTAATGGAAAGGTTGAGACGAGAGATATCGGAGATGTATGGCTCGAGGTTGGCAGGATAAAAACATCCAACCCAGTAATTTTTGCAAAAAAAAAGGATGCCAAAGTTCTTGGAGTTATAACCCTTGAATCCTGTGGATTGACGGTTGACCCGGTTAGTAAAAAATTAGTTCCCTTACCAAAGATCCACCATTATTAAAGAATTTACTTCAAGGTCTCTTTCCCAAACCGATTTAGGTATTTAGGCATTTTGGGCTTTTAGGAATTTATTTTACTGTAATATCCCAGTATTCACACCTCATCCCATCCTCAAGCACACCGATGCCAATGCCACCGGATGAAAATGTTGAATCAGAGATCTGAAGAACTTCTTCGCCGTTTAGATAACCAGTAATCTTTGTTCCTTTTATATCAATTCTCAGTGTATACCACTTCCCGGTTTTAGGTTCAAATTGTGATGAGGCAAGCAATATCCACTCACCATTAACACATTTGTATAAATCAATAACACCAGCATCACCATGGATGCCAAAGCGATAAAAATTCTTTTCATCTTTTAATCTAAAGAAGATATACGATTTTAGCCAATCAACTCTGGGGTCATCACTACCTAAGCATCGTGCCTTAGCCTGAACTACATAATCCGGCCAGTCCCTTTTTATATATGCAAAATGGCTTGGACCACTGGCTTGAGCGATGCCATTGGAAGTTTTCCAGGCTCCATTAACAATTGTCCATTTCTTCATCCCCTCTCTAAAATCATCATAAAAAAGGTCTTCATCTTCATGCACTAAACCTGTTTTTACGGAAAATATTTTTTCAATAGCCCTATCATTAAATAGAACCTTTAATTTTATTTCGCTATTGCTTTTAGTCCCAATAATTAGCGGAATTATTTTGGTTTCGTAGTCATTCAGAATTATTTTCTTCGGTAGTTTTGCCCAGCCATCACCTTTGATAAAAACAGCCTGCAATTGGAATGTAAGTTTTTGATTTGTATTATTTGTAAAATAAAATTTTACCGAATCACCATTGATAGATTGAATAAAAATATCTTCTATTGGCGCAAATGAGACGGGCTCTCTTATTAAAACTGGTACTGTTGTTAGCGCATTTTTGAATTTTTCGTTTTTGGAAAGATATACGACTGAAGAAGATAAGTGTATTGGTACTGAGATATTAATTTTATTGTCATCCCTTTTAAAACTTAGAGCGACCACCCCAGTCCAATCTCCGGACAACAAATAAACATTCTTAATTTCTTGGACATCTGGAAGACTTATCGTTACGGGAATATTATATTCAAAGGGGTGAGGAATTAATTGAGATTTTTCAGGATTAATAATTACTGCCACATAATTACTATCAGGTGTTTGAAAAATGTTTGCCTTGAACCTTTTAGAGACTTCAATCGGATTACTTGTTAACACCCACTTTCTACCTTTAATCAGTTCAAATAACGGGCGATATTTTTCATCAAGTTTCTGACATTCTGCCCCACCGTAGGTAATTGAAGGAAAAGCCCCACAGACAAGGGAATGTTTTAACTTCTCTTCTGTCTCTTCAGGTTTCTTATCATAAGGCAAATATATAAGAGGTCTTACCAGGGATAAATATTGTAGTTTGTAAAGATTATGTAAGCTCCCCTCAGCCATTATTCCGTCGAGATTTTTACACACCTCAATAGATGTTGGGCCGTTTCCCCAGATTGCCTTACCTTTTTTGTGAAAGATATCAAATATCTTCTCATTCATCTTTTCTAAGGCAAAGCTCAGCATATATGCTGGGTTACCGTCAATCATAGTAATTCCATCATCGTGCGCAAAATCGTAGTTCCAGTAATCCATTCGGTCATAGAACACACCATCTATCTTGGGATATTCTTTGATAACCTTTTTTGCCTGTTGTATTATATGCTTACCCCATTTGCTTCCTGGTTCAGGATTCATTAAATTACAAAATTGCCAGGCAGGAAGATTATTGTCGTTTTTATCCTTCGCAATATCATTGGCAAAATATTTCGCCGCATACTGATGCCAGGCTTCAAATGCTTGAAAATACAGATATACTTGAATCCCATATTTATGCCAGAGATTGATCACTTTGTGCATTTTTTCATAGCTATTTCTACCGATGCCTACTTTGGCCTGCCATTCTGATAGATTTATTTCGTCAGAATCGAATATCAATCCCCAATCTGTTTTTTGTGGTGTATATAGTCCATAAAATGGAAAATGCATGTGTAATTCAATCCATTTCACGCCACGATTGTGAATAGCAGTAATTCCATTTTCGTCACCAAATGAACTTGCCAAATAATACCAACCTTCACCAATTTTGGTATTCTCAACCTTCGGATAAAAATATTCCGGATACTTATTCAACAAAAAATTCAAGCCTTCCCGCCAATCACCGCCATGAGGCACAACATAAATCGCTGCCTTAATTTTTTTCTTCTTTGTAAGTCCAAGGTGATTAAATGAAACGACCAGGCTTTCTCTATCAATTGAAAACGACAAAGTAGGCTTGGGTATATCAAATGGTCCAATAATACTTAATCCATAATCTTCTGAGGAATTGCAAAGAGATACGATAGGGATAAACATTTCTTGGCGATACTTTATGGTCTTTTTTCTTAAATCCTTAATTGAAATAGGAATATTCGAGCAGGGTATAAATAAATAATCAAATTGTTGTAGTGTTGATAGAGAAAACTTCAATTCGACTTCTTTAGCGTTTTCACTCTTAGGAATTACATTAATCTCGCAATAAAGACTTATTGAATCAATTCTAAATTTATAATTTACAAACCTCTCTAAATAATCTATTTTGAAATAGACTTCTCCATAGTTTGGATACCTATTTTGTGCTGATATTTCTGTTTTTTTGCTAACACCCCATAAATAATTTTCAAATATATTTAAAGAAAATCGCTGGAGGTGTAGATTTTTTTTTATCGACAAGCTCATTTTGTTGTCAACTTTTGATACAAAAAATTCAAGATAATCATTTTTTAATTCTAAACCAGTTTGCTTTTCGTTTACATAAAATTTTGATTGATTAGTTAATGATATGAAAGTAAATATTAACAGATATAACATCATTGTTTAGATATTTTATATATGATACTCTTTGCAATTGCTGAATATTTTTTTAGGTCTTCTTTATTAACAATGATAGTTTCTCGTAAACGGCAATGAGAAATTTTCATAAAAATAATTAATGCCATTAACGAACTTATTATAAAAGCAACCGTTGAGGCGATTGGCGCACCTACAACCCCAATTCTTGGTACCAAACCAAGAATTAGCGTCATCATAACTACAAAAGAAACGATACTGGTATAAGTGCCATATTCAGGTTTTCCAGTTCCAGCAAAATAACTGCAGAGCACTCGGTTTATACTGTAAATAATGACACCTGGAATAAGAAGACGTAATAGTAGAATTGAGTGAGCAAAGGGCATTCCGAAGAAAAATCTAATAATAATCCCACCACATAATTCCAATAATACTCCTGCTATGGTTATAATAAAAAGTGTATTTCGAGTGACAAAGGCAACAAGTTTGGCTGCTTCCTCCTTTGGCGATCCAGAAATCTCTGGGAAAAGCACAGTCCCAACCGATTCTGGTAGATACCAAGAGAATTCAGCAATAGTTAACGCCAACGCATAATAACCTACTGCTGTTGTCGTAAGGAAAAGGTTAATAATTATTATGGGCAGACGGCGATTCAAGTAACTCAAGATTAATCCAATTTGTGATTTTGTCCCGTAGATATAAGATGATTTCCAATATTGAAAATTTGGGAGTGGAGACGGTGGTCCTTGTCTCACCAAAATTAGGGAGCCGATTAATGCAGCAACGCTGGTGCCTAAAAGTATACCATATATCGCTCCGCTAATGCTGAACTTTGGTATTAGTATTATTTGCAGAATCAATATACAAAAAGCCTGAATAATTATAATCATATTATATCCAACAATATTTTTATTACCTAAGGATATTGTCGTTATGTGAACTTGGTAGAAAAAAGCAGGGAAGAACCAAATTGCAATGAGAATGACATCCTTATTTACATTTCTTAATATCGACATGGGTAACCAATTTTTTAGTAGAAGAAGTATAAGAATAACGAACAACGATGTAATCAAAGTTTGATAAATTGCATTACCAAAAATGTCATTGTGTTTAAATTGCTTATTGCCTATGTAATAGATGTTTGCTTCATGCACTCCCATTATTGCAATGACTGAGACAATAAAGAAGAATTCATTTAGTAAGGCGATTGTTCCCTTGCCTGACGGACCAAGCAGACGGGCAATGATAATATTTGTTACAAGTCCTATAATTAATAGAACTATCCGTGAAAAAAAGGTGAAAGAAATATTTCTAAAAAGTTTAACCATACTGTCTGGAGACTACTTCAATAGCAGCAATTATAGCCATCCAAATTACTAAATATTCGTATTGAGTAATACAGGAATTGGCAAAGCCAACAATTATCAAACCAAAGGTGTTTAATAATCCAGTGAGTGCAAATATTTTTTCGTCCGGATTTAGGGTCTTACGTAATATTAAAAAACATCTTTTAATAAAAAGAAATTGAATAACAATAAAACTTAACAAACCTACAATTCCCATTTTCCAGAGAAGATAAATATAAGCATTATCAGGTGCCGTCAGTACGAAATGGCGATCCGCGGACACAATTGAAGCACCGAATCCACTTCCAAATAGAAATTGATTGCCAAGGTCCTTAAGCGCCATGGCAATTTCATGTTCCCTTACTAACCAGGATATATCAATCTTTAATAAACTTGGATTTAAAAAAACAAAAAGACGAATTATAATTGTTAGCAATAGTTTATTTTTCGTTTGTGTTTGAATAATAAAGAAAATGATAAAAATTACCAGCACGCCGATGATAAAAAATTTAAAAAATGTTTTTAGGTGATTCCTTATCCAATTTCTTCTTGAATAAATAAATATGATAGATAAAATCAAGATTGTTAAAATAACACTCAACCAAAGAGACCTTTGTTGACTAAATAAAACCGCCAATAAAATTATTGGTAAGATTGAAGCAAAAAAAACTTTGCGAGACCGGTTGGCACCATAAATTAGTGTTGCACTAATATAAGGAATAGCAAATAGAGCTAAGTGGATATTCCGTGCAACAATTCTTTTCAAAAATATAAAGCCTGACGTTTGACTAAAACCATAAATGAATTCGAGGCTAACTATAATGGTAAAGAAAAGAATCATATCGAAGAATTTCTTTATATCTAATCTTAGCGGTGAATAATGGAAAATAAAGTAACATAGATACCACATGTGAGTTATTAAGTCCCACATAAAGTATGACAATTTAAAGCCATAAAGAAAGCCACGAACTGCAGATAAGATAACAAATATAAAGTATATTAGTACCGCCCAATCTAAAGATTTAAAATCAAGCACCTCAGAATTTCTTAAAAGATAAATGAGCCAATAAAATAAAACCAGTGCGAAAAGAGGAATGGCGATTTTCCCCGAAAAAGAAATTGGAAACCCAGGAAAATAGGATATATATAAAGAAGCTGGTGCAATGGCAACATAAAAGGTAAAAAGGTAATACATCCTTTCGACAGAGAATGCGGTATAAACAAATAAAAAGAATATAAGGAACAAAATAATAATAGGGATAAGGCCATTATTAATAAAAATTAAGATAAGAACTATTTGAGCGAAAAAAAAGAATAAAAGAAGAGATGAACTAAACCATTTAGGAATTTTTCGCAATTTTACTTGATAATCGTTCATTTAATGTGTTTTAATATTCAATCAAAAAAATATTATTACTTCTTAAATTTTGATTTAAAATATGTCTTTAATTTTAAAAAATCATTAGAAAATGTTTCAACAAAGTTCATTAACATTTGATGTTTTTGTGGGTTAGTTTTCACATTTTCTACGTAATCTAAAAGAAAGGCAATTAGTATACTACAAAATATACTAAGTACAAAAGCGAAAATTACAATCAAAGATCTCTTCGGATAACTTTTCTTCTCAGGAATCCCTGCTTTATCAAGAAATTGAACCGTGGGTGTATCCTTCAATTCCATTATCTTTGCTTGTTCGAATTGCTGCGTAAGCAGTTCATAAATTGCTTCTTGAACTTTTACGTCTCTGAGTAAACGTGCATACTCTAATGATAATTCTGGTAATTTTACAAAGGGTATCGAAAATCCAGCACCAAATTCATTTGTTCCTTTTCCCCCAAATTCTATTTTTGAAAGTTGTCTTTTTAATTCCCGCAACTCTTGTTCAATGTTTTGAATATACGGATTAGTTATATGGCTCGATGATGTTGTGGCTCCCTTTTGCACCTCGCGAAGAATAATTTCAGATTTTAATCTGGCAATAGTCTCAATTGCACTTTTAATTTCTTCATCAAGGACGACAGTCTTATGTTTTTCTTGAAAATTTCTCAAGTCCTCCTCAGCTTTTATTAATGAATCATGGTTATCTTTTAGTCTTTGCTCAATAAAGATACGATATTTTTTCCCTACGGTCATTGCAGTTTCAGTGTTAAACTTATCAAGTTCTTCGACGTAAGAATTGGCAATATCTGTAGCAAGATGTTTATTCTGGTAAGTTACACTTACTGAAATAATACCTTCTGGGGAGATTCCAATTTTAGTTATCTCGTCGAGGGCTTTACCAGCGTCGTGCATCGTTTTTGCTTTGAAAATTTTTTTAAGGTTGTATTTCTTTATAATTTCACCTTTAATGCGCGAACTCTGCATAATTGCTGCATACATATCCGACAGAGTTGAGATCCCGGAAACGATGTTACCCAATTTAGCTAAACTCGAAAACCCTGTTGCACCACCGTAAGTAAACGACGGCAATAAACCAAACATCATATCTTGATTTGGATTCGGGGGGAGAATTGTTGCAGTTGCTGTATATTTATTTTGTAATAGTAGACTTATTATAATAGCAAATACTGTAACTATAATCACATTTCTAATAATGAATTTATGCCACTTTATAATTACAATAAAGTAATTAGAAGAAGTAGTTTTATTCTGTTCTTTCATAATTTTAAGTATATCTAAAATTTATTTAATGTCAATTATTATTTATTTAAATGACATCTTGACAAATAGGAGATAATTTATACAATATAAACACAATACGCTAAAAGTTGAAAGAGTGAGTTGATGGATTTTGTAATTACGAGGAATAAACTTGACCACTCGGACTATTACATAGCCGGGGTTGATTTAATGACTATTCGGACGTCTCGTGCATGAGAGGCATCTTATAGATAGTGTTTTATGTTAATTTTAACTGAATTGGAAGAGATATTGAGCCGGTTAATTCATATATTTTTTATTACGAAACATTGAATTTAAAAGGATATAAGATATGAGAATTTGCTTTATTTCACATACATCTGCAAAGGGTGGTGCAGAGAGATCGCTTATTGAATTAATAGATGCTTTAATAAAACGAAATATAGAATGTCGTGTATTGCTACCAAGCGGTATTGGCGATGGATCACTGATTGATGAATTAGAAAAGCGCGCTTTAATTTTCGATAAGTTCCCCTATACGTGGTGGATGGCAGATACTTCTTCTCTATGGAAACGTGTGGCAAGAGTCTCTCTGAATTTCATTAAGTCACTTCTTATTACCGCAATCATAAAACAATGGAAATGTGATGTCATATATACAAACACAATTACGATATATATTGGTGCTCTCATTGCAAAACTGCTTAAATTACCACATGTGTGGCATATACATGAGTTTGGATATGAAGATCATGGCATGGTTTTTGACTTAGGTAAAAAATTCTCTTTATGGATATTAAACCATTTATCTTCGCTTTGCATAGTCAACTCAAAGGCCGTAGCTCAAAAATTTTTACCCTACCTTTTACCATCAAAATTGAAAATTATTTACCAATCAGTCAACGTTTTACAAGATTTCTCTACCAAAAAATCTTCTTCAACACAACGAATTTCAGATACAGAAGTTAGGTGTGTGATAGTCGGTTCACTACATAAAAGAAAGGGGCAAGAAGACGCTATCTTAGCGATCAATGAACTGGTACATATGGGAATAAACGCAAAACTCTTGATTATTGGTGATGGTGTCCTGCAATATCGTAAACATCTGTATGATTTGGTCCTAATAAATAAGCTAGATAAACATATTAAATTTGCTGGCTACATAGAGAATCCCATTCTATTCATGCAAGATGCCGATATTATTCTAGTGTGTTCAAAATGCGAAGCTTTTGGTAGAGTTGCAATTGAGGCAATGAAATTAGGAAAGCCTGTTATTGGAACAAAAAGTGGCGGTATGGTAGAGCTAATTAATGATGGATTTAATGGACTTCTCTATACTCCCGGAAATTATAAAGAGCTTGCAGAGAAAATTAGGTTTCTATATAATAATCCTGATATATTGCAACAGATTAGTAAAAATGGTCAGCAATGGGCAACAAAACAGTTTACTCAGAATCGCTATGGAGATGAAGTATTTGCCCTTTTGAAACAGCTCGTCAGTTATAGTTGACGTTGAAAACTTATCTAAAGGAATAATAATGAATAACTTAAAACTACAAAAAGAGAACATTTGTGCTATTATTGTAACTTATAATCCTGATGTCAAATTTTCAGAGCGTGCAGCCAGTATAGCAAGCCAAGTTAGCCATGTGTTGATTGTGGATAATGGCTCAGATGATATATCCAAAGAATATCTCAAACAGTTAGGCAATCTGTCCAACTTTCGTATAATATATAATCAAGATAACTTAGGCATTGGTGCCGCCCTTAACATTGGCATAAAATATGCGCTTAAGTCCGGCTACGATTGGGTTGCAACTTTTGATCAAGATAGCAAGCCAACCCAAAAAATGATTGCTTCAATGATAAAGGCTTACGAAACATTGCCAAACAAGGAAAATCTTGCCTTGATTTCTCCTCGATTTCAAAGTCAATCTATCGATTTGTTAAGAACATTTGTTGTTAATTCAAAACAAGGCAAAAACAAATCTTATGCCCCGATACTAACAACAATGACTTCAGGGAGTTTAATACGAACTAAAATTTTCAGCTTGGTAGGTTACTTTAATGAAGCGATGTTTATTGATTTTGTAGACCAAGAATTTTGTCTCAGATGTGCAAAATGCGGATTTGTTATCATTGAAGCTCAAAAAGCTATTCTCATTCACGATCTGGGGCAACCAATCCAGCATAAATTCTTGTGGAAGAAATGCACTGTTACAAATCATAATTATCTTCGACGCTACTATGATGCGCGCAACCGAATTTATGTTTATAAAAAATATTTCGTAATGTATCCTAAGTGGATATTAAGTAATTTATGCGCCTTCCCATTAGATTTACTTAAAATTCTTTTCTTTGAAAACGATCGTATGAAAAAAATATACTCCGTGATACTTGGTATCTATCACGGCTTGATAGGAAAAATGGGCAAAAGATAAACAATATTTTATCTTTTTTTTCATTAAACAGATATTCCACAGTTTTTATTTTTTCTAAAAAATATAATAGCCATAATTATTAGAACAAATAAATCGATCATGCAATTTTAATTTCAGTGATATTAAGAAGTTATGAATTTCGTGCTAATTTTATTAAGGCGTTGCCGCAGTCCTTGCCACGAGCCATTGAACCAGGCCCAGCCTGATTTCCAGGAATGCGACCTTTTAGTAGCTTGGCATAAACGGAAGGGAGTATAAATTAGTAAATGAAGGACAAATCCATATAGAAAATAGTACCAGGGAAAGTTTCTACGAAGGAATATTACTTTGCTTCTTGCAAGATTAAACATTACGAATGGATGGATACGGTCTTGTGCAATATTAGAAATTTTATGCCATACCTTAGCTGTTGGCACATAATACATTTCAAAACCAGCTTTATGTACCTTCAATGAGAAATCTACATCTTCCTCATAAAGAAAGTAATCCTCCGCAAACAATTCTACTTTATCAAATACCTCTCTTTTCACAAACAACACGCAACCGGTTAAGAAATTTACTCGTTTAATAATTTTGTCGCATTCCCATTCATATTTATTCTTTTCGGGATTAATAACGCCACTCTTTAATAAATTAAAATAACCACCTCCATGCCAAATTTTATTAGGATTATTATAATAATAAATGCGCGGGCCAACCATACCGGCGTTCGGCTTATTTTCCATTACTTTATAACATTCTTCGACAAATTTATAATCAACGACTGTATCTTGATTTAGTAATATAATGTATCTTGCGTTAATTTTTGTCTTTAAAATTTGATTTACGCCAACATTTATTCCTTTTGCAAATCCAAAATTTTCTTTATTTATAATGAAAACAATACTCGGTTTTTTCGCAAACTCTTTTTTTAATTTCTCTAATGAACCATCGTTCGAGGCATTATCAACCACAATAATTTCATCTAATTGCGAACACTTCAAAAGTGAATAAATACACTCTTTTGCATCTACATAATTATTCCAATGTAAGACCACGGCGTAAATAAATTTAGTCTTACAAGGCAATTCACTCATTTATTTACTCGTTTTTACTTGAGGCTGTCTAATATTAATGTCCTTGATTTTAATCCAGCAATGTTGGACAGCATTAAGCAGAGGATTCATTTTTAAGTTTCTTCTGATATTAAAACTTTGATTAAGAGTTTTAAAAAGTTGAAGTAAATTATTCAATCTACAAGCATAATAGATGGCGTTAAATAAATATAATAAAAATCGCCAGGGGAACATCAAAATAATATAGCATATCATAGAAAGAGGATAATATCGTATCAATATGAGTAACCAATTTTTACTACCGTGATATAACTTTATTAATTTTTTCTCCCCTTCACGCGACGATGTTCTTCCAGATATGCCTCTTTTATGATATACAATTGCGCCAGAAACTATGATTGATTTAAATCCCCCTAATCTTATTCTCCATGCGAGATCGACATCTTCAAAAATAGCAAAAAAATTTTCGTCAAATAATCCAATTTTCTTCAGGACATCGCTTCGGTAAAGAACCGCCGCATTACAGGCACCGAATATTTCGTTGTAATTATTATTAAGTAGATTTTTGTATTCCGAACAATACGAATTTATACCTATATCCTTTATTTGCCATTTAATAAGTTCTTGACCCAGAGAATCAATTACTTCTCCTCCGGGTTTTAGAAGAAGAGGCTGGATGTTGGCAAATTTATGATTTTCTTCAGCAGTTTTCACTAAAATAGTTAGGAACTCTTTCTCAACAATCGTATCATTATTTAATAATAATATATAGTTAGGGTCACCATGTTGGAAGGCATATTTTATCCCGATGTTATTGCCTTTGGCAAAACCATAATTTTTTTCATTTTTTAATAGTATTATTAGTTTCTTGTTCATTTTTATTTTGGTTTTTGACATATTTTTAGTTTTTCCATTGTATTTAAAATTATAGAATTCGAAATTTGGTTGATGATTACAATATTCGACAATTTTTCCAATTGAGGTATCTTTGGAGCCATTATCAATAATCACAATGCAATAATTTGTATAGGTTATACTTTTGAGGGATTCTAAACACTCGATAGTATCCTCCCATCCATTCCAATTCAGAATAATAATATAGACTTTGGGTAAATTTATATTATTCATAATTCATAGTTAGCCAACTTGAAATAAATTATATATATAAAAAACTCAATGTCAACAGAAAATATTTCTTAGAAAGTATTCTAACACGAAAAATAATTAGAGTTAACCATTGATAGTTGTGCAAATAGCAAAATATAGATTTCCAAAACTACACTTGAAATTGTGATAATTTTAGTTATAATTTGAGTAATGATTGAGAGAATTGTATTTTACAGAGGCGAATTTTGAGGATACTTTTTATCTGTTCACGTTCGCCATACCCACCGATCAAGGGCGACCGGCTTAGGGCATATTATCAAATCAGGGAACTTTCTAAAATCCATAGATTGACTTTGATATCTTTTTCTGAGGATACCGAATACATTGAAAATCAAAAAATCTTAAAAGAATTCTGTGAAAAAGTTATTATAGTGCCCCATAATAAATTAACTGCAGAAAAAAATATTATGGACAACATTGCCACTTTCTTGCCTGCGCAATGTGCTTATTACCAGTCACGAAGAATGGCTGAAGCAATTACTAAAGAGCTTAGCAATAATACTTATAATATTGTTCATATTCAACTCGCAAGAATGATGCCGTATGCTGTCCTTATAAGGCACTTACCGGCTGATATTCCAATCTTTGTAGATTTTATAGATTCCCTTTCATTAAACATATATAATAGACTGGTTCGAGAAAATATATTTCTAAAGCCTCTTTTCTTTTATGAGTGGTATAAAATAACAAAGTACGAAATGGGATTAGAACCGTATTTTGATGAAGCGATTATCACCTCGCCAGTTGATCGAGATATTTTACCTTACAAAGAGAAAGTTAAGGTCTTGCCTAACGGTGTAGACTTAGAACGTTTTCCGTATTCTTCGACTAAACAGCGTAACCCTTTTACTATAATCTTTTCAGGGAATATGGGTTACTTCCCCAATGTCGATGCGGTACTATTTTTTTCAAACTATATTTATTCGAAGATAAAAATGTGTATTCCTGAAGTAAAATTTCAGATCGTTGGTACCCATCCATCATCCAAGATTAGAAAAATTGAGTCGTTGGCTCGGGGTATCGAGGTTGTTGGATTCACCAAAAATGTTGCCGAATATCTGGTAAAAGCAACCATTGCTGTGGCCCCTATGCTTTCGGGCTCAGGGATACAAAATAAGGTTCTTGAGGCATTAGCAACTGGGACCCCCGTCGTTGCCACCAGCATAGCCGCCAAGGCCTTAGAGACAAAACCTGATCGTGATATAATTATCGCCAATGAGCCAGAACAATTTGCGAAAACAGTTATTAACTTGCTCAAAAATCCTGGTTTAAGACAGTATCTAAGTATAAACGGTCGCAAATTAGTAGAAGAAAAATACAGCTGGTCGTTAATTTGTCACCGTTTAGAAGATATTTATCGAGAAACCATCGATACGTTCAAGAAGCGTTAAATCTTAATGGATAAATCAACTCCGGCATTCAAAAATTATTGTTGAAGTTAATTGAGGCTTTTTAAAAAAAGAAGAGACATGGGCAATCGCCGTCCGTCTTGATTTTTCAATTAAATTGAATATAATTAGTGAGATGAGGAACGAAATGATAAAATTTTCTACCGGCTTGAGAAAAAAGCTGAAAATGATAAAAGTAGGAATTGTTTATCTTTTTGGTTCCCAGGTTACCAACGATAAAGAGAAGAAAAATGATTTTGACTTAGCTGTAGTCTTCTCTTATGAGCCAGATAGAAAGAAAAGTCTAAGTCTTTATTCTCGTCTTTACCAGATATTCTCGCAAGAATTCCCGAAAGAGAATATTGATGTTGCGCTTCTTCAATTTTCGCCGCTTGGTTTGCAATTTGAGGTTATCAGAAATGGTAAAGTCTTATTTGAAGTTGAACCTGAATTTCGCATGAACTACGAAGAAAGAATAACAAGGGATTACTTCTTTTTTGAACCGCTACAGCGTGAGTATGAAAGAATCACCCTGCAGACATTTTCATGAAAAAAATTCCACTTAACAAAGAATTGCTCGAACACCGAGTATCAGAGACAAATGCTGACCTTGAGAAGTTGCGAAATTTCCAAGAATATTCTTTGGACCAATTTCTTGAAGGAGAAAATTTTGCCATCGCCGAGCACTATTTGAGACGAGGGCTTGAGGCAATTTTCGATATCGGTAATCATATCCTTGCCCGACTTTCAATCCCGCCAGATGAAAGACCGTCAACATACAAAGATATCGCTCGGCTGTTAGGTAAATATCGAGTCGTGCCCAAAGATTTTGCTGAAAATGCATTGTTAAACATGGCCGGCTATCGAATTAGATTGGTTCATTTTTATCACGAAATTGCCAGAGAAGAACTTTACCAAATCATTCGAAACTATTTAAAAGATATAGATAGATTTTGTAGTTTCATAGTGAAAATCATAAAATATCCCAAGCGGTTGAATTTAGACATTAAATAAAGAGTAAGTTAGAATCCAAAATTTACCTATTGATATAGATGCCATTTTCTGTATAATTCCATACAGGATGTGGAATCTATAAAATTAATTGAAATTATTAAAATGATTGACAGCACTAACCAGCGATTATTTAGTATTACTGATTTGGGCAAACTGATTGACCCCACTAATGAACATACCTTTGAACAGAGTTTACCAATACTGTCTTGACTTTAGTGCTTGGTTGATTATTATATTATGAAACTTGGTTATGTGATTAAAACTTAAGTATGTTTATGTCTCACATCGAGTGTTCGACACGAGACGGGATTTAGTCCGCCTGCGGCGGATTAGAATTTCGAATTTAATTGTGCTAACGCCGGGGTGGCGGAATTGGCAGACGCACTAGGTTCAGGACCTAGCACCCGCAAGGGTATAGGGGTTCAAATCCCCTCTCCGGCAGATTGTTAATATCCTTGTATTGCTGCGCGGTCAAGTTTCTCAAATTCCTTTTCGTATTCCATTATATTCTCAAAACTGTGTGCATCACAAGATTGTTTAGGCTCGGTGCCCTCAATAAATATCTCCTCCCTTGGGTCCGGACAGGCGGATATTGCCAAAAGACCTGTCTTCGCACAAACCTTGCACGAAATCAAACCTGATGGCACAGTGAATTCCTCATTCTTAAGGGTATCAATCTTTGCGATGATCTCACCCCAGATTGGTGCCGAAACAATACCACCCGTTGCACCGGTAAATATTCTATTATTATTATCATAGCCAACCCAGATGCCAAGTGTATATGTTGGAGTAAAACCAATAAACCATGCGTCTGAATAATTATTAGTCGTTCCTGTTTTGCCGGCAGCCGGACCCTTGTAATATCTTCTAATCTCATAACCAGTGCCGTAATCTACCACCGCCCGCATGGTGTTAATCATTACATAACTCACCTGGGGCGACAATCTCTGTTCAGCAGTTAGGTCATTCTTTTCAATTATTGTTCCATCCTTGTCGGTAATTTTTCTTATCATTGTTGGTTGGACCTTCTCACCGAGATTGGCGATGGTGCTAATGGCATGGGTCAATTCTAAGAGGGTTGTTTCGCATGAACCCAATGCCAATGATACAACCGGCAATAATGGAGATTTTATGCCGAGATTATGGGCATATTTGACTACTAGATCAGGACCGAGCGAACGGATTAGTCTTATTGCCGCAAGGTTTCTTGAAAGGGCAAGCGCCTTCCTCAATGTTATCGGTCCCAAGAATTTGTGGTCATAATTTGCCGGACGATAGATGCTGTCGGCACCAGGGATTTCAAGAACGATTGGTAGATCTAAGACGATATCGGCCGGTGTAAAACCATTATCAATTGCGGCCGCAAAGACAAAGACCTTGAATGCACTTCCGGTCTGCCGATGTGCCTGGGTTGCCCGGTTGAACTTACTCCGGAAAAAATCCCTGCCGCCGACCATTGCCTTTACTTCCCCTGTATGATGGTCAACCATAACCAGGGCACCTTGAAGATACGGAACACCATTCAATGTGTCGTTAAGTCCCGTGGAATCTGTTTTCGATTTTGGATGTGAAAGATGATAATCCTTCTCGAGCCGACTTAAATGTTTCTCAAGAATCCCCTCAGAAATCTTCTGCATCTTTACATCCAAGGTTGTATAAATATTTGCGCCGCTTCGATAGAGAAATTCACTGCCGTATTTCAATTCAAGGTATCTTCTGATTTCTTCAAGAAAATATTCACCCACAACCTTCTCATCCTTGTGTATGACGACATTTAATGGTTCTTTTATTGTCTTTTCATATTGTTTCTCAGTTATTAAATTATTTTTGAACATTGTCTTTAGCACGAGATTCCGTCGCTCCATTGCCCGCTTTGAATATTTATATGGCGAATAGCTCTCTGGCGATTTTGGTAATGCTATCAACAAGGCACATTCAGTGAGTGACAATTTGGAAATATCTTTATTAAAGTAGTAGCGGGCCGCGGTTGCAACCCCATAACGGCCCTGACCAAAATTAACCTGATTAAGATATTTCTCCAGGATTTCATCTTTGGTGTATGTCTTTTCGAGCCTTATTGCCAGGGCAATCTCTTTCAATTTTCTTAAGATTGTTTGTTCCTGGGTGAGAAACATATTCCTTGCCAATTGCATGGTGATTGTACTCCCCCCACGCACAACCTTCATTTGCAAAATATTAATAATCATTGAGCGTAAAAGGGAATATAGGTTTATACCCCAATGCTTATAAAATTGCTTATCCTCGATACAGATAAATCCATTTTTTAAATATTCAGGAACCTCAGAAAGGTTTGTCAATTCGCGCCGTTCGATAAAAAATTCTGTCACTAAATTATTGTTATCATCAAAGACCTTGGTTGATACCGGGGGTGTGAAAAAAGATATAGATTCGGTTGGTGGTAAATCGTTCATGACTGATATATAACCACCAACACAAAAACCTAATACCAAGGCAATAACAGATATGATTGCCCAGCGTATGCGGTGGTATTTACCCTCGCCCTTCAAAGACAGGCCTGGTTTATTCTTCTCCGAAGGTTTGGATCCTTCCACAGTTACTGTAGGTCGGGATTCGTCATTTGAGTGATTCATCGGTTTCACCATCAAAGAGATAAATCTTATCAATATTTATTTTCAAATTCAGTAATTCTCCAACCCCTGGGCGAATTCTTTCAGGAATTTTTGCCTGTAATGTTGTTCCACCACATTTCCCATAGACAAAAACTTCACTACCCATAGGCTCAATCACATCTACCAAGATTTCGATGTCTATACCATCTTCATTTGAAAAGTCATTGGGTCTTATACCAACCACGACCTTTCGGTCAATGAACCTTTCAAAATTTTTATTCAATTTTAAAGTGAAACCCTGGTTCTGGAATGTAATTTCATTCTTCCATCTCTTTATAAATCCATTAATGAAATTCATCGGCGGGCTGCCAATGAACCCCGCAACGAATCTGTTCTTTGGATGTTTATAAAGGGTTATTGGGTCACTGATCTGCTGGACCTCTCCATTCTTCAATACCACAATCTTCTCACCGAGGGTCATCGCCTCAACCTGGTCATGGGTGACATAAACAATTGTCGCATCAAGACTTTTGTGCAGACGGGCAAGTTCAGCCCTCATCTGAACCCTCAACTTTGCATCGAGATTAGAAAGGGGCTCATCAAATAGAAAAATCTTGGGCTGACTCACAATTGCCCTGCCTAAGGCAACCCTCTGTCTCTGTCCGCCTGATAATTGTCTCGGTTTTCGGTTCTGTAACTCAGTAATCTCTAAAATCTCTGCCGCCTCCTTCACCCTTTTGTCGAGTTCCTCTTTGGGATATCTTCGCATCCGTAAACCGAATGCTATATTGTCGTAGACACTCATATGAGGATATAGTGCATAATTCTGGAAGACCATTGCAATATCCCTTTTGTTTGGTGGTAGATTATTGACACACTCATTGTCAATGTATATCTCGCCTGAGGTAATCTCTTCGAGTCCGGCAATCAATCTCAAGATGGTTGTTTTTCCACAACCTGAAGGACCAAGCAAAACCGCAAATTCTTTATCATTAACCATAAATGTAATATCCCTTGCACCATAGATATTTTTGTCATATATCTTTGTTACTCTATTTAGCCTTAGCGCGGCCATCGTGCCAGATAATCTTCAAGATCTTTATCAAGGTATTTCTTAAATCTTTTCGGGATACTAAAATATCAATCATCCCATGCTCTAACATAAATTCAGAACGCTGAAACCCCGGTGGCAACTTTTCACCGATGGTCTGCTCAATCACCCGCGGGCCAGTAAAACCCAATAATGCGCCTGGTTCGGCAATGATTATATCACCGAGTGAGGCATAGGATGCCATAACCCCAGCGGTTGTGGGATGGGTGAGGATTGAGATATAAGGAATATTTTTCTGTGCAAGTAATGCCAGCTCGGCTGAGGTCTTCACCATTTGCATCAACGAGAGTATACCTTCCTGCATCCGCGCCCCGCCTGATGTTGAGATGATTATTAAAGGTATCTCCTTTTCCCTTGCAATCCTGATTGCCCTTGCAACCTTCTCACCCACTACCGAACCCATGCTTCCGCCCATAAACCCAAAGTCCATTGCACCAAATACAATTAGTATGCCACCAATTTTCGCAATGCCATAGATTACAGCCTCTTTAAGTTTCGTCTTCTGCTGGGCACTCTTCAATTTTCTTTTGTACTCTGGAAATTCAAGAGGATCAAGGGGCTCAAGGCTTATATCGTTCTCTTCCAAAAGACCATCATCAAGCAAAAGGGCAATATAATCACGACAACCAATCTGAAAATGGAAATTACACTTCAGGCAAACTGAAAGATTCTTCTCTAATTCCTTCCGATAAAGAATCTCTCCACAACTCTCACACTTTACCCACAAACCTTCAGGTAATGCGAGTTTCTCTTCTGGTTTCGCCTTAACCGTCTTCTTAAACCACATAATATATTTTAACCCAATTTAAGAGGAAGTCAAGACAATGTGATAAACTTTTGATTATTTCAATGAAAATTCGTTTATGGCGAGTTTCTGGTGACCTTGAGACGGAGGAAATCTCCAATGCTATCAAAAATCTCATAAAGGCATGGCACAACAATGAGCGTAAGTATAGTAGAGGTAAAGATGCCACCGACCACGGCAATACCAAGCGGTTTCTGAAGGTCCATTCCCCGGGCACTACCGATGGCAACGGGCAGCATAGCAAACAGCGTCGCAATGGCGGTCATAAGGATTGGACGGAGGCGAACCTTTCCTGCATCAACCACGGCATCGTGACGATTCATACCACGCTGTCGATTCTTAAGGACAAAATCTATAAGCACAATGGCATTTGTCGACACAATTCCAACCAGCATAATGAGTCCAATATAGGAAGTTGTATTTAATGTCGAACCGGTAATGAATAAGGCAATAATTGCCCCAGTAAAGGCAAAAGGAATGGAAATCATGATGGTTAATGGATGGATGAGTGACTCATAGAGGGCGGCAAGAATCATGTAGACCAAGAGTATCGCCAGCAGAAGAACAAACAATAAGCTTGTAAAAGTCTCCTGCATACTCTTTTGCTCGCCACCAAACTCGTAAAAATATCCTTGTGGCATCTGGTATCCTTTAAGTATTCGTGCAATTGCAATGTTAATTTTTGAAAGATTACGACTGGTAATATCAGCCGAAACAATAACCATGCGCTTGGCATTTTCACGCTGGATCATGCTTGGACCCTCACTAAAATAAACCTTGGCAATATCGCGCAGGGGAACTGAAAAACCCACTGGTAAAGGAATTGGTATATCTTTGATATTTTCGAACGACTGACAATCAGCGGGCTGGAGTCTGACCCGGATATTAATTTCCCGGCCGGCCTCACGATAGAGCGAGGCAACCTGACCCTTAACCGCATTTGCGACGGTATTCGAAACCTGTGCGGCGGTGAGTCCATACCGTGCGACCCGCTCACGGTCGAAAGAGAAAGCGAGTTCGGGTAAACCCTCTTCGACACTTGATGTGATATCTTTCAATTCAGGAACCGGGGCAATCAGTCTTTTAATATCATTGGCAATCTCCTTAAGTTTAGCAAGGTCATCACCAAATATTTTTATTTCCACAGGCCACTCACTACCAAACATATTGGCTTCCATTCGGGGCATCGTTATCTGAACATTCGGATTCAAAGTCGCCTCTTCATGAGCAATTGATGCAATCATTGCATCAGTCGTGGCGCGTTTTTTATCACGTGCCATACGCACCATAATGCGGGCGTCGCTGGAACCACGCAAGCCGCTGGAACCACCGGACGACATCCCTGCTGTCCCACGAGCAATTCCTATGATACTGGTTACCCGATCAACATCGGGCAAGCTGATAAAGCGATTTTCAATACGTTCTACAACGGTTGATGTAGCCTCGATTGACGAACCTTTTGGTAAGGACACCTGCAATTGATACATCCCCATACTCATGTGGGGTAAAAATTCTTTGCCAATTCTAATGAAAAGGAATCCCGTAATAATAATTATTATTCCTGCAGAACCAAGGATAATTTTTTTGTGGTCCAAAGACCAAGATAGCGCCTTCCCATAAAAATTGCGAATTATAGGATAAAAACCCCTTTCCTTCTCTTCGCCCATCCCACGACCCAGCCTGTAGATTTGGGAAGAAAACATTGGGACAACACTGAAGGCAACAAGTAGCGAAGCCATAAGCGAAAAGAAAACGGTTGCCCCAAAAGCCTTAAAGAGCTGACCCGCAATACCGGTTGCAAAAACTATGGGTAAGAAAACTATAACTGTAACTAGGGTTGAAGAGATAACAGCAATTGACACCTCTGAAGCGCCATCAATCGAAGATTGAAGTGCGTTCTTGCCCAATCGCAAATGGCGAAAGATATTTTCCATCACGACTATGGAGTCATCAACAAGCCTTCCCAAGGCAATAACCAGACCGCCTAAGGTCATGATATTAACTGTCATCTTATTTAGATACATGCCAAAAAATGACAACAACAATGAGAGAGGGATTGAAAGAGAGACAATGACCGTGGGCCGGAAACTGAGCAGAAATAAAAAGATAATGACAAATGCAAGAATTGCGCCTTCAATTGCACTTCGTCTAAGGTTGTCAATTGCATCAGATATCATCTCGGACATATCAAACACGACACCAATATCAATCCCTTCCGGCAGTCCCCTGCCAATTACTGATATCATCCTCTTGAGTCGGTTCGCAACCTGGACTGTGTTGGCATCGGTTGTTTTGGTGATCATTATGGTTAGTCCTGGTTTTTTATTGAGACGGGATACCCCGGTTTCATCAGCAAGCGCATCAATAATTCGGGCAATATCACGGAGATAAATTGACACGCCAGTCTTCATACCGACTACCAGGTTTCTCAATTCATCAAGATTCTTAAATTCACCAATCCCACGGATCGCAAATTCCTGTTGAGTCTTCACTAAGTTGCCTACGGAAAGATTGAGATTTTCGAAACGAATGCGGGCAATAACCTGGTCAAGCGACAGACCATAGGCAAGAAGGCGGGACTTGTCTACATAAACTTGAATCTCACGATCCCTGCCACCAATAATATTTGTGCTGGCAACCCCATCAACCCGTTCTAACTTTGGTATGACCTGGTCATCGGTAATGCGTTTGAGCTCGCTCAAGTCCTGTGCACCGCCCATACTTATAAACAATACCGGAATCTGGGATATGTCAATTTTTAATACCAAAGGTTCATCAATACCATCAGGCAGATACTTCTTGACCATACCAATGCGGTCACGAATACCCGCCGAAACCTCATCTAAATTTGTACCCCATGGGAATTCAGCAGTAATGATGGAGACGCCTTCAGAACTACTCGACTTTACATTCTTGATCCCGGGAACATTACGAATTGCCGATTCTAAAGGTTGTGTCACAGATTTTTCAATCTCTTCGGGTGCGACACCAGAATAGGTGGTAATTACTGACACATTGGGGAACTTTATCTGAGGCATTAAATCAACCGTCAAACGCGAAAGGGAAAGAATACCCAGCACCAGAATAACGAGCATCATCATTACAATTGTGACCGGGCGCCTAACTGGAAATTCAATTAATTTCATACTGTCTCCTATTTCTCATTACTTATCTGAATTTTAGTGCCGTCTATTAAAACATTCAAATCGCTTGTGACCAAATGGTCCCCAACATTAACACCTTTAATTATTTCCACCTGCATCCCATCATTATAACCAGTCTGTATGTCGGACCGCCGGGCAACACCATTAACAAACAGAAAAACATATTTTTCACCCATCTTCTCGACAATCGCATCCCTTGGAATGGTCACAACATTCTCATGTCTATTGAGGGAAAGTTCGACCATTGCCGACATACCAGGCTTCAACCTATGGGCGGGGTTTTCAATGCGGACTACAACCTGCCCAGTATGACTTATTGGATCAATAGTCGGCAGAATGTTACTGACCATTCCTGGAAATTTCTCTTTCGGGTAGGCAGGCACATTAATTACCGCACGTAACCCAATACGCACCTGGCCAATCTCTGATTCAATGACATTTACGGTTGTTTTAACAACATCCATCTTTATGAGCGATGCGATTGGCACTGTTGGTGCAACAGCAGCACCAGGGTCAAGCATAAATTTTGCAACGACACCCGATATCGGTGCCTTAACCTGATAGTTATTTATCTCGGCACCAATCTCGTCACGATTAACCAATGCGATGACCTCATCCTTAGTAACACCTTGACCCTCCTTCACATTTTTTCGGACCAATTTACCAGGGACCTTCGCAAAGACTATTACCTGTTCCCAAGGTTCGATCACACTCGGTAACGATAGACGATTTTCGATGGTGTCTCTGGAGACCGCCTGGACAGAAACCCTTAGACCCTGTGTCGCCAGTGCTGCCTCATCAACCGAGGTCTTTGGTCTGCAATTTAGAATACCGCAAATCAAAATTGTTGATGATAAAATTAATAATTGCTTCGTCATTTATTCCTCCTTTTGATTACTCACCCATTGCATGCTGTAACTTCGCCCGGGCAATGAGATATTTTGATAAGGCAGAAACGTATTCGGTCTTTGCCTGTAATAATGAGAGTTGCATATCCATATATTCTAAATTTGTTATCAAACCATTCTTGTAGCGCTCTTCAGCAAGCCGCAATGCCTCTTCAGCCTGTTTAACATTTTCATCCTGATAATTCAAAATCTCTTCTTCTTGTTTGAGATTTAGAAAGGCACTCTTCACATCTAATTTTATGCCCTCTTCAAGTTGTGCCAGACCATACCGCGTCTGATTAATTTGAGCCCTCCTTTCATCAATCTTCGTTATCCGAGAGAACCCTGAGAAGATAGGCATTGTAAAACCCACAGTAATATTCCAATCTGTTCCCCATTCATTATTAGAAAAGGTAACAGGCTTTTTATAATCATAGTTCAATGCTACAAAGACATTGGGTGAAAAATTTGCCATCTCAATATTTAATGCCCGCTTTGCAATATCAACGGTCTTCTTTAAACTTTTGATCTCGGGTCGATTTTGTAGTGCCGCCTCAACCGCCCGATCAAGATTTACATCGTATGGTTCGTAGCTCAGTTTACTTTCAAATATAATTTCTTTTTCAGGGTCAATTGCGAGTAGCATCTTCATCCCATCCTTTGCCAATTTATAACCATTTTCAGCACGAATTAATTGGGTATGAAGATTTGAGAATCCTACTTTTGCACGCAGTAAATCGAGCTTGGAAACAAAGCCATTGTTATAAAGTTGCTCAACCTGATTCACATGGCGTGCCATCTGATTATAGGACTCATTTATTAATCCTACACCTTCCTGTGCGGCGAGTGTTTGATAGAATAATTGTATGACCTGGTATCTTGTATCGTTTATAGTCTTTTGATTATTATTCTTTTCTACATCATAACTGAGCCTTGCAATCCTGTAGCCGTTCAAAATCTTGCCACCGGTGAAGAGCGGTTGTTTGATGGTTGTTCGTAATAAATAATTATCCTGTTGACCCATTTCAAGTTCCATGGTATCAGCACCAACCGCCATAGAAATTGAATCTGTATAACCAATCGGTAATCCAGTTTGAATATCGTATACCATCAAAGGAAGTTGCATATATTTAGGGATTGCCATTTCGAAACTTTGAATTTTACCCAGTCGAGTATATGTTCCCTGCACATCTAAAGTAGGAAGAAAGCTAGCACGTGCCGTGCCAATACCCGCCCTTCTTTCTGCAAGTTTTGCCTTTGCGGCAAGAACTGTCTCATTGTTTTTCAAGGCATACTCGATTGCCTCATCAACTGTAAAATGTAGTGTATCATTTGCATAAGATAATAATGGCGTGATGGGGAAAACAACAAACAGCATTAAACCAATAAATCTTAATATAATATTTTTTCTCTTCATTTCCGTCTCCTTTTTAATCCCGAGAAGAGGATGTTCATTATCTCCCCTTCTGGGTTTTTAATCTCTGAATAGAATAAATGACAGAGAAATGCAGTGCGAATATTATTCAAAAAATAGACCGCACCGATGCGCGGCTCAATTTTCCGGAATTCGCCATTATCAATACCTTTTTGAACTATACGCCCAATAAGGTTGATAATCTCTTCAATATGTTTAAAAATTGTCGGCTGCATCATCTTCATTATTTTCTTCGCCATATTAATATTTTCCATCGAGAACATAGGAAATTCACGTTTAAATTTGAGCATATAATCTAACCAGTTATGCGTGATTTTGCTCAGCTTCTCGGTGCTGGTTATATTTTCTTCATTAATCTCTCTAAGGAATTTAATCGCACCAGTGAAGTGTTCATCGATAATGCTCATATATAAGTCCGGCTTATCCTTAAAGTATAGATAGACCGTGCCCTTGGCAACCTTCGCCCCCCGGGCAATATCATCAACCGTCGTCTCAAAAAATCCCTTTTTGGCGAACAACTTCACCGCCGCATCGATTATTTTTTTCTGCACATTCATTCCCTTCACAATCTCGTTGACCTCCTTCTATGTAAAAAGGTTTATTTTGACTGACCAGTCAGTCATTATATTCAAAAAATGAAAAATGTCAATAGGTAAATCCTTTAATATTGAATGTCTTTAATGCTTATCATTCTTCTTCCTCACAATTTAATTATTAAAAAATGTAAAACAAGTCACGTTAGCGGATTGCTATATTTTTCTGCAATAAATGAATTATCTTTTAAAGCACCTTCGATTTGTAGTATTGAGCCATATAACCCGGGTTTATATTTATCAGGGAAGATAATTACCTCTAAAACACCGGTATCATCATCAACGGTTAGAAAAGACATCAATCTTTTATTCTTTGCAAGGATTGTCCGGGCCGCAATGGGTAGCCCAATAATTGTGCCTGGTATACCTTCAGCTAAGTCGGCAATCTTTATCTTCCGTTGGGGATAAAAAAATTCCAAGATATGGCACCGGGACAGAAAGCCGAGTATCTTTAATTGTTCTTTCAGTTTTATATCCTGACCGAAGTCGTGGAAATCGGGTAGGTTTTTAGTTAACATTTCATAACAATAAACGGTAAAGATATTATGCGCCATAAATGGTGCAACTACATTGGAAGTCTTTTGTGTAGCTACATTTTTGAGTCTTGAATTCAGAAAAATAAAATATAATTTAGGCCAGGATTTGTCAAATGTGTCCAGGGCACTGGATTTTATGAGGGCAACTGCCTCGTCAATTGAAGGTTGGCTATAATAGAATAACTCCTCAGGATTTTTGAAGGGACGGAATTTCAGGATATTGCTAATTGTCGAAATGGATAGATTTTTTATTTCAGATAGGCCGGTGATGATAGAATGACCGGAAGGGCAATGTGCAACGGAAAAACCGATAGCGCTTCGATTTACATCCGGTGGCAAAATTTTTATGCCCCATCGCCGTGCCTCGTTTATGTATGCATGGGTCGGATAGTAGCCACCCTTATTGTTGATGACCCGACAGAAGAAATCTAAAGGGTTATAAAGTTTCTGATAGGCAGAGAGATAGGCGAGTGTGGCATAGGTGATGCTGTGTGCCTTGTTAAAACCGAACGAAGAGAAGGCGGCGATGCGCTCCCAGACTGTTGCAATCTCACTTTCCGGGTAACCCATCATTCTTGCCCTGGTAAAGAATAATTCTTCAATCTTCTTCATACAATTTGTCGCGCGCTCTTTAGTCATTGCCCTGCGTAACATATCCGCCTCACTTAGTGAAAAACCAGCAAAGTCATGGGCAATCTGTAATATCTGCTCCTGATAAATCGGAATACCGAGTGTTTCGATTAATGCAGATTCGAGGACTTGATGGGGATATTCAATCGGCTCATCTCGTTTCAGTCGCTTCAAGAATTTTTCTTTCATACCGCCACGGGCTGGTCCGGGTCGAATAACCGCAATGGCGTTGGCAATATCCATAAGGGACTTCGGCTTGATTCTCTTCAGGACCTGCCTGACCATTGGGCTTTCAATCTGAAAACAACCGAGTGTTCTGCCCTCACCAATAAGCTGGCAGACATTTGGTTCATTTAAATCTATTTTATCTCGCGACAAATAGAGTGCTGGAAAGCCCCGCACACCAAGAATATCAATCTTCACAAGCCCGACCATCTCAATACCATCCTTATCAAGGTGCGTAATCCGACCAGCCGGGCTTGGATACAATGGCACATAATAAAAAATTGGTTTTGGCGTTATAACAATACCACTGGGATGACAGGAAAAGTAGTGAGGATAGTTATCAATCTTCTTGGCGAGATTATAAATGTCTTCAATAACCCTTTCGCCAAGATGGTTTTCGATACCCCTCAATTCCTGTGGTGAAATACCATAGGCACGTGCCGTATTACGAAACCGCGCCCTCCCCTGGAAGCGATTGATGACCGAGACATGTGCGACATAATCATTGCCAAATTTTTTATAGATTTCACCAATCAATCGTTCCCGTTGTGTGAATTCAACATCCACATCAATGTCTGGTGGCTCAGCGCGCTGAGGGTTCAAAAATCGCTCAAAGGGGAGACTATTTTTTAATGGATTTACAACCGAGAGCCCAAGCATATAAAGAATAAAAGAGGAGGCGGCGGAACCACGCACATTCATGCCAATACCTTTTGAAAGGGCAAATTCCTTTAGATGATAGACGAGCGAAAAGTACGGCTCGAAACCTGTCTCTTTGATGATTTGATATTCATATTTGATGCGACATCTTTCGCTGGGCATTAAATCTTTGACCTTCGGTTTCAGTATTTCATAAAGGCACTCACCTAATTTCGGGAATATCCACCCCCGATTCTCAGGGAGGAAGTTGCATATTTCTATCAGGTGCCGATTATTCTCTATCGCCTCTTGATACCCGGAAAAAATTTTATAAAATTCTCCAATTGAGAGGAGATGATTGGGCATGCGGAAATCATGTTCATACTGATTCCCTTTTATTGTGCACATCAATTTATAGAGAATCTTCTCTTGTTTTGTTACATAGAATATCTCATTTGCGGCAAGCGGTGGAAAGTCAGGGTTAATGACTGTGTGGTATGGAAGCAGAAGATAATACATCTCAGCGAAGGCGAATTTAAATTCATTGAGCAAGGGAATTGAATTTGATAAGAGGATAAGACCCCGGGCATGTTCTTTTATGAATTGCCGATTGAGAATGCCGACAAATTTTCTGGTCAGTATCTGGCATAAATTCTCATAACCCGGCTGGTCTTTTATTAGAAAATACAGACAATGACGCGCCCTACCCCGCCCTTCAGAAAAAGGTGCAAATACATTTTTTATATTTTTATCATAAAATGGCGAAATAATAATCCTTGTTCCGATAATCGGTTTTATATTATAGGCCTTCGTATATTTTATAAATTCAGGCAAACCGAAGAGCGTCTCATCAACAATGCCACAAGTATCCAAGTCGTATTTCTTAAGGTGTTCAAATAGTGTCTCAAAATTCGAACCACCGAGTCCGTAGTTACTATGGTAGAGAAGCGGAATGTATATCATAGTTCTTTCAGGATTATAGTATTTGCGGGAAAGAGACAGTCAAACCCAAACCTTAATCTCGCCCTGTCCAGTGCATAATTTAATCGGTTAAGGCGCTCCTCTTTTACTGCAAACATTAAAGACTGTAAGCCATCGTATCCAAGACCCGAAAGGCACACGCCAATAAGCCTTATCCTCTTCTTCTCTTCTAATAGATTATCAAGCATGGGTAAGCCGTATTCAAAAATTTTCTGCTGGGCATTGGTGCCAAAAACTTTGGTCCTCCGTGATACAGTCTTGAAATCTGAGTATCGAATCTTTATGGTTAGCGTAGTAGCAACTAAACCCTTTCGCCTCAATGTGTTACAACCACATTCCACAAGATATTGAAATAATGCATGTAATAATTCTCTATCCCTCGTATCCTCGGATAATGTGGTCTCACGACTTACCGACTTTATTGTGTCGCGAGACTGGAAATCGCCACCGCTTATCAAGAATCTTATTATCCTGGAATGGCTGCCGAGTGCGGTATTCAAGACCCAGTCTGATGCCTTGAGTAGCTCTTCCACAGTATTGATATTCAAATTTTTTAAGATTTCGAGATGCCTCGGACCAATGCCCGGCAGGACATCAACACCAAGGGGCAATAAAAATTTTTTTTCTTCATCAGGATGGACGAACAGAATACCATTGGGCTTCGCCTTTTCACAGGCAATCTTTGAAAATACCTTTGTTCGGGCAATACCCAGTGAAACAGAAAGGTTCAAGTTTGCTCTTATTTCGTGCTTCATTTTTTGGGCCAAGATCGGTGGGAAACCGAAGAGTCTTCTTGTCCCCTTTATATTCACATATGCCTCATCAATTGAGACCATCTCCACATCTGGTGAGTAATGGCTGAGGACTTCGTAAAACCTTTTCGAATACAAATCATAATAAAAAAAATCACCCCGTAAAAATATCGCCCTTGGACACAATCTATAAGCCTGGGCAGTGGGCATTCCTGAATGGATACCAAATTTGCGCGCCTCATAAGATGCCGATGCCACAACCCCACGCTCATGCGGCAAACCACCCACAACCACTGGTTTACCAATGAGCAAAGGATTCAATACCTGCTCTACGGAGACGAAGAAGGCATCAATATCAGCGCAGATGTACATACTTTTAAACCCCGAGTTCCAAAACCCAAATGCCAAACAAATTCTACATCCTGATTACTAAATCACAAACAATAGGCATAGTTTGATATTTAGGCATTTAGGTATCTATTCTCCTCATCACCCCAATCACCTTTCCGATTATCTCGAATTCACTATCAATGATCGAATAGGACCTATTTTCTGGTTTCAGGACAAATGTGCCATTAACCCTTTTCAACCGTTTGACGGTGGTCTCACCCTCTAAATTGGCAACGATTATCTCTCCATCCTGTGCATCCTTTATGGGTTTAACCACCACCAGGTCACCATCATAGATATGGGCATCCACCATACTGTCGCCCTTTACCTTCAGGAGAAAGCAACCACGCCACTGATTTGGTTCAAAATACCCATCAATCTCTTCAAAGGCGAGTTCTGGTAAGCCAGCCGCAACCCTGCCAACAATAGGCATTGGCCTTGGTATGACCCTGATTGACCTTGCCTGGCTTGGAACCTTTTCGATAAGGCCTTCCTTTGCAAGGTTATCGAGATGGACCTTTATTCCCTTGGTGCTTTTAAGACCCACCTTTTCAGCAATCTCCCTGATTGAAGGTGGATAACCATATTCCTCCACAAAATCTTCAATCACCTTCAGGATTTGCCCCTTTGTCTTCATATAACCTCCTTTCTAATTTATGAGGCTTAAGAGGACTCAGCCCTTTTCCATATTATAAGTATAGTAAACATTTGTTTACATTATATTATAATAAAAAAATGTCAATTGTCAAGGGGTAAATTGACATATAAAAATATTGGCGTTTTTCAATTCCAAAAGGTATTCCTTGACTTTCAAGAAATACTGAATATAATAGAGAACAAAGTGGTTTTACCATACTATACCTTCCTTTTTATTTTTAGAAATTTAGGTATTTTAGAATTTAGGCATTTGATAAGGAGGCAATAAATGCCAATGATTAAGATTTTGGAGGATATCTGCAAGGGTTGTGGACTATGCTGTGATAATGTCTGTCCAGTTAATATTCTAATCCTTGCACCTGATCGAATCAATTTGAGTGGTTATCACCCAGCAACGGTCACGGACATGAGTAAATGTATAGGATGCGGATACTGTTATATGGTCTGCCCTGAACCAGCGATTGAAGTCTATAAAGAGAAGTAATGTAAGGAGCATAGCATGGTGGAAAAAGTTTTGATGTATGGAAATCACGCCTTGGTTGAAGGCGTTATATATGCGGGGTGTAGGCTTTTTGCCGGCTATCCAATAACACCACAGAATGAAATCCCTGAATATATGTCCATCAGAATGAATGAAATTGGCGGGGTATTTCTGCAGACCGAGAGCGAACTTGCGGCAATCAATATGTTATTTGGTGCGGCATCTGTAGGGACAAGGGCAATGACATCATCCTCATCCCCTGGCATAAGTTTGATGCAGGAAGGACTGTCCTACATTGCGGGTGCTGATGTGCCGGTATTAGTTACAAATATTGTGAGGGGTGGCCCAGGACTCGGTAATATTGCACCTGCACAATCAGATTATTATCAGGCAACAAAGGGTGGCGGCCATGGCGACTATTTTACAATAACCTTGGCACCAGAATCAGCCCAAGAGCTTTTCGAGTTTCCACGCCTCGCATTTGAATTGGCGGAGAAGTATCGAAATCCAGCCGTAATACTCGCTGATGGGCTCTTGGGTCAGATGATGGAACCAGTAGCATTTAACTATGAACCCATCGACCCCAAAACGCTTCCTGAGCAGGATTGGTGGCTTACTGGTTGTAAAGGAAGGGAGCGCAGGGTTATCCGTTCCTACGATCTGAGACCTGGGAAACTTGAGGATTGGAACTGGCGCCGTTACGAAAAATACCAAAAGATTTTAAAAGAAGAACAACGTTTTGAGGCAATAGATTGCAACGATGCAGATATTATAATTGTTGCCTACGGCACATCAGCAAGGGTCTCGCGCGCCGCAGTAAGGATTGCGCGAGAAAAAGGAATAAAGGCTGGACTCTTAAGACCAATCACTGTTTGGCCATTTCCAAATAATATTTTGTTTGAATTGTCAAAGAGGGTCGAGCACTTCTTGGTCGTAGAGATGAGTTGTGGTCAGATGATTGACGATGTAAGACTTGCGATTGAATGCCGTTCAAAGGTCTATCTCCTTGGGCGACCAGGTGGTGGTATCCCAACGGCACAGGAGATTTTTGAGAAGATAAGAGTGACGCTGGGAGGCGGCAAATGAAGATGACCTTCGGAAGACCTAAGGGCTTAACCGACATTCTCCAGCGATACTGTCCAGGATGTGGTCATGGTATTGTCCATCGTATAATAGGTGAGTTGTTTATAGAAATGAACATCCGTGAGAAGGCTGTAGGGATTGCACCGGTCGGCTGTTCAGTCTTTGCCGATGAGTATTTCAATTGTGATATGATTCAGGTCCCTCATGGAAGAGCAACAGCAGTAGCAACGGGAATCAAGCGGGCACGACCGGATCTCTTCGTCTTCTCCTACCAAGGTGATGGTGACCTGGCAGCAATTGGCACTGCAGAAACTATCCATTCAGCGGCACGCAACGAAAATTTTACCGTTATCTTCATAAATAATGCAATATACGGTATGACTGGTGGTCAACTTGCACCTACAACACTACCAGGGATGCGCTCAACAACCTCAGTAAAGGGACGTGATATAGTGAAGCAGGGCTACCCACTAAAAATCTGTGAACTACTAAATGCACTTGATGGCCCATACTACCTGGAGCGCTGCGCAATAGATACACCGAAGAATATTATAAAGACCAAAAAGGCAATAAAGACTGCATTCCAGTATCAACTCGAAAATCGCGGCTTTTCGTTGATTGAAATCCTTTCGATGTGCCCAACCGGTTGGGGTGTTACACCAGTCCCGGCAAAGAAATGGATTGGTGAGGTGATGAGCAAATATTATCTATTGGGTGAATTCCGCAATCGGATGAAGGAGACAAAATGACGAGTGAGATAACCATTGCTGGCTTCGGTGGTCAGGGAATTGTTTCATCAGGAATTATATTGGCCCATGCCGGACTCCTTGAAGATAAACATGTTACATTCTTCCCATCATATGGTGCCGAGATGCGAGGTGGCACTGCAAACTGCTCGGTGGTCATCTCGACCGAACCGATTGCGTCACCGGTCGTTGCCAATCCCGACATAGTTATTATAATGAACGAACCATCCCTCGTCCGTTTTGAGCCCATGGTAAAACTGAACGGCATGTTCTTTTTCAATCAGACACTTATCAAGTCCCGACCTAAGAGGACCGATATCACAGTCATTCCGATTGAAGCAAATGCCATTGCCGAGGAGTTAGGTCAAGGAAGAATAGCCAACATGGTAATGCTTGGCGCATTGATTAAAAAGACAAACCTAATAAAATTGGAAAGCCTCAGTAAGGCGCAAAGAAAAAGATTTGCCAGGGCAAGCGAAGAACAATTATTACTCAACGAAAAGGCATTGAAAAGGGGATATGATTTATTTTAAATGTCAAATCAAAAAACCAAATACCAAACAAATTCCAAATATCAAATCTCTAAGTAATTAACCCTTGACATCGGGAATTGGAATTTCATTTGGTATTTTATATTGGGCATTGAGCAAGAATGTTTGATGACATCCTGCCTCTTGTAAAGAAACCAATACGTTACACTGGTGGTGAATATAACACTACAATTAAAACAAACCCAACAATCAATATCGGTATTGTATTTCCTGATGTCTATGAAATTGGCATGTCAAATTTAGGAATCAAAATCATCTACTATTTGCTCAATAAAGAACCAGAGATTCAGTGTGAGAGGATATTTGCACCCTGGCCCGATTTTGGCGAAAAATTGAAGGCGAATAATACCCCCCTTTATGGCCTTGAAACAAAAAGGGCAATAAATGAGTTCGATTTACTCGGTTTCTCACTTCAGAGTGAGTTGTGCTATACCAATGTATTCTATGTTTTAGAATTGGCAAAGATTCCATTTATGAGTTCCCAAAGAAATGCCACGCATCCTATCCTTTTGGCTGGTGGTCCAACAACCTTAAACCCAGTCCCACTAAGCCCGGTATTTGATGGTTTTGTTATTGGTGATGGTGAAGATGTAGTATTTGAGATAGCGCAGATCTTGAGAGATATACCGAAGAAAAAAAAAGATGAAAGGTTGTCAATGTTAGCAAAATTGGATGGGGTATGGATTCCACAGATTCATCAATACGACAAAGTTATAAAGAAACGTGTAGTGAGTCAGTTAAGCGAAAACGGTATACCATCACCAGCAATCCTCCCAATCTGCGAAGTTACCCATGACCGACTTGGCATTGAGGTGATGCGTGGCTGCACATGGGGATGTCGTTTCTGTCAGTCAGGATATGCGAATCGACCTTTGCGCATAAGACCAGAGTCCGATATATTAAAGGCTGTTGAGAAGGGTATAAGAGAAACCGGCTGGGAAGACGTTTCGCTACTTTCTTATTCAGTTCTTGATTATCCGGACCTCCCCAATTTAGTAAGAAGGCTTAATGAAATCTTAAGGAAGAAAAATATAAGTATCTCCTTACCGGCAATGCGCGGTGAACTGTTTACTGAGGAATTAGCGATACTCTTAAAAGAAATAAAGAAGACGGGCATAACCTTTGCACCAGAAACAGCAAGTGAAAAATTACGCAATAAACTGAATAAACCATTTTCTAATGAAAAACTTATTACTTCAATAAATACAATATATCGACATGGTTGGCGCCAGGTGAAATTATACTTTATGATTGGTCTGCCTTTTGAAAGGGACGAGGATGTTAATGAAATCAATAAACTCCTCTCTGAAATATTGAAGGCATATCCAAAGGGTAATATTAATCTATCAGTGGCTTCATTTGTTCCCAAACCACACACCCCATTTGAGTCCGTAGAATTTTTACCAATCGAAGAGTTAAACGAAAAAATATCAAAGGTAAAAAGATTCAAAAAGCCTCGTATCGAAATTAAGTATCAGTCACCCGAGGTTTCATTCATTGAGGCATTTCTATCGAGAACTGATAAGAAGGCATTCTCAGTAATTGAAGAAGTCTATAAACGGGGCGGCTATTTTGAGGAGTGGCGTGAAGGGTTTGATTTCGATAGATGGCAGTCGGCATTCCAAAAAGTGGGTATCAATCCAGGTGATTATTTAAAACCAAAAGAAAGGTATCCATGGGATTTTGTTGACATCGGTGTTAAAAAAGAATTTCTGAAAGAGGAATTGAATCGTGCCTTGAATGGCATTATAACGGAAAATTGTTATTATAAAACATGTTTCCAGTGTGGTTCATGTGATGGTAGAATGGTGAGATACTCTTCGAGCATGGAGAAGTATATTGCTTATGGAAGGTATCCCAGGCGTCAGGCAAAACCAATTTTATATCGGGTCAAATACTCGATCGGTGAACCATTCAGGTATGCATCTCACCTCGATATTACAAGAACAATATACCGGGCATTGAGGAGAACAGATTTGCCCATTCACTTTACCCAAGGCTTTACGCCAATACCAAAGGTCTCATTCTGTCCGCCAAAGAGCGTTGGGCAGATTGCCAAAGGCGACTTTTTCGACCTCTATCTCGAAGTGGAATACTTTGGTAATATATCGATGGAATTGAATGCACGGTTTCCACCAGGCATCCGAATTCTTGAAGTTCGTTCCATACCGTTAAATACCCCATCCCTTTCAACATCAATAAATTTGATATACTACGAAGCAAATATCCTATCAAATGAAATTAAAAAGCCAGTTGAATTTTCAAAGGAAATGCCTGTCTACTTTCAGACAAAAACCGGGACTAAGAATATTGTTGAAGACATCGAATCAATATCCATAAAACAAAATCTATTGACCTGTGGTCTCTATTTTGGTAGTAGAAATATAAACATCTATGAACTCGTTTCCTATTTGACCGATTTCCCAATGGAGGTAGCAAAGCAGTACAAAGTGACAAGGACTGCGATGTTTATTAAAAAGGAAGGCATCGTTTCATCACCAATGGAGGTAAGGTGATAAAAAAAGATATCATCGTAAATGTCTCAAGAACCGAGACAAGAATTGCTGTCCTGGAGAACGATTCGCTTGTTGAGCTCTATCTTGAACGCCCAGAGCAGCTCAGTTTGGTTGGCTATATATATAAAACACGGGTCTTAAATTTAATCTCAGGACTGAAGGCAGCATTCGTTGACCTTGGTCTTGATAAGAATGGATTTCTGCCACTCGATGAAATCCCTTTCGAGGAATTTTCTGAACTTTTTGAAAGCGAGGTTGAGCTCGAAGAAGAATATCGTCCAGAAGAAATAAAACTAAAAGAAAATCAGGAAATTATTGTTCAGGTCACCAAGGATTCGTATGGGATAAAGGGCCCTCGTGTTACTTCATATATTTCTATCCCTGGTCGTTATGTAGTATTACTGATAAACGCAAGGAACATCGGTATTTCGAGAAAGATTCGTCAGCGCAGAATGCGGGATATACTCTTTAGAATTGGTAAAGAGATAAAACCCGAAGGTATGGGGTTAATTATTCGAACCGCCGCGCAAACCGCTCGCTCTGAAGAGATAAAAAGCGAGACAACATTTTTAAAGTCAGAATGGGAGAAGGCGACCAAATACAGCACTGAGCACCCGGCACCAGTATTAATATACAAAGAACCAGATACACTTATTAAAACTGTTCGAGATATATTTACTCACGAAATTCGTAATTTGATCATTGACTCTGAAGACGGTTATCAGGAGATCATTGATTATCTTGGGAAAGTTTCGCCACGCATCAGGTCACGCATGAAGCTCTATAAGGACCACGAACCAAGCTTCCAGAGGTTTGGAATTGAGGAACAGATCAAAACTATATTTGAGCGAAAAATATGGCTTCCCAGTGGTGGCTATATCGTTTTAGACCAGTCTGAAGCGCTTTTAGCAATTGATGTAAACACAGGTAAGTCTTCTAAAGAGAAACAGGCAGAAAAACTTGCACTGCAGACGAACCTTGAGGCCTTGAAAGAAATTGTTAGACAATTGAGGCTGAGGGATATTGGCGGTCTTGTTGTCATTGATTTGATTGACCTGGAAAAGAAGGAAAACACTGAACGAATGCTTAGAGAATTTAAGACCTTAATCCGACAGGACCGTGCCCGTTATCGAATTGGTAACATAAGCGAATTTGGACTCTTAGAATTTACAAGGGAACGTTCAAGAACAAGTTTACCCCATGCCCTGAGTGAACTCTGTTCGGTCTGTAAAGGACGAGGCAGGGTTATCTCAAGGTCAAGTTTAGCAGGATATATCGAAAGATGGTTTTCTACCAATGCCCATACGATAAAGAATAAGATGGTCGAATTGCAGGCATCACCAAGGGTGATAGATTACCTGGGTTTGCATCATACCGATACACTGACCCAAATTGCCAAGGATTATAATATAATCTTAAAACTGAAGGGCGACTACACAATCCCTGAAGATGATTTTAAGGTAGTGGTAATATAAAAAAAGGAATAATACCTTGGTTATTATAAAAAAAGGTTTTGACAAAAAAATAACTGAAGAAGAAGTAAAAGAACTACAAAGACTTTCACTACTATGTCGTGGCGATATAATAAAAATGACAACCGTTGCTGGCTCTGGGCATCCAGGTGGCTCGATGTCTTCCATTGATATCTATTTGACGCTATTTTCATTTGCCAATATTTCACCTGAAAACATTGCTGACCTGAAACGGGATAGAATAATTGTCAGCCATGGCCATACGTCACCAGCTCTATATTCATGCCTTGGCAGATTGGGGTTTATAAAAACAAATGATGTGCTTGTCGGCTTTAGAAAAATTGAGAGTCTATTTGAAGGACATATTGAAAGGCATGTGTCTGGTGTAGAATGGTCTACAGGCAATTTAGGTCAAGGGCTTTCAGCCGGCTGTGGGTTTGCCCTGGCTTCACGGCTAAAGGGCCTCGCCTACCACACATTTGTCATGATGAGTGATGCTGAGCAGGCGAAAGGCCAGGTGGGCGAGGCAAGAAGGTTTGCCCGAAAGTATAATCTCAACAATCTGACCGTGCTCATTGACTACAACCACATGCAGATCTCAGGAAGGACCGAGGATGTGATGCCTGTTAACATCAAAGAGAATTACCTTGCCGATGGTTGGAGGATTCTTGAAATATCCGGCCATAATTTTTACGAAATCTATGATGCAATTAAAAAGGCACTCGCCGATTCAGAAAATCCTTATGCAATCATCTGCCAGACTATTATGGGTCATGGGGTCTCCTTTATGGAGAATAGAGCTGAATATCATGGACGCGCCCTCTTAAGGGATGAATGTGCAAAGGCACTCGCTGATTTAGGGATTGAAAATAACATCGAGGAATTGCTCAAAGAAAGGAAGACAAAAAAAATAATCGCGCCCCCGCACAAAGAAATTCTATTACCAGAAATTTTGGTTGGCAGCCCAAGGCTTTATAGTGAAACGATTGACCCCAGGGATGTCTTTGGTAATGTTCTTGAAGAATTAGCAAAAAACAATCCACCCGACGCAATCGCAGTATTTGACTGCGACCTTGCCGAATCGGTCAAATTGCTAAAATTTTTCAAGGTCCTTCCAAACAATTTCTTTGAATCTGGTGTGAGCGAGCATACCACAGCAACAATTTCTGGCGCACTATCCATAAATGGTGTCGTTACCATCTGGGCAGACTTTGGTGTATTTGGAATTGATGAGGTTTACAATCAATTGCGGCTCAATGATATAAATAACACAAACTTGAAGATATTTGCTACCCACCTTGGATATAATGTGGGACCCGATGGTAAGACCCATCACTGTATTGATTATATCGGCGTTTTGAGAAACCTCTTTGGTTTCAAATTGATAATCCCTGCTGACCCGAATCAGACCGACCATGCAATCCGTTATGTTCTGAATAAACCAGGCAACTATGTTATCGGGGCAGGAAGGACAAAATTGCCAATAATAAAAAGCGACAATGGCAAAATGTTCTTTAAAGAAAATTATAAATTTGAATACTGCAAAACCGATTTGATTAGGGAAGGCAATGATTGTGCAATTTTTACTATGGGTGTCATGGTCCATCAGGCATTAAAGGCCTATGAGGCATTGAAATCCATGGGCATCAATTGTAGTATCTATAATGTATCAGCACCACTAAAAATTGATAAAGGGATATTATATGAGGCATCAAAATCTAAATTGATTGTAAGCTATGAAGACCATATTGTCCACTCTGGACTCGGTTGCTCAATCGCCCAGGTCATTGCTACAGAAAATATAAAAACAAAATTTATTAAGATTGGTATCAATGAGTATGGCGGTTCAGCTGAACCAGACCAACTATATAAAAAGTACTCACTCGATGCTGATTCTTTAGTTCCGATAATTATAAAGAATCTAAGGTAGCCAATATGTGAAAAGATTCACCTAATGCACGACCAATTCAATCTTCGAATATTTTGGTAATAGACCAGGAATGAAGCGTGGTGCAGTCTTTACGGCATTATTGGGTAAGACAGTCCTCTTGATAATTTCGTTCAGTATTGTTTCACCCCGGGACTTTGCTAATGCCTCAGACTCGGAATAAGAATATATTACAACCTCTTTTTTAAAATTCTCTTTTATTAAATTTGAAATCTCATCGAGGTATGAGCCTGATTCGGTAGTTAACATTGGCGAATTTTCATTAAATAGGACACTCGAAGCGATTGCGACTATCCTATTTCCCTTCTCTTCATAGACAACACCATTAAATCTATAGGAGCGACCAGAAATCCTTGTTGGATTACCAACTGCATCGAATGCATTAAAGACATAGTTATAAGTCTCGCCCATATTACACATTTCACGATCATTGGTTCGACCATCCCAGAGGAGAGAGGATGGAGGTAATCCCCGTTCGGCATATCTTCTTACAACCTCGCCGTTGGCATTGGTTATGACCAATTCCCAGGAGGAAACAGTTTTTTCAAATTTCGGGATAAAGAGCGCAATATTGCCATACATCATTCTCGTCACGAGAGGGATACGAAGATATTCACTGTGGAGATATACAATGGGTGTATTTAAGGCATCAATCTTCGAATAGAATTTTTCATCGAAGATATACCGTTCATGGGAAATGATCGATTCCAGTGGGGCAAAGGGTTTGACCTCGGGTGTAAGGTAAACCTTTTGGTCCTGGATTTTCATTTCTACCTTACCCTTGATGATTTCTTCGCCGATCTCGTGTTCTTCCTTCTTCGCTTCCTGGGTGAATAGAAATAGAATCAAGAGTATATTCATGCGTGTCCCTTTTTCACACCATAAATGGTGTGACTACAGCGGGGAAAAACAGGCGTGCGCCTAATCATCCCAAAACAAACCTGAATGTAATTATACCCCATTGTGTCTCCTGAACAACATTCGATGGCAATGGTGCGAATTGCCAGATCCTTATTGCATTTATAACCGCCTGGTCCAAATCAGGATAACCAGATGAAACCTCAATTAGTGTCCCTTCTCTTATTGTGCCACTTGGATTGACCCAGATTCTAATCTTTACAATACCTGAAATGCCTCTTTGAAGACACCAGTTTGGATATTGAGGTAAAATCTTTTTTAATATGCCACGATTTGCAATAGGCCCAGCAAGTAAAATCTGTGTTCCTGCCTTCTCAACCCTCAACTTTTCTTCGACCTTCTCTTCGATCCTCTTTCCAATTTCCGAGATCTTTGGTGGGGGCGGTTTCTTATCAATCTTAATTGTTGGCACCTCAGTCTGTCTTACGGTACTGGTCGTTCCTATGGTAAGACCTCCACCACCGCCCGGACCCCTTGGTAGATTCTTAGCAAGTGAGATCGGTTTTTCAGCTAAAATCTCCTCGGTGGATTTCATACCACCGGCAGTTTTATCTGCTATGCGCACAACTGCCAGTGCTCCTTCATCTTCAGCCTCATACCGCTCCAATTCTATCTTCGCCTGCGAACGGTCTATCCTGGTACTGAGGTCCACAACTGGTTCACCAGATGTCTCGGTGAACCCACCAACCCCACCGCCACCTGTCCCAGGGGTTTGGGTGAGTGCCTCTTCCATGCTCTTAGGCGGAATAAGATAACCAACCCTGGACTGTGGTTGTTGAGGACTGATTGCTTCTGGTGCTGGTAGGTTCTCTTCTATATAACTGACCTCAGTAATAAAGACATCAGAGGCAATGCTCTTCCGGGTTGAGAATAATAGAATAAGGGCAAGATGAAGAATAATTGATAGGGTAAAAAATGTATACATCCGTTTTGGCATGGGACTTCGATAGACGAGTACCATCTTCTACTCCTTCCGGACAGTTGCGACGGACATTCGGCTACCACCCATCCGTTTGACCAGGTCCATTATCTCCAATACCTTACCATGGAGTACATTCTTATCCGCCCTTATTATCACCATTCGGTCGCCCTTCTTCTCAAAGGCTGCCTGTAATAACTGTGGCAAGTCATCGACTGTTCCTTCCTTTTCATCAACAGCAATGCGGTTCCTTGCATCAATGGCAATTATAATATTTACATCCTCGCGCGCCTCGATCGTCTTTGCCTTAGGTAAGTCAACCTTCAGAGGTGATGTCACCATCATAATAGGCACTGTCACCATGAAGATAATCACAAGGACGAGGCAAATATCAACTAAGGGTGTGACATTTATCTCGGTAATTGGCTCGTCACTACCCTTGCCACCCTTCATCGCCATACTTGCCTCCTAACTGCTTGAGGCGCGTCTCTTCAATATACAAAGATTTACTGCACCACTCTGACGCGCAAGGTCCAAGACCCAGACAACCTTTTCATGTCTGACCTCAGGGTCGGCACTGACCGTAACTGTTCTCGTTGAACTACGGAGAAGAAGCTCTTTCATCACATCACCCAGGTTTTCAGATTCAACGACCTCTTCGTTCAAAATAATTCTGCCATCAGCAGAAAGGAAGACATTAACCTTTACTTCAGTGGGTGCCTGTTGACTCTCTGCTTTAGCCGCCTTGGCACGCGTTACTGTAATACCCGAAAGGTATATGGCTGGTGCAAAGCAGAGAAATATTATGACAAGAACCAGACAAATATCAACCAAGGGAGTCACATTTATCTCAGTAATTGGTGGTGCAAATTCGACTTCCCTTTTCTTCTTCATCTTACTTCTCCCCCACTACTTGGACGAGTTCCCTCGGTGATAATAACCAGGAGTTCTTTGCTTGCAACCTCCATCTCTGTATAAAAGTTTTTTACCGTGTTCATAAAATAGTTGAAGAGAATAGCGCAGGGTATTGCAACAAAAAGACCCATTGCGGTTGTCACCAATGCCTCAGCAATACCCACCATTACTGCAGTCGGTCCTGAAGAACCAGCAACCTCCAGTAATTTGAAGGCGCGAATTATACCAATGACCGTTCCCAAGAGACCAATAAAAGGGGCAGAATTACCCAAGGTCCCCAAGACACCGAGAAATCGTTCCAGATTTATCCTTTCGAGCATTCGCGAAGCCTCCACAAGTTCAAAAATGTTTTCTGGTCTCTTATCTCGGTTCGTCAAACCGACCTTAATAACATTCGAAAGTGGTGTATTTACATAATCACAATAATTGATTGCATCTTCATATCGGTTCTGTTGAACCGATTTTCTAATACGCTCCATAAAGGTGGTTGGGTTCAATTTAATCCGACGATAACGCCATAGACGCTCCAGTGTAACCGCCAGGGCCAGAATTGAACAGGCAATTAAAATATCAAAGACCGGACTTATCTTCATTATTTGAACTATGCTAATGCCAGCAACCATATTTTATGCCTCCTTTTTAATTAGTTCTAAATTCGAATTTTGGACTTCGAATTTAGGCTTTTTGTTAAAATCTTCATTTCTTCTTTTCAACACTATCCGCCTTTACCTCGGGCTTTATCCCTTGTGTCCTTACCTCTTCGGTTGAGGAGGTAGTGCCCGTGGCCGACGCCTCACCCAAATGCTTTTTGGTAACATCAATATTATGGCGTGCATTCTCGCTATACTGGGAATTGGGGAATGAATCGACCACTGCCTTAAAACTATTTAATGCCAATCCATATTCTTTCATGTTAAAATATGCAGTACCTAAGTTAAAATAGACACCATCAATCTCTTTCCCCTTAGGAAAGTAGGTGAGATACCGCTGATATAATTCAACTGCCTTTTGCCAATTCTTTAAATTTACTGAGCACTCGGCAGCCAAAAGTAAGGCATCCGCAGCATAAGATGAACCGGGGGAATTTACGACCACTTTCAAAAATTCTTCTATTGCCCTTTCATACTGTTTATCTTCAAAGTATTTCATGGCAATTTGATACTGACCATCTGCTGCCAGTTCACTCTGCGGAAATTTTTCAACAAAAAACTGCATTGCCTCAAGTGAGCCAAGCCCTTTTTGATAATAACACATCTCTAAACACTTCCTTGCCGATGTTGCCTCAGGTGAGGTTGGGAATAGATCCAGAAACTTCTGGAATTCCCTGATCGCCTCATCATAACTTTGCTGATTAAAGTAACTCTGGGCAATTGCAAGTTGCGATGTGCGGGCATATTCATTAGTAGGATGATTTTCTACTGTCCACCTAAACATACCTCTTGCCTTATCATATTCCAATGCCTTAAAATAAGTATCACCGGCTCGAAAACCGGCTTCGGCAGATTTTATGGATAGTGGATAAGTGCCAATGAGCTCTTCCCAGGCTTCAATGGCACTACCATGAAATTGTAGGTTTAGGTAGCACATACCCGCATAGAAGAGTGCAGGGACCGCAGCCCTCTCATCCTTTGGATATGTATTGTATAGGGCCTCAAACGCCTCCCGGGCTTTCATAAACTCACCCTGATTATACAAGGAATATCCAAATCCAAGATAGACGGCGATCACCAGCGAAGAATCATCGAAGGGCGTCTTACTCATACCTTCGAAGATCTCGCACGCCTCCTTCGCCCGGTCTTGATTGTAGATAGAATATGCCAGACCCACCTTTGCATAAGGACCCAATTCAAGTCCAAAGTATTCCTTTGTTACCTCAAGAAATACCTTTTCTGCATCGGCAAAACTGTTTCTATAGTAATATGCATCGGCAAGGAAAAATAACATCCGACCACGCCATGAATTCTTCTCTACTGGGAAATCCTTGATATATTTGCTACCTACCGTTATTGAGCGGTCAAACTCTTTTAGATTATTTAATGAGTATAAGAGCATGCATGCGGCAGGTTCACGCAATAAAGAATTTGGATACCGTTCGAGTAGAGACTCAAAATTTCTTGCGGCATTGAAATAGTCAACCTTTTGAAAATAGATCATCCCGGTTAGATACTCGCCAACACTTGAAAGTTCACCAGTAGAAAACATTGTCGCCAGTTGAGAGGCAGATACCAATGCCTGGACCGTATCACCGTAGACCAAGAGTGCATTTGTAAGTTGAAGATTGGCATAGGTAGCGATCTGGGTATTGGGATAATTCGCCCTCACCTTCTGGAAGGCACTCACGGCACCTAAACCATCGCCAAGATTCTTCCGACACATACCAAGAAAATAGTTTGCATGAGCGGCAAGAAGATTGTCGGAGTGTCTTGTAAGAGGCAACAGGTGTTCTGTTGCGCTTGCATAATCACCATAATGGATGAGTGAGGCAGCAAGAAAGTAATGGGCATAATCAACAAGTTGTGACTTGGGATAGCTCAATATAAAGTCTTGAAACTTTATTTTTGCACCATCAAAGTCCTTGTTGAAGAAGAGCGCCTCGGCACGAGAAAATTCTGCAAGCGTAGCAATTGGTGTATTGGGTGCTTCATTTAAAATCTCTTTAAATACCTTTAACGCCTCGAGGGGATAATGGAGACGGGAAAGTGTTTTGCCATAATAGAATTTTGCCTCAAGTAAATTTAATCCCGCTAATTTACTCCGCGCCTCTTCATAGTTGCCACGGAAATAATAGAGAACACCTAAGGCAAAGTTTGCCCTCTCCTCCTTCTGGTATGCAGGATTTTTCAATAATTTTGGGAGTATTTCGTCTGCTTCTTTAAAATTGTTCTGTAGTATATCAATCAAGCCTATGGCATAGAGACATTCTGGTTCAAGATAGGTAAGCTTCTTTCTTCTTAAGACTGTTTCAAAGTTGTTTTTCGCATTATCGTAATCCTTAAGATTAAAATAGCATTCAGCAAGTCGAAACCGGATCTCATCCTCAAATTCACTCCCCTCGTATTTATGGAGAATAGCTTTAAAATACTCTGTGGCCTCAGGATAATTTTCCTGCAAAAATAGCCTATGGGCTATTTCATAATCGTTTGTTAATTGCGTGTAATTTATGTTGAATAAAAATCCAATGAGCAGAAACATTAATTATTCTTGAGGCACAAACTGAATTTCACCCTCTGGGCCGAGGGTTACAACATTCGTAAGGAAATCGGAAAAGTTTATCTTCTCACCACCCTTGTCAATGATAACAATCTCATAATAATATCTTCCATCACTTACAAGTCTGCCGGCATCATCGAGGCCATCCCAGACAAGTCGCAGAGGAGGGGCATCCCAGCCAGAGTATGTTCTCACAACTTCACTGTATTGATTTTTGATTAATAGTTGCCAGCGCTTTATTTCCTTTCGTGTAGTATAGTGAAGGTCGAGCCAGGCCACATTCTCCTTGCGACCAGGCTTTGGCGAGAATCGTTTTGGAGATGCCTCAACCCAGGTTCTAAATCCGCCAAAATCTAAAAATATACCAAACTTATGCCGGTAGGGAAGGAGATAACTTGATGCATAGTGAAATTCGATGGCATAGTCCACACCCATAGACATGTTCCCCCAGTCTTTTCTTAATCCTGCGCCTGTGCCTACAAAATTTCTATCAAGTCCAGCACGTAAAGTTACGAATGGATATAATGGAATAAATTCAACACCTAAGTGATACTCAACCGAGGTGTATTCGAGTATATTTTTTACAATATCAGCCGCAATGATGGCTCGACCCTGATATAGCTTTGCGGCACCGCCAAACCTAAATGTCATCGGAAATTCTTCTGTCTCCTGGTAATGGGTAAGTTTTGGTCCCAGAATATTCTGGCAGGAGATACCAAATGTATAATCCTCACGGGGAAGTATAAAGAGACCGAAATCGCCACCCATTCCAACGGCGCCATGTTGGGCTATTTTACTGGTGACCAGTTTCATATTTGTGCCTAAACCGATGATCTTTGCCGGCTGAAAGGCATAAGAAAAAAATATACAGTTTTGTGCAAAATTATAGGTGCCTACGGGATTCATATATTCGTCACGAGAATCGATTTCTTGTGCAGCAAAATTGATAATACTTATACCCAGCGAACCGAATCTCCTTGTGGGCATTGCATAACCGAGATATTCGAGGCGGTGCCCATAGAGGTCAATATGGGAAGCCTTCATATTGTGTGAAAGGAGTTGAATTAATCCTGCAGGGTTGTAGTATATTGCCTCTTGATCGTTGGCAAGACCAGTGAATGCCTCACCCATGGCAATTGTTCGTGGGGACATACCGTAATTGAGCAATGTCCCGGGCAAACCACCATCCTGGGCGAATAGAAAAGTGGCAAGCAGGAAGTAAGCCGCCTCGATTGCTACCATATCACACCTACCTTTATCCTTTTTTCTAAAAAGACATTCGTGTGGTAAAAACCTTTGACAACAACATAGTAGATGCCACTTGCAACCTTTCTTCCTTTATCATTTCGTCCATTCCATTCAAGACGATTAATGCCATGTCGGGCACCCTCTTCCCCTGGACTAATATCTCGGCGATGAACTAAATTACCGAATGGGTCATAAATAGCGAAGATTACATTACAATCCTGGGCAAGATAATACATGAGGGTAGTCTTGTTTCTTCTGATACCGAACGGATTAGGAAAGGCGACAATATTTCCTTCCATAACTGTTGAATCAGGAATCATTACATAGCAAGTGGCAATGCCTGAGGAATCATCTGCCTTTGCAGCAATCGTATCTAACTCATTAAAATATCCGCTAAAACAAGTAAATTGAGAATGGCAGACACCAACGGTATCGGTCCAGACTGAAACATATGACGCCGGAATTTGGCCATGGCCGCCGATGACAGAGAAGGTAACAAGTTTTCCGCCGATTGGTGTACCACTACGGTCATAGACTGTCGCAGTTATTTGGGCAGTCTCGCCAGCAGTAATTGTATCAGGGTCAACAACGACATTGATATTTGTTGCCCTTGCAATGATATTTATGTAATTATCAAGATAGGATTCAAAGTTATTTACTAAATCCTTTGCCTTGATAAACTTTGTGCCAATGATACCAAAATTAACAGTAAATTGGGTCTCACCATTATTCAAATTTTGTGGTGGTGGATTGGAAAAATCTGAGGTTGAGATCAACTGAATCGGGTATCCCGAAACTGTTGTTTTATTCCACATACTATCAGTCGCATAGACCTTGACAGTAAAATCTTCTAAAACATACTGAGTTGTTGGCGTGCCTGATTTGCCTGGGGTATTTGATGTCACACTTGTTGTATCGCCAGGCAGATGGGTTTCACCGGGCAAAAGGACAAGGAGCCTTGAATAAGAGGCAGCGTAAATTGAAACAAGGGAAGAGGTATCGGGTTTAATTGATGTATTGGACAGGTCGTTTAAATAGAGGCGACGGGTCCCCGCAGTTCTAAAGGCATAGGAGAATGTAACCCCTCCGCTATTCAATGTGAAGATATGTGGCAATTTAAATTGGTCGGAAGAGTTACAGCGTATCGAATCGTTTGCCGAGTAAATTCTGTTACACCATCGGTCAGTTAGATAGACAGAAACATTAAAATAATTTCCTGCCTGCTGAGGTGTGACACTTCCTGTCTTACCAGTATCAACACCAGGATAATGGGTTTGACCGGGAAGGATTGTTAATAATCGAAATGGTAAATTGGGATTGAATATAATCGGATTGCTCTGACCAGTATGAGGTGGTGATGAATAATCTTGACATCTGATAGAGTAGGTATCAGCAAGGGTTGCCCTGAAGTAGCCCTGCCAAACACCGCTGTTAAAATAGACATCCCTACTTCCATACTGGATTCCTAATGATGTAAATATTCTCGCTGGTCCATTGTATGGGTAAATATTATTATTTGAATCGTAGGCATAAGCCGTTACAGAAAAGGAGTCACCCGCAGTTTGAGGCGAGGCGATCGGTGCAAACCCAAAATGGTCAAGCTGGCTTATTATAATGAAGCCAATAAAAAATGTCAAAACACTCCTCCTTTCTTATTTAGGCTTCCAAAATTAGGAATTAAGTCTTCAACCGCTGATAGTTCCATAATTTTCTAAAATCAAATAATCTCCTAAAGTATAAATAAAATATCAATATTGTCAATATCCCTTTAACATTTATCTGCAAAACCTGTGCCAACGATTTTCTACCCAAGTCTTGGAAAATCAAAAGATTTAGAATGGAATTAATTTATGCACTTGCACAAAAGTATAAGACTTATATGAAAAGATATTTTTTTGTTTTGCCTTTCGATTATTCATTTTAATTATATTTATAATTGTTTTGTCCAAGGAACAAATATTCCATCTTTAACTACCCATACCATATAAGGTGCTTTTAGAACATCACCCTTTTCATCAAAGGCAATGAGACCCAGGGCACCATCAAACTGGTATTGGTGGAGCGCTTTCACAATGGAATCTTTTGTGCGACAATACGCCTCCAGTAGAATATTTGTAGCATCGTATGCATATGGTGCATAGCTATCTATATTTTTATAATTTTCTTTATAGAGGCGGACGAAATGCATGGCCGAGCCTAAATCCTCAACTGCCAAACCAAATGTGAAATAGACACCCTCGCCATTTTTTCCGGCAAGTTTCAAGAACCCTTCACTACCAAGACCATCGCCACCCATAAACAATGCATTTATGCCACCCTTTCTCAGCTGGGTAACAATCCTTGCACCTTCGGGATCATATCCACCGAAATAGATAATGTGTGGGTTTAATTTTTTTACTTCTTCAACGATACCGGTGAATAGTGTATCACCACGATTTATCGCCGATTCTCCTTTAATTTTAATCCTTTTGTTAACGAATTCCTTGACTGATTTAGTAATGCCCTCGCCGTATACAGAACGGTCATGGATAAAATATATTGACTTTATTTTTAAAACATCAATAATGAAATCGGCGGCAGTCTTTGCCTGGATATCGTCACGACCGCAGATCCGGAAGATATTTTTAAAATGTTGCTGCGTGAGTTTCGGATTTGTCGAGGATGGACTAATCATTACCACGCCTGCCGCGTTGTATATCTTTGAAGCGGCAATTGAGCAATCAGAATTCATATGTCCTATGACACCAATTACCTTTTTGTTAATCAAATACCTCGCAATCTCAATAGCCTTTTCAGCCCTTGCCTCATCATCGGCTATCTCTAAAATAATCTTACTGCCTAGCACACCACCCCGCATATTCCATTCATCAACTGCGAGTTGAGCGCCCTGAAGTATCCCCTTTGCCATAATGCTCTGCTCACCACTGAGCGGAACTGCGATACCAACCTTCACTTCCCTTTGTGCACAATTTAAAATTGTAAGCACGACAGCGATAATAGTTATTTTTTTATAAAACATTCTTCACCCCTTTCAGAAATTTTGAAGTTATCTTTAACTATATAAAAAATTTAGACTGTGTCAATATTTTCGTGCTCAATAATTACGCAAAATTTTTTACTAACTACTGACTCTTTCCTTAAATTAAAACCCGATAGATCTTTATCGGTGCCTCTTTCCCTCTAACCTTTATCATCATCGGTGTAGAAAATTTGTAGAAAGTCCTTGTCTCATTAAAAACAGATTCCGAGACAATAATTTCGTCACCAATTGCAACTTCTTGCAATCGAGATGCTATATTGACTGAGTCACCGATAACTGTATAATCGAGTCGTTCCTTGGCACCGATGTTACCAACAACAGCTTCACCAGTATTTATACCAATGCCCACTTTTATTATCTCTCTATTTTCTGCTTTTCTCTTTTTGTTTGTTTCAGCAATTGCCCGTTGTATATCTGTAGCCGCATTGATTGCCCGATTAATATCATCAGGATGGGCTATCGGCGCGCCAAAGACTGCCATTATACAATCACCAATAAATTTATCAATTGTCCCTTCATATTTGAATATTACATTTGACATACTGCTTAAAACTTCATTAAGGAGAGAGACCACCTCTTCGGCAGGAAGGCGCTCGGCAAGGGGTGTGAAGCCTCTGATATCAGCAAAGAGAATCGTAACTTTTCGTCTTGTTCCTTTCAAGGTCTCAATATATTTTGCAGGATTCTTGAAAATCTCTTCAGCAACCTGATGTGAAACATATCTGCGAAAGGCATCTTTTATCTCTTCTTTCTCTTTCAAGCTCTTCGCCATGACATTGAATGCACCGGTTAAATCACCGATTTCATCATTTGCCTTTGTTTTTATTTGTTGGTTAAAATTACCCCGGGCAATTGCCTGAACTCCTCTGACTAGATCCTTTATTGGGTTTGTAAGATAATTTGATAACAGCATAGCACCAAGGATACCGATAAACAATCCGCCAATCGCAATTGTGACTAGGATGACCTGCATTGTACCAGTTGTAATCTTTATTCGCGCCATGCTCAATCCAATATTTACTTTTCCAATTTCCTTCCTCCCCGCAATAAGGATCGGTAGATCAACTTTAAACAGATCTTGAGGCAATATAAATTCCTTGTTTGTTTTACCAACATATTCAATTTTGTTGTGGGCGCGGATGACACTATTATTGTCAGTAATAAATGCATAACCTATGCCTTCATTCTTAACTGCGTCGGTTACTAATCTTGCCAAGTATAGGTCGTCATTCGTTACTAAAGGATCTTCAGCGTTTAGGGCAATATTTCGGGCAAGAAGTTCTCCTTGTAATTTTATTTCGTTTGTTAATGATTCTCGAACCCGTGTCAGGGTAAACCATAAGATGGCACCAGTAATTACAACAATCAACAGGAAAATTAGAAAACTAAATTTTAATCGAATGGGAACACGCATATAACTAAACGCAGAATAATTTACTTATTAAGTTCTGCAAGCTTTATCCGGGCTCTTTCGAGATTCTTTAGAACATTCGGATAACCAGGGGCAATTTCTAATACCTTATTCCAGTAATCAATTGCTAACTCAAAATTATTCTTTGTATAGGCATCGATACCCAAAAGATAATATCGGTCGGCATCCTCTTTTTTACCTATGGCAGTCTGTTTTCCAATTTTTTCAAGATAGATAAAGGCCTGATTATTCTTAGGGGCATATTCCAGAACCTTCTGGAACTGTTTTTCTGCATCAGTGTATTGTTGGGCGTTGAATAACCTTTTTCCCTCAGCAAGATATTCATTCACCTTTTCAATAATTTTTTGGTCTATAAAAAGCTTCTGCTTTGTTAAATTTTCCTGGTTTGGATATCTACGCAACATTCGATTTACCAAATCCTGTGCCCTTTTGAGATTGCCCTGACTTATAAAATCATTAACCTCTTTCAATGTTTTATTGATCTCCTCAATAATTTTCTTGTTTGCCTCGTCAATATAATGTTCTACTGTAGTATTATTAGGTTCCAATTTCAAAATTCCATTCCATATTTGCACTGCCTTAAAATAATCACCAGCTTTAAATTTTGTCAGACCATCTTCAATCTTCAATTTAATATCAGTAGCAACACCTTCTTTCAATCTCCTTTCTGCCTCAAGTTTCATTGTCTTCACCTCGGATAAAGTTGAATCCAACTCCAGTGCCCTCTGGAAATTATATATGGCTTCTAAGTAATTGCCTTGGGTAAATCTATTTTTTGCCTCGGTGAGAAATACTTCGACACTTTTTGCTTTTAAATCCGCCTGGGTCTTTGAAATCCAGTCGAGAACCTCTTGATTATCCGGTTGCCAGATTATAGCAAGGTCCCAGGCATTCAGCGCCTCTTCATATTTCCCTTGATTGTAATAGCCAATGCCCTGCCTCAGATATGTCTCACTCATCAATTTTTCTTTTGCGAATATCTCTTCAGCCGGTTTTGGTATGATATTATATGAGAGGGTAAAGAGATGGACAACGCCAAATACGCCACAGTGGGTAGCGGTATAATCTACATAGATATTGCCAATCTTCAGGCCGATGCCACCGGACATCTTTTTTACAAAGTTCTTTTCATAGACATCGTTGTTATAGCCGAGACGGAAATTAAATATATCAATAGGTGAAATCTCTATCCCCCAATAATAAGAGATATTGTCTTTTAAAGGCTTTATTAAATCGACTACGAGACTAAGATTCTTTAATGGTCTAACGCATATCCCGGCACGCACATTGATCGGCAGATTTGTATGGAGAACCTTCGGACCAATGTTTAAAAGGGCAACGCCAAAATCACCAAATCTTGTATAATACTTTACCCCAGTATTTAAAAAAATCGAATTACCCTTTGTTGAAGCTATTTTGGTATGTATGCCATTTATACCAAGGCCAATTCCGAAATTATTTATCAGCCGGGCATAATCCATTGAAGAATTTAAGAAGTAGGCATTATAATAACTATAATTCATCGAATCTTCTTCGGTACGATATTCAATTTTATAGGTATATAGTCCACGCAGACCAAAACCCAGGGTCCCTACTTTGCCTATAGGGACAGAACCCCCAATACTTCCAATATCTGTTTCTAAAAACCAGCGGCCATAAAAGCTCGAGAAATATGGCGTTCGAATATTACAAATTCCACTAGGGTTATAATAGATGCCGAACGGCTCATCCGCTAAGGCGGTGTATGCATTACCCAATGCCATCGCCCTGCTTCCTACACCGATTCTTAAGAATTCGAGCCCAGAGGAACTCTGGGTGAAAATGAGCAATGATATTAAGAAAGCCATTTCAAATTCCGAGATTATATAACAACTCGATTATTGATTGAAATTCTAAATTCGAACATCTAAAACCTAAACAATCTTTAAATTCAAAATTCCAATATTTCAACTGTGTCCTCATCTGATCACCCCAAATTTTTTCATAACTGTTTCCTTCTCATTTCCTACCGTTGCGGTTGCCTTGAAGATGTAAATGTCGCTCCCTAAATTTTTCACGGACATCTGTTGAACATAAATTTTGCCACCCATATAATCGGAATCAATAAAAGTATGAATCTTCCGACCAGAAAGGGTAAAGATTTCAATCTTTAGATGGGCATTTTGATTGAGCAGGAATGTGAATTTTATATAATCCTTTTTTGTAGGGTTGGGAAATGCAAAACAAAAATCTTTGGCCAAGAGGCGACCTTTTGTTCCTATCCAGATTGTTTGTGTAGTGTCAGCGGGATTGCCCGCAAGGTCTCTACCGCTAATAGTGAAACCACCTCTCCCTTTTTCAAGTTCAGCAACGAAAACCCTTGCTGCATAGTATAGATTAGAATCTTCAAAAACTGTAAATTGAAGTGTATCACCGAGTGTATCCTTCAATGTAACATAAGGCAGGGTATCTAATGTCTCGTTCGCCGCGAAATGGATCAATAATGTATCAGCAATATAACATGTATCTGGTGCCGAGATTGTAAATCTTGGTGGTATTGAATCCGGGGAAGAGATGATTTCTTTGTGGTGGATAATGCTGTAAGGTGCAAAATCCCCTTCGGTCCAAACAAGATTGCAACCAATGGATGATGAAGGAAAACGCGAACCCGCCAAGGTATTACTTATATTGAACGAATCAAGCCAGCCCAGCTGGTGGTCTTTTATCTTTCGATAGATATCCCCTGACTCATACCAGAAGACATAGATATTGTTGAGGCTGTCCACCGATGCCGTTGGGTAATGTGATTTAGCAATTGTCTGGGTAAGATTCGTATCCTGACTCCATCCCAGTCCCGGTGTGAACTTCTTATAGTAGATATCAAAGTTGCCCGGGGTCGAATCGACCCAGAAGAGATGTATTTGACCAAATGAATCGGAGATAGCAGATGACAAGTATGAATTACTCGAGGTTGATGTTAATGACGATTCAGGCCGCCAGACTGAACCATCCCAGTGGCGATAACGAATCTCAAAATTGGGTGGGCTGGTATTGTCACTGAAGAAGACATACAATCCATTTTCCGCTATAATGAATGGATCCCGTGATATACCCAAAGTTTGACTTACATTAAATTGTGGGTCCCATTGTCCATTGAAGGCATTGTAACGGCGATAAAAGACATCGTTATTGGGTGAAGCTTCCTGCCAGACAAGGTGGAGGTCATTATTGAGAGTTACAGTAATCGAGGGATTCATTGAAGGGTCGGGTGTTTGGGTAACCTTTCTTATGGTCTGCCAGTTGCCCATGATGTATTGCCGATACACGATATCGTGCGAATCGGCGACTTGTTCCTCCCAGAATACATAGATTGTATTATTAGCATCAATAACAATACAAGGATTTGTGGAGAAGCTATTCCTCGTATTGCTTAAATCTATTGGCTCGGTCCAGTTGATGCCATCGGTTGAATTCGTATAAAATACTTCCTCAAGCCGAAATGTAGTATAGACGACATGTATCCTGCCGGTGTTGTCAAACGCGACTTTCCTTCCCTGAGGAAAGGATGTTGCCCAATTTACTCCTGAGACGAGTGGTTTCTTATTCAATCTAAAAACTTTAATTGTTGAGTCAATATTAAAGAAACCATCAATAGCCCTAACTCGACATTCATAAATACCATTTCTTTGCAAAATCCCCGCACTGTTGAATCCATTCCACCAGAATACAGAATCCAAGATACCGAACCCTTCAAAATCGAGGCAGACTATTGTGTCACGGTGAATGGATATTCGCCAGTAAAAAATCCCATGACTGTCTGATGCTGTGATATTAAATTTTATTCTGTCCTCAATCGAATCGCCATCCGGAGAAAAGGAATCGGGCGCACTCACTGATATTATTGGTTTTGTAGTATCAGTATAACTGTAGACGCCCGAAAGATTACCTAAAAATGCAGTATGGAGCTCAGGATTGATACCAAGGGAGAAAGAAAGATTACCCGGTAAATTGGGACTAATATTTAACCAGCTATTTCCGCCATCCAAAGAGATGTGGACCTTGCTCTCAGCCGAACTTGCCAGAAGATAGAATGGTACATCTTTTAAGGTCTTTAGTCCCATAACCGAGTTTTCAGGGAAACCTGTTGGGCTCCAGTTAAATCCGCCATCGGTCGAACGATATATTGAGGGCAAACCAATCTGGATTGATTTTAAGCCGGCATAAACGAACCACGGAAAGAGTCCATCCATATTAACCTTGTTAATCGGATCGCCAGGTAGACCGGTATTCATTGGGAAGAAGTCCTCACCAAAGTTGATACTTTTATACACCCCCTGATAGGTAGCAACATATAATGTTTCTGTTGCCTGGCTACAAATTACAACATCATTATAATATAATCCGGTGTCGCTTGGAATCCAGTTGTCACCATTATTAATGCTCTTGAAAAAGAAACTATCGGTTGTGGCATACAGCCGTGATGGGTTAGTACGGTCAATTTCAATATCCGTTACAATCCGTGCACCGATGGGTAAAAATTGCCAACTCATACCACCATTTAAACTTCGATGGATACCGAAATAGCTACCAATAAAGATTATATTCGTATCCTGTGGGTTTATTGCCAAAGTAGTTAAGAAAAGTAAATCCGGAATTGCACCCCATCTTTGCCATGAGTCTCCATTGTCACTACTTTTATACAAACCACCAAAACTTATTGAATATATTGAGTGCCGATTTTGAGGATTGACCTCAATATCAAAGATTACACTTGTATTGAGATTATCATTTCTCTCATGCCAGTTTTGTCCGTTATCAGCAGAATAGAAAAATCCGCCCCAGGCACCTGCAAGGAGTGTATCACCAGTGATTTCAATTGAATTTAAAAAATTATAAATAAGACCGTTATTCCTGGGAAAGAAGAGCGAATCCCCGAGTCTACCAACAAAGACGCCTCCCCATGCAGTGGCAACGAAAAGGCTTTCGCCTTTAAGCACAAAATCTGCAATTTCAGTAAACAGATTTGTGGCATGCCAGACCCCTAACAGGCGATAATATAGACCATTATCACAACCCGCATACAAAAACCTTGCGAGGCCCCTTGTATAAAATCCGAGTTTGTTAACAAAATTGTCTGGTGAAGGAAGTGTATTCCAGATATTACCCAAATCGCCACTGATATAGATACCATTCCCAGAAGTTCCAAGGTATAAATTCAATGTATCCCTTGCAAATGTTTTTGTATTAACTGTATCACCGAGTAATCCACCTACCTTTGACCAGATTAGCCCACCATTCAGAGAACGAAAGATGCCGCGATATTCAGTTCCTGCAAAAAGTGTATTAGTGCTATACCGAGTGATTGTATTCACTGAGATTGTATCTGGAATTGTATTATTTTGAACCCAATTTAAACCCCCATCAATTGTCTGCCACAAACCACCTCTATCAATACCAGCGAATATTGTATCACGACCGAACCCTAAGATTGAAAGAACCGTTGCATACTCAATGCCGGCCCTTCTTGGAGTCCATCCACCTGATTCGTATCTGTATACACCATTCATCAATGGTGCAATATAGACATAATTACTATCACAGGCGATGTCATTGATATACCCGCCATAGGGACCATTTGCAGTCCAGATATGGTCACCCCGCGTCACTATTTGTTTATTCAAATTAAGAGATACACGGTAACGAAGAAGATTTAAAACCTCGGGTTGAATATTCAAGAAAATAAAAATTGTAAAAAGCATAAGTGATTATATTGACATTTAATGTATTGTCAATCCTTAACCCCATCCGGAGATTGATATTGGAAACAGCCTCTCAGACTGTGGTCTATTTTACTTTAATTTCACAACTTTCTTCAAGAGGGTGGTATTCCTGTCTTTAGTTTGCACAAAATAAATGCCGGCAGGCAGTTGATTCCCGGAATCGTCGTCGCCAGACCAGATGATTTGGTCTGATAGTCTCATAGTCTGATGGTACCATTGTCTAACCAGACAGCCCGTTACATCGTAGATTTTTAATGTTATGAAGGAGAAATTATAATCGTTTAATAGGTTCGTCTAAAATTAATAGGTTTTTCAGGCTAAAACAACTATATTAAAAGGTGAGAAAAAAATTCATTCGTCAACGCTGTTTGAAATCTCTTAGGCAGAACCTTATCGGCCCTGCTTAAAAGAATCCACAAATGTAAATATCCAAAAATAAAATCCTTTTCATTTTTTAATTCTTTCCTTTAAAAATTAATATATTCCATTTTAAGCAAAAAAATTGCCAACTGCAACAACGACTTTTTTTATTTAGGGACATTCTCAAAGGCTGTTTGCCGATAACTTATGAAATTTCAATAGATACCGGCGAAAAGAAGATAAAAATGCCTTTAACGACTGCCCTCTCTTTTTATGATGCAATTTCTTATTGATTTCAAAAATTTTTAGAGTAAAATTATTGTATAATTTAGTGCGAAACAAGTTTTGCAACTCCTGTCGCAACTAATTTATTTATCTTTAAGTATTTTGTTCTGTTCAAAAAGATATGAAAATCTGATTAAAATAGTAGAGTCAAGATTGACCGTTGACAGATTATATATTTCGAATATAATATTAAATAATGGCGGCGTAGCTCAGTTGGCAGAGCAGGGGAATCATAATCCCTGTGTCAGGGGTTCGAATCCCTTCGCCGCTACTTTTGGAGTATTGGAATTTGAATCTGATACTTAATTACTGGGATTTTTAGAATATATGATTATTGATGAATATCTGAAAAGCAACCTATCATTAGGCAAGAAGGTGGATGAGCTCTCGCAGTTCCTTAATAAAAGTAGCCTCGACTTAGATAGGCTTGTTCATCAATTGGAGTTTTTGTTTGGTTTATTTTCCCGTAGTGATCCGCTAATCAAGATTACTCGAGACTATTCAACAAATTTTAAGAACGATGTCAAGAATTTAAAAAATACCCTTTTACACCAAGAAGGTATCATCAAAGAGGCGGCTCAGAAATTGACATATGTCAGTAAAATCCTGAAAACGATGAATGAAACATTTACCGATATTCAAACCAATGCCGATTTTTTTATTAAATCGGTCGCGTCTTTAATACACTTGGCAAAGAATACAGAAATAAGGGCATATCAGGCAAAACAGGAAGGCAGGGGTTTGGCAATCATTGCCAAAGAGACCTTGCATCTTGCCCATCTCGCCCAGATTCCCTTTCGTAATTTTAGTGCCCTATTGATCAATTTAAAGGAAACTGCTAAACCATCAATCGCCGAGCTGGACCGTATAATTGAGGCATCGCATCGTTCTTCAATGCTCCTTTCACAAATTTTTGATTCTATAAAATCTATTGATGAAACGACTTTATATTTACAGAAAATAGTAACAAGTGTGGAGGAAAATAGTGCAATCTGCAATAAACTAAAAGTGAACATCTCGAACGAGTTGGCGATTTTGAGAGAACAACTATTATATTCATTGAATATAATTGATGAAGTTCCAACTCGATGTTCAGAAATAAATTCACTGGCACAGCTCTTGAACACATTACACACCATTCTAAATTCAGATTCTGAATCATCAAAAAAAATTTATATTGATAAACAATTTAAATATCTACTTACCGAAAATATAAAGGTTTTAGATAAATTATCAGTAGATAGAAAACCCCCGCTTTTCTCCATGCAAATCAATGACGAAATAAATAATATCACAAATGAGATCATGAAACTTAAGATATCAATTAACGATCTGGTGACATATAGCAACACCCTCGGCATTGCAATAAATGAATTTATAGAGCTTGAATCACAGATAGAAAATTTCTTTACCGATGTTAAAAATAATCTTGCTCACCTTGATGCCCTTATTAATGATTTGAATTATGAATTTGATACAATATTAGAACACATTTCAGAAACTGTAAAAATCTTTGCTAAAATAAAAACCCTGGCAATTTTCGCACGAATTGAAGAAGGTAGAAGCCACAGGATGCGTGATGTCATATCGCCAGTTGTCATGGAATTTGCCCGTCTTGAGTCAAAGACGGAACAGGCATTTTCAACTATAGAACCCATGGTAACTCAATTAAAAAAACAATTAAGGAACCTCCAGAAGGAAAAATTGATTGATGAAATACCAAAGGCACGGACTCCGGACTATTCCAAGATGAAGATATTTATTGACGACCTTTATCGGGTGTTTGGTGAAAAGGAACGATGTTCACGGGATGTATCGCAAATCACCAACGAACTCACCAGAGGCAATCTCTTATTTAGTCAACTCTGGCAGGGTTATGAAAATTTAGTTTCTCAAATGTCCAAGACACGCGCCAATTTGGTTGGTTTACTTGAAGAAGAAATTAAAGTGCCACAAATTCTTAAGAGAAAGGATGTTGCCTGTGCTAATCTTTCGACGGATCCTATAACACTTAGACCCAACTTGAAGACTGACACAAATTCTCATCGGATTATTAACAACTTTTCTGTTGGTCTGTTTCAATTTGGAGAAGGTGCCGACATTATTCCTGCAGTATGTGATGAATATTCAATATCTCAAAACGGAACCGAATATACCTTTCGTATAAAAGAAGGTATACGATATGCTAATGGCCACAGACTCAAAATTGAAGACCTGAAGGACGGCTTAATGAAGGCATTATTGGGTCCTAATTTTAATTTTTTTGAAATGATTGTCGGTGCAAAAGAGTTTTCCAAAACGAAACACCGAGAATCACTTGGTATAAAGATTTTAAATGACCATACCTTGCAGATTACATTGGAATATCCGTTCTTACCAATTATGGCAAATCTGGCAACGAACACTGCCGATCCATATATTGACGAGGAACCACCAATTGGTATCGGTCCCTTCAAGGTCATTGCGTGGGAAAAGGGCAAGAGGATTATCCTTGAAGCAAATGACCACTACTTTGAAGGTAGACCAGCGATTGATGAATTTCAATTTTTAATAATTAATAATGACGAGGAGGCGTATGAACTCTTTAGAGATGGCACGCTTTCGATTTATCAGCCTACCAGCAATATGCTAAAAAGAATAAAACAAAAATTCCCAGATTTACTTCATACCATTCCTGAGTTTTCAACGCAATTTTTATGTATGAATTGTCAAAAACCACCTTTTAATAATAAACTTGTCCGTAAGGCAATTGCCTATGCAATTGATACAAAGGCATTGGTAAAAGAGCTTTTAGAAGGCACCGCTGTTGTGGCAAATGGGATTTTTCCACCTTCGATGAGGGTATTCAATCAAACATTGGAAGGTTATAGATTTAATCCGCAGAAGGCTAAGGATTTGTTAGCCGAGGCCGGCTTCAAAAATGGTTTACCAGATATCTATCCTTTGAATATAAGCGATTCGCAGAGTGCTATTAGGCGTGCAGAATTTATTAAATCATCGCTTGGCTCTATTGGTATCAGAATTAATGTGAATCCAATGCCCTGGGCAAAACATTTAGAAATGACCTATAAAGGCGAGTCTATTCTTTCTTTTCAAGGCTGGGTCAGTGATAATGGCGACCCTGATAATTTCGTTTATCCGCTCTTTCATTCTAACTCTTTTGGCTATCCCGGAAATACCTTTTTCTTTTCTAAACCCGAGATCGACCACGACATCGAGAATGCACGCAAAATAAGGAATATGCATCAGCGCATCAACTTCTATCGCAAAATTGAAGAGAAGATTCTGGATGAATCACCCGGCGTCTTTTTGTTTCATTCATTACAACATTTTGCAATTAAGAAGGATATTATGGGTTTAAAACCACATCCCTTGGGTTTGATTAGGGCGAGGTATGTTTATCATGCAGAAGGAACTTTTAGAAATCTAACCAAATCCCCTGATGTGGTAAAAGGTGTTTCTGATGTTATTCACCCGGTTAGGAATATTTCACCTAATGGGGTTTATACAAAATCTTAGGAGGTATTATGGCAAAAAAAGAAGATATTGATATTCTGGCCGAACTTGAAGAAAAATTAGCACAGATGGAGAAGGTCGAAAAGGAATTGACAGCAAAGAATAAAGAATTAAAAGAGGCAGAAGCAAAGTTAGCTGAAATTTATTCAACACAAATGGAGGTCACAACTGAAGTTGAAGATTTGAAAAAAAGATTGCAAGAACTAAAAAAAGATGAAAAGGTATTAAAGGATTCTACAAGAGGTGTAGAAAAGGACGCCCAGCGGGCCGAGACATTAAAAAGGGATATTTCACAACTGGCTACCGAAAGGGACAAGCTGGATAAGAATATCAAAAGTCTAAAGACAGACTTTGAAAAATTGAGCAACGAGAAATCGAAATTTGAAAATCAAGTAGCCGACCTCAGAGATAAGCAGAAGGAACTATTGAAAAATGTAGAGGCATTAGAATCAGAATACGGCCAAAAACAAAGGGATTATTCTGAAAGAGAAAAAAGGTATAACGAATTTAAGGTTAAAACTGAAGAGGTCAAGAATGAATATCAGGATATTGAGCAAACCCTACGCGCTGCCTTAACTGATTTGAAGGCAACTGAAAAAGATTTAAAAATCATGAATGAAGAGAAGAACACACTCAATAAGGAACTGAATACAATCAGAAAGTCTTTAGAGAAGGAAAATGAAAAATACCAGAAGCTCAGTGCCGAAGCCGACTCATTATTAAAAGAAAAAGATGAACTCGAGAGGAAGATTGTGGAATATAAAGCCGCGGAACCCGAACTTACATCACGCATAACCAAGATGAAAGCGGAGGCTGAAGAAGGTACAAAGACACTTGCGTCATTAAAAGAAAATTTGAAAGGATTGACCGAGGAAAATAATAAGTTACGCGAAGAAAACGAATCATTAGTAAAATTAAAAGACGAACACGAAGAGGTGGCAGAGCGATTGAAGAAGATGAAGGAAGAAGAGGGTATCCTTGTTACGCAGATCTCAAATTATCATTTAGAGTATTCAACCCTGGAAGCCTCGGTCAAGGAGATTGATGAAAAGTATAAAAAAGCAGAAAAAGAAGAAAAAGAATTGGATAAGAGGCGCAGTGAACAAAACAAAGAACATAAGGAACTAACTAAAAAACTCGATGAACTAAATAAAGAATATAAGGAACTTGAACCAAAGGTGAAGGATTTGAAGGCAAAACAGAAAGAGTTGGCTGAACTCGAGCCTCAATATCACAAAATAAAAGAAGAGTTTGAAAGCCGCAAGAGAGAAGCAACAGAATTAGGGAATACCATTGAATTGGCAAAGAAGAAAATTGCCGAATTGAAACCCGAGGCTGAGAGGTATGATGCATTAGACAAAGAGTATAAAACTAAGAAGAATGAATTAGAAAAGATTGAGGAAAAATTGAAATCTTCCGAGGACAAAATAAAAGAATTTGGTGATGAGTATGAAAAAATGAAGAAAGAACTTCCCAAAATGAGAGAGGAATATGAATCGATGCAATCAGCGCTTACGGAAAGCGAGAAGATCAAACAACTACTTGATGCCCGCAAGAAGGAGTTATCACTTGTCGAGAATAAACTTAATGAAATAGAAACGGAATCGACAGGATTATCAGAAAAACTTAAATTCTTAAAGAAGGAAGAAGAGAAGGCAGTAGCAGATTTAAATAAAGAGACAAAGGCATTACTTGAGACCCGAGACAACTGTCAGAAGGAAATAAATAAATTATCTGAAAGCAAGAAGGAAATTGAAGCAGAACTTAATGATTTGAAGATTCAGCTCTCAGAGAGTGAGGGAAAAATTGAGAAGGTAAAGGCAATTGAAACTAACATATTAGTGAAACTTGATAGGAGACGAGAGGAATTAATCGCTGTTGATGCTGATATCGAAGCGAAGAGAAAGAAGGTAAAAGAAGAAATCTCAACTGAATTGAGTAAATTAGAAGATTGTCGAAAGGATCTTGCCGAATTTGAGAAGAAAAGAAAAGAGGCGGTTAGTATAATTGCCCAGGGCGATGAGTTAAAAAATTCGATAACAAAAATGAAGACCGAGAAGGAAAAACTTGAAAAGGAGATTACCGAAAAGAACAAGGAGTTAGAGAAGATAAAGATATTTATTGCCCGTTTGCGGGAGGCACAGGTATCAACTCAAAAGGAAGACAAGAAACACCAAATTTCATTTTAGTATAAAAAAAATTAAGGTAAACAAAAAGAGGATCTTTAATTTCATTGTCAGCTTTCCTATTGACAATAGTAATGACTTAAGTATAATGAAGGTGTCAGTTTTGGAATCCTTTCAAAAGTTTCTGGCACATTTACAATAGATCACCCGCTCGACCCAGAAAATAAAATTTTGAACCACTATTTTGTTGAGTCCCCGGAGATGGTTTTTATTTATCGCGGTGTTGCTAAAATTGGTGAAGATGGGCGTGCCGAGATTCGTCTGCCAAATTATTTCGATGCATTAAATCAAAATCCAATGATACAACTGACCGGCGTCGGCACCTCCGATGTGTATATTGTAGAGAATGTTAAGAACAATTGTTTCACCATAGGGGGTAAGTCCGGCGCAGAAGTCCATTGGATAGTTACTGGTGAACGCAAAGACCCATCTGCGGAAATAACAAAAACCCTCATACCTATTGAACAACTCAAAGATGGTAATTTGGCTAATCGTTCTCTGGATGACGATTTCCTTTGTTCTACAAAAATGCAACTTGAGCATATCGGGAAAGCTAATCAGTTTCAGTTCAGAACCGACCAGGGTCGTAAACGATATGAGGATATGAAGATGCAGTTTTTTGAAAAGAAAAAGAAGAGGTAAGGTATAGGTGTAGGGCGTAAGTCATAGACGTATTATGTAAAGCATCGGGCGTTTGGCGGCTCATTGACACTGCGAAAATTCTGAATATACTAAGCCATGAATAGAACACTCTTAATCATCAAACCCGATGCTATAAAGAAAAATCTAATTGGCAACGTCTTAAAACAGATTGTCGACGCGGGTTTCAAAATCATCGGTATGAAGATGGTCTGGCTCAATAAAGAACAGGCCGGGGAATTTTATGAAATCCATAAAGGTAAAGACTTTTATGATTGGCTTGTTGACTTCATCTCCTCCGGACCAATCGTTGTCGCTTGTTTAAAATACCCTGACGCACCTAAAAAACTTCGTGAACTTGTTGGCGCAACAGACCCAAGAAAGGCAGCACCAGGAACAATAAGGAATCTTTACGGTACTTCGGTTGGCGAAAATGTTGTCCATGCATCAGCGCCTGATGAAGATCCGGAAAGGGAGATAAGATTCTTCTTTACAGAAGAAGAGCTTTTCGAATGCTGATTTTTTTCTGGATAAGAAGGACTGTCCGAAAGATTTTTTTAGCGGTATTTCTCATTCTATCCTGTCCGAGACCAAGTATAAAGATTACACCAATGCCTGAGATTGAGTTTTTAAAGGAGGCCAAACAAACTTATTCAAGTAATTCCGTTTATGCCTATAACCTCCTGAAGAAGGTGACAAGTGACGAATACAAAAAGGAACGTCTAAAGATTTTGACTAAAATTTTTATTGACCAGCGAGAATATGAAAAGGCAGCGAATCTACTCGACAGTATTGGTTGGTCCATTGAACTCTCCCCATATGAAAAAAGTATTATTTTATTGAATACCAAAAGATGGAATCAACTTATCGAACTTACTGATGACGACTTACTGAAAGGCATCGCCTTCTATAATCTTGGTGAATATCAAAAGGCAATTGAATATCTATCAAAACTATATTCACCGGTAGATTATCGAATATTGTATCTCGCAAGGTCCTACAAAGAACTAGGTGAGTATGATAGCCTATTCAAAACAATTCTTGCTATTGATTCAGTAAGTCCATACCTTTCCGACGAGTATCAGAGTCTTCTATTCGACCTCTTTTTGAACATGAAAGACCTTTCACTTGTTCAAACAGAGTTAGAAAGATTAAATAGCCCGGCCATAAGGGAATACTTATTACTAAAGATTTATGAGAAGAATGGCGATAAAAAAAATTTACAAGAAAGTGTATGGAGATTAATCAAAGACTATCCTAAATCTCAGGGTGCATTTTACTCATTATTATTGGCTAAACCAACATCAAAATTAGAATATAAACT
>Ga0315310_10000024_pt1 | contig 112776 bp, 120 predicted proteins | sample TDP5_MG_FD_203630 | JGI IMG/M metagenome (GOLD analysis project Ga0315310, IMG submission 203630) | Freshwater sediment microbial communities from Lake Towuti, South Sulawesi, Indonesia - TDP5 | ecosystem: Environmental > Aquatic > Freshwater > Lake > Sediment | place: Indonesia: South...
GGGCCACGCCCTTATGACAACCCAGTTACAGGCCCCTTATACATTGAGGGCGCAGAGCCTGGAGATACACTGACCATTGAAATAATAGACATATCAATTCCAAATATGGGTGTGACTGCAGTTGTGCCAGGATTTGGCGGACTAGAAGGATGGTTGCAAGCGTCCCCTCCTTTAACAAAGTTTTCCAAAATAAAAAACCGGAATGTCATCTATCAACTGAACGATGGGAGGGAAATTAAGATTCCCGCAAAGCCATTTATAGGGACAATAGGAGTCTCACCAGCATCAGAGGCCATATCTACGGTTGTACCTGGAAAGCATGGTGGCAATATGGATGCGCCTGAAGTCTGCCAAGGGAATAGGCTCTATCTTCCTGTGGCTGTGAAAGGAGCCCTACTCGGGCTGGGCGATGTTCACGCTGTTCAGGGAGATGGAGAGATCTGTGGAACAGCCATTGAAATTCCTTCAAGAGTGAAGATGAGGGTTGATATAATAAAGGATAAAAACATTGATTGGCCTCGGGTCGAATCCTCTGATGAAATTATGACCATTTCAAGTGCCAGACCTTTGGAAGACGCTGCCAGACTTGCTTTTCTAGAACTGATTAAGTGGCTGGAAAATGACTATGGTTTTGAACGCTATGATGCCTACATGCTTCTTAGCATAACAGCTAAGGTTCGACTAGCCCAAATTGTTGATCCCTTGTTCACGGTTGTTGCAAAACTTCCGAAAGCACTTCTTGTTAAGTAATTTTTGCGTCCTTGGGTGTTTTTAAACGTCTTTGCAGAGCCTTGCTTAAACGAACATCGAGCTTGTACTTTGTTCGGCATGGGTGCCCCTCTGCCATATAGACTAATGGTTTGTTTAGTGTTGCGATGATGGACCACAATGTGCCCAGCTGTATCTCTTCTATATGCGAACAAACTAGTCCCTCGTGGTCGGACAGAATGTTCTGAGCGTCCTTAACCGTGAGTTTTCGGTTGCGTTGTTGCAGCTTCTTGTAGATGGCTGTGTATCTCTGCACTGAATCTGGCGGTCTTTCTCTTTGGTTTTCCATGTCGTGCATGTCAGAGTGGATGAAATGATTAGTGCATAATAGGAAACTGCTTTCTTCCGCTGGCTTTCTCACCCTCCATCGGCTTGGACAAGCCTCAACAACAGCCAAGTTGCCTTCTCTGTCAGCGACAAGGTAATTGTTGGCTGTAACATGATGCGCAGAGGTTAACACCTTTGTCGCTTCTTGAGTATTGACGCACTTGTCCAAAATACATCTTACTAGCAGAGCGAAGCTGATGCCAGGTCTGACATCTACTGGTCGAACCGCTGTCATACCGATGGCTAAGCCCTTCTCGTTTACCCCGTCTTCTCTCCCCACGAATATGTCTGTATTACCTACACTACAATAGCCGTTCGAGGGTTGGGTTAGATAGCTCTCGCTATGCTCCTTAAACCTATAATAAAAATCGTAGTTGCGTCCAAACAAAAAATCTGAACCCGCAGAAGCTGCAAAAACGCTGCAAGCACTGGGCACCTTGAAAGCGCCAACACTTAGAATGAGAGCCGACGACTGCTCATAAGAAAAGTGGCAAGCTTCGGCAAATCCATGGATTTCCTCAAGGACCTCTGGAAACACTCTCTTAACTTCAATTTCACATTCTCGAGCAAAAGCAAGTTTTTCATTGGGCTGTTTTTGGAGTTTAAACCCGTACCTAAGCAGGATGGTTCCGTATTGAAAACCCATGTTATAGTATGTACCACTCAACCTAGGATGAAACACGCTTTAAACACCCTATCTTTTTCATATATAATTTTGATATATCAACCCATCTTTAATCAATCGAGGTGATTTCAATAACAAGAGATCCATTTTTCTAGCTGAACCTCTCTTTAATGATTTGCAACTATATTTTACGGGCTAATGACTAACCAATTAGGTTTCGATGTCTTTCAACGCTTGCTTGATGTTCTGTATTCCAATTATCTTTCTGCCATTCAAGACTAGTGTAGGCGTCTTTATTCCGTTTATTCTTGCCTTCAAACGCGTTGTGAATGAGCAGATGGTTAAATCTACGAGTTCATATGTTACTTCGGTTTGTTTAAGAAGGTTTATGGCTTCTTGATCTTCTGGTAGATAGTCAACGATTGTTTGAGTTGTTCCCGAACTCCCGTAAAAGTCGCCGTGGGGACCGACAACGATGGAGCTTCCGCCCATGGAGATTTTTTTCGACTTTACATATAATGTCACGTTTTCCACAAACATCATCCATAACCACTAGTTTGGAAGAATATTTAATTTTGTCGCCGACCAGCATAAGTACAAGCTTAAAGTGTTAGAATAAACTCTGGTAAGACGAGTCAAAGTTTCAATGATTCTTTTTTTACAATTCTCAAAAGAACTCGTTTCTGAATACGTTTATCGTTCACTAAACTTTCCATAAGGTTTTAAGTCGCCAATCCAGTCTTTTTGGTTGATTGGCCAACTGTATGCGGGATTTCTCGGTTTGCATATGATCTCTTTTATCTGCATGGCTCCCGCTTTCAAAAGATTCACCGAATTTGCAGCTCGTAAAACGAGTGCCGTGTCCAAGCCGACCCACGAGCCTGCAACAGCTACTATTTCTTCTCCTTCTTTTAATAGACCATTGTCTGTAGCCATCAATAAAGCCGACACACAAACCGCAGTTCCTGAGCTGATCATTCCAAAGCACATGCGGATCAGCGTTGCCAACGTAGGGACTCGATGGTGTTCTAGGACAGCTCCGATGTTGTATAGTGGGTCGGTTGCTCTCACGATTTTAGCGCCACTTTTCTGTAGCTGACCTAGGATTCTTTTGTCTGGAATGCCTATCCTTAAATCACCAATCACGGTGTTCTCGACCTTTGTGCCGGCGGCTGAAGTAACAACAATGAGCTTTATTCCAGAACCGCGAAGCATGTAAGCTGCTTTGAGACCGCTTAGACCAGTTTCCGAAGCAACGACCAGCTTCTTTATGTTCAGTTCACGTGCTCTTTGGATAGCAAGTTCTAACGTTTTTTCAGTGTTAACTTGACCGCACACGTTAAAGTAAAAAATATTCTTTAGGTCTCCTAGATTTTTGCTCATTCGTTTTCACCCTTAAGACCTAAAAGTATCTTCGAAGAATTATTAGGTTTGCTTACTACTTGCGGATGACGAACAAAGTCAGGTAATCTTCTGGAACAATTCCTCTAGGGGGCTTCGGTTTAGGTTTAGTCCCAGTTTTTCTTTGGGGATTCCCATGGTCAAACCCAACAATTGTGTGTAATATATAATGGGCAGGTTGAGCTTGGCGCCTAAGGTCGCCGCTGCACTCTTCTGTCTTACATCAAACATGTTTTGGCAAGATGGGCAAGAGTCCACTAGGGCGTCTACCCCCAAGTCTTCCACAGCCTTGAGTTTCAATCCCGAAAACGTAAATGCAGCGTCATGATGCGAAAGCATGAGCATGGCGCCGCAGCAGTCCAGCTTTTCTGGATATTGAATACTTTTGCCGCCTAGCCATTCGATGAGTTGGTCGAGTTTCTGTGGGTTTTCTGGATCATCAACCGTGCCAACGCTGCTGGGGCGGAGTATGTGGCAGCCATAGTGCACGGCTAACTTCAAACCGTTCAAAGGATGAGTTACCGCCTTCTTTATCGTGGCTTCTCCAACCACATCGTGGAGAAAGTCGATGGTGTGCCAGACTTTTGCTTTGCTAGAATAATGTAGTTCTTCCTCTTTTAGGAGCGTGTTGATTTCTTCCCGTAGTTTTTCATCGTGATTCAGGAAGTGAGCGGCTTCATACAATGAGAGGTGACAACCGTTACAAACAGCCACAAGGTTGGTGAAGCCCATTTTTTGGGCGATGGCTATGTTGCGGGCTGCCAGGTAAACCGCAGCATGCATGTTGACGCTCTGGATCTGTATCCCACAACAAGACGCGTTATCTAAGTCTACAAGCTCAACGCCTAAGCGAGGCATTATCTCTCTCACAGACATTTCATAGGCATACTGCATCGTGGGGATGACGCAGCCCCAATAAACCGGCATCTTCAAGGCTTAGGCACACTCTCCTAAGAGGTCTTCTCCAAAGCCTTCATTAACGCCGCCTTAAATCGTTCATCGGGTTCACGAAACTTTGGTAAGCCGAGTTTTTCACGGTCAATTTTCTCTAGTTTGCGAGTTATCGTGGGCTGGGGGCGAGATATGTGTCCGCATTCGAGAATCATACTCAATGAGTGAAGAAAACTCTCTGGCACTTTTGCTTCTTGTTCGACGGCTAGATTCCTCAAGGCTAAGATTAGGTCGACTGGTGCCACAGCTTGGGGGCATCGTTCCTTACACTTCAGACACGTGGCGCATGTCCAGATGATGCCGGAGTTAACGAGTTCCTCTATGAAGCCTGCTCTCGTCAACGCCACAACTTCATGTGGCTTCAACTCCAGCATCTTCATGGATGGGCAACCGCTCGTACATTTGATGCATTGATAACAATTGTATGGCCTATGCTCGCCAATCTTGCCCAAGACTCTAAGCCTCAAGCCAGCATCGGGTTTTTTTGAGGTCATCTGGTCTGTGATGGTCATAGAAATTAATCAAAGAGCAAACCACACCTTATAGGCATTATGATTTGTCACCGTCGAATCAGTTAATACATCACAATGCTTTTCTTTGGGGCATCTGTAACCTTATGCCTCAAGATGTTCAGTCAACGTTGGAATCGAAGATGGCAAAACAGCATTCAGCCTTGGTTGTTGGCGGGGGAATAGCTGGGCTACAAGCCAGCCTTGACCTGGCGCAACATGGATTCAAAGTTTACCTCGTCGAGAAGCAACCAAATCTAGGCGGCACCATCAAAAAACTCAGCAAATTGTTTCCGACACTTCAAGACGCTGAAGAGACGATCAAACCAATAATTGATGAGGCTGTTACCAATCGCAACATCAAAATCTTCACTCAAGCAGAAGTTCAAAGCGTCGAAGGCTCGCTTGGGAGTTTTGAGGCGAAAGTAGGACGTATAAAAGGCTCAGATGCACCGCTGTTGAATGAGGATGTCAGAGCGGAGGTAATTATTGTGGCAACTGGATTTCGTCAATACGACGCCCAAAAAGTTGGTCAATACAGATATGGGCAGTATCGAAACGTCGTCACAGGCTTAGAATACGAAGAAATGTGCAAGTCCAGTGGACCAACAAGGGGGAAGATAATGCGTCCAGACAACGGTCAAAAACCAAGAAGTGTGGTCTACGTCTTATGCGTCGGGTCACGAGACGAGAAACATCTCCGCTATTGCTGCAACCTAGGATGCTTAAACGCCATCAAACACGCACACCTTCTCCGCGAGCAATACGGCAAAGAAGTAGACGCATACGTTTGCTACACCGATGTGCGAGCGGTTACAAAACAAGGTGAGCAATTTTACAACTTGGTTAGAGCTGAAGAAGTGGAGTTTGTTCACGGGGAACCATCTGAGGTTCGAGAAGCGCCAGACGGCACGTTAACCCTAGACGTATATGACCAGGCAACATCGAAGTTGCTATCCATAACCGCCGACTTGGTTGTGCTCGAGATGGGACTACCACCACAAGTCGACATGGCAGAAAAAATTGGGTTAACACTCACCCAAGATGGCTTCGTAACGGAGAAGAATCCACAACTTAATGCGAACGAAACAATGATTAAAGGCGTATTTCTCGCAGGCGCGGTGCAGCAACCAATGAGAACGAATGAGGCTGTCATGAGCGCCTCTGCAGCAGCCTTAAAAGCCATATCCACACTGGAAAAGTCAATGCTGTAACAGAATGTTATTTATTGTTCTATTCTTTATAATAATAAAATAGGGAGAGATAAGGACAATACTGATTAGTCTTAATTTGAACAAAATTTAAGGTGTATGGAAAGACAAATGTCTAAAAGAAGAGAGCCCAAAACTAGATCGAAGTCAATTTCAAAGTTGATACTGACTATGGCTTTCTGCTCTTGTCTTATTTTAGGAAGTGTACCTCTTTTGGACGCCCAGAGATGTTTTTCTCAGTCAAAGAAGGCTGAAGCAAGTATCTCTCAGAAATCCATGCCTCATCAACTCGACAATCAAGAGGACCAGCTTACCTCAAGTGAAAAGAAATCTGAACATGCCTCTTCTTTCAAAAGAAACATTGACTTCAGTAATGTAAGCGGATGGGCAGAATTCGCCAAGGTTGATGATGATTCGGCTGAATTGATAATTGGTGTCAGCCACCCCCACACAAATGACTTCAGTGAACTAAAGAAGATTGTCGGCGCAAACAAAGGAAACGTTGTTAACAAGGTTTTGATTAGCAGTAAAATCGAAGCCGTCATCGTTGACATCCCTGTAACATCTATGTCGACTTTTATTACAGAGATGAACACAACCGATCTCTCAACATACATTGAGCCTAATCTCCAGTTTGAAGCCGAATTCATTCCAAATGATCCTTATTGGAACCAACAATGGGGACCCACAAAAATAGGTGCGGATCGCGCTTGGGACAGACAACTAGGCAACAGCTCGGTAATTGTAGCCGTGATTGACACAGGTATTGACTGGAACCACCCTGACTTGGCTGCTAACTACGTTGCTTTTGGTTATGATTGGGTGAACAACGACACCGATCCCATGGACGACCACGGTCATGGAACCCACTGCGCCGGCATCATAGCTGCCACAATAAACAACAGCATCGGCATAGCTGGATTAGCGCAAGTTCGAATAATGGCTGAAAAGGCTTTGGATGAAAACGGCAAGGGTTACGAAGATGACCTCGCCAACGCAATTATTCACGCAGTTGATCAAGGAGCAAATATACTCAGCAACAGCTGGGGCGCCTACGAAGAAAGCGCCCTGCTTCATGAGGTAGTGAAGTATGCCTATGAAAAGGGCGCGTTAATAGTGGCAGCTGCAGGAAATAATGCGTGGAACATTAAGGCATTCCCAGCAGGTTATGATGAAGTCATAGCAGTTACGGCAACCAATGAGTCTGACAATCCAGCCTCTTTCACAAATTTTGGAAACTGGGTCGAGTTGGCAGCACCAGGCGTTCACATCTACTCAACGGTCTATGATGACAATTATGCTTATATGAGTGGCACTTCCATGGCCTGCCCACACGTTTCGGGTGTTGCTGCCCTCGTCTGGAGCCAATTCTCAAACGCAACGCGGGATTGGGTGCGACTTTGGTTGCGTTACACCGCCGATGACTTGGGAGACCTAGGGTTTGATGTTTATTACGGATATGGAAGGGTTGATGCCGAAAAAGCAGTTGGGGAACCTCCAGAACATGACCTGCTTGCATGGGATTTGGAAGCACCTCAATACATTGAGCCTGGAAGTGTTGGAAACTTCAGTGTTACCGTATTCAACTTTGGAAAAAGCAACGAGACTAACTTGACAGTGCAGTTGTTTGCTAACGGAAGTGTTGTAGACTCGGCAATTGTTGACTTTTTAGCAAGTGGTGAGGTAACAACGATCAATTTTTCTTGGTATCCGACGGTTGAGGGAAAGTACAACATTACATCTTATGTGGTTCCTGTAATAGGAGAAGAGAACATATCAAACAACTGGAAATCAGTTAAAGTAAGAGTTTGCCGACCCAAGGTAGCCATTTTCCAGAATGTTGACCCATGGGGCCATTCATCGAACCAAGAAGCACTCGACCTGTATGATATTCCTTTTGCCACGTTTAGTTCAAAGGATTTTGAGGCTATCAACCTAAGCAGATTTGTAAAGGTGGTTATAGCCTCAGACCAAGACCAGGTCTTCTATGATGCTATGAATGCCTCGAGGTGGTGGTTTGAGGACTACGTGAGGAATGGTGGGGTGTTAGAGATTCACGCAGCTGATTTGGGCTGGCACAGTGGTCAATGGGTTGGGCTTCTCCCTGGCGGATTGCAGTGGGAAGAACATGAAACTAATTATGTCAATGTTGTTAACTGCACTCACCCAGTAATGAACACCCCCCACTTAATCACAGACAAGGAATTGGAGGGATGGTGGTGGTCAATTCATGGCTACTTCTCGGCTTATCCAAGCAATTCTCGTGTTGTTATCGTTGATGGCTCTGAACGCCCAGTACTCTTGGAGTTCCATTATGAAGCTGGACTGATTGTGGCTTCGGGACAGACGCTTGAATGGGCGTATGGGGGCAGCCATTCAGACATGCTAGAAAACAGTTTACTCTACTCGGTTCACCAATTTGAACACGAACTGGCTGTGTTTCTAGAGGCACCAATCTTCCTTGTCCCTGGTAATTCATCAATTCTCAATGCCACGGTCATAAACTATGGATTGAGTAATGAAACAAACGTGGATTTGCGTGTCCTAATTAATGACGGCATTGTTGACTCTGTGGTAATTCCAGAACTGTCATCAGGTGCCTTCTACAAGCTTAACTACCTCTGGACACCGACTGAAGAAGGAATATACAATGTTACATCATACGCTCCGCCTTTAATTGAAGAAAAAGTCGTTGTCAACAATGAAGCATCAGAGACTGTTATTGTAAGGCAGATTAAGCATATTCTTTTTGATCAGACTCATGGAACTGACAACATCGCTTGTTACAGCATCTGGGTTACAGCACTCCGCAAAAGAGGGTTTGAGATTCACGTTCACTCCACCGGTGAGATCACGCTTGACAAACTAGAGGATTATGATGTGTTCGTCATTCCCCAAGCCGACAGCGCCTACTTGTCTTCTGAGGTATCTGCAATACAGAACTTTGTTTTTGATGGTGGCGGGCTACTCGTTATAGGCGACAACAATCCTTCGATTTACACGAACCTTACGAGTTTTGCTGGGATAACTTGGACAAGTGGCGAAGCGAGTGGAGTCACCACTGATATGACGCCTCATCCCATAACTGCCGAAGTGTCTTCTGTTTATTTAATCTCGCCTTTGGTCGAGATGAATGTAAGTGATGCTGCTCAGGACATTGTGAGACACGAAGAAGGAGAAATCATGTTGGCTGCGTCGGTTCAGCCGTTTGGAAAGGTGATTGGTTTCGCTGATGAGAATTCTCTGTGGGACTTTGGCATTCGTTCGGCTGATAACTTGCGCCTTGCTAACAATATGATTGAATGGCTTGCAACACCTGCGTATTTCATGCATGAAATCTCGGTGAAATTGGAGGCTCCTGCATACGTTCCTGTTAATAGCTCCATCTTATTGAATGCCACGGTCTATAACCGTGGGTTGAGCAATGAGACAAATGTGCAGCTGTCGATATTGATTAACAGTAGTGTTGTTGATTCCACGGTGATTCCTGAGCTGCTTGTTCGTTTTAATTGCACCCTCAGCTATCAGTGGACGCCGACAATTACTGGTGTCTATAACGTGACCGCGTACGCGCCTGCCTTGTCTGGTGAGAATGACACGGTGAACAATTATGTGAGCAGGACAGTGCGTGTTGTTAGTGTTCCACCTGTGGGCGACTTTGATCGAGACTATGACGTCGATTATGATGACATCGTCTACTTCGTCACAGCCTACATCAAGTACTGGTCGGGTCAGGGAAAGGATCCAGCTTGCGATTTTGACGGCGACTGTGACATAGACTACGATGACATTGTTTACTTCGTCACAGTCTACATTGAATACTGGACACCATAACAAACAAGGTTATGCAACCAGCCCCTTTCTATTTTTTATTTGAGTCAGTTCGTGCAACTATTTTTTTCTGTAGCTTTGATTCTTATTTTGAATTCTTAAATGATTTATCCTGATTTCGGCTGAACAATAGAATTAGTGTAATGTGAAATGCCGCCTTCAAAACTGGATAGATACCTGAACATTCTTGGAGTCCTTGTTGGTCGACCGCAGAGAATGGAGCAGATTTCAAGAAGGGCTCGTTTGGAACAGAATGTGTTAAAGCGCCATATGGTTTTCTTAGTGTCGAATGGTGTTGTTGAAAAGCGAAGGTTGCGTGCAAAGCAGAATGTTTACGCTCTCACTGAGCGAGGCCTGATGGTATTCAAGACGCTTCGGGCGTTAAAGTATCTGGAAAAGCTTAGGGATTCTTTGCCAGTAGTTGAGGAAGCTCGTGAGATTGCGTCGGTTCTGTCGAGACATTCAAGAGCGTTGAAAGAAGGGTAACAGCTCAACACGTGTAACTCTTGTCGAATAATTAAAGATTTCAAAAATATCTTTTCAGGTGGGTATGAACTCTTCCTCTGCAGCGGCTGGGCTGGCCACCTTGTTGTTAGTGCCAAGTTGCATTCTGCTTTTTATGCCGCCGTTCTTGCCGTAGAGCTTCTTTCGCACAACCTCACACTCGTCTCTCAGTTCGCACCGTGTGCATGTGCCCTCAGGGATCATTATGTCTTCGCAGCTCAGCCACCACAACCTGATTAAATGGAGTTCACGCCTGTTTAAATCAACCCTCATCTGATCGAACCCTCCAAATATTCTGTGTGTTTGAAAGTTAACGCAACGCGAGAGTTTTCTGTGTCACTTTTTTGTGTGAGCGTATTTTTTTATTTTTATGAAGCCGCAATCTTTATTCGAAAAACAGGTCTTGTTTCGGGCGAGTACATTGTATGCAACAATTAACGAGTGCGCGTTGACGAATTGAACAGCATAGAAGAAGATTCTTTATCTTCTATAAAATTATTCTCGTAAGATTAATCTGAAAGAAGATAAATCTTATATTTGTAAATCTTGATTTATATTGGGTGTTGCATCTTGGGATTCACTCAAATGAAGAAAGCAATTGTAATTCTTTTAATTGTCATTTTAATGGGTGTATCTGTGGGTTCTTCCGCTGGGTTTTGTGTTGCCTCTGAAGACACGCTTGACAACGAATTGTTTAAGTTTGTTTGGGACGATACCTTAGGTGTTCTAGGTGCTTGGGGCGGCTACTGCATCGTCAGTGATAAGATTTTTCCGTTGGAAGTTTATGCTGTAAGTTTGCCTGATGTTGGTAACTATCGTGTATCTAATCGTTCTGCTGTTGTTGAGGGGGTAAGAAAGACAACCAAGATTTATCTTGGAGATGCCGACGTAAAAGAACTAGTTATACCTTTATGGTTCAACTTAATCATGAAGTTAAACGTGAGTATATCTCTCCATCTTGTTGAAGACTGGGAAACATATAAGACACTTGTCGAGACGGGCAATAACACCATAATAGTGAACACACACGACGAGTACCTACCCGTTCCAGATGGCTTCAGAAAAGAGGAATGGATGGACAAGATTGCCGATTTTATGCTTAATCGCTGGGGAACATGGGTTCATGCAGGCGGTTACCCATTCTATCGCGTATGGTACCAGAACCGAACACAAGAAGAATGGCTAGAAAATGGGTTCAAACACTTGATGGGTTATATAGGGAAGGGAAACGTAACATGCTACCCACCACCATCCTGGCGCCCCGACGATCCGGCGACATTGGCCGATTGGGCAGCTCAAAACCTTGGCATAAACTGGTATCTCTATGGACACAATATTGGTTATTTCCATTACGCAGATCAAAGCTTTCCAATAAACTATGAAGATTTTAAAGGTCAATTTTTAGGTCGTATTTATTCTTATAGGGATTATATGCCAGGGAGCATAATCCGTTACAGCTACAACCAGTCAGCCTTCTACTTCGGTATATATATCCACATGAGCGCTTGGCAATTCTATGATATAGATGGAATAAAGTTACCTTCAGAACCCGTCATGGGCTTTATTTCAACTGCAGCAGCAATATATGAAGAGTTTAGCTACTCAGCCTGTAATCTATACGGTAGGGCAGGTGACAGCGCATCAGAAGCCATTCAGAAAGCTGAAAAAGAAGGAAGAACGGCTAAGTTAGCCGAAGCAAAAAGCCTATTTCAAAATTCTTTAGACGCTTTTGCAGATGGAAATTATAAGCTAGCAGCAACCTATGCAATGCAAGCCAAAGAGACAGCTGAAAAAGCAACAGTGCAGAGTGCACTACCACAAACAATAGCCCTTATTGCAATTGTAATTGCCTCCGCAGGTGTAGGCACATACTACAAGATCAAAAACAATAAGAACAAAAAGGAAGAGTCAGGCTAAAATGCGTAAAATGAAGACAGCCCTAGCAATAACATTACTACTAACATCATCTCTTCTGTTCATTAAAAAAGCTGAGGCGTCATTAGGCGAGGCAAAGGTTTACATAATCTGCTTAAATGGCGTTCCAGGTCACTGGGTCGACAACTGTACACGTGTAAAGGATGGAGTAATAGATGCTTGCATGCTAAAAGGCAAGTATATAGAGGGAAATATGCCTAGAGCACATCCTAAGAGAAGCGTAGATTACCCACCTTACTACGATGCAACAGCGTATGTGGTAACTAGCTGGTCTCAATATGAAATTATAGTCAAAAGTTACAGCGGAGTAATCGTTGTGAACACCCACGGTGAGTATTTACCAATTCCATCCGATTACCACAACAACAAAACAGGATGGGTTGATGAGATAGCAAGCAGCATGTTGAAACGGAGGCAAACATGGGTTCATGTGGGCGGTTATCCATTTTACAGAGTCTGGTATCAACAAACAGAAACGGGGGAAGAATGGACAGAAGAAGTAGATGACATGACAATTGGTGCTGGGTTCAGGCAACTTATGAATCACATAAATAAAGATAACGTTCATTGCTGGCCCCCTGATGGATGGGAAGACGAGTGGGCGACTATGCAACTTGGCGATCAACAAATAGGCTTAAGCTGGTACTTTAATCAAAGTAGCCAAGTTAAAGGTCCTATTACCGAAATTCATTACGCAACTCTTGGAAGACCATTAAAAATCGATGACTTTAAGGAACATCTTATATTGCCTTTGTTTAGGTATCCAGACTATTACGCTGGGGCTGTCATTGCTTTTGTTAAGGCTGGGGCAAGGTATATCACAGGATGTGGCGCTGGAGCCTATGTGCACATTGGTGCGCGACGGTTTTATGACATAGATGGAATTGAATTAGACGCCGATTTTGTCCGGGGTTTTATTGGCACAGCTGCTGCTTTGTGGGCTGAATGCATGGGATTTAAAGCAGAGTTAGATGCAAAGCAGTCAACTGCCCCTGTTAGCGAGAACGCAACCCTTTTGGTTCAGCCCTCAGTCTCCGGTATCCATGTGAGTGGAGATGACTTAATCGTAGCGATTAATCTTGACATTTATGGCGTGACACAAGGCTATGAAAGTGCAGGAGTATTTGATTTTGAATGCGTGTACTTTATAATAGATGAAGTTCTTGGCAGCGTTTGGTCTGATGTCACGATGAGGGTTGATCTAGGCTATTCTAGAGAAGCTTATGGAGATGGATTAATGTTAAGTGGGCTCTATGATGAAGATCATGCTGTATTCGGTTTACTTGTAAGCGGTGCCATGTGGATGCTGGGAGGACCAGAAGTGTTGGCAGGGGATTCAATTGCTAAATTCATTCTCTTTGGGATGGGAGGAATAAAGCTACTCGCACAATGGATAAACCAAGGTTGCTCTATGTCCGTTTCGGGCGTTAACACTTTTGATCCCTATATTGAGTTCAAGTACATCCCAAAACAGACCTACACTAGGTCTGATGGCAAAATGTATTGGGCGTTTATGACCTTTACAAGGGTTGAGCTTAAAATCCCTATGAGTGGAAAGCCTGCTGGTTGGCAAATCCTACCTCTGTCCTATCGCATAAAGGCTATGCCTAACTGGTATTGGGGTACCCCAGGGTGGCTAGAAACCAGCAACACCCTTGAAATTGCAATATGGTTTGACGGAGGAGGACAAAAGGACGCTGGTATAGAGGGCGACGCGGGTGATGATTACTCATCTGCAAGGGCTATCTATTTTCCCGGCTCATACCACGGGTATATCGACGGAGCGGACGCTGTAGACTGCTACATGTCTTCTGTGCTTTCTACTCAGAAGGTGGTTGTTTCGATGACCCCGCCACCATACGTAAACTTTGACTTAGAAGTTCAAACTTTAGGGGCGCCACTTACAGATCGCAGAACGGACCAGGAACAACCGACCAGATCACATTTATTGTAATCGAGGGCGAAGTCGTATGGGTCAAAGTATACAAGGTTTCAGGCTCAGGGGTTTATTCGCTTGACGTTCAGTTCAAGCCACCAATATGTGCCTTGGCTGTCAAGACCTGTAGGACCACAGGTCAAGCAATCTCTAATGTAAAGGTCTGGATAGATGGTCCTCCTCCTTATTACTCCCCAGTGACCCTAAATGTAAACGCAGGAACGCACACAGTTCAGGCTGACTCGGAATTTTGGAGAAACGAGTGGTGGTGCTACACGTTTGACCACTGGAACGACGGTGTCCAAGACAATCCCAGAAACATACTGGTAGACAGAGACATGACTCTAACAGCCTATTACACAGTAGACTATCTGTGCCCCACACTGTTTGTTTGGAACGGCTCCCAATACGTTTATGAAACACTACTAGACATCCACGCAGAATCAGACGTAACGGTTCAATATCCAATCCAGCAGCTACTCATGTTGGGCGGTTTATCCTATAAGCTTCAGCTGCGGGAATTAGATAACTTCACAAGCCACATCGATCAGGTCAAGCTCTACGCAGTAGACCAAAACGGAGAATGGCACCTATCCCCCCTAGTATACGCAAGGCTCAACCAAACCTACATAACCCTAAAACTGCTCTTCGACGACGACTGGCGGGTAGACTTGGCTCCATCGGAGATCATAGACCTGAAGTTCCTACCCTCCTCAATCCCACAAAGCCAAATAGCACACTTCATATTCGAAATCAACGGATACAACAAAAAAGTCCCTTAAACTATGAATCGGAGCGTGTAGTCGTTTACGTGTTCGAGAAAAGTCTCCTCTAGATTAATGCCGTAGTGTTCTGCTAAGACAAATATCCCGTAGAGCATGTCAGAAAGCTCTTTGGCGAGCATCTCTTTGGTTTTCGGCTTGTCTGGAGGCTTGAAGCCTTCTAGACCCTTGACAACAGAAGCCACTTCGCCTGCCTCCTCTAATATGTCTGTCACTATAACAAACGGGTCCCATCCCCTGCCTCTCTCCGCGTCCAGTTGGGCGTTTATCTTCCTAAATATCTTCCACGAGGCATACTGGGCATCCTGCAGAGTCAACACCATATTCTCATCCCTGCCTATCCAAGCTTTTTTGACAAGTGTTATATGTGTTGCACTTGTTTCTTATTAGTTGAAAGGGTGAAATTCAAGTTGGGAATGGAAGAAAAGCTTCAAAAGATTGGCGAGATAACGCATTTCTTCTCCAAAATAAGCGTGGCTGTTGTCGAGTTGAATGAGCCCCTCTCCGTAGGTGACAAAATCCGCATTCAGGGTCCAACCACCGACTTTGAACAGACAGTGCAGTCCATGCAGATTGAGCATGAGAACGTGCAAACCGCCAAGAAGGGTCAGAGCATCGGGTTAAAGGTCAACGATCGCGTTCGAGAGAAAGACACTGTCTACAAAGTAAGCTGACGAAAATCGTTTCAACCGAACTGAGTATTCTTCTCTTTTTTCTGGGATTGCGTTATGCTTAAATGAATTCGCTATACCTTGATAATGCATCTTGGCAGAAGGAAGCACTATTGGTCGATGCATGGATACCATACGGCAAAACCGAAGTCTGCGCCCGCGTCCCAACTCGAAATTATCTTGGCAGCATTGAACCAAAGGGAAAAGAGGGCGTGAAAGACCCGAGGGCGGAAATTGAACGAGCTTTAAACGAGCCCATCGGAACCAAACGCCTAGGCGAATTGGCTAAACCCGGCGATAAAATCGCCATAGTAGTAGACGACCATACTCGATCTACGCCCAGTTACCTAATCGTGCCCACAATTTTGGACGAGTTGAACAGAGCTGGAGTCAACGACACCGACATAACAATAATAATCGGATGCGGAACCCACCGCGCCACCACATGCGAAGAGATGAAGGCTCTCCTAGGCGAAGAAACCCTTCAGAGAATAAAGGCAATAAGCCATGATTACGAAGCCAGAGACCTAGTTTACTTAGGCAGGACTAAAACGTTAACCAAGGTCTACGTAAACAAGGTCTTCTCAGAGGCCAACATACGCATCTTAACTGGCGACATAGGATTGCATTATTATGCGGGTTATGGTGGCGGAAGAAAAAGCGTGCTGCCAGCAATTTCTGGAGAAGAAACAATTCAACACAATCATGCCATGATTTTGCACCCAAAAGCACGAACAGGCGTGTTGGAGGGGAATCCAGTCCATGAAGACATGGTTGAAGCAGCGAGATTGGCAAAAGTCAATTTTATCGTAAATATCGTGACCAACCGCAAAAGGGAACTGGTAAAAGCCTACGCTGGCGACTTGGAACAGGCGTTTAACGAAGGCGTCAAACTCGTAGACGAAATGTTTAAAGTGCCCATCGAGCGCAGAGCTGACATAGTTATCGTGAGTCCAGGCGGGTATCCCTTTGACATTAACCTTTACCAAGCGTACAAAGGAGTAGACAATGCACTGGATGCGGTGAAGCGAGGCGGCGTCATAATTTGGGCAGCTGAATGCCCAGAAGGACACGGAAACGAAGTTTTCTGCGACTGGATGACCAAGTTCAAAGACTTGAGGGAGATGGAAACCGAAATCAAACGAAACTTCCGCTTGGGTGGACATAAAGCGTACTATTTGGCAAGGACTCAACAAAAGGTTCAGATTGTCCTCGTTTCGACTCTGCCCGATTATCATGCTGTCGGCACCTTTCGGCTGCGAACCGCCCGAGCCTTAAACGACGCCTTAAGAGACGCCTTTGACATCACAGGCAAAGACAGCAAAGTCTGGGTCATACCCCACGGAAACATCACCTTGCCAGTTATTCACTCACCTGAATAAGGAACTTTTACGTTTGGCTCGTGAAGAGCGAAATCTGCTTTTCCTAACCTCTGCAGAACCCCATTCTCGATGAAAAATCAGTATACCGTCTGTCTGGCGATGCAGAAACCCATTTTGCGAGTTTGGCTATCTTCCTCAATGAAATCCTTTGTAGCGTTCGTTGAAAACAATAGAAAGGTGTAGACCCAAATAAAAGAAACAAGATGGTTGTAATAAATGCTATTTTCGATTTAAAAAAAATGGGTTATGAAAAAATGGTGTCGATGGCTTTTCACACTGTTCTGAATCAGGGTACGGCTAACGATTGGCTTGTTTCAATGTTGCTTGCTGGATCGTAGATCCATCCTTGTTTAACTACATTTGTAACTTTGGAAACGTAGGTACCAGTGAGTTTTGATTTCAACTTGAATGTTACTGTTCCGTCTGCAAGCGTTGTTCCACTGAAGCTTTGAACAGAGCCACTTGGCAGAGTTGTCTCGAGGTATACCGTAGCGCCAGAAACCGCTAACCCGCCCTCATTCAAGATTGGGATCTTTGTGTAAACTGTGTACCATGCCCCCTTTTTTGTATACCACATCGAAATGTCGCCAACGTGCATTTTTGGGGCTGGTCCTAATTCGGTTAGCGCTCTGTAAGCATTGACTCTGCCATAGCCATAATACTGATCTTTTCCCGGATCTCCAAGGTCATCAGCGGTATTATGAAGATGGTCTCGTAGCTGCTGGTTTGTTAGGCTGGGATCATATGACCACACTAGAGCAGCCAAACCCGACACATGTGGACAAGCCATTGAAGTGCCCCTAGCCCAAGCGTATCCGTTGTTCAGGTAGGTCGAAAAGATCCAGTCGCTTGAGCTGGATCCGTCGCCCCCTGGAGCTGAGAGCTCAATCCAGTCTCCCCAGTTGCTATAGGATGCTTTCGTGTCATATCGGCTTGTGGCAGCTACAGAGATAACAGTGGCATAAGCAGCAGGATAAAAAGGCGTGTTTGTGTTACTGTTTCCAGCCGCCGCAACTATGATGCATCCCTTGTTCCATGCATATTGACATGCATCCTCCACTACGCTGGAATACCCAGTTCCTCCTAGACTCATGCTTATAATATCTGCACCTGCGTCTGCAGCGTGTGTTATACCACTAGCGACGTTTTCCCATGTTCCTGAACCACCAGCATCAAGAACTTTTTCAGCCATAAGGGAGACTTGTGCAACGCCTGTAACGCCTATTCCGTTGTCCATTATTGCTGCTGCTATGCCTGCGCAGTGTGTTCCGTGCCAATGGTCGTCTTTAGGATCGTTATCTCCATTTACCCAATCATACCCTAAAGCCAAATAGTGTCCGGAAAGATCGTTATGTATATAGTCAATTCCCGTATCGACAATAGCTACGATCACAGAGGTTGAACCTTTATGAATGTCCCATGCATCATCAGCATGAATGATCACCATGCCCCATTGATTACTCCAGTATGGATCGTTAGGAGTGTAAACTGCTCTGAATATGCCATTCCGCTCGACGTATCTCACGCCTGGGTTGCTCTGCATCGCAGTGATGAAAGCATCTTCCAATGTAGACGAGACGTAGACCCGTGCTGCACTTAAGGCTGAAATTTGCTCTAGGATAGCTCCGCCATTTTCTTCAACGTAGAGCAGAACTTGACTATTGATGTTCTCAAAGCCGACAATCATTTCATTAGGGACAAATTCTGTCGTAGATTGTGGCCTAGCAGTATTTACAGCGACACTAGCTACCAACACTAGAAAAATCATCAAAACTTGTTTTCTCAATTGTTATCTCTCCTTTGGTTTTTTATTTTGTGCAAAAAATCTGGTATATTATTGTTTTATTTAAAAGCTTTTCTATAGGAAGAGAAAAATAAATTAAATAAATAGATGCAATCAGCATTTACTTTGCGGAACAATCTTCGATATAGAACAATCAGAGCCTCGTGTTGCAGCCAAGTTTCCCCACAAATACCGAGCGGTTTAGAGGCACACTAGAAATGTTTGCTGATACATTATAAAATTATTTCAAATATCTGAATGGAAGATGCAAAACGCTTAACTCAGTGTTATGTTTAATCTTCGTGGAAAGTTGGCGCCTAGATGGTTCAAACAACGTTTACACTCAGGCATTTTCAACACGATGACTTGGAGAAGGTTATGAGCATTAATCAAGTTTGCTTACCTGAAAACTACTCAAGCTATTTTTTCATGGATTTATACGAGCGTTTTCCTGAGACCTTCATTGTGGCTGAGGTCTACTTTGAGCTTGTAGGCTATATTATGTGCCGAATCGAAACCGGACTGCCCGACTTTGGCTTACTCGGAATAGCCAAACGCGGACACGTGATTTCTATTGCTGTTCTGCCCGAATACCAGCGGAAAGGCATCGGACAAGCCTTAATGCAAGAAGCCATGAAGGGCATGCGATTGCAGAAAGCAAAAGAATGCTATCTTGAGGTGCGTGTCAGCAACGAGCATGCCATCAGCCTATACAAGAAACTGGGTTTTGAAACCTCAAAGATCATGCGTGGGTATTACGCTGATGGAGAAGACGCCGCCTTGATGACTCGTAAGCTTCCCTTTCAGTGACCAGAGCGAACCCTTATGCCCTTAACTCCTTTTCATGTGCTCCCAGCAGCTTCTGTTTATTTGTTGTTTTTTCGTCGCTTGAATGGGTTGGCGTTTTTCTTTGGAACTCTATTGATTGACATAGAGCCTATTTTGTATATGTTCTTCGGCGTTGGTTATCCGCAAATCTCCTTGCTTTTTGGCGGTTTTGCTCGTCTGGGCTATCATATGATTACGCACAACCCGTTCACCATAGTTATCCTAGTTGCTCCAGCCATGCTTTTATTGACTAAACTGGTTGAATTTGCTGGGCAAGGCTTGTTGCTTAAGATTCTTTCAGGAGTTGAGTGGATTAATTATTCTTGGAAACAAACATATCTCTCGGCGCTGTTTGATGCATTTCTACATTTAGGCTGGGACCTTACGATGCACGAAGACATCAACCTCGGCTTTCCCTTCGTGAGTGTTCCAAATCCATTTTTGAATTCTCTGGACTGGTCTCTTATTCTGGAAATCGGCTTAATCATGATTTTGCCAGCCTATTTCATCGGAAAAAGGCTCAACAGGGGCAATCCCTTCAAGAAGCTACCATAAAAAACAACAAGTTAAAACACATCAAAGACATCTTTTCTTTTGGTGCACGACTTGGGCCAATGCCAACTCTGCGGCGAACGCTCATCACTGATCTCCAGTCGACTAGGTGTGTGTCTAAACTGCATCCGAGAAACGCCTGAACCAGCCCTAAAAATGACGGATGGCGTGCACACTGAAAGCAGAAGAAAGTTTGGTTTACCATCCACACCACCGCGTAACCCAGACGGGATTTCTTGTGGCATGTGCGCCAACGACTGCAAGATCGGCGTCGGTAAGAGAGGCTTCTGTGGACTTGTTCACAACATTGAAGGCAAGCTTGTTCGCATGGGCGGCACTCCCGAAAAAGGCATTTTAGAGTGGTACTATGACCCGTTGCCCACCAACTGTGTGGCTTGGTGGTTCTGTCCAGGCTGCACGGGTGCAGGCTATCCAAAATATGCTTACAAGTCTGCTGCTGAAACGGGTTACTCCAACCTCGCCGTGTTTTATGGCGCCTGCAGCTACGACTGCCTCTTCTGTCAAAACTGGCACTATAGAAGCCTAGCCAGCAAGCTACAGCCTTCGATGACGGCTGAGAGTTTGGCTCGAAGAACTGACAGACACGTTTCATGCATCTGCTATTTTGGAGGCGACCCATCGGTTCAGATGCTCCACGCCTTAAAAACAAGTCAAATCGCCCTAAAAAACGCCCAGAGAGAAAAGCGAATTCTCCGTATCTGCTGGGAAACAAACGGCTACGAGAAGGAGGAATTGGCTCTCAAAGCCGCAGAAACCTCACTCCAAAGCGGTGGGAACCTCAAGTTCGACCTCAAAACATGGAACGAAAACCTCAACATCGCTTTGTGCGGAGTTTCAAACAAGCCGACCCTTAAAACCTTCAAGATGATCGGTGAAAAATTCTTTAAGCAGCGACCTGAACTGCCTATCCTGACCGCAAGCACCTTGTTAGTGCCAGGATATGTGGATGCTGAAGAAGTAGTCAGTCTAGCAGGTTACATAGCTGAAATCGACCCAGAAATCCCTTATACACTGCTCGCCTTCTATCCACAATACGTCGTGAACGATTTGCCAACAACCAGCCGTGAACAAGCCAATCGTTGCTACAAAGCCGCAAAGAGGCATCTAAAAAATGTGAGGATTGGAAACATTAAATTGCTTTCTTGAATTACCGTTTGAAAAGGAGATTCCACCAGACATCGCCAAAGCGTAGGAGAATAGACTCGAAGACGCAGGAATTAAAAAGAAGATGAAAGAAAAACAGTGAACGTCAATCATGGATAGATGGAATTAGAGACTGAGCAAGGTCAAAATATCGCGTAGTTTGACGCTTCATATTTGGGATTCATAACTTTTTAAAGAATACTAAACCTTTTGGGTCACTTGATGCATGATGGTTCACACTCCCTATAATCCTAGTGTTCGCTTGTTCTGCAAAAGGTGTGGAAAACAGACAGCCCACATGCTGATAGATTTTTCAAACAACCCGTTGTCAGCCTTGGTTTTGGTTTATGAATGTCAAGAGTGTGGGGAAGTCAAGAAGATTTTTGATCTTAACACTCTGCCTGAACTGAAGGTGTCTAGCACGAGCGAAGGCGAATCAAGGGAAATAGTGGTTAAGTCTGAGGACCCAGCCATACCAATAGAAAGAGGACCACAAATCGACCGTTAGCCACCATGCGAAACCGGAATAAACGTTACCTCGTCGCCTTCCTCAACCTCAGTTTCTAAGCCCTTCAAAACACTGATTTCCTTACCGTTCAAAAGAATGAGAGCATTAGGTCGTGTGTCGTTTAACTCAGGGCCAATCAACAATCTTTTCGCCTCTGTTGAAAGTGACTCAGCTACGGTTTGAATGACTTTTCTGATCGTAGGCTGTTCTAGTTTTAATGACAGTAGGCTCTTGCCATTAGATCCTCGAAAAGTTCCCAGCAGCCTAACTTTCACATTGACTCTCAACGGTTATTCCTCGAAAATGTAGAGTTCTTCCTCGTATCTTCTGCCGTCTAATATGCTGCCAGATGGTACTCTTTTTATGTGTCTCTTTTGTAGCATGCGTTTCAATTCTTTATTGACTTCCGCGAGCGGTCTTTTCTCGTTTCTAAGAAGGCTTAGAGGCGTATTTAGATGTAGAGGTCGAGCGGGGATTATGTGCCTTGTTGACTTGTAAGCAAAAACCTGACCAGAGATGACCGCTTCAGCGATTTCTTTTTTGCTCAGCTTTGGTGTGCAAATCACTGCATAAACCCTCCTTGCTCGCAAGCTCTGAAGTGCATCACGCTCGGTTTCATGTTTTACGATAAGCCCACCTGCTTTCAAGTGTTCCTCAATGCGCACGATGATGTCGTATGCTTCTCTCTCTGGTCTTGAAAAGGAGAGCTGACAAGGAATGTCTGATTCACAAACCTTATGGCTGCGACTGTTGGAGAAACACCAATGCTGTTTTCGTCAAATTCCTCAATTTTTTTATAGTGCTGCTGGTCCACTTGTACAGCAATGCGTGCAGGATTTGAAGCGTCAGTTATGGTTCTGTACCAGCTGCACACTTCGATGTGTGGGCTATTGTAGTTAACAAGACACGCAGGAACCCTTCGGATGCTCAATTTTTCTAAGGCTATGATTCTATGCACTCCGTCCAAAACAATTAACGACTCTTTGTCCGCGATGATTGGATGCTTAATAAAGCCGTCTGCTCTAATAGAGAACACCAACTGTTCCAACAATTCTGGAATGGTTTCTTCATGCAAGTGAAGCAAATCAGTATCAAGTATGGTCATGTAGAGGTCTAATCGTTTGTTCTTGATAACGTAGACAACAGACTCAGACAAAAGGGGACTTCACCTAGTAGAGGTGAGGGCATTTAATCCGCTTTTTCGCCTGTGAAAAGCTTCACGACATCCGAAGCGATTTGAATGATGACATCGGCTTGTTTCATCGCTCTTTCTTGGTCTGAGACGGGCACCTGCGCTACCTCTTGAACTGTTCTCTCAATCTCAGCTAGACAGCGCAAAACAGGGTCTTTCACAATCTCTTTTTTGAACACAACCTGCCTTACAATGCCTTCAATCGAAGGCGGATCGCCCAAGCTGTAATATATTGCGGCTTGAGCCTTTCGCATGGCTTCAAGAATCAATACAGGCGCCATGTAGGGCGTCTTTTGGGCAGCGGTCAATTCTGCTCTCGCTTCGCGCAGGTAGCGTAGCGCCCATCCCTTCCGATAATTGTTTATCAAGGGCATTTCACTGTGCCACCTTTCAACTTAGCAATTTTGGCATTGTTTGTGAAGCAGAATAAGTAAGGTGAGTATTATAAAGGATACTGACCCTACAAAAGTGGACTGATAGAGAGTCTCTCAAGCCTTGCGAATCATTAGAGCGCCTTCTTGCATGTCTGTTGTTATCAGTGTTTCCTGTCCTTTGGGTGCTCCGAAGGCTTTTCCAATTCCATTACTTAGATAGATCACAACTGAAGGACTCAGGTCTGTAGAGCTCACAATGAAGATCATATACATAATATATCAAACCTTTTATCAAATTATACACTTCAGATGAATGATTTTATATAGTCTAGGCATTTATATATGTGGACCGCGAGGGTTGAACATGAGGTTTAAAGTGCTGGTTGAGAAAATCGCTGAGGTTTCGCCAAAACATCCAACGTCATGCATCTCAGTAAAATTACCTAGACTGCTTAGACCAATTCCGTATTAAATTGGTCAATTATAGCAAGCACCACCCCCCCTCTTTTTTGAACCTTTTGTTAACTGCTTTGGACTCAAATGTGTCATATTTTCTTCCTCCTATTCCTTCCGAACATTGTTTACGGATTTGGTGTGTTACCTAATTAACGTAGGTGACCGTTTTACTTAAAAATTTATTACGTCAAAAATGTCGACATAAAGGATATTATTCAGTTTCTTTTTTCTCTTCTTCGACGCCTTCTTCGGTGGTTTCCTCTGCTTCAGCTGCCTTCGAGATTGCGACAAGTCTAGTTATGTAGCCTGCGATTCGGTTTCTTAGCTTAGGCGAGTAAATGGTGGCGACAGAGTCAAGAAGTTTCTTGTTTCCTTCAAAGTCTGTGGAAAACCTGTCTGGATAACGCTTAACCAGTTCCCTAGCGATTTTTTTCACTCGTTCTGGACGCACTTTGCCCAAATTGTTGATCAACCTCTGTTTGCCGATGAGTGTTTTTGCGTGTTTACACGCCTTTTTATTGCTTACCTAAACATGTGTTTACCTTAAAAAGGTAGCGCGCTTTTATCCTTGTTATCTTTTGTTTCGCCTATGCCAAAAGAACTCCACAACGTAGCCTATGGATGCTGTGAGTCCGTAGGTTACGAAAAAGGGCAGTGCTGCGGGATGCAGCAAACCAGGCCAGATTGCTATCAAAATGATAGGAGGTAAAAGAAGAAGCAACAGCCCAAAGAGGCGAAATTTACCACAAATCCAGCCCCAAACGAACGGACCAGCGTAATAAACTGCAATGCTAAGGACCATCAACTCAAGTGGTGGGCTCATTGTCATCAACAAGGTCTTTGGTTTACGTCCAGATAAATGTATAGGCATGCGAGAGGCGTTATCAACACATGAAAAAAGAGAAGTTTTATGGAGGCATCATCCTTTTTAAAGCTTCATCTTGAAAAGGTTCTCGAAGTTTTGTAGAATCTGTACTGCAACATCGTTTTCTTTAATCTCCCTGATCTCGGCTATGGCTTTGACCACCTCTGGAATGAAGGCAGGTGTGGTGAATCTATCCTTGAAAGGACCATAAAAATGAAAAGGTCCGTCGGTTTCAGTTAACAGATTCTCTAATGGAACAAGTCTGACAACCTCTTGAATTCTTGTTGAAAAGGCGGCTGGCGGTCCCGCAGAAACGTAGTCGCCACGTCCAACGATTTTGGGCAACATATCTATCGGGCTGCTGAACCAGTGCCACATAACAGTGGGTAAGCTATATGAAGGCAGGATTTCGATTACCTTTGGTGCGCTCCACCTTGAATGAATAATGACTGGCAGGTTTAGGTTCTCAGCTAAACGGAGCATTTCGTGAAAAATCTTAGTCTGTAGGTCTTTCTGCGCCTTGCGTTTGGCGTATTGTGGGTCTAAACCTACCTCGCCAATGGCAACTACATTTTCATTGTTTGCTCCTTTTTGCAGGATGAAGTCTTTGGTTTGTTCAAGCTCGTTTGGAGCCAGTTGGTTAACGTTCCATGGGTGAATTCCTAAAGCAGCATAGATCAGACCTGCATGTTCTTCAGCTAATTTGAGGCTCGATTTGCTGGTTTCTAGACTTATGCTGTTTGAAACTATGGCGACGACGCCTATCTGTTTGACGTTTTCAACTATTTCTTTGACTTTTCCATTGTATTCGGGATCTGAGAGGTGGATGTGAGCATCCACGAACTTCATAGCGATTTCGACCTTTCCAACAGAAACTGAATTACCAATTAATAAAGCCTCTATAGAGTAAGAGGGAAAAGTCATTGCCCCCGGTAAACAGAATTGCGTGGCTCGTAAAGTGAATAATATCAACGAAAAAAGGCTTCGATTTCCTCCAGCTCTTATGCTTTTTCTTTTATCGCCAGTTATCGGTGAACTTTTGTCTGGTTCTGCTCCTCCAGCCGAATTTTTCAGTCCGTTTGGTTTTGTCATGATTGTTTCTCTATATGGTAGCGGCGCGGTTATAGTGCGTGAATTGAAGGTTCGATGGAAAAAGGGCATAGGTTCCGTCCTCTTGTTAGGCGCGGCTTATGGCGTTGTCGGAGAAGGATTATTGGTGACAAGCTTCTTCAGCCCTAACTGGCCAGACCTGCAGGCACTGGGAGTTTATGGTCGTTGGCTCGGTGTTAACTGGGTTTGGGCTGAAATGTTAACTATCTATCATGCGGTTTTCAGCACAACCATTCCTATCGTCTTCATGGAGTTGGCTTATCCACAGCGCAAAAGTGATAGTTGGATAGGCAGCAAGCTTTTTAAGGCGCTTCTTGTCGTGCTGCTCGCTGTCACCGTTTTCGGGTTCTTCCTGTTCTCAAGCATGATGAACTATTGGACACCTGCGCCTCAATACCTTTTCGGCATCGCGCTCATGATTCTCTTCGTATACTTGGCTCGTAAACTTCCAGCGGATTGGGGGAAGTATGGGCAAAGGACCTTGGCTAAACCTGTAGTTTTGTGGATTGTCTCCACAATAGCTGGGTTTGCCTTTTTTCTCGGCTTCTACTCATCACCTTATCTGTTTCCTTGGCCCGTTGCAATGCTGTATGGTCCACTCCTCATCTTCATGATGGTCAAGTTTCTCAAACGTTTCAATTGGCGTGAAAAGACAAGTGACATGCATGTTTTCGCTTTGTGCAGCGGAGCGTTAACGTTTTTCCTTGTGTTTGCGCCGTTGCAGGAGCTTGACAAGAGCAGAATAGACATCACTGCTGGTATGGGTTTCGTCGGTTTGGCTTTTGCTTTTGGGTTGATTTGGCTTGGACTGCGAGTAAGACGTCTAAATGCCCAAAAACTTTTCACTCAAAAAGGTTAAATAGTGGCTGAAAGAGAAAAAGAGGCTTGCGGGATGGTTAAAATGGCCGGTCCAGAATTAGCTGTGGCTCCGATGCACAGAATCTGCAAGAAAGCGGGAGCAGACAGAGTAAGCGAGAGCGCGGCGAAGGCGTTGGCCAAGGTCCTCGACGAAGTCGGCGTGAAAATCGCTAGGGAAGCCATGGACTACGCCATGCACGCCGGAAGAAAAACCATTAAAGCCGAAGACGTAGAAATCGCTGCAAGAAAAGTCTTAAGCAAGTAACATAATCTTTTGCTTTTTTCGTTTAGAGGTCTTTTTTGTTGTATCCGTTTATCTCGAATATGAAGTAAGCTGTTTGGTTGTATGGGATTGAGGGTAGGAATTTCAGGTTTATGGTTTCCGATGGAGTCAAGTCTACTCTTTTGTTGTCGTCGAAGAGTAGTTTGCGGGTTACGTAGGCGTCTTCGAGCTTTGCGCTTGTCAGCGGGCAAAGGTGCCATTCTCCACCGTTGTCTACGGCGTAGAGCTTAACTTGGTCGATGTGGCTTGTGTAGTTGTCGAGCTCTCGGAGTTGAAGCTTGTAGAATAAGCCGTCTAGCGCGAGTGGTTGCTGGATTTGATGCTGAACGGTTACGTCTGATTCGGCATGGATGTTCAATAAGGTTTCATAGATGTATTCTGTGCCGTTCCAAACAAACAGTGTTGGACACATCTCTTTGTTGTAGTAGGCTGTGACTGTCATGTCGGTGAGGGCGTTCACGCTTCTCGGGTTGCTTGTGGATCCGTTTTCCCAATGGTCGAATGTGTACCAGAAGGCGCCTCTGACAAAGTCTGACTCCGCCTCAACAGTGTGGGTTCCTCCATCAACAGCTACTGCAATTGGAGAATAATAGAGCCCGCCGTCCACCCAGACCTTTACGTCGCGGATTTGATAGCCCGATATTGTGTGAGTTTCAACGGTCAAGCTACATCGAATGATAATTGCGAGTGAGGGAGACCAATCGCTCCAGGCCCCGTAATCATCTTTTGCTCTAGCTTTAATATAGTATGTTCCGGCTGAGATCCATGAATGTGACGCGGTTGCGGTCGAATCTGAAGGATACGATCCTGTGGTTGTATCTGTGCCATCGCCCCAATCGAACCGGTATTGGATTGAGTCGCCTTCCGGGTCTGTTGTGCTAGTTGAGTAGGTGTATGTTGTGGACACGTAACCGGATGTGGGTCCTGATGGTGCAGATGGAATTGCTGGCGGTTGATTAATATACATGTTTAGTGTTACTGAAGTGGATATTGCATATGGGATGCCAGTGTCAAGGTTTCGATACCACGCGTCTGCATAGATGATTACAAAATGGTCTTCATCATTTGGGTCGAGGAATTTCCATAAAACGTTAGCTGCCAAAGTACTGTCAAAGGGTGGTTGCGAATACAACTCATCGCGAGCTATACCAGTAACATAAGCCAGAATCTCCCATTCGTCGGCGTCTTCTGGTGTTAAATCTGGCTCTGAAAGATTAGCGGATAAGATACCTGAATAATCACCAACTATCAAAAGGATTCCGAACATGATACCCGCGCAGCCACCAAACACCTTAGAGATAAGCTGGCCAGCCGCAAACTTGATGGCAGCTGCGTATGTACTCCCATGGGGGTTTGTAGAGCTTTTTAAAACGACGTTATACCCTCCTACATCGTTCTCTAAAATTTCTATCTTCGCATCAGTGTCAATTTTAACCAGTCTTATTTGTAACTGTTCTAGTCTGCATCCTTGGCCGCCAACGTAACATTCGAGACATGACTCGTTGTAAAGGTTGTTATAGTCGAAAGAGGTGCCTTTATCGCCGACTTGATCTTCAACTCCCACGGTTGTTGGGTAATCTTTTGTGATGCTTTTGTATTGAAAGAAAATCGTGTTGTGGAATTCGGATCCTCCAGGGCGTTCGCGTATGACTACTTGGAAGGTTTGAAGAGCACCGTTGCCTTTGTTTGGAACGTTGTTCCAGCTTATGACAAATGAGTACGGGTGTTGATTGATATAGCCGCAGGTGATTGAGCCCCCTGCGGCTGGGTTGAGGTCTCTCCAAAATGGCGCAACAAGCGAATTTGGCGGGTCAGTGTTGGGAATATTTGCAGGGGTTGAATTTGTAAATTGCGAGTCAAAGCTCAGAAAGCCGTTATCGCAAACCCAGACACGGAAGTATTCAACACCGTAGAGAAGAACGGGAAATGGAAGAGTTAAATTGACACCACTATTATCCTCAGTGATGCCTGTAGGGTCAGAAACGTCATACCAGTTGTAAGTCGATGGCCACTGGCAACTATACTGAATACCTTTTCTACTATTAGCGGAGGCGCTAACTTTTACAGTGAGGAAGTCCCCCAAAATAGGATCATTTTCATAATACGTGCCGATGTGAACACCCACACCTATCGAAGCTATACCATCAGTATAAGCATTCCCGATTACTTCATCATAAGGAGTTGGACTTGATGGTCTCGGTTTAGACCATGAACTTGATGCCGATACTGGAAAAACAATCCAAACCGACAACAACAGAATAGGGATCAATATACTTGCTCGAACCTTTTTTCCATAAATGCGAACCTTGCCCATTTATGATCTCCCAAGAATTCTAAGTTGGAATGGTTGAGCCATCTTTTTGTGTGCTGTTCCGTTGTAATATATGAGTTCACATGATATTTCCATTTGATGGCTTTGGGCGTTGGAGCTCCAGAGTTTCCAGAGAATTGCTGCCTGCAGGTTTGCACGGTTTGAATGGTTTAATCCAACAAATCTGGCATAAGCCTTAACAGAATTTTCTTCAGGTAACTCTTTTAGATCAACAATAGAAAGATTTTCAAGTAGAAAGTCTGTACGAACCCAGGATACTTTAGACGCCTGGTAGTTTTCACGAAGCACAACATAAATGTTTTCTATGAAGCCGTCTGGGTTAGTTGTGGATGAGTTTATAATTATTCCTAAAGATAAATGATCAAATATTATTGGGTCATTCTCATGATAAGCCCCTATCCAAATAAGCATTGTTGCCTTGAACTCACTGTTAACATATGTAGCATCCAATTTCTTGTCGATGTAAACATCATTATTCGGTCTTTGAAACTCCCAGTTAATCGATTCTAAAGTTACGGTTTCTGATATTGTTTTTGGCTCCTGAAGGATGCCCGTAAGCCTTAGCGACGCCAAAATGCCAACGGGAGCCACAATAGACAAAATGAATAAAGCCTTCAAATCTCGACCATTCAACTTTCGCATTTTCTTCATCTCCCAATAATCTTGAGTTGGAACGGCTGAATTATTTTCTTGTACGCTGTTGCATTAAAATATATGAATTCGTAGTCTACTTCCATTTGGTGGGTTTGGTTTTTGGGTGTTAGAAGACTCCATTCCACTATTGCCGAAAAGTTGATTCTCCTTGTATGATTTGCACTTGTCAATGCAACATACGCTGTTTCATAGCGCTCTCCATGCGTCCAACCACTGGAGAAGCTGACAAGTGAGAGGTTTTCAAAGTTAAAGGACGTACCAAGCCAGTCTACCAGAGATGCTTGAGAATCTTTACGAAAGACAACACGAACACTCTCGATAAAACCATGAGAGTTGGCTACGGTTGAATTTGCCTTTATTAGCATGCGGAGATAGTCATTATCGTCATTAAATTGTGAGTTATTGTGATAAGACAGTATCAAAATATACATGTTCGCTGAGAGTTCATCACTGGCAGATGTAGCGCCCAGTTCATTCAATATGTCAATAGATTGGTTTGGTCTTTGAAACTCCCATTTGATTGGTTCTAGAGTTGTGGTTTCTGTGATTGTTATTGGTCCTTGTAGTATGCCTGCTAGTCTGAGTGTTGTTAAGAGACTTAAGGGAGCGACAATGGACAATACAAAAAGAGCCTTTAATTTCTTTTCATTAAGCCTTCTAAATGCCAAAACTAGATTGCCACCTCTTCAATCTCAAGTCAACTCTTTTATTTTTGCTATAAATTTATAAATCTATTGGTTAAATAGAAATTAAAGCCTTATGAATGTACATTCTATATGAAACTTCTAGTATAAAGAAACTAGAGTTATTGTTTCCACAACAGCTCCTAAGAGTAAAAGTAGCGCCACAAAAACGTAAATGCGTGCGCAATCCTTGAAAGCCTGCTTAACCGATTCAGAACGAGGCAGTTTTTCTCCCTTATACGCCCATTCCGGCTTGAGCCAAGACAAACCCAGATTAACACCAGCCAAAGAAGCCAAAACATAGCCCTCACCCTCCAAAACCAGCGTTGGAAAACTAGCCAAAAACAACTGTGTAGGCAACCCGTTGAGAAACACTCCCCACAAAAAGGCTCTAAGCAAAAGAAAACCAACAGGCAAGACAAAGAAGGCTAATCCAGTTAGCGTCACCATCAAAAATCCACTCAGAACTAAGTTAAACAAGAAGATAGTCGCAAAGATGGACACTGCGTCACTCGCTTCAGCGGTGAAAACCTCCTCTTCAAGAGGCCACATATGAATGCCTAAGAACCCAGCCTGCCCAAGCAATGCACCAACAAACAAAGCACCAAAAAACAACCAATTCAAAACCACAAGAAGCAAACTCCTCTTCAAAACAACAGAGACGCAGACTCTCAAGAACAACAACCCCACCTCAAAACAACAGAGTAGAATCAAACAGATTTTATGCTTTTCTCAGCCAACTACTCTACAGATTTAGTTTTTCCATTCTCTTATACCGATCCTTGCTTCTACTGTGGTAAAGTTTATATTTTTGTGGAAAATTGCAGTAGGTAGATTCACAAGAAATCAAGTTGGTTTCGGAGGAGTTTGAAAAATGGCTTATCTAACAACGCAGGCTGGACAACCCGTGCTGATCTTGAAGGAGGGGACAGCGCGTCGGAGAGGTCGAGAGGCGCAGAGAAACAACATCATGGCAGCGCGCATAATCGCCGAGGTCCTGCGCTCAACACTTGGGCCTCGTGGCATGGACAAGATGCTCATCGACAGTTTAGGAGACATCACTATCACAAACGACGGCGCTGCTATACTCGACGAGGTTGAAGTTGAGCACCCAGCCGCCAAAATGATGGTTGAGGTTGCTAAGACCCAAGACGACATGGTGGGCGACGGAACCACAACCGCCGTGGTCTTGGCAGGCGAGCTCTTGCGCAGGGCTGAGGAACTGCTCGACCAAAACATTCACCCAACAGTGATAGTGAGCGGCTACCGAAAAGCAGCCCAAATGGCAGTGGAAACATTAGACAAGCTGGGAAACCCAGTGGACATCAACGACAGACCTACTCTAAAAAAGGTTGCAATGACTTCGATGGCTAGTAAGGCTGTGGGAGTAGCGAAGGAGCATTTAGCTGAAATCGCCATCGATGCGGTGAAGCAAATTGCTGAACAACGCGGAGACAAGATGGTTGCCGACATTGACCAGGTTCAAATCATAAAGAAAGAGGGCAAGAGCCTCTTCGACACGGAGTTGGTGAAGGGCATCATAGTTGACAAAGAAGTGGTGCACCCAGGCATGCCCAAGCGCATCGAAAACGCAAAGATAGGCCTGTTAGACGTAGCTCTCGAGGTTGAGAAGACAGAATTCAACGCTGAGATCAGGATACGCGACCCAACTCAGATGAAGGCGTTCCTAGACCAAGAAACCCGCATGCTGAAGGAAATGGTGGACAAAATAAAGGCATCAGGCGCTAACGTCATGTTCTGTCAGAAAGGCATCGACGACATGGCTCAACACTTTCTAGCCAAAGAGGGTATTCTGGCCGCGCGCCGAGCCAAGCAGTCTGACATGGAGAAGCTCTCTAGGGCTACGGGTGGCAGAATAGTCAGCAATCTAGACGATTTGAAGGCTCAAGACTTGGGTAAGGCAGGCTTGGTTGAGGAGCGCAAGGTAGGTGAAGACAAAATGGTGTTCGTTGAAAACTGCAAGCACCCACGGTCAGTCGCCATTTTGATTCGTGCTGGACTGGAACGCATGGTGGACGAAGCCGAACGAGCCATGAACGACGCCCTCTCAGTGGTCTCGGACGTAATCGAATACAACAAGATTGTGCCCGGCGGAGGCGCCATCGAATCTGAGATAGCCAGGAAACTACGAGGCTATGCCACAGATGTTGGTGGACGAGAACAATTGGCAATCGAAGCCTTTGCTGAATCCCTGGAAATCGTGCCGAAAACGCTTGCTGAAAACGCAGGGCTTGAACCCATTGACATCTTAGTTGGATTAAGATCGGCACACGAGAAGGCACGTAGTGCAGCCAAGGGCGTCAACGTTTTCACGGGCAAGATAATGGACATGTACGGCGAAGGAGTGATTGAACCATTGCGGGTTAAGGAGCAAGCCGTGAAGTCGGCGGCTGAGGCTGCTTCCATGATACTGCGCATAGACGATGTCATTGCATCGACAAAGCCAAAAGAAGAGAAGGGACCAGGGAAACTAGGCGAAGGCATGGAAGAAGAATACTAACCAACCCCTCTTTCCTCCCATTTTTTATGAAACATCTAGTCTCTTTCTGTACGTCTTACGTTCAAAAATTGATTACTTCCTGACGCACGGGTCCCTCTAAAACATCATACAACATATCTTTCCTTGACGTTTGGTTTCCACTGGAGAAAAAAGCGAACCAAAGGATGAGAAGAACAGACAAACTTCTGAGAAAACGATAGGGGGTAGGGGTCTCAGTAGAGTAGGGTCAGACAAGTTTCAGTGCGAATCATTTGGCATCAATCGTCGCCAGCGTAAAAGGTCCACGATTCATGAAAACCAAGGGAAGCCGAACACGCTTTAAATGTCGTCGGATCGCTGAATCTGTTTCCGTCAACATTTGAATAAGCCAAGAATTAAAGCCTTTTTGCTATTCAGAGCCCTTTTCAATCGATTTCAAATGTCTGTGGCACCATTTCGTGACATTTGAACCACGCAAAATCGTTCAATTCTGCTTTCAGTTCAATTGTCGTCAGCGCAAAGTTCTGCAAGATGACGCCCAGTTGATATACTTTGAGAGCGGTGAATGGCACGTAGCCTACGCGAGAAACCTCGAAGAGGAAAGCAAATTAATTGAGGCGGGCTTTGAATATGTGCAGTACAGCGAGAAGGACAGCGTTGCGATCTACCGCAAGCGAAAGTAACATCAGCAGAAGTAGTATAATCCAGGGCTCCGGTAGTATAGTCCGGTTAAGTATAGTGGCCTCTCGAGCCACCGACCCGGGTTCAAATCCCGGCCGGAGCACCAATCTACCAGTAAATTCTTATAAGGATAAACGCGAACCCATGGTCATAAGAAGCATGGCTGAAGGAAGGGAACAAAAACTCTCCCAAAACTTCCTCGCTGCTCACGGTTTCAAGAAATAGGCTTGAAATCTCCTTGATTTAATGCTAAGCTTTTATACTAAGATTTTTGGTCGCAAGAATAATCCTTTCTCGAGTTAATTACACCTTAGTAAACATGCGTTCATATCTTTCTTTACATCTTAAGCAACGACTGATAAGTTGTTTAAGATTCTTGTCTTTTTCTATAGAACCTAACACTCTGGCTTGTTTCCATTTCTTACTTATTTCGGAGTCATGTCTGTAGTTTCTGCGTTTCATCTCCCTAACTAGCTCATCGTGACGGTTGTACAAACTATGAACTTCAAGTAGTCGTTTCTCTAAATAGCCTTTAACAGAATTCCCACGACTGATAGTTCCGATAAACATATGAATTTCTGCATGTTCCCCTAGTAAATGCTGTCTACACATTATTCTAGGTTCAACCATCCACATTCTCATAGTTTGTTAACCAACAAATCCAGCATTTTAAGTTGTTGTGTGCAACTAGAACTATCTTCCATAGAATCTTACAAGATGCGAAGTACATGATATAGAACGGAAGAAAAAGTTGATATCACAAATCAGATTGAGGGCTTCTGCTAGTGTTTGACTTATGCTTTAATCCATATTTTTGGGAAGCAAAATTTGCAAATATATTTGGAACGATGTTTATTTCGGTTCGTCCAAGCTTTCTCGTCAACAATTTCACGTTCGCAAATCTTGCATCGCCGACCATTTGAGGGCTTGCGACCTGAGTTCCTAACTCGTATTAATTTCCATGGCATATTGTTCAACTCGATTACAACCATATATCATGACAACAAAACTTCAACTATATCTATGACCTGCGCATTCAATTTCCTGTTCTTGATTATCATTAGCGCTATGTAGACTAGGGACGTAGTCTACATTTTATCCCAATTTCACCTCCACAAGTTGACAAAGGATACCAACCAAATTTATTTAGGTATGACTATTTAAAGTTATGTGGCTGTTGTATCACAGTCACACATATTTAAGCGTTACGAGTTACGATTCATATCAAAATGCACGTGCGTTTGGGAGGGCTTCAGTGACTAAAGTTATAGAAGTGGAAAATCTAACAAAAATATATAAGGGGAATATCAAGGCGGTTGATGGTATATCGTTTGATGTGGATGAGGGAGCACTTTTCGGTTTTCTAGGCCCGAATGGCGCTGGGAAGACAACTACAATAAAGTTGCTAACGACCCTCGCCTCAATCACCAGTGGTAAGGCCACAGTTCTTGGATATGATGTTAGTAAGCAACCTAAAATGGTAAGGAAGTCTATTGGAATTGTTCCGCAAGATCTTACGATTGATAACGATCTGAAGGGTATTGAAAACGTAATGCTGGCGGCTAAACTATACCATGTCCCGAATCATGTAGCCAAAAAGCAGGTGGAAGATTTACTCGAGTTAGTTGGGCTCACTGACGCAGCTAATAGGCTTGTTTCAACATATTCAGGGGGAATGAGAAAACGGCTTGAGTTGATAGTTGGACTTGTACATGAGCCTAAAGTACTCTTCATGGATGAGCCGACTCTCGGACTTGACGTAAACACAAGGAAAATCATTTGGGATTACATTAGGAAATTGAACAAAGAGAAAAAAGTAACAATATTCATGACCACACACTATCTTGAAGAAGCAGACGCTCTCTGCGACGTAGCTGCCATCATCGACCGTGGAAAGATAGGAGCGCGGGGTTCCCCGGAGGAGCTCAAAGAGATTCTGGGAGGAGAAGTAGTAACGATCGAATTAAATAAAGACTTTGTTTGCTTTTGCTCTTTACCTCAGCTTTCAGCGGCGGCTCTCTAGTTCTTGATCGCCGATTTGGGTATCTGAACAAGTTGTTGGCCTCCCCAATATCGAGAGCATCCATTTTCCTCTCAAGAGTCTTTGCAACAGTGATTAAAGGAATGATTCCATCCTTAATTGTGTTCTTTGTGGCGCTATCTATCCCGGATGGTCTAAAGCTTAATCCAGGCTTTACTCTATTGGACGGTTTATTGATGTTCCTTACGCTGTTCCTTTTATCGCTCGGTTTCTCAAGTCTTTTTACAGCGATCGCGATGAGGATGACAAAATGGGAAAGTCTGGTGGCTGTGGTTAATCTACTCAACCTTCCATTACTATTCTCGAGCAGCGCTCTGCTCCCTGTAACCTCAATGCCAGATTGGTTACAAGCGATAGCCAAGGTAAACCCGATCTCCAAAGCAGCGGATGTGACGAGGGCTCTAATAGTGCAGGGTAGCGTCAATCTATCTTTAATCATGTTCGATCTGACTTACCTGATTGCCTTTGCAACCATTCTTACTGTCGCTGGTGGAATCGCCTCGATAATTGCCCTTAGAACAGAATAGCCCGGTCACGGCTGAAGCGCGCGCCTGTTTAAATGTGGAGTTTAAACTTTTCACATTGAGATTGTTCAGGGTTTACATACATTTTCTTTTGGTGACACCAATACTTGTCCTGTAAGACGAAGTAGTTGCAGAACATACAGTCTTTGCATTTAAACATTTAATCAGGGCATAATAAAGTTCAAGCCTTTGTGAATATATGTTTTGTCCCTATGAATGACAAAAACGTTGTATTTATGTTTATTCAAGTTACTTGACGTTTGTATGCTGAACGCCCAAGAGCCTAGGCTTGTCGAATTTCGATTTTTCCCATCTCTTTGTTCAGTCCTGAGAATAGAACCGTGCCGTGAGCCTTAAGTAATTCGTTGTAAAGGTCCATTGGATTGCTAGCTTCGATTACCATGTTGGTGTTGTAGGCGCAGATGGCAATCATTGGGATGACCATAGTCGTGTGTAATAATCTTTCATATTCTATTAGTTCTGGGATTAATTTGCGTTTGAAGAACCATGTAGTTTCTCCAGCGACTCTTAATCCCTTGAAGCCATTTCTTAACGCTCTATTGTAAAATTCGCTCCAGGATTTCATCGTGGTGGCTAGATCAAATTCTTCGCCTACAAAGTAGATGTCCTCGTATCTATAGATGCCCAAAGCGCCTGTTTTTTCGTATTTTTCCACATGGATGCCAAACTTTTCCATAACCTCTCTTATTTGGCGTGGATTCTCCTCAGAAGTTACATAAACTCCAGCTTCGCCATTTTCTAACCCGAGTTTAAGGTAGTTAAAAAGAACATTGTACTTAGCTTCCAAGGATTCGTACAAAACTATTGCGTGGTTCGTGGGTCTCAAGTCCTCAAGAATGTGTATCAACTTTTCAGTAACACCTTCCGTTTCAATGGTTCTTAGTTCCACGGAAGCGTGCCATAACCCTTCGAAATTTTTTTGCAGTAGCCCGACAAGGCTACTATCATCAGTCCATAGGTGAGCAGTTTCCCTTAAGGTTGGGTCTGTTGAAGTCGCGACTAATGCTTCTTTGTAGTCCACAATCATGCAATGAGTTGATCGCTGATCCGTATACTTTAGTTCAACGGGAGTTCGAGCTGATTCGTATTCTTTCAAAGTCCTCAGAATCGAGTCATCATGCTCGGTTACGTTTAGAATCATCCGAACCTGTATCCCTCTATTTATGGCTTTCTTAAGTGCCTCATCGTAATTACTAAAAATTTGGAAAAACTTTTCTCTGGATGTGACAACGTTAATTGCGCTCTTAGCGTTTTTAACCATACTCAGTTCCTTACCCATTATCCCTTCCCTGTGTAAGATCAGGCCGAAATGGACTTCTTCTGTTGTTTTTATTCTAGATGGCTTGTAATGTTTCAAAAAAGTGTCTTTTTTAGTCATCAGTGCACTCAATCTTTTGTTGGCGATTTCTTGTTCACGTTCGACCAGAACATGAAGTGCCTCTTCCACGGGGATAGCTCTGACTTTGGCTGGTGTGCTTAATACTTTTTCTAGCAAGCCCATTTTTTCAAGCTTCGGCAATGTTCTGTAGACGTCTTCTCGACGCACTTTTGACACTTTTGAAACTTGGCTGACTGAAGCCATGCCCAATTGAGCTACGGCTATGTACACCTTTGCCTGATTACGGGTGAGCCCGAAATCAGATAACATCTCAGCGTTCTTGTCTAAAGACATCAAAATACCTTACTCCTGTTTGGAAGTTACTGTTACTGTTGTATAACAGTAACATACATTTAAAAGTTTCCACTTCCAAATCCTAAGAATCTGTGCACGCTGGAATACAAGGCTTGTGTCCAAGATGAAGAGGCAACGAATCGAGATCATGGCTCAAATTTTGGCGTTCTATACACGAACGGGGCGAAAACCCAGCATCGTGTACGGAACCAACTTCGGTCATCAACAGTTTAAGACCTACCTGACACTTCTTGCGTGGCGAAATCTGTTTGCGCATAATTTAGATAGATATATGACAACAAGGAAGGGACCGCTTTCCGAAGGCTTTCGCTTGGCTCAATTATGTGCTTGAGGGTCGTGCACGTAGGGTGAGAAGCCATGTCAGAAGATGAGCACGCGCAGAAAACGGTTAAGAAAGCCGCGATAGTGGTTCTCATCAGCCTATTGCATGAGGCAGAAAAGAAAACCAGTAGGGAGCTTAAAACTGAAATTCAAAAAGCGCTTGAGGAAGGCATCGCGAGGATACCCTGGTTGGCTGTAGAGAAAATCATCGTTGTTGAAGAATGAATATCGGACGTAAAGCGCGCGCAATATACGAAAAGGAGATGAAAGAAACTATGTCGTCTTTTAGTTGTATGGACGTAGGTATGAGTTGCGGATTTGGAGCAACAGCAAAACCGAAGACGAACTTATGAAGAAAATAGCAGAACATGCTCGCGAAGCACAAAACATGAAAACAATGCGCCTGACGTTATGAAAAAAGTTAAGAAAGCAATCAAAAAGTAACACAACACTCAATAAAGACGCTTGTGCTCTGAGTAAAGAAGGTCTACAAACTCTCTCCATTTCTCGAGAAACTTGAACCCTTTTGGGGTTGTTAAGTACTTGTTTAAGCTATGGGGGTGAACTTCCAAGAGCCCCAGTGATCGCGTCTGATGAAGATACTTCTCGAGCATTCGCCACGATAGGTTCGTCTTGTACATCACTCTCGTCTTTGTTTGCGGCTGACTGCACAAACTCAATATTTCTGCTATGATTTCGAGGTTAGTTCTCTTCTCCATTCACATCACCAGAGGGGTTTTCTCCATCCATCCTTCGCCTCTCATCTGCTTCCTCAGATGCGAGAAAAGTACCAGAGTTCTGCTGCATCTTCCCTAGCAACCAAAGTCATGTTCAATTTCTGCTTACGTTTATGCGTGATCAGTTTCTGCTTACGTTTACGCGTGATGAAAACTGATTCTCCCTGCTCAAGACGTTTTTTGACTTCTTCAAAGTCGATCTCTTCAACCTCTTCAACCTCAACACTTCGATCTTCGTTTTCTTTCAAGAAGAACAGTTGAAATAGTGGTTTTTCTTCATCTACTTTAACAACGTTTCTCAACACCATTCTTTTTACCTCCATCAAAATTGTCTTGCGCGGTCTTGTTCGGGGGCGCCCTTGCATAAGATCACCACAGAACATGAACGCTGAAACATGGTACTTCGATAATTCTTCGAGCCTTTTGTTTTCTTCATCCCAGTTAACAATGTTCCAAAATGCGTCGACAAATTTGGCTCTTGCGTTCTTGTAATCGATGTAGTATGACTCTAAATCCTTGTAGTCGTAGGGCAGTTTTGGTAAAACGTAAAACTTACCTCTTTCCACGTTTACCGCATCCAATTATCTGATTGCGCGCGACTTTCTAATCTTGAAGTGTATACTTTTAAGTATATGTGACTGTGATACAACAGTAACATAACTTTAAATACTTGTTACCCTCAAGGAAAAATCATTGGTGATGGGAGCGCGCCTGAGATCTCCTTTCTCTCTCAGCAACTATATTGTTTTTTAAGTGTAGTTGCACGCGCACCCTATCACTAGGATGCTATTGAACCTTTGTAAAGGCTTTACGGAACTAAGTTCTATTTCAAGGTATGAAAGCCAACTATCTAAACTGCTCTATGAGAAGTCAAGGGTGCCTCGTATGAAAAAAGTTAAACATGAGATTGTTATGCTTCAATTTTCTCGGTGCCTGTTAAACACTTCACAATCATGGGGCACCATAAACACTCGTCTGGGATGGAACTGTTCTTCGGCAACGTTTTTACATATCCAAAATAATGTGGACAAGCGCGAGGACGCTCAGAGACTTTCGCTTCGACAGACTTTTTGGAAGTGTCTGCTGGTTTTGAAGAAGCTTGTACCAACGATTTTGACTCTGGGGACTCAGTTGGTTTTGTCAGTCCTTTAGGAGCCTCAGCAGGAAAAGCGGGCTTTACGTCTTCTTGTTTTTTGGTAGTTTTCATTCCTGTAGGCGTTTCGAGTTTTGAGCTTTCGGTTCTCACTGCAAGACTCTCACTGGTCTTCTGTAGCATTTTTGACGGCAAGATATTATGTTCTGTTTTAGATTTTTCTGGCCTGATCGTTGAGATTTTCTGTAGGTCGAGTCCGCAGTGGGGGCAGGCAAGGTAGCCTCGTGGGGGGTTTGTGGATAGGTCGGTTAGTGTGATGGGTTTTTCGAATATCTTTCTGCATTCCTGGTTGGGGCAAAGATAGGAGGTTCCAGAAGGTTTTTCTTCTGTTAACCAGCCTTTCTTTTTGAGGACGATTAAATAAAGTAGGATGATGGTGGCGATGCTACCTATGGTTAGCGCTGTGACTACCTCGAACTGATCCGGCGTCATGATTTTTTCCTTCACTTAGGATTCTTAGGATGTTCTGCTTTCGATCGTCACTACGACTCTGTATGAACCTGCTCCTGAACTTGCCGCTGATATATCATTTTTCCAATCGTTGTTTGTTGTGATGTCACCGTTGCTCGAACAATAAATTGTCTGTGAGTTAGCTATTAAGTTAATATCTGTAGTGTGTGGTGAAATTCCAGAAACATCGGTCCAGGTCGGGCCTGCCATCAATTTTTCCAAATGCCAAGTGATCCTTACAGGTCCAACGTATTCGTTGCCTGTCGTGTTAATTCTCGCGAACCATGAAGTGCCTGTTGTGGCGACATCCAGCGTGGGGCTCCATGCTCCCGTTTGGTTGACTAGACTGTACTCAGGAGTGCCTGCAATGAGTGTCACCCCACCGACTTTTACTTCGCCACCTGGATATGGTCCTCCTAGCATAGCAGCGTACACAACTATCACTATGGCTATACTTAAGACAGTTAACAATGTCACGCTAACGAAGGTCCTCTGGGATTGTTTCACATTCAGTTTGGCTCACCTCCAATAGACCTCAAACATATTTTCTTAGGAGAACTGTTGCTTACTCCTCGGCTATAGGAAAAGAACATCGTGAATATTAAGTCTGTTATCGTTAGATACATATTTTAAGTCAACTTCAGAATATTAAACATAATCATTATTGCATTTGTTAGCGCAACCACTCTGCGAGAGTGATCTGATATGTGTTGTAATATTTTTTAGCCGTCAATATCCCACGCGTCGAGAGTCGATACAAGATTCGGTGGGTCTTTACCCTTGAGAAACCTGCTTTCCTTGCAATGTCGCGTTGAAGCATTGTTCCTCCAGCGTTTATTAAGAGTTCGACAACCTTCTTCTCATCTTCACGCAAGACCCTTATGACAGCAGCCAACGAGCGTTGCTCTTTGCCCAAGGTTGTTTGGGTTGAAGGTTTTTGCTCGATCTGTGGAAAAAGAGCCAAATACGCCAATAATCCAACCATGAATGTTACAGGCATTACGAGGATGGGAACCCAAACACCATACTGGGGTCCTATTCCATGTCCCATCCCATAGATTCGCGTGTAACATAAAAAGAAATCATAAGATACGCCAGCATGCCTGCGAGAATAGAAAACAGGAAGAGGAAAACTAACATCTTAAGCCGCATGTTTCATACACACAAAACACTCTAAACAACTTTGTCTTATAGCTGTTTCACTTTTTGAAACGTTTTGTTACACCGAACGTCTAAATCCCATTAAAGACTAGGTTTTTTTGACGAATCTAAATGGAGGTGAAAAAAGTGAACGAAAAAATAAAGACTGCAATCATAGTTGCGCTGGCTTTGGTTTTCATCACATCAGCGATTTACGTGGCGCCAACGTTAGCGTACATGAACGGCTCAACGGATCAGATACGTGACAGAGACATGGACAGAACTCGGAATAGAGACTGTATCCACGACTGTTACTGCGACCAAGATCAAAATCAAACACACTCTCGCATTCACCTTCAAGAGTGCGCTCAAAATCAATCAAGCATGAACCCTGCAAACTGGCAGCATCAATATGGGCATCATCATAGACACAGAAATATGCTTCTGCCGTAACTTTGTGCTACTATCTAAGAAAATTCCTTGTTTCCTTCTTTTCACTTCAAAATCTCTATGTTGCCATTTTCATGAGATTAACTCATGTTCAATTTTCAACCTATGTTGGGCATTAATCTCTTGATTATTCTAATAATTTCATGTACTTTTTCAGAGAGTCCAGCCTCAGCCTGTTGGGGTACAAAGGTTTGTGGTATTTTATCGGGTGAGAAGAGAATCACGGAAATCAAAAGTATGAGGCTGAGAAAGTAAAAGACTTTCTTAGACTCATTTGATTCATCCTCTGAGTTTGCTATTACTGCAATGCTCGTGATTTGAGAAGAAAATTCATTGAAGTATTGCTGAAACTTTAATCTGACTTTTGACAGTGCTTCCTTAAACATTTTCAAGCTCAAAGTCAACTTCTGTGAGGTCAGAAGGTTGCAACCTTCTCAGCCATAAGAATAGATAGCTTAAGGGCACTATAATCATTATGCACTCAAAATACGAATTCAAAAAATTTTAAAATTCAGATTCTGACAAAGACACAATTTCAGTGAAGTGCTCTAGGTTTTTTCTCTTTCTGAGAAGATAAGAGGTAAAACAGAATAGCTGCTTTTCAGCAAATTAGAACGATCCCCTGATGTATCCACCGTCTGCTTGCATCACTGCGCCGGTTATGTAACTGGCTCTTTCAGAAGCTAAGAAAACCACGAGGTCTGCTATTTCTTCAGGCTGAGCTAAGCGCCCTAAGGGAATTTGACTCTCCCAGCCTTTGATTATTTCTTCGTAGGTTCTTCCTGTAGCTTTCGCTTGGGTTCTAGCCAGTTCCTCAACTCGTTTTGTAAGTGTCCAACCAGGGCAGACGACGTTTACTAGGATGCCGTCCTTTGCAAGTTCATTGGACAGAGTTTTTGAAAGCCCCAGGATTCCTGCTCTTATCGCGTTTGACAATATTAAACGGTCTGCAGGCTGCTTGGCGGCAAACGATGTCATGTTGATTATTCTCCCCCACTTGCGCTCTTGCATGTGTGGGATAACCTCTAGGCATGCGGTTACAACGCTCATTAGAAGCAGCCTAACCGCTTCCTTCCAATGCTCTTCTGAGGTTTCTAGGAAGGTTAGTGAAGGTGGACCACCAGTGTTGTTGACAAGAATGTCGATTCGTTCAAATCGTTCATACGTTCTTACAACAAGTCTTCTTACGTCATCTTTACTTGTCAAATCCGTTTTCACCGCGAAAACTTCACCACCTGTGGCTAGTTCAATCTCTCTAGCTGTTTCATTGAGCTGCTTCTCATCCCTTGCACAGATCGAAACTCTAGCTCCTTCATGGCACAGGCCTAAAGCGATAGCTTTCCCTATGCCTTGACTGGATCCTGTGACGATAGCAACACGACCTCCCAGTCCTAAATCCAACCTTTACACCTCGGTTTTATAGCCTTGAACAGATTCGTAGACACCGCTTTTCATCAAACGCAGTAAAATCTGCAGAGACGAGGTATAATAAACTTTGGCAACACATCATTCACCAGAATAAAATTTCTTCTGGTACATTTTCAATGGCACAACGCACTGCTGTTGGCAATGCAGCAATCCACTGTTTATCCAAAAAATTGGACATTTCAATAACGGTTTAGGCATGATCTACATGTTCCACTTACCTCAAATAGAGTTTTCATCAAGTATAACTTTTCTTTTCAAGTTCTGAATGTGACTGCTTCAGTGTTAAAGATAAATAAAGGCTTATAAGACAAGGGCTTAGCATATCTTATGGTTCATTGGATGGTGCATAGGTGTGTCTCGGAGGACTTACCTTTGCATTTGCACTAATCGCCCATAACGTTCGGTCGACATCTTTTTTAGCGAAGCCTATTTCTAATGATGAGGAGCTGGTTTGAAATGATTATCAAGTTCTTTAACACGTTGACAAGACGGAGAGAAATTTTCCGACCGCTGAAAAATAAAGAAGTGAAAATGTTCGTTTGTGGAGTGACAGTCCAGGACTATTTACATTTAGGGCACGCGAGAACCTATGCTTTCTATGACACATTGGTGAGATTTTTTAGACATTTAGGCTACAAGGTCACTTACCTACAAAATGTGACGGACGTAGGCCATCTACTAGACTCTGGGGAAGACAGAGTGATTAAGAAGGCTGAAGAAGAGAAAAAGCACCCCTTAGAAATCGCTGATTTCTACCTCAAACACGAGCTGGAAATGTTTGAAAGGCTCAAATTTTCACAGCCAGACCTGATGCCCAGAGCAACAGAGCACATAAACGAAATCATAGAGCAAATAAAGAAAATCCTTGAAAATGGTTATGCCTACGTCGTAAATGGAAGTGTATACTTCGATGTTTCGAAATTCAAAGACTACGGAAAACTGTCTCGGAGAAAGCCTGAAGACCTCATGCCAGGAGCCAGAGTTGAAATAAGAGAAGAAAAGGAAGACCCAGCTGACTTCGCCCTTTGGATAAGGGCTCCTCACGAGCACATAATGAAATGGAAATCACCGTGGTCAAGGGGATATCCAGGCTGGCACATAGAAGACACAGCCATAGCGATGAAATACTTCGGTCCACAGTACGATATTCACGGTGGAGCAATAGAACTGATTTTTCCACATCATGAAGCTGAGATCGCGCAAGCAGAGGCTACAACTGGAATAAAGCCCTACGTAAAATACTGGATTCACACAGGTCTGCTAACAATAAGCAAAGAGAAAATGAGCAAATCTTTGGGCAACATTGTTAGAGTATCTGATGTGCTAGATGAATATTCTCCTGAAACCTTGAGGATGTGGATTGCTTCAACTCACTACAGAAAACCCTTAAGCTACAATGAAAAAGACCTAGAGACTGCGAGAAACAAAGTTAAAAAGATTGCATTCACCCTGCAGAGAATCCAAGAGAACGTTAACAAAGCAACAAGGGCCGTAACGGTCTTCACAAAAAATGTTGAAACGCTGAAAAAACAATTCTATGATGCCATGAAAAACGACATGAACACACCACTAGCTTTGACTCATTTCTTTAAAATAATTTCTCTTGTAAACAGGCAAATCGGCGAGGGAGGATTTTCGAAGAAAGACCTGATAAAGGCTGAGGAAATAATTCGAGAACTTGGAGGGTTCTTTCAAATAATTCCTGAGTTGAAGGAGGAGAAGTTACCTGGGGAGGTCGCTGAATTAGTCAGAGAACGAGATGAAGCAAGAAAAAAGAGAGATTGGGCTAGGGCAGACTCGATAAGAGAACAAATCCGAAAACTAGGCTTTATCCTAGAAGACACATTAGAAGGACCAAGATGGAGAAAAGTAAAGGATTAAAAAAGCAAGCGAAATCATTGTGCAGCAAGTGCAACCAAAGTTTCTTCAACAAGTTCATGATGTTTCTCCATCACTGAGAATTTACAGATTTCTTAAAGACTTCATCTTGCAGGTTGAGGTGTGGGAAGTTGTTGTTCCGCTCTTTCTGAGAGGAAGTTCACTGCTTGGAGTAAGCTCTTGGCGAGTCCCAGCAAGTCTATGGTAATAAACATAGCCAAATAAACCCTCACGTCAGCCCAGATATGCATGCGCATTCTTTCCATTGCAAAATTTAACTCTATAAATCCGCCGTCTAAGGCAAGGACGAAAAATACAATGAGAATTATCGCTTTACCAACATTAAAGCCGTATTGGTATATGGTCCCTGCTGTAAGTTCGCTTGACACAACAAAAAAGATGACCATTGCAACAAACAGGCTGAAAAACTGCTCGTATCGAGCAAATAGCTCGGGAGCAAACTCAGCCACTTGAGAGAGTAAAGCCATGGGCAAAGCGTACATGAATACAAAGTAAAGCAGGGATTTAATCAATGCCTTAGCGATTCGAGGAAGCATCTTTCTCAAAAATGAAAAAGCTGTTTCATTCTCAAACAAGAAGAATCACCACTGGACCGTAACTGAAAACCGAGGTTTCAAAATATATGTGTGCTTCTCTGATGTTTGCTGGATTACCTGTTGAAAGAACTTCCAAAGCGTCTCCATAGCCACTATGAGGCAGCGAGTTGATGCTGGTTGCTCCTTCGCCAACAATATGATCTACGTTGTCAACAATTTCGAGCCGCATTGTTCCGTTCAATTCAAAGAAAGAATGGTTTTCAAAACTGACGGGTATGACAATCATCACATGCGTGGTATTGTATGGTGTTACAGCGATGTTTCCTAGAGTCAGATTTGATAAGGGGGCCCCCCAGGGCATGGTAAAGTTTGTTGAAATCCGGAATGGAACAGCCTTGGCATAATTCAGTTTCAAGGAGATATCAACGTTGAAATTACTGTCATTGAAGAGCAGATACGACAGATTCTCGGTTGTCAATTGACTGAGACTCACCGTGATGTTGTGCCTCAGGGAGGCATTGCTGCCTCTGGGTATGAGTTGCACAAAAGTCGAGGAATTAGATATTGATGCGCCTTCGCTATCCTTGACCAAGGTTGTGATGTTCAAGTCAGATATATCGTAAAAGCCACGGTTTGTGATGTTTAATGGTAATGACGCCACAAAAGTGCCATCCAAACTACTCATTGATGGTTCGCCAAATCCCACACCAAGCTGAAAGGCTGAGTACACTGTTGTGACGGTGAAAAATAGCAGGGTTATCCAGAAAATGTTGGTTGCCCAGCCTAACACGCGAATCGCTTGCCTCATTTACTATCACTGGAAGGGAGTCTAAGAAATGGGCTCAACTGTTTTCTCAGACAGCGTATGTTGCTCATTTTTCGTTTCAGGTTCCTTAGGCGGTTCTGGGTTTGGAGCTCGAGCTTTTTCAGCGGCTCTTTCTGGGTTTTCTGCTTTTACGGGCTCTTTTACCTCAGGCTTTGGCTCTGGTTTTGGTGCAGTTCTTGTTTCAGTTTTTGTTTCAGTTGAGGGAACGGATTGTTTGGTCTCTGTCTTTACTTGTGGCTGTGTTGTGGTTGCTTCCTTTTCTCGTTTTAGCAGTTGCACACCTCTTATTGTTAAGATGGAGCCTACCCATCCCATAACACCTAGGTACAGTATGTGGATGACAGCCTTGACTAAAGGCGCCAATGCCCTTCCGAAGAGTTCTGTGAGATCAGCCGACGCTAAAATTGTCAGTTCTCCACCGAGGAAACCAAGAGCACTAAAAAAGGTTAACGCCAACAGAATGACGCCAACAAACATCACTATCAAACCTGAAACTTCTATTCTATCAAATTTCAAAATTGAACCTCCATGGCTCAACTATTTCAAGTCAAGTCCTATAAAAAAGAACCGAATTCAAAATGTTAATTAAAAACCAATTCTAAAAATCGATGTTTAAAAGCTAGGATTTTCCGAAGTTTCTCTCCTTTGTTTTTAATGTCCGAATTAACTTTGACGCTTCTTGAGCGGTTCTTGCTGACGCAACAGTTTTAGTTCTTTCAGTTTGAATTCTAGCTTCGCAGTGGGGACACTGCTTCGTCTTCTGTGTTTTCTTTGTTAAGAGCAGTCGTCCACAGTTGCAGCACACGATTATATTGTACATTTCGTTTGCCTCCTTGGCGGAAAGTTTTTTCTCTTAGAGCGTAAAACTGTTGTGTCTGAGGTTAATTAAATGAGTGCTACCGCGCTAATTGATTCTGTTGTTACCTATTTCAGGCAGAAGGGTTACAAAATTGAACGCAACACGGTTTGGGAGGGCAAAGCCTCAGGGCTATCACGCAAGTTTGATTTGACCATTCGTAAGGCCAATGAGCAGCGTTTGGTTTGGATTCGAGCATGGAAACGTACTGTAGGCGTCAACATAGTCATCAATTTGGATAAGGCAGCTGAAGACGTAGGCTCGCTGAATCCAATTATGATATCGGAGAAGTTCAGCGGTCATGCTAAGGCTTACGCGAACAGGCGTGGAATAACATTGCTGACAAAGAGAGAGATATTGCAGCGTTTGGGTTAAAGGTGTTTGAGATATAGATCGAGGCTGTTTTCTCTTTCAAGCTCTCCAATCCAGTCTACCGTTCCAGCCATGCAGTTTTTCTTTCCATCGAGAACAGATAAAATCTTGCTGACGGTTTCATCAACTGTTTTGTTCGTAATGTCTACTTCGCAGACCTTCTCTATGCCTACATTCATAATCGCGTCATACAAACAGACATCCAATATCTCTGCAGCCAGATTCTCCCACAACTTGGTGCCCTTGAATCCACGTGTTTCCATTTGCTGTTCGAGCTTTTCTGGATGACACCGTAATACAAAAACCTTGGTTACTTGCGTCTTCGGAATCACACTCGTTGCGTAGTGTCCATCAACAACAACATTGCCATCTTGCTGTTTTATGCTCTGTTGCAGCCGTTTTTCAAGCTTGGCAGTGTCCGCTATGAATGTTTGCCTCTCTTCGTCATACCCGCTTGTTATTCTTTCACGCTTAACTAAATCGCCCAAATCAATGTGAATTGCATCTATTTTGGTAGCTAATCGCTCCGAAACTATGGTTTTGCCTACGCCTGGTGTTCCGGTAATTATTATGACTTTTTTGAACTTGTTTCTCTCCTTTGGGCAATCGCCCTGTCCATGAAGAGTTCCATAAAATATAGTGAGAATGACTTTAGAAGCCCTCGATTTTTATTATGCGGCGTTTTTCCAAGCGCTTCATGGCGTCTAAGAATTCGCTTTTCTGTTTTCCCTTAAATTTGAAGTGTTGAATCATGTCTTTGACTGGGGTGCGTGCCCGCCCGAACCTGCGAATCTGATCTCGAAGGTAGTTTACGACCAGACGTTCTACTCGTCCGCACTTCCATGTGGTGTTTCTCAAAAGAACGGCTAAAGCATGAATCGTGCGCCGTGTTTCTTCCTTGGATCTTTTCCCCATGATCCTCTTCATCTCGATCTTACAACTACTTCATGTTTGTAACCGCAACCTTAAAAACGTGGCGATTTCTCCCGCATCTTCCCTTTTTTTTGTGTTCTACGAAAATGATACCATATTCTTCACTTGAATGCTACACCTAACTATGTAGAAGCTGCCTTTCCTTAATGAGAACTAATTTGTCGTGTAATATGAACAAAAAAGGGTGTGATGAGTTTGTGTTTGTTTTTGGTCTTTTTATGGTGGGGTCCAGTAGTCGATGTATGCTGTTACGAAGATGAGGATGTCGTCGTAGTCTATGTCACAGTCGCTGTCAAAGTCGCATGCTGGGTCCTTTCCCTGACCCGACCAGTACTTGATGTAGGCGTCAACAAAGTAGATGATGTCGTCGTAGTCCACGTCGAAGTCTCCGTCAAAGTCGCCCACATACGTAACCTTTACTGTGCCGTTTACCACGGTATGCGGAATGTCGAGTTTATAAGTGGCGTTGATCCAGTCGAGGAGGCTGGTTTCACTCAGCCCTATGGTAGATGTGCCGGGTGCAGTGGCGTTGAAGGTGATTGTGGCTACGGTTCCACTACCGCTTACTCCTCTAGCTACTAGCAGCACGTCTAATATTTCCGCTATATAGCCTCCTGTTTCATTCGGGGGAGAAAACAGGAAGAGTGTTTTGTCTGGGTAGGCATCTTTTAGAAAGGGGCCTTCGATGATATCGGCGTCCGTCCAGTCAGGTCCATGGTATGTAAGTTTCAAATAACTGGGATTCCATGATAATTTGACCCTCCAACCCCAGAGGTCGAGAACGCCGCTGATAGTTATGTTGACCTTAAAAGTCTGACCAACACTGACTTTTGTTGAAGCTGGGGCAATGCTGAGAATCGTTGGTTCCCATGGGTTCATGAGTGGATAGTTGTCCCGATTGTTCTCATCGATAATGTATGGTATGTCACCCTTGCCGTCGCTTCCAGTCTTGTTCTGATATGGGCCGCTGTAAAAATCTACGCCAGAATAGTCACTCCAATAGTTTCCGCCAGAAGGATAACCATCATCCCATGTGCAGATAACTGGTTGATACCATATCCTGACATTGGGTTCATTGTCGATGAGGTTATTGTGCCAGAATTTATTATCTGAGGACTCAGAAATATGTATGCCAGCGTCATTGGTTGCTGTTATACTATTATCGTAAAATGTGTTGTTATTTGACCCGATGATACATATACCTCCTTCGGCGCTGCCGCCCCAGTTGTTTGCTAATTTATTTGCGTAGATAGTGTTGTTTGAGCTTACACCGAGCCTTATGCCAACCCCGCAGTGTGTTATAACGTTTTCATAAATGGCACTGTCTGACAATCCGTAGAGACCCATGGCATAAGTAATGTATCCTGTTATGTCATTCCTATAGATCGTCATGTTTCTGAAACTAGCTCCACTATAGTCGAATGCAATGCCTGTGTCGAAGGGACCTATTAGATTGTTTTCACAAATGGTGTTGTTGTCTGCATGCATACCTGCGGGAGCGCCGAAAACTATGCCACGCCAGTTGCAGTGTGTTATATTGTTCCCTGTTATGTGGTGGTTTGAAGAATTCAAGAACAGAATGCCCCAGTTAAAGCCATATATGTTCGTATTCTTAACTGTCACATTATCTATACTAAGTAGATAGAAACCGCTTCCGCTTACTGAACCTTGAACCGTGTATCCGTCTCCGTCAATTACTATGCTTTCTCTTTCTATAACAATTCCATCACTAAAACTTGTGATGTTGCCTGTTAACGTATACGTCACATTGTCTAAGGTTGAAATCGGTGCTGTTGGTGGGTCTATTGAGCCGTCAGCCCTAATGTAAATGGTTCCATTTGCCTTAACTGGCTGAATGTTAATTGCTAACGTTAACATGCTTGTTAACAGCAGTGTCATCATTATTCCCGATGCTATTCTCCTTTCCAAAATGATTCACCTTTCTCAAGAACATGAATTATTGTGCAATTATTATTTATGATTTGTGAAAAAATCTTCTAAACGAAGTCAGAGCCTGAGGTTAAGGTTATGATCCCCATGTATGAACCGTTAGAAGCCTCAAAATGTGAGAAGTGCGGTAGGATTATAGCAGAACCTAAAGAATTGATGAGGATTAAGAAAGGACAGAAGATTTCTCCTTAAATTATTAATGCAAGTTGGAATTATATATATTGTAGCATTCATTGAAAGTAGGTGCTAAAATGAAGAGAAGTGAACCTGCAACTACACCCGAGTTACCACCAAGCCTAGCAACTTTGCCAACAAGAAAATCAAGAAAGCGACTAATCATAGCAGTTGTATTGATTGTCATTGTACTTGGCGTCATCATTTCCACATACGTTATTGCAGACACAAATGTTACATCTGCTGTAAACAGCTGGACCGCAACTGCTGGAGATTATCGAGTAACAGGCATGACTACACTTCCCCCTTCTGTTGACATGGAAGCGGATTTAATCATAAGAAACCCTTCAAACATAAACCTTCATTTGAACAAACTTCAAGCAGACATTTTCATTGACTATGCTGGCACTACCCACCCACTTGGAAGCATAGATGTATCAGACAAATCCCTTCCAGCAAACGGTTACGTTTCAATTCCTATATCAATGCACGCTGGCACAGATGTAGTCAATCTTATCACAGCACACCCCTCAGGATACGATATCGTGGTATCTGTTACATTGAGAGTCACAGGCACTTGGTTATTTTGGACGATAACAAAAGAAGACACAGCGAATGTTCGGGAACCTGTGGAGCCTCCCAGAGTTCAGTTTCTGCGGATGGAATACTGGAACTTGAGTGGACCATACAGCTATTGGTATGGAGTTTACGGGCATTGGAATGTTTCCAAAATACAGACAGAGCCAATCAATGACAAACTCCTTTCGACATTGGGTGGAGCGACTTCTATTTCGGTCTTCACTGTCATAGTAAATCCCTTTCAGAATCAAGGATATGACCTTGTAGTAGATTTGAGGGTTGACCGAAAACTAAGCGTAGTGGAAATAGAAACAGTCAGAGTATTGATTCAAGAATATTTAGCTAGACCTTAGGCACAACAATTTCATTTAAGAATTCATTGAATACGAATGCTAGCATAAACAAAAACTATTTGATTTACTAGAACTTTTAAGTCCACTTCATTTAATCTTCTCTTTTAGGTGACAGGAATGGTTGACATACTGTTACTGCAGACTATTTCTATAGCTATTGCATCTGCAGGTGTGTTTGCAGCAGCTGTGTATTATATTTTTCAGATTAGACATCAGACAAGAATGAGACAAACAGACCTTGTAATGAAACTGTACTCACAGTTCAACAGTTTTGAATTCCAGAGGATTTGGTATGAGATTTTGAAGAGAGAAGCCAAGGATTATTATGACTACGAGAAAAAGTATGGCTTCGCAGAATTCACAGCAATCGACATATTCTTTGAAGGCATCGGTATTCTTCTGAAAAGAAAACTCATAGGTATAGAGTTAGTTGATGATATGTTCACGACACCTATTAAATGGACATGGGAAAAAATGAAGGATATGACATTAGAATGGAGAAAGGTCAGAAATCAACCAGAGATAGGTGAGTGGTTAGAATATCTCTACAACGAAATGAGGAAAAGAAAACAACTAGCCTCTACAACGGCTTGAACACACAACAACTCTCTTTTTTCTTTATGTCTTCATTGAACACGAATACCTAGCATAAGCAAAGCAACATTGATAGAGAAGACCACACCTTGACTATTTTGATGGAGAATTAAGTGTAGAGACAGATTAACATAGAGACTTTTGGGAGAGTGGAGTTTACGGATTATATTGCCTGAGTCATGAATGTTGATATTTCTTCCTTTACCGAACCCATGCTTCTCGTAGGAATGTTGTTAGTGCCCAGCTTTTGCCTATTTCTCGGCTGCTTCCTGACCTATTAGAACTTGCGCTGCCACTCGCTTTCGCGCGCGCTAACTTGCAGATTGACTGAATTTGGCCTCGGCGTACAGACCTTTAAGTCCTCATATTTCTCTTTAGTGTCATATAATCGGATTTTCAATCATTCGGGTAGCGCGCGCTATTGCTCGCGTACATCAAGCGTGGGCTTTACCTTTCTCTCATCAAAATTGTGGGGATTAGCATTACTTCAACAGATAGGGCTAATGTTACTATTCCCGTCAGTATTGTTCCCGTTGACTCTGTGAGGAATCCGACAACTAAAGGTCCGATGAAGCCTCCCACTCCTCCAATGGAGAAGAGAATTCCTGAAGCAACACCTATGCCTTTGGCTCCAACTTGCGGCAAGTCCATGAGAATCACGATTAGCAAGGGTGCAACGGCACCGAAGCAAATACCATATGAAACCAGAGATGCGGTCAAAAGTAAGCCAGTTGCTGTGGCACCAAAGTATACGCAGATGCCTTGGGCCAGCAATGTGATCAACAAGACAGGTTTCCTTAGACCTGATCTCGCCAAGCTTGGAACGATTATGTTTCCAATCAAGCCGCTCCAACCCGGGAGTGAAGCATAGAATCCCGCCTCAGCGGGAGTCATGCCTTTCAACTCAAACAATTTCGGAAGCCATCTTGTGAAGCCGTAATAATTGAAAAAGACTGCAAAAAGAGCTATTATGACGATTACCCACACTTTTTTTTCTTTCAACATTTTCACAAGAGCCTCCTTCAGTGACTTTGTGGTATCCCCAGTTTGACTTTGAGGTGCTTCTTTTGCCAGCAAGAGCCAAGCAAATGCTACTATGAATCCAAATAGGGCGTAAAGACGTATGGCGTTTCTCCACGTACCGACAAGGGGCATTACGAGTGGGTTGGTGATTGCGGTTGCAGCGGAGGTGCCTATAAATGCACCTGTCATGTATATGCCAGAAGCCAGTCCTCGTTGTTTGCCGCTGAACCATGAAGCCACTATTTTTGGGGTGCCGACTGAAAGAAATGGACCTCCGATACCGACCACGGAAATTGCCCAGAACAGTATTTGGAAGTTGGTGGCGAAAGACTGAATTACAGCTGATACCGGAATCAACGTGATTGCAGCTACTATCGCCTTTTTCATCCCAGCTCGATCAATCAAAATGCCCACTGGAATGCTTAAAGGTATATAGATAAGAATGACTGCTCCCAGCACCGAGCCTATTTGCGAGTAAGTTAGAGCCAAGTCCTGTGCTATAGGCGTGACGAGCGGCGGAATGCAGGATGCAATCATGCCGAAGGCAAAGTAGCCTAGCCATATTAAAGCAAGCATGACCCACTTGTAACCTGAATCAGCAGAAACACGCTCTTCATCCTTCATGCTTCAACATGTATAACTCTGCTGCCAATATAAGCTTATCAAAAAAGACAGCGCGGAGACAAAAGAGTCTCGATTTTCAACTAGAAGAAAGAGAGTGTGTGAAGCTTTGATGAAAAGAGCTAAGTTCACCTTCTTCTTCGGCTTGTCATTGTTCTGGGCATCACTTTCTTGGTTGATTGCGAATGTTGCGAAGCTTGTTTACGGAGCTATACCAGTCTACGAGGCTTTTGTACCTTTGACCTTGCTTTTTGTAGGTTCGGTGCTGGTGATAACTTATGCGGACATAGAGTTTCTGGTTGATGCAAAATAGATAACGCTCAGAAATTGACTTGTCTTCAAAGGTTCGTTGACTATCTGCAAAACCCTGGAGTCAGGGACCTCAGCAGAGCTAACGTTAATTACGTCACGTGCGTCATCAACGGCGATAAAACTTAATTAATCAAGCCTCGTAATAATCCTGTGGTGTCTTTTCGTTGTGGTGTCTTTAAGTCAGCTCATTCGCTGATTTGACTGCCAGTGCTGCTAAACCTTGACTACAAAGAGGGAAAGGATTGAAGGAAAGTTGCAATTTGGAGGGGGTAAGCGAAAGTGAATGCGGTTTCTAGGCGTTTGGAATTGTTGAAGCTCGAAGGTTTGGGTTTGCAGACAGGATTTTAAGGTTGTAACCGTAACATCTAGAGTTCACTCTCAGCAACACTATTAGAAAGGTGCGTCGCCTCTCTTGGAGTGCGAAAGAAAGATCGCTGAAATCTCAGTAGAGCCAAAAACTAAACAAGTCATCAACATAAGTTTTCGTGGAAGCTCGCTAAGGTTCAGGTGCCAACGATGCGCTGTTTTCTGCTGTAAACTGGGCGGTCCGAAACTTTTACCGAAAGATGTTGAACAGCTATAGAAAGGAGGATGCAACCCTGACGTATTTCTCGATTTCGAACTAAAACGCCTCAAAAGCAATAGGAATGGATCATGCACTTTCCTATCTGTCAACACTGAAGAAGGCTTATACCGATGTTCCGTTTACGCCTATAGACCCACGTTCTGTAGACTCTACCCATTCCAGTTTGAAAAAACAGGACAAAACACCTACATGCTGAAACTTATTCCATGCTGCAACGGCTTGAACACTCAAGACGGCGACGCAGTTGATGAGAAGTTCTTCGTTGAAGTTTTGCAGCAAATTCTGCATGATTTAATAGATTCTAATGTCTTTTGACTCTTTTCGACCACAATTTTGAAAAGGAAACACGACGCACCTAACATTCTAAATGAGGATATAAGACATGGAATTCGCTGAATCCAAAGTTGGAGAGGTTGTGTTCACCCGTCTTTTTGAAGATGAAGACTTGTTGGGCGCTGTAACACAAGCAGCAGAGAAAGCCAAAGTTTCAGCTGGGTTCTTTTTTCTCATCGGCACCTTGAAAAAGGCGAAAATGGGATTTTACCGCGAGGGAAAATATGAAACAATCGAGATTAATCAACCATTAGAAATCGTTTCCTGCCTAGGCAACATTTCAGTTAAGGAAGAAAAAATCTTCGCCCACGCTCACGTAGCTGTCTCAGACGATAAAGGCAGAGTCTTTGGTGGGCATGCCATGTCAGGATGCATCATTGCAGCCACAGCCGAACTCGTATTAATCGCAGCTGTCGATGTCAAACTTTTGAGGAAGTTGGACGAAAAAACCAAACTTTATCTGTGGTCTCTTGGCAAGAGACCTCTTTTAAAGCCAAGAAGAAACGCTCTGCCTCGATTTTAGTTGTTTTTTCAATCTTAGCCCATGAACTCCTATCGAATAGTAATTATCCAAGGGTTCAACCTCTTCATAGCCTTGTTTCAGGTAAAGCCTCCTAGCAGCTTTGTTATTCACTCTAACCTCCAGATAATTGGTTTTAACACCTCTATTTAGAAAAATACTTTCGATTTCCTTGAGGAGTCTTATGCCAACTCCTCTCCTGCGATGCTTGACAGCCACATCGACAGTGTAGATGTGACCAACCTTCATGGTGCCATAATTTTCAATCAAGCCGATGATGAAGCCCGCAATTTCTCCATCAACCCTGGCTAACAAGCCGACAGCGTTTGGGTTTTTTAGCAAACTACCTATTTGTTGCTTTGTAAACACTTCCACAGTGAAGCATTCGCGTTCAATCCTCAAAAGTTCTTCCAGAACCCGTAGGTCTGCAGGTTCCACAGTTATCTGCAATCCTTCATCCCTTTTTTCAGCGGGTATTAGGCTCTAAAGACAGAATTGCCACTCTCTCGCGCCCAAATAAATATGTGTATGCGCCAACGATTTTTTCCTTGTCACTTTCCTCGCCGCAATATAGCAAGTGACTTTCGCATTTTTGTTTGCAGTCGGATGCTCCAAAGCCTACAACCGGAACTGTTGCTCCTTTCATCTTCTTGATGAGATTGTTAATTTGGCACTCTTTGTTTGCGCTACTTTCAACCGCCACCACACCAACGACTTTTGCATTTTTGTTGGCTAGAAGGAAGTCGATGTGCCATCGCTTATCTTTTCTTTTCTTGAGATGTCTTGCAACCCTTCTTTTTAGACTAGTTGCCCCGTCACCCAAGGCTGAACCTGTGTATGCGTAATACCCTTTTTGAAGGCTAAAGTAGCCTAGTTTGCGCACTTTTATACGGCTTTTTGAACTCCACGATATTATCAAAGTGTATGCTCCCTTTGTTGGCAGATTTTCCAACGACAACAAAGCTCTTTCCCCCTTTTCCTCTCTTTTTACTTAGGTGAGTTTTCGTTTTAACTTTTATAGAGAATGGAAAACCATAAAATCACTATGCTGCAATGATAGTAGCGAGGGTAGTCTATTGTTCTAAACCGTGGTATTATATAATTGTTTCTTCCGTAAGCTAGTGATGACAGCGATGTATCGCAAAAAATTGGCCTTAATACTGCTTGTGGTTGTCCTTGTTGGTTTATTCACAGGTATTTCTGTCATTTTTTCGTTTTTCAGCGTTAAAGATGTTTCTTTGGAAGAGGTTGTTTCTAATCCAAGGTCTTTTGACGGCTCTCGTGTCAGGTTGTATGGGTACATGGTAAATACAAGTGTCTACATGTTCGGTCCTAAGTATGTTTTGAGAGACTTTGAAGAGGATGTAGAAATTGCTTTAGATGTTAAGGGCGACTTTGAGTCTTACGTTAGCTTCGTTTTTGATGGTAGAAATTACACGCAGATAAGAAACATAAAGGCAAGTGTAGTGGGATACATACATTACCTAGGCACTGTGCTGGATGCCCCTTCCTTCAATCTTGAGGTTGAGAAGATTGAACCGCGGATAGATGATCTGAAGAGAATAGTTACGGATTTCCTGAACACCACAGATGTTGCTCTCTGCGGATTGTATGGGGATGTTGAAATTAAAGAAGTTTACACCCACAAATTAGGCGGCAAAATCATAGTCGTGGATTACACGACAAGAAACGCCGTACACCCACATTTTATGTGCGAAGCACTTGAGCGTCACACAGCTGTGATCACGTTAAACGAAGAGGGACAGGTTGTTTCTGCATTTTGTGTTTGGGGTTCTTTCCATGGTCTTGACAGAATTTGGGACTTAATTAACCAACGATGGATCGAAAAGTGAATTTTATTATTAATCATGGTTAGCTTAGTTCCATCGCGATGGAAACAATGGGCAAAGCGGAAAACCATAAAAATGCTTAGGTTGCTAACATAGTAAAAACCGCGTTGGTGAAAGTGACATGAGTCAAACTGGCAGAGAGGATCCTATCAAGGTTCATCGTGAAGGAACAGCGCTTTATGATGGTGGAAAACATAAAGAAGCCATTGAAAAGTTTCTGCAAGCCTCACAGTTATACGAGAAACTGGGCAATTTCTTCGATTCATCCTACACGCTGTTCAAGGCAGCTGAATGCAGCTTCCTCCTAAAAGACTATGAGACAGCTATAGAACGCTTCCTCAAAGCCGCTGATATAGCCTTAGAAAAAGGCTTTGACCGCTTCGGACTTGGCGCCCTGGAATACGCACACGACTGCTACAAGGCGGCGGGAAAAGAAAAAAGCAAGAAGGTCACGAGTTTAAAGAAAAAAATTGCCCAAGTGAAAAAGAAACTCGAAGCTCAGGCATTCTGATTTCCGATTCAAAGAAGCCTACCAAAGAATATGGCAAACCCGCAAGAAGCGCGAGATACTTGAAAGCTTGAAAGAATTAGAACAGACCAGAAAGAAAGCACTCTCTTTAGCTTTGATTTTTGCTTTCACGCGAACTTTTTAAAGGAAATAAAACTCAGGAGGAAGCAAGCGGAAGAGACCATGAAGGTGTAATGGAAGCCGAAGCCTTCTGCGATTAATGGACCTGCCAAGCAGCCAATAGCACTGCCCGTACCCATAAGAGCTGTTAACAAGCCTGCCTTGCCCTGTGGAATCACTTCCATAGAGAGCGAAAGCACTAAAACAGAGTAGAAAGCGAAGACAAAGCCCATGGCACTTAACACTACCACTGACAGAGCAATCGCACCTATGAATGGGCTGACGCCCACAAAAATGGGCAAAAGCACCAGCAGACTGCGAAGCAACGCAATTTTGTTTATTGCCTTAATTCCTTCCGGATAGCCGGCTTTTCGTGGAATCAGAAAATAGCCTATTACGCAACCTAAGGAGTTGAGTAAAAACAATATGAATACAATGCTTGTTTGAATGGGCAGATTTCTTACAAAGAAGACTGGTAAAGGAGTAAAGAATGTACTGGTTGCGAGAGCGAACAAGATCAGTCCAAGACATAGGGCAGAAAGATTTTCTGGTTTAAACTTTTCTAAATCATGCTGGTTAACGTCGTCTTTGGAAAGTAAAGTAGCGCCCCTTTGCAACAGACTGATGGATTTTTCAATAGATACCAACCCTCTCTCAAAAATCAACGCTGGATCCATCACAAAGATGGCTGAAGCTAGGAAAGAAATAAGGCTGAGAAAAACGGAGACAAGCAACATCGTTGAATTCGCAACACCTAAAGTAGCGAGTAGAAAGCCTAAAAGCAAGCCTACCACCCATCCAAGTTCAGTCCAAGCCTCATAACGTGCAAAGCCTTCTTTCCAATTTTTATGGGAAAAGGTTTCTGCAATCAACACGTTTTTTGGTGGGTCATGGGCAACTTGAAAGACAGAGATCAGCATGTATAAAAGACCGAGCAAAAACACATCAGTCGTTAACGAGAAAACGTAGAGCAACCAAGTTACAATTGCGAAAGACATCCAAATGAAAACTCGAAAACGTTGTGTTCTTTCACAAAGGTAGCCCCAAAGAAAAGCAAAAGGGATGGCTAGAAACGTTGCGGCAGAGGCGATTACGCCCCAAATAGTGAGGTTCCCTCGACTAACCGTTTGTGTAATATACAGTGGCAGAAAAACAGACAAGAGTCCAAAGGCAACCTTGTGAAATATGAAGCCAGTAAGCCAACGCATAGCTGGAGATGAATTGCAAAAGATTCAGAAAAAGCTTTCTAGTGCAGAAGAGTGCGACTATGCAAATCTCGCTTTTTCCTCCTGTAGTGGAGATATCTCCACTTCTCCCGAATCTTCCCTCCTTTTTTTAAATCTTGGTACGCTGCTCGATTACCGAACACCATTTTAATGCGTGCGCAAACGCGTTCTAATTATTTGTTTCTTGATGTGTACATTTTGAGAAACCTCTTTGAGTAAGGAAACAGATGTTCAGAATAGGATTCACATGGAAATTCCGAGCAATCACACATGCAGAAACCTATCTTCCTGTCCACCACACACTGGAGTTTCGAGCAAACGTGACCTAAATTCTTCATTTGTTCTTCCATCTTCCTTTTAGCCACTTCCTCGTCTTTCTGAAGTCCTGAACCGCAAGGAAGACATATGCCCTTCTTGCAAAGTTCGCACACGCTGCAGCAGATGCCGCAAGCTGCAACATATATTCTGCTTTCAATCATTGACCACACGCTCAAATCCATTTATTACGGATAAATCTACTTATTGATGTTTGTATGCACCTCTTCCCTTAGGCATTGAAATGTTACGTTGAAAACTGCTTCTCCTCGGCTTTTCACAGAGTTTGAAAATGGAGTGTAGATTCATAAACGCTTTACGATTGGGATTTGAACTTTACGCAGTAGGTTTTGACGATGAGAAGGTCTAAACCTGAAATATATGTAAATATTCTTCAGGTGTTGGCCTTTCACGGTCCATTGGCACCGACTCATATAGTGCACAAGGCAAAAATGAACTACAGCGCACTGCGAGGATACATGAACTCTTTGGTTAAACAAAACCTTGTGGAGAAGAGAACATTGGGGGATGAAAACGTAGAATATGCAATAACGAAAAGAGGTTGGAGCGTTCTCAAGTGTCTTCGGGATGATGAATACCAAACAAAGCCGATTGAACTTTTTTCACAGACTAGCCAAAAAACAACGAATTAGTAAATCGTATGATCTAATCAAAGCTAGATTCTACCATGTACACGCCTAAATTGTAGTTTTGTTGCACAGTGACACAGTTACTTTTATTACGTCGTAATACTTAATACTGAAGTGGGTTTCGGTATGCCTCTCGAGAATGTTGTCGTGGAAACAGTAGAGGACACGGAACAGCAGAAGCAAGAATCAGAAAAGCCTTCCAAAGTATCAGCTATGAAAGCGGTCTTGATAAAGAAGGGCGAGTATACTTTTTCAAACAGTTTCGTTTTGCCTTCCTTTGACCTGTGCTTGGTTGGGGAAGAGGGCACGGTTTTGGTTCCGCAGCCAAATGTCCTTGCAATCATTGGGGTGGGAAAAAAGGACATTAAATGCTCTAAATGCGGTTATATCCTAGTCATGAAAATAAAGAGACCCCAAATACTAAACCTTGCCATTAAGTGTCCTTCTTGCGGTTGTCTAAACCAGCTTTAGCAGAAGCGCGCGCAATGTTAGGAAAACTGAGACAATACGAGCGCTCCCGCAGTTCAGCGGCGTCCACGTCTCTCGCAAGCGGAAGTGAGCTATGCGAGAAAAAGTTTACAGTTACGTGAATCTCGCTTTTTTCTCGTACTGTTTTTCGTAGATTTCTCTAACTCGTTGGATGGTGTCTGCTTCTTCGGGTGCTTTATCGTCTCTTATGCGTTTTATTCTAGCGAAACGCAGAGCCATGCCACACTCATATTTAGGGCTCTTCTGAATCTCATTGTATGCTACTTCCACCACTGTCGTTGGAACAACCACAACCCGGTGCGGTTCCTCTCGGACAGTTGATTCTTGGAGTCGCTTGGTCATCTCGACGATTTCTTGGTCAGTTAAACCCTTGAAAGTCTTACCAACAACCATGAACTTGCCAGTTTCCATGTCTCTTGCGGCAAGATAGTAGTCACTTAGCCAGTTGTGCCTTCTGCCATATCCCCACTCAGCTGCCACTATGACAAGATCTAGCGATTCAAGTGTGCGCTTGATTTTGAACCAACGCCTTCCTCTTATGCCCGGCGTGTAAGGGCTATCGAGTTTTTTAGCAACCAAACCTTCGTGTCCGTTGTCTAGTGCTTCACTCAGAAATTCTTCCGCTTTATCTGGGTTGCTTGTGACTATTTGCTTGGTTAATTTTATGGCTCTTACGATTTCGTTCAGTTTCTTTCTTCGCTCTGCATATGGTGTGTTGACTAAACTTTCTCCATCTAGGTAGATGACATCAAAGAGTTGGAGCTCTATTGGAATCTGCTTCGTCATTTCTTCTATTTCGTGTACTCTTCTAAACCTACGCATGAGATGCTGAAAGAGAAGCGGGCTGCTTCTATCTTTACCTACTGCGATTACCTCCCCCTCAAGTATGGTTTGACTTGCCTTCACTTGGTTTCTCACAAGTTGAACAACCTCTGGCAGGCTTTCTGTAACGTCTGTGAGCCGTCGACTATAAACCCGAACATCGTCTCCAGACTTGTGAATTTGGATACGGGCGCCGTCTAGCTTGTACTCGAAAGCCATCTCACCGTCAGCTTCTTTGAGAGCCTCGTTTACGTCTTCAGCCATCTGAGCCATCATGGGTTTTATCGGTCGGAATACCCTGAAAGTGAGCTGGGTTATGCCTTCCCTACCCCTCATTTTAGCTATCGAAGCGATTTCACCGATGTCTCCGGTGAGCATGCTAGCCGTTTGAACCGTTTCGAGAGAGATATCGAAGGCTTTTGCCACAGCCATCTCCATGAGACCCTCATGAAAGCCTGTGCGCATCTCACCAATCATTGTCTTAACAATATACTTGACCTCAAGGGGTGAAGCCTGACTCAGTAGGGTTTCAACCAGGCGTTCTTTGCGCTCTCTTGAGCCGTACCCCGTTATGTCAGCGATATCCTCAAACATACGCCTAACCTGCAGAATGTTCAATTGGTTCTCAAAAAGCGTGGCTTGCCATCGAATCTTGCTAGCTTCAAACACGGTTTTAGCTGCTGAGCCGATGTCACCAGTTTGACTTAACGCACTCCTGAAGTCGCCCCAATCCACATTGGTTAAACGCTTAATCAAACCGCTAAGCGTAGCCCAACTCACTTCGAGCACCCGCTGATCCCACTTTGGAAGGGGACGCCCTAGAATCATCGAAACAGCGGGCTCAACCTCGTCTTGTCGCAAGCTCCTCAGAAAGTTCGCCACTAAATCAACCATTAAGAGACGCTTGGTTGTCGCCTCCAACTTCTCGCAGAGTTCACACAAATCGCGAAGCGCTGTCTGCATGATCTTTCCTTACATTTTAACCCAACTTTCTACAAAGCATAACATTTTCATGGCATCGGAAAGGTTTTTCTCTTAAAGCATCGAATAGATACGAAATTTAAATAATGATCTAAAAAAGCAGTGGCTCAACCTAAAAACGGTTGGCAGAATAAAAAGAACTTTAATTTTTATTGGAAAGGAAATTTAGGTCATCTCCTAAAATCAAGAATTTTCTTTTGAAGACTCTTCAGCAAGTTCGGCTGAGCTCTTTTTGAGTCGAATAATAACGAATCAGATTTTTTTAACTAAATTTTGCCAAAAATAACGTTTTATTTCCATAGCATATGTTAAAAGTTGCAATGAAATTGTCTTTCAGACTTCCTAATATATAGAAAAGACGAACGTATGGGAGCTCGAATCAGAAGATGATTTTGGTTGAGGAGCAAAAGGTTATATGATGTGTAGTTCTTTCCCGATTTTGTCAAATTTGTTTACAGAGAAGTCTAGGTCTTCCTTCGTTAGGGCTGCGTTCATTATGGTTCGGATGCGAGCTTTGTCTCTGGCAACCATTGGATAAACAATGGGTAGCGCAAAAACGCCTTCTTCGAAAAGCCTAGTGCTGAGTTTCTTTGCTACTCCGCTTTCCCCAACTATAACAGGCGTTATGGGTGTTTGGCTATTGCCCACATTGAAGCCTAGGTCCTTCATTGTCTTTTTGAAATAACGAGTGTTATCCCACAATGCTTTAACGTGCTCTGGCTCCTTCTCCATCACATCAATTGCTGCGATGCAGGCAGCCGCAACCGGAGGTGGGTGTGAACCACTAAGAAGCCAAGTGCGAGATCTGTTGTAGGCAAAGTTGATCAGATCCCGGCTTCCAGAGATGTGGCCGCCTACCACGCCAAACGCCTTTGAGAACGTGCCCATTTCCACGTGCACTTTTTTCCTGTCTAATTTGAAGTGGGAAACTATGCCTCTTCCACCTTCGCCTAGCACGCCTTCACCATGAGCATCGTCAACAAATACCATGGCGCCGTGCTCCTCCCCTAACTCTGAGATCTGATCTAATGGCGCTATGTCGCCGTCCATGGAGAACACGCCGTCAGTTGTGATTAGGATGCGTCTATACAGGGGTGAGCGCCTCTCCGCCTCGTTTAGAACTCGTTTCAAATCTTCCATGTCCGCGTGTTTGTATATCGCTCTCTCTGCGTAAGCCAATCGAACACCGTCTATGATGCTACCGTGATTGAGTTCATCGCTTATGATAAGGTCTTCCTTGCCTACCAGCTGAGGAATCAATCCAGCGTTGGCGGCAAAACCTGTCTGATAAACCAGTGAAGCCTCTGCGTGCTTGAACTTGGCAAGTCGTCTCTCAAGTTCCATGTGAATATCCATAGTGCCAGCGATTGGTCGAACTGAACCTGATCCAGCGCCGTGTGTTTGAATAGCTCGAATGGCTGCCTCCTCAACCTTTGGGTGAGTGCTTAGCCCCAAATAGTTGTTAGAGCATAGCATGAGCACTTGTTTGCCGTCGACAATGCATCGCGGTGTGCTCGGACCCTGCAAAATGCGTAGCTTCCAGTCAAGTTCATTCTTAACTAATGCGTGATATTCTTCAGCTAGAAACGCTGTTGGGCTTCTCACAGGTTTCACCTCATTCCATAAACATTTCAAGCAAGTTTCTCTTAATCTTTTATTCTTTTTGTTTTCTCACCACTTGGGCTCCAACGAGACCTTGCCTGCTTGCTTCGATTTAATCAAATCTATTGCTTTGGCTATATCGCGCATTGGAATCTTATGCGTAATTATCGACTTAATTTTCTCTCTAAATCCAGCATGTTTGAGCAAGTCTCGAACCTGAGTCCATGTCTCAAACATTCTTCGCCCGGTTATGCCGTAGATGGTTGCGGACTTGAAAATCACAGCGTTGTTTAAATTGAGTTCCAAAGGTTTTTCAAAAATTCCCAAAAGAGAGACTCTCCCACCTAAAGTGAGCATATCAAAAGCCTGTCTCAAAGCGTTTGGGTCGCCTGACATTTCTAAGGCTACGTCAACACCGTTGCCGTCAGTTGCGTCACGAATGATTTTCACTAGGTTTTCTCCCTCTTCTCTAGCACTCAAAACCATGTCAGCACCTATTTTTTTGGCTAGTTCCATGCGAACCTTGTTGAAACCACCCGCTGTAGCGAAGACCTTTGCGGCGCCCAGCTGTTTGAGCACAGCAATAGACATCAATCCTATAGGACCAGCGCCTAAAACAACCACATTGCTGCCAGCAATGTCATCTGTATGGTCTTTTGGCAGAACTGCTTGAACGGCGTTTCCAAGTGGTTCCTGAACCGAAGCGACGACGGGATCCAATCTTGGGTCGTTTTTCCAAGCGTTTCTTTCAGGCAAAGTGAACTGTTCTGCAAAGACGCCATCTCTATCTACGCCTAGAATTTCCATGTTTTGACATACGTGCATGCGGTTTGTTTTACATTGGTAGCATGTGCCGTCAACTATATGCGTTTCAGCCGAAACCCTGTCGCCTACCTGAATCTTGGATACGTTTCTGCCAACTTCTGTCACTCTGCCAGCCACTTCGTGTCCAAATATTATTGGAAGCCTTTTGATACGGTTTTGCGCCCATTCGTTCCAATCCCAAATGTGCACATCGGTACCGCAGATAGAGGCTGCCTCAACTTCAACAATGACCTCGTCGTCCCTGATCTTTGGCGTATTTACTTTTGCGACTTGGGCTCCAGGCTGACTCTTACTCTTTACTATCGCGTTCATGACTTCCCTCAACCCTGACCGTTCATGTTCCTGTGTTATAAGCGAATTTGGAGTACTTACTTAGCAAGGCTGATAAATTAGGCTTTTCGTAGTTAAGCAAAATGCGGTTAGTTATTTGCTGAACTTTTCCAGCATCTTCGTGTTTTGTTTCGATTCCAGCCTATTTATCTTTCAAGGTGAAAGAAAATTTGCGCAGAGAGGATGTTCATATGCTGTGGTCAACATGATTATTTCTAAAATTTAAATATCCTTATTTCTTAATTTTGGCTCTTAAGCTTAGTTCTAGGTTTCTATGAGAAATTGTTTCGTCCTAGATGAAAAATTTTAAATATAATTGGAGTTAATAAAATAAGAACGCGAGGGTTAAACATGAAATTTAAAGTCCTCGTGGAGAAAATTAGCGAGGTTTCCCCGAAGCATCCACCACCTATCTGTGGCGTATCCTTTAAGTTCGCGAAGTTAGGCATGTAGACAAGGGCTAGCACGAAACCATCTAACCCCTCCTTTTTTTAAACTTCGAGCCAAAAGCGTTCTCTTTATTAATTATGGAATGATAAAGAAAGTGTAAGTTTTCGTTCAACGCATAACACTGATTTGTACTTATTCGTTCCACATTTTTCTCGCAAGTTCCTCCATAAAGATCCAGCAAATCCTTTTGTAGAGAGAGCAAAAACTTGACTTTTCACTAAAGTCTCCATGTTCTCTGTAAATTTCAGCCACGCAAACTCCACACACAAACTTTAGATCACAATCCTTGCATCCTTCAACATTTAAAACGCTGAGATGTCTAAAAGCCTTTAAAACTTCAGAATTCTTCCAAATGTCCTCAAGCCTTTGTTTTCTTATATTTCCAGCCTTGAATTCTTGGTAATCAAGAAACATGTTGCATGGATAAACATCACCGTTAGGTGAAATTAAAAGAAGACCTGTTCCGACACCACACATGTCAATCTTCGTCAACTTCTCAAGACTTTTGAACTGCTCTTCAAGCTGAGTTGAAACTCCAATCTCCCTGGCTTTTCTCCATACGTTGACAATAGTAGAGTATATTTCTTCAAGGCTCAACAGTAGATTCTTATTAGCTCCAGCTCTACCTATTTCCCTTACAGAAGTAAAAGATGTCGAGTTAACACCAAGATCCTTCGCCAGATAAATCATCTCTTTAGCCTCTTTAAAATTAGGCTTCATCAAAGTCATACCTATTTTAACCCTGACTCCTGCATTTACAAGCATCCTGATCGTTTGGATGGTTTTTTCGAAGCTTCCTTTGCCCCTTATGTGGTCGTTAGTTTCAGGAACCACGCCATCTAGGCTTACACCGAGTTCGACATCGTATTTTTTACACATGTCTACATCCTTGCTGAAAATCATTGTTCCATTAGTTTCAATGGAAACCTTTGAAATTCCCGCTTCTTTGGCTTTTCTTAAAACCTCATAAAGCATTTCCCTTCGCAGAAAGGGTTCTCCTCCGGTTATAATCAGTTGCTCACCACCGAGTCGAGCAAAATCATCGATTAGTTCAAGCGCCTCCTTAGTTGTTAATTCGTTCTCTTGGGGCTCTCCAGCATCAACATAACAATGCTTACATCCTAAATTGCACGCTCTAGTCATGTGGATGTATAGTTGCTTAAGCTTATCGAGACTGCGCTCAACTTTTTGAAGCGGCAAGGGCGGCTTTAAGAATAGAAAGTTCGCGTCAAGCATAGAAGAGATAAATGAAAACAATTCGTCCCTCGAAGTTTTATCCTTCCGTTCTTCCAGAATCTGTTCAACAATATCACCTATCGTTAGGTTTTTGTCGCAGAGCTCAAAAAATCTCTTTCCAACCTCATCCATAACCATGATGTTTGGCAAATCAGGGCTCAGAGCCATATAGAAGTCATCGACTTTGCGCATTACCAAATTTTTAGGTTTACATAGGCGATCTGTTAACTCGTATTTGCTTGGGGCATACATAAAAATCAACTATGCGATTGAAATATTAAACCTTTATCACGTTATAAACCAAAGAATAATCAAGTAGATTGCTCGCTGTTTCATGGCGGCCCTTATATGTAGATTAAGATTCAATGCTCTCAAAATTCTCGTAATCCTCAAAGCAAGAACCTTAAATTAGACAAAAAATCTTAAATAGAGTTGGCATTTATAAAACAGCACCGCTGGGATAACTAATGAAGTTCAGAGTACTCGTTGAAAAGATAGAGGAAGTTTCACCGAAACATCCATCCGGCTGTGGCACATGTACAGGCGGCATAGTTGGTAAATTCGCAAGGATAGGCACTTAAACAAAGGACCTACATGAAACTTCCCAACTTCTTTTTTTATGTTTCACCTTGAGCCAATTTCTTGCTCTACTAAATGTCAACAAAGATATCCATCAATTACTATAGTTTGAAAACTTTTTTCTCGGATAGATCATTAGTGTATCTGGGTCGCTAGCAAGTGATAAAAAATCATTCTGTAGAAGCTCTTCGAGAAGCTTGATTGTTTCGGTTCTTGAGAGTTCGAACTCAACATTGTATTTCTTCGCCAGATTCTCCACAAGATCTTTAACCATTATTTTTCTCGATATTTGGTTCCAGATTTCGATTCCAAGGTCATTGACAACCAACACTGTACCATTCTTCCTATTTACTAGTAAATAGCAATTTTTTTCCTTTCTGCTAAGAATGTGTGGTTTAGATTGTACGGCTTGGGACAGTTTTATCTCAACCTTCACTTTTTCACCCCACGAATAATATTCCTTAAAGTTCCAATAATGCCGACGAAGCTGAAGATTATGGAAAAAACGTACAACACCCAAAGAACATAAGGTTTGACTCCCTCTACCGTTCCCGCCAATATTTGCGGTGTCATGCTTAGAACTTGGGCAAAACCGAATTGCAGACTGGTGAAAACAAAAACAAACATAAGTATGCTGGCTATTATAGGGAAAAGAGGCACGTACATCTCAAGCATTTTTCTTTCCTGATCCGAATATTGAGACAAATGCTCTTTGAACTCCTTAAGAGAGACTTTTCTGATCAAAACCTGAAAAGCCTTAGTCAATGTTTCAGCTCCGTGTTCAAGAAGGTTCGGAAACTTTGTTACCGCTTGTACTATGAAATAGCCGTCAGTTCTGATGATTGGGCTAAGTGTAATAAATGCACTAATGTGCCAGAAGAAGGCGTGGGATGCCCAAAGATATTGAAGCGTAGGTTCGAAAATGAAAAGCAAAGTGAAAACTTCAGCGCAAAAAAGGGATACTATAGGACCTGCTATGAATATAGCGATTTGTTTACGAGCTTCCATCCATATGGCGTCAAGGGTTGATGTATAAAAGAACGGGATCAAAAAGTGAAATTCAATCCCGATTTCCGAAGATTTCCCTCCGTAATGATAATATGTAACCGCATGGGCAAACTCGTGTGCAAACTCAACGATATAGAATGCCATAAAGGAAATAAACAACGGAAGGAGAGGCGTATATTCAGGGCTCAACAAACTGACGACTGTTGAAAAGATACTTGGGAAATTGTAGACGAAGAGAGAAAAACCCACTGCACAGAAGACTGCAAAAAAGATTTGGAAGACGCGGCTTCTAACGAAGAAGAAAACCTCTTGCAAGAAAGCCATATGCCTCTCGTTCATTGTAAATAGTTTTATTTTGAAGCTGAAGATGTCTCCCTTTTCTTTCTTTTTAGGTAGATTGATGTTTTTGATGAAGCCTTCTTCTGCGAGTAGTTTGACAAGTTCCTGAGCGTCAACCTGCACGTTTGTGTCTTTGATAGTTTGGGATATGTCTGCAATTGATTTGTTGCCATCTATGGTCTTCAAAATCTCTAAGACTGACTCATGCATCTTGATGTATTTAGAGTTATTTGGGTTCCTGAGTATGTACATTTTTCCCCTTTCATCTTCCTTCAAAAATTTAATCTTCAAGTTGTCAATTAAAACAGGCTTAAATGTTGGGATAGACACAACTGCAAGCGTGTTGCCTCTGTTTTTTCCCATAGTACTCATTCTTTTTCACCCAACTAGTAGCATGTCTGTTCATTAAGCATAATTATACTTAATTATATCTTCTTGCTAATTTGATTTTATGTTTGAGGTTGAGTTGAACGCTCCTCTTGATGTTGAGTGGGAGATAACGAATGCCTGTAACCTCAGATGCCGCCACTGTTACGTTGCCGCAGGAGAAAAACTAGACCAAGAGTTACGCACAAACGAGGCACTGCGACTTGTTGATGAATTAGATAGAATAGGAGTCACCGACATAACGATTTCTGGTGGAGAGCCATTTTGTAGAAGGGATTTATGGAAAATAATCGGAGAGATAAAATATAGAGAGATACCCTTTATGCTCTACACGAACGCCACATTGTTAGACGAGGAAAAGATCAAAAAACTCGCTGAATACAACATAAAGTGCATAGCGGTAAGCCTAAATGGGGCCACTGCTGAAACCCACAACTTTGTTCAAAATGCAAATACATTTGGCAGAGTGCTTAATGCTATTAAAAGGCTCAAAGACCGCGGTATAAGAGTGCAAGCTCTGTTCACGTTAATGGAAGTTAATGCAAAGGAGTTCGACGCTTTAACCCAGCTTTCAAGAAAATTGAGTGTCGACTCCATTTGCATCTACCCCTTTTATCCACAAGGAAGAGGAAAAAGCAACCTAGATTACTTAGCTCTGGATGCAAAGAAGACAATAGAATTTCTGGCTAGGGCGACAGAGTCCCAACATCCACCACCATATATCTATGTCGGAGGATGCTTAAGCCAAAAGTTCACGCCTGCAAAGAAGCGTTCATTAATAAAAGGAAACCCATGCGGAAAGTTGACCGCTTTAATAATGGCTGATGGGCATTTGCGTCCGTGCAATTTTCTGCCGCATAAGACAGAACATAGCGTAAGAGAAAAAAACATCTCAGAGCTTTGGAATGAGCCAATTTTCTGGAAGGTTAGAAACTGGAGAAAGGAAATGGCTCAGAACATTGATTGTCAGAACTGCGAGCATCTCCCGATTTGTATGGGAACATGCCTAAGTATACATTCAGGTATAGGTCTTAACTGAAAAAACCGAATAATAAACGGAGATTGCTGCTGACCTTTAAGCTATCCTGATTTTCGTGATTGGAAGTGTTCAGATCTTTTGAAAAAGTTCAAAATTGCTTTGAGTTTCACCACACGCTCCTTTGGTATTAGTTTTTCGCCAATATTATGGTGTAGATAAATTTATTTTATGAGGTAAACCTCAAGTATATGAAAGTAGTTTTTCTACTCCACTAGTATATGATAATTGGGAAACTCATGTTCGCAGAGTGAAAATCTATGAAGATAGGGTTCCTAGTAAATCCTATTGCAGGTATGGGCGGCAGAGTTGGCTTAAAGGGAACAGACAACGTCTCGGGCAAAGCCTTTGCCATGGGAGCTAAGCCGGTCTCACCCATAAAGGCTGTGGAGTTTCTCAAGAGACTAGGAGAACGTGATCTGACAGAAAAAGTTATGTTGCTCACATGCCAAGGCGTGATGGGCGAAGACGAAGTCAAATCAGCTAGTTTAAAGGCTGAAATCCTACCTATATCAATAGGAGCCAAGACTTCAGCGGAAGACACAAAACAAGCAGTTAAACTAATGATTAAGAGCGATGTAAGCTTGATTGTTTTTGTTGGGGGCGACGGCACAGCTAGAGACATATTTGATGCGATGAGTGAAAAAATGACCGCAGCGGTTTTAGGTGTTCCCTCTGGGGTAAAGATGTATAGTGGCGTATTCGCTGCGAGTGTTCTTGACGCGGCAGATGTGGTTCAAGCCTTTGTTGAAGGCAAAACCCAAATTATGGATTTGGAGATTATGGATGTGGACGAAGATGCTATTAGGAACAACCGCTTTTCTACAAGGCTTTACGGTTTTTTGAAAGGACCTTTTGTGCCTATGAGGCTCCTAGGTAGCAAGCAGATTAGTCCTGAAACAGTCAACGAGCATGATAACCAGATGGCAGTCGCCAGATTTGTGGTTGAAGAAATGAGTCCTGAAGCCACCTACATTCTAGGGCCTGGCACAACAATAAAATGCGTAGCAGATTTGCTTGGTGTGGAGAAAACGTTGCTGGGCGTGGACATCTACCAAGACAAAAAGATAATCAAGGATGTGAATGAGGAGAAGATCTTACGAGTAGTTAAGGACTGGAAAAACACATGGATTGTGCTTTCTCCCATTGGACGGCAGGGCATGTTGTTAGGCCGAGGAAACCAACAAATAAGTCCAGAAATTCTTCGACGAGTTGGGAAACCACATCTGATCGTGGCTGCGACGAAGAGTAAGATTCAGGGAATTGAGGGCAACGCTTTAAGGGTTGACACTGGCGACGCCCAAGTTGACGAAATGTTTAAGGGATATGTTAAGGTGGCAATCGACTATCGCGAGTGGCGACTCATGCAAACTCTCTAAACACCTTTTATCATTCGCCTAAGACCTGCACAATCACCGTTCTCTGTCTTGGGTGAACGTCGGTTTCTACAAAGACCAGTGACTGCCAAGTGCCTAAAACTATTCTCCCATCGATGATTGGCAGAGTCTTGTCTGGACTGAGCAGCATCGACCTGAGGTGAGAATGGGCGTTAGAGGGATGCGAATAAGATGCACGTTTGGGAGTCAGCTTTTCTAAAATTGCTTTAATGTCGTCGAGAAGACTTGGCTCGTGTTCAGTTAGAATGAGTATGCCTGTGGCGTGAGGCGCAAAAATGTGGGCAATGCCACTTTTGACGCCAGACTTGTTTACAATGTCTTGTACTCTTTCTGAGATGTCGATGAAGTCAATTTCACCTCTCGTGGAAAATCTGAGACTCTCATTGAAAACTCTCATTTTTTCAGCCTTCCTGACTAGTGTAACATTTCAAAAATAAAAAATGTTTGAAGCATCCTGAAATTTCGAGATTCTGTTTATGCTTTTGTATCCTTAAGAAACATCTTTGGTGGATTGTGGTGACATATAAAGGTGAATGTAATACGTTTTCACCAGAATCACTTAACTTTATTTAATCTATGTTTTATTTAGCCAAAAATTGGTAGTTTTACCTACCGGAAGTGCCTAAGAAATACGGTTGAATGACAAATAAGCCTTATTTTTGCCTCTTTTTAGGCGCAAAGTCCATGCGTTTTTTCAGCGAATCTGGATACATAAGCATAAACAGACCGTTTGACGGATTAATTTTTTAACCTGTCAATGCACATTCTTTAGGCAGGTGGGTCGTTGATGTCTTTGAAGGTTGAAGACGTTATGGTTGAAGATGTTGTAACGGTGGAAGCTGACGCAACTGTTAAGAAAGCCGTTGGTATAATGAACCGCCATGAGATAGGTTGCCTTATTGTGGTCAAGAAAGAAAAGGCTGTGGGCATCGTGACCGAACGCGACATGCTAAACCGTGTTTTGGCTCGATCTCGCGATCCAGAGCGAACTCGAGTTTCTGAAGTGATGAGTACACCCCTAATTGTGGCTGATCCTGATATGGATCTGGAGGAAGCAGCTAGGCTCATGTTCAAGATGAAGGTAAAGAAACTCCCAGTGGTTTCAAATGGCCAACTGGTCGGTTTGATAACTCTAACCGACTTAGCCCGTTTTCAACCCCAGATTATTAAGTTGCTCAAGAAAATCTATGGCGTGGAACGACCGCCTAAGAGAATGCAAAAAGTCGTTGACTACTACGTGGTCTAACATTGATTTTCACTTGGACACAAAAACTGTCCCTTCTCAGAGGCAAAATAGAGTTGGCAGACACTTTTGGACATAAAAACTAGCCGAAAACCGAAAACTTACGTTCTCCCAAAACTTCAAATCATACAGACTCTTGGGTGCCTCATATAATTGGTAGTGCCGGGGTTTTGGACAGCTTTACTATCCATGTTTTCCTTGAAGGCTCCATCTTTCTGGCTTGGGCTTGGATGAGGAACTTGAAGGGTAAAGCTCAATATTTGAGAAGCTAAAGTGATTAAGAAAAATATGGATGGTTAATGATTAATTTTCTTGACTATTTGGCTTGTCCATGTCTTGTCTGAATTCAGGAACATCCACGATAGAGGGGGGTTCTGCGACTCCTGTTCCTGAGAGCGGTGAAAAATCATTGTGACCCTGTTTTTGGATTTTCAATCTTTCCTCTTCATGTTTGTAGCTTTCCTTTAGCGCGTTGCCATACCATACTCTCTGCGACCCGTAATAGACTCCTAAGACTATGCCAGCAAGAAACAATATGACACCTAGAAGTATGAACGCCAACCCTAAAAAGTCGTAGGGAGAAGAGCCAACATTGTAAGGAAATATGAGAAACCACTGGGGCCTCTGCACAGTTACGAGTGTTTGGATTATTCCTCCAACTAAGAAAACTGAGCCAATGATAGCTATCAAATACCCAATTGACTCGCAGTGACGGGATTCCTCAGCCCTTTCGTGCAAGTAGTAGGAGAAACTCAACACTTCTAAACCTCTTCACTTCCGAATCAGAAGTGAATTTAACAAGTAAACTTTACGACTTACTAGTCAGTAGGCAAAATTTTAACTTACAATCAATAATCAGCCAAGCCACAGAAAAAAAAGCCTACTAATACTCGTCGGTATCTGGCTTTGAAACGAACTATCTAATCGTAAAACGTATGTAGAGAAGCTTTAGTGGAGGTTTCGTTACCTTTTATTGTTTAAGCAACCACGCCTTCTCGCCATTTCAAGGTGTGGTGCCACAGGTCTTGGAGTTCCGCGACACGATCCTTGACAGTGTCATGTAACCTGTTTTTTAAGACCGCGTCCTTTTTCCACAGTGTCTTGCTTGTCTTAAGTTTCCCTACTCGAGCAGATAGTTCAGCATCACCTAAAATTTCTCGAATCCAGTTTTCAAAGTCTCCACGCTTTAAGTGGAAAGCTAAGCTTCTTGGAGAAACCATGTTGATCTTGTTACAGAAGTCAGAAAGACTTACGGCATATTCGCCAGTAGGTTTTCCGATGTCCTCGTAGAAAAAGAAGGCTTTATCGTAGACAACCGTGCCCAGAATCTTTGGGATCAGATCGCGGTTCAGGCTTTCAAAGGCTAGGTCTTCTTGCTTCTTTACTTTGAGCATTGATGTCTGTGTCATATTTATCAAACATTGGACTCAAGAAAGTTATAAATATTTTTTATGAATTTAAAATCCACATTTAGTCTTAATTTTTCTTCGTTGCATTCTAGCAGTAATGAACTGCTAGATTGTACAATCCTCTGATGTATCGATTTTCGATGTATTACACTCAAAGAAGCATCCCACTTATAGAGACAAGTTTCATTATTTGCTTTAAGGTGTTGACAAGTATGAACAAAGAAGATTGGCTTATCATACCCCGAGACATAACCCCAGTAAAGCGCCAAGACCCGTACAACAGACTTTTAGAAATGATGAATCAACTCGAAGAAGAAAGAGGTTACAGGTTCACCGATGAGCAAGCTGACGCTATCAAAACACTCATAATAAACCTAATCGACCAGATTAAGGAATCCAAAAACGACAAGAAGCGCTAAAGCAATTAATCCCTGTCGCGCAACTATTCTCTAGAACAATAATCCCCTCCTGTTGATACATGACTCGCCCTACAATCAGAGAGGGTTATAAACGGTTGACCATACCTAACTAAGAGAGGGTCTGCGATGACAACCGCTCCTGAGGAGTTTAGGAGAATAGTTAACTCGTCGATGCCTTTTCCAGCTGAAGTTATCTCCGCTTACTCACGCTTAGGATCTGTTTTCACGAGTGGTGACTTGAGCAAAGAAGCAAAGATTTCACGCTCAACCGCAAAATATTACGTTAACAGGATGGCAGACCTCCGTTTGATTTCACGTGTTCCACACCGGAAAAAGTTTCAAAAATACGCCAACGCTCAAACCTTCTCTGACTGGCTCATCGACCTAGTCAAACTCGCCATCCGTCCATTAGAAAGAGGAAGTTGAAAAACAGTATGTCACTCAGAGAGCTGGCTTCTCAAGCCAAACAAAAAGGCAAGGGACGTCGTGGACGCCTGCTAACTTTTAAAGAAATCCGAAGGATCAAAAAAAGGGGATATGAAGCCGAACGTGAATTGGTGCATAAACTTCGAGTCAACGGTTTTAACGCCGTCCGAGTGCCCGTTAGCGCACCAAGCGGTGAACCACTGCCCGACGTTTTCGCAACCAAGGGAAACTGCCTACTGGCATTTGAGGTGAAGGCGCCAAAAGCCGAGAGAGCTTACTTCCCAAAAGACCAAGTAGAAAAACTTTTCCTATTCCTCAAATTATTTGAACCATACTCCCAAAAACTGGCAGTTTTAGGCGCAAAATTTCCGCGTAGATGGGTCTTTAAACTGGCTGAGAAACCCGATGACTTCGTGGTCCGTAGAGAAGAGAGAAGCAGCTTTCAACCAGAAAACCTGTCGAAAAGACTAACGGAATTTGGATAGTATCTCTTCATCTACAGTGAAAACAACAAATACTTGCACCTCTTCTGAAAGATGTGTGATCTAGTTGCCTCGCAAGAAGAAATCGGAAAAGCAACAACGGTACGTAAACATTTTCAACGTTATGGGCAAAGACTGGGAAGCCATAGTTAACTCACGGGACACGCAGGAAGAAACGAACTTCATTGAAGGTGCGATATTCAAAAAGGGCTTCACCTTAGACCTCTGCTGCGGAACTGGACGCCACTCAATTATCCTGCGCAAAAAGGGTCTGGATATCGTTGGAATGGACCTCTCAAAGAATCTTCTTGCCATCGCCAGACAGAGGATGATTGAAGCAGAAGTTAAGCTTCCATTAGTGAGAGCAGAAATGCGCCACTTCCCGTTTAAAGAGGAAGTTTTTAACACAATTGTAAACATGTTCACAAGCTTCGGCTACTTGCCCTCTGAGAGTGAAGACATGAAGAGTTTGCTGGAGATTAACAGAACCATAAAGAAGAACGGAAGATTCTTGCTAGACCTCGCCAATAGAGACCGTCTAGTTAAGAATTTCCAGGAAAGAGATTGGGCTGAGTTTCAACCCTTCTATCTGCTTGAAAAGCGCGCGCTAGACCATAAAAACTCAAAGCTAATTAGCCAATGGACAATCATTCAAAAGCACAATGGGCAAATTCGATCGATCCAGCATGTCGTGCGCCTGTATACGTTTACTCAGATAGAACAGATGCTTAAAAACGCAGGAATAACAATTAAAAAAGTTTACGGAGGCTACGAAAAACAAGAGTTCAACCTAGACGCTTCCAGAATGATTGTGCTCGCTCAAAAAAGCTAGTTAAATCATTTCTTTAGGCATTCTTTTGCGAATTCAACTAGTTTATCTGCTACGTCAACTCCAGTTGCACGCCGAAGACCTTGCCAACTAGGCGAGGCGTTTACTTCCACAATAACCACGCCTTGACAGGTCTCTAAAACATCAACGCCAGCGTATAAGAGGTCGAGCGCCTTCGCGGCTTTGATTGCCATTTCACGAATCTCAGATGACAACCGTGTCGATTTGACCCTGGCTCCATGAGCCACATTGGTTTTCCATTCTCCTGGGGGCGCTTCTCGGCACATTGCAGCCAATACTCTTTCGCCTAAAACAAACACGCGCATGTCTCTGTTCGGTTTTTCCAAGTATTCTTGAATGTGTAGGGGTTGTCCCAAGTGTTCGAGGCTTCTGTAAGCGTTGAAAGCGAGGTCGACGCTGTCAAATTTCATCGAATCGTAGCCTAAAGATCCCACAATGGATTTGTAGACAGTTTGTTTAAACCCTTGACAAGCCCTGTAGGCCCAGTGTGCCATCTGGGTTACGTACGTGCGTGGAACAAGCAAGCTCGCCCTAGCCAAGGCACAAGTCATGGAGTACTTGTCCGTTGCTCTTCTGTAAGCGTATGTGGAGTTAACCAAGAAGGTGCCTGAAAGCTCCATGTGCTCCATCATGCTGATGCGCTTAGTAACCTGTTGACAGGAGCCTAGTCCAAACGAACGCAGAAAGCAGAGGTCTATCTGAGGTAGTTGTCGGTCTCCAAGCCAGAAATGACTTCCATCTGATCCAATGTAGGCTGACATGTCCATGATACGTGCCAAAATAGGCTTGCCCAAATGCTTCTTGCAAGCTGAATACAACTGCTTGTTGTTGTCATCTAAGGCTCGTCCACAAACGATCATGGCTTGCATTTCACATCACTTCTGTGGGAGATATTTACGTGAAAAGGGCGGAGAGATTAAAAGTTTGTTTTCCATATCAAGAGCGTGGTCGTCGCCACTATCCACAAAATGTGGTGTGAAAGCATGAATTCGTCTAAAAAGCTGTTAGGCAAACTTGAAGGCACAGTTGTCAATTTTCGTATAGGTCAAGGCACAGCACCCAAAAGAGTGCATAATTCAGTTTTCAGAAATCAAAAACGCAGACGAAGCTGCCAAGTTAATTGGTAGAAAGATCGCTTGGTTTGGTGGAAAACGCTCGGTTCATGGAAAAATAGTGGCTTAGTTAGGGCCCGTTTCTGCAGGGGTTTGCCTGGACACCTGGGGGTGCCTGTCAAAATAATAGGATAAGCCCTTTTTTGAAACGGTTATGATAAGACTATGATAAAATTTCTCATCAAACAATCTTATAACTGAGACAATTCACTGTTTCTTTTGGTTGATCACATGGATGCTAACGTGTCTTCTTTGTATAAGATCCTGAAAGATAAGACTCGGCAAAAGATTGTCTTGAGTCTTCAGGAAAGAGGCTCTCTGGCATACGTGGACTTGATGAACTTTTTGAAAATCACTAACACACGGAAGCTGAAGATTCTAGGCGATCTGTTAGACAAGGATGAGAATGGAAAATATCATCTGAGCGAAAAAGGAACCTTAGCCTCGCAGCTTCTACAACAGTTTCCAGTCGAGAAGACAGTCGTGAAGAAAACGGCAACTATCAGAACCATTATTCTTACGGGTTTCCTAGGCTTTATACTGGTAATAATCAATCCTTCAATTCTTCAGGGTTTATTAGGAGTGGTGGTGGTTAAGGGAGCGTGGCTCTCTATCTTAGCCATCTTATATGGTGTTCTCGTTCCTGGAGCTGTCATGTGGGCAATCAGCGTGAAGAGGATGCACACCCATGACCTTAAAGAGTTGGTGAAGCCACCCTTGTTCTCAATCATATTGTTGATAGTGTTGGTAATCGTCTTGGCTTTTCTTTGGTTGCAATACGGTTTAAGCCTGCCCATGTTTCGGATTGGTGAGAACGCTTCATCCAGTCAAGGGTCGTCTAATGGAGCTGAGACGACAATAATATCTCAAAGCGTAGTCATGGGTCAACTGATGGTGTTGCTTCTGCCATTAGCTGGAGTTTATTCCTACGTAGGTCTCTTCTTCTCAGAGGGGTTCTACCGAATCTTCAGGCGATAAAATAGAAGACAGCTTAATACAACAAGAATTAAACTCTAAACAGTCGATTCATCTAACAAAATAAGGAGTTCTCATAATGAAGGCTGTTGTTTATCGTGGACCTCGAAACATCAGAGTCGAGGAAGTACCTGAACCAAAACCTAAGAGAGACGAAACCTTGGTGCGGTTTAGAGCCGGTAGCATCTGCGGCACAGACCTCCATTACTATAAAGGTGAGTGGAAAAAACTAAAGAAGGGAAGAATCATCGGACACGACGCCTGCGGTCAAGTATCAGAGACAAACGAAAGAGTTGCCATAAACATAGTCATTTCTTGTGGATATTGTCGATACTGCCAGCAAGGACAACCTCACCTCTGCCAATTCAGCAGTTTCATGGGTTTTGAGCGTGATGGTCTCTTCTCCGAGTTGATTGCAGTGCCCAAACGAAACCTCTTGTCTATTCCGGAAGACGTAAGCTCGGAAGAGGCCGGGGTGCTCGAGCCAGTAGCCTTAGCTTTACATACCTTTGATTTGCTCCAGCCAAGGGCTGGAGAATGGGTCACCATCTTGGGGCAGGGTCCAATAGGACTTTTGATGACTCAGGTAGCCAAGATTTCTGGATGCCGAATTATTGCGGTCGACATGGAAGATTATCGACTTAAACTCTCTGAGAAATATGGCGCAGATGTGGGCATTAACCCAAGGAATGAGAACGTTGCAAGGAAAGTGAGATCGCTCACTCAAGAAGGGTCAGGCATGGTGATTGAGGCTGCTGGAAGAAAAGAAACAGTGGAATATACTCCAACGCTGGTGAGACGCGCTGGGAGAGTTGCGTTGGTCGGAGAGTTTTCTGGTCGCATAAAATTTGACGTAGCCGCCGAAGCCACTTTCTTCAGCGTCTATCTCAACCCGTTGAAGTATTCACTCGCGCTAGACATGCTAGCGAGGAAAGTTTTAGACATCGAAGGCTTGATAACGCATAGATTTCCTCTAGTCGATTTTGAAAAAGCAATTGAAACAGCAACAGATCCAGCACAAAAACCCATCAAAATTCTGCTTACATCAAAAGATTAAATGACGAAAATGAAATTTCAATATTTTTATGAAAAACATGGTCTTTCTGAGATAAATTTATTTTAATTTTTAATGTTTTAGTGCAAAATAAAATTTGATGCTTTGTTTTTTTGTTTTTGTTAACTAGATCTCTGCAAATTTTCATTCAATTTTATCCGTTTTTGATGGAAAGTTTTCAAAATATGGATATGCACTGGGAGCCCATTTATAAAGTCTTGAAGCTGGAGAATGGGCACGATTGGCACGTTGTTGTAGAATTTGTATGGTCCCGATGCCAGCGATAAAACTGTTGGTATGAGAATGGCGGTTTCCCATCCTTCGAGTCTTGCTTTCTGATAATAGTTGGGGAGAGCTTTTGCAAAGGCTTCTGTGCGCTCTGTTTGCACCTCAACCGCTTTAACCGTTGCGGCTTTTCGCCAGCCACGTTTCCACTGCTTGCAGTCTACGCAAACGATCAAGGGTTTCTTTAGGCCTACAATGTCGATTTCCCGTTTTTTTGTGGCGTGTTTGAAGTGGAAGTTTCGCAGTACTCTGTAGCCGTTAGCTTCAAAGGCTTTTGCTGCAATGCTCTCAAACTCAGTCCATGAAAGCAGACTGCCCACTCGCTCAAAGTCAGCACCGAGCTTTAATGCGTAAATAGCCATAATTAAGCGTTGATTCGGTGAGACCTCAATTGTGTTCTTCTTCTCTTTTAGGAGACTGCCTTGGGAAAGTTTTCTCAAAGTTTGGTCAATTGTTCGGATTGGGACTCTTGCGTCCTTTGCGAGCAATTCTTTGCGCACTGGACCCGTATGCGATAGTTTTAGCAGAGATGTGAGAACACTCTTATCAACTGTCATTTTTGTGGTCGCCAAAACTTTGATGGAAAAACTATTTAACTTATGCTGTGGCTTGCCGAAAAATTTACACAAAACCGTCAAATCGACGCCTTAATTAATTTGAAGGGTTGAAATAAATGATAAAAATGGAAAGCTGAACATCGCATCTTATAATTTGCTTGAATATGCGAGAATATTATAAACGCTTAAACTCTTTTTAAGAGGAATTCAAGGTTTGAACTTGAACTCAAGTTTCCAGGAAAGCGAACATGGGCGATATTGGTAGATCTATGTATGATACTCTAATAGAATCCCAGAAAACGCAGAAAGGAAAATGCAAGTGCTGTGGCTCATCACTGGAGCTCTATGAACTTGATGTTCGAAGGAGTCAAAAAATACTGAAGTGCCAACGCTGTGGCGCGCTGCACCTCTACAAGAAGAATATAGTCGGCAAATGGAGGCTAGAGAAGGCTCAAAAGATCGACATGCCACCGCCAAGGTAGGAAAAACAGGTTTACTCGAGCTACATGTAGTGATACTCTTTCCGAAGTTCTGTTCCGTTAGATTTAATATTGTTTATCAAGTATTCTAACGTCAAATGGAGCGTCCTTGATTTGACAGAGCGCTACATATCTATGACTGCTAAGTCCAGAAAATTGTATGAGCGGGCTAAACGTGTTCTTCCTGCTGGTGTTTCCTACTTTTTGCGTTTCATGGAGCCTTATCCCTTCTATACTGCACGGGCTAAGGGAAGCCGACTGTATGATGTTGATGGAAACGAGTACATCGATTTTTGGATGGGCCACTACGCCCTAATTTTGGGGCACAGCCCACCAAAAGTGATGCGTAAAGTAAAGCACCAACTTGATGGAGGTACACACTTCGGCACCGCCCACGAATTAGAGGTTGCCCTAGCTGAGCAAGTTGTTAAAATGGTTCCCAGCGCTCAAATGGTTCGTTTCGCCAATTCCGGCACTGAAGCCATGATGTACGCAACCAGATTGGCAAGGACCGTTACCCAACGAGACCGAATTGGCAAGTTTGAGGGAGGATGGCACGGCGGCTATGATGCGCTGCATATCGCGGTGAAACCACCTTTCAACGCTCCAGAATCAAGCGGTTTAACACGAGGTGTACTGAAAGACACTGTTGTGTTGCCTTTTAACAAAACTGAACCTGCGAGGAAAGCTTTGAAAAAAGAGAAGTTAGCTGCGGTTTTCATCGAACCCATACTAGGATCGGGCGGTGGCATCCCAGCCCAGATAGACTTTCTTAAGGAGCTAAGGGAACTCTGCTCTGAAAACGGGACACTCTTGGTTTTTGATGAGGTTATCACCGGTTTCCGGTTAGCGCCGGGAGGAGCCCAACAGTTCTTTAGAGTCAAACCAGATATCACGGTTTTGGGAAAAATATTGGGTGGAGGTTTTCCGATTGGTGCTCTTGCTGCCTCAAGAGAAATTATGGAGCACATCAATCCGCTTATCTACGAACGTCCAATGTTTTCTTTTCACGGCGGAACCTTCAGCGCCAACCCGATAACGATGACAGCTGGCTTGGCAACGCTACACTTGCTTAAGGATGGAAAACTAATCAATCGATTGAATAAGAAGGGCGATTATCTGCGAAGGCAGCTGGAAGATGTTTTTGAGCGCAAAAAAGTTGACGTTCAGGTCACCGGCCTAGGATCACTTTGGCACACGCACTTTACGAAAGAGAAAATTACTGACAGCAATGCAGTGGCTCGTGCAGACAGAGAAAAATTAACTAAGTATCACATGGGCTTGATTGAAAAGGGAGTGTTTTTCCTCCCTGGAAAGGTAGGCGCGTTGAGTACGGCGCACACAAGGGCAGACTTCGAAAAACTCATATCGGAAACCGAAAACCTAAAGTTTGCCCAATAAGCAGTTTGAAACAGCTTTGCATAACTGGCACTTTTCAATCTTTAATTTAGGTTCAAGGTGTCTGTGCAAATCGCACATCATACCTTCTTTCCTAACTAATGCACAAACTTTACAGAATTCTATCATGATTTTCTCTCTTGGGGTTTCACTTTCCATCTGTATGTTTGCTATGTTGTTTATTATTGCCATTGCTTTTGCGTTTTTTTCAAGCTTCAGAGCCTTTCCTCTGACACCATGCAAATACTGGCTTATAGCGGGTTGTGTGGTTCCAAGGAGTTTGGCGGCTTCTTCTTGTTTGAGTCCATGAGTCTTGACCATTTCTTTGGCAACTAAGGCCTTTAGATTGGAACCAATGATTTCACGGCTATTTCGCATGGGAGTAGCATATGTTCTCAGTCTATTTTGTTGTGTCGCAATATCCAAACATAACTATTGTTATATCACGATTGTGATTTATGTCCGAAGAAGATTCCTAAAAAATAAGGATCAGTGAAGGAAAAGTAAATATGAACGCCATTAAAGCCGTAAGCGAGTTAAAGCCTGGCATGTACTGGGTCGGTGTTGAAGACTGGAATCGCCGAATATTTGATTCTCTCATACCGCTACCTATGGGAACATCGTACAACGCCTACCTGACTATCGGAAAGGAAAAGACAGTTCTCATTGACACGGTTCAGAACAACTTTGAATAGGAAATGCTGCAGAAAATCAGGAAAGTGGTGGATCCAGAAAATATTGATTATGTCGTTATGAATCACGCTGAACCCGACCACGCAGGCGTTATACCCAGAGTTATGGCTGTTGCAAAAAACGCAAAGGTTGTTGTAACCAAATTGGGCGCTGAGATGGCGAAGGTCTTCTACAGCGTGCCGTTTGAGAGAACCGTGATTGTTAAAGACGGTGACACGCTTGATTTGGGCGGCAAAACGCTGAAGTTTATTGACGCGCCCTGGCTGCATTGGCCCGAGACCATGTTTACTTATTATGTAGAAGAAGGAATCCTGTTTCCATGTGACTTCTTTGGATCCTATATAGCTAAAAGTAAACTATACGACGACGAGGTTGGTGACATCGTTTTGCCCGAAGCCAAGAGGTACTATGCTGAAATCATGATGCCGTTTCCAGTTGCCATACAGAGGGCGCTTGAGAAGGTCAAGGGTCTAGACTTGAGAATGATTGCACCGAGTCATGGTCCAATCTATAGAAACCCAAGGCGCATTTTAGACGCCTATGAAAAGTGGGCTAGAGGGCCCCTTCAACCTAAAGCTGTTGTGATCTATGTTACTATGTGGGGTTCAACTGAAACATTAGAAAAAACAATAGTGGATTCAATTTCTGCTGAGGGAGTAGAGACCGTTCCTTGCGATTTATTTGTTGCTGATATATCGCATGTTATGAGGGATTTGGTGGATGCAAGTGCTATTGTCATCGGTGCACCAACTGTACTCAATGGAGCTCACCCGCTTGCCATGATGATGACCGAAATCATTCGAGCAATTAGGCCACGAACAAAACAAGTGGCGCTCTTCGGTTCTTACGGCTGGGGGAGAGGCGCGGTGAAGATGATCACAGATCGGTTGCAACAGTCAGGTTTTGAAATCCTAGAAACTTTAGAAGTGCGTGGACCACCTACACAAGAAGACTTAGAAAAAGCAACAAACCTAGGCAAACGTGTGGCACAGAGGGTTAAAGAAGACATCCAGACATAGCCAGTTCGATGCTTGGCTTAATTAGATAGAAACAAATGTGTGAGTCATGTAATATAGCCAGAAAATGAATAAAGAGAGACCTATCAAAGTCAACACAAAGATTAGAAAACGCTTAACCACATAAGTTCCAAACTTCATCTTTTCACTCGCCATTATTACATGCTCTGGAAGTAGTTTTATGCGCCAGAGAGAAAAAACTCCAGCCAATATGATAAATAAGCAGCCCATCAAAGTGGTTTCTACTCCGATGCTCATTCTATATACCGTAGGGTAAGCATTAGATGTTCCTGGCACGAAGGAAAGCCCTAACATCCAGAGCAGTGTTTGAAGCATTATGAATGCTCCTCCAGCAGTTACAAGCAGAGACGCTCCTTTGGAATTCCTTTGCATAAATAGCAGGTAAACGTAACATGGGCCTACTGCTAACAGAGAAAAAATAAAGAGAATATTCATTGTTATACTGTTTCCAGCGAGCAGAGAAGTTCCATAGAACCCATTTAACGCGACAATCACTTCTCCAAAATCTACTGCCCCCCAAGGAAGAAAGAATCCATTCCAAGTAAAGAAGATGCCTACCAGACCTGCAAGCAGCGAAGCGATCTCCAGTCGCTTAGTTATTGATGGATGAACGCTTCCCACGGCGAAAACAACCTACTTTAATCATTGGGAAAAGCAGAAGCAAAAACATTAATCCAGAGCCCAAACTAAGCGTTGCCAGCGTCACAGTAGGGATGTCGGGACCCGATTTGAAGTCTGCTAAAATGTCTGCGTTGAAGCTATTTATGGATCCCTTGAAATTAAAGTAGCATATATATGGGTTGCTGGAAAAAAGCTTAGTCATGTTAGTGCTGATTTCTGCCAAGGTTTCCTGTTCAATTTGGAACTGAGCCTTTTTTACGAATCCCTCTCTAGTGATTGAATTTTCATTCAGTTCACTGTCTGTTATAGTGAAAAGAGAGATTTCGGTGTTTCCTGAGAACAATGCGGATATTCTTAGTGGGTAGTAGAGTTTTGGGCTGCTGAACTCGTATACTAGAGTGTCTATTGTTCGTACCGTTGAATTTGTTCTAATCATGTCTATAGCAAAAAAGTTCATTCCGTTTTGCACATAATATTGAAGTATTTCGTCTAGATTTGAAGGAAGCTCTTCGTTGTATCCCTTGTTTCTAAGAAAAGCCTTTAACCATTGAATTAAGTCATTAGTTTCCTCTGACCTTACTACTGTAAGATAGTGAACGCCTATCATCTCTTGAAAAGTTATTGTGATTTTAGGAGTATTTTGCTCATATGATTCTCCTCCTATAGTTTGGCGCTGGCTTACATATAGCCAAAGGGTTGGATTGGACATAGCCAAGTATGTATTGACTAGTTGCTGAACTTTTAGAAATGTTTGTTTTTCTCCTTTGCTTATTGTAGGGTTGGAGGGAAGCGGCATAATCTCCACCACCTCTGTTTCGTTGTTGGACTTTACATCTGTGGAAAGCACGAGTATCTCGATGGCTCCATTCCATGCGATTATTGCTTTTTGCCCTGATTCAGATACACGTTCTTGATCTGGGTAATATGGAGTGAAGCCGCCTCTATCTGCATGCACTATTGGAAAGACTGTAAAAAGTAAAAAGATAATAAGCAATGCAAGCGGCACTCCAAGTGAACGCAAGCTTGACACCCGTTTATTTAATATGTAGTCTAATTTATATAATTGTCGAAAGGTAGGTGCAAGCACTAGACGAATAGGTCTTTTTTTCTTTTTCTTATGAGCATTTTTGCGCTTGTCTTCTCGGATTTGAGGTAAGGATAGCCTCGGATAATTGCGACCGGAATTCCTTCTTTTGCTTGTCCTATGACTAGCTCAGCGGCTGAAGCCAGTTCATCAGCGATGGCTGTTTGTTTAACCTTTAAAACGTATCCGAAAAGGTCGGTTTCGCCTCTTCTGTCTCGTATCGGGGTTATGCCTGCCACGCCCACAGCTACGTTGATTTCACCCTCTCGAAACGGGCGGCCGTGTGTATCAGAGATTATGACTGCCACATCTTTTCCCATCAACTTCCTTATCCGACTGCGTATAACACGTGCTGAACGGTCCGGGTTTCTAGGCAACGGTTCAACTATTCTTTCGCCTGGGACGTTAGATTGGTCGACTCCGGCGTTGGCGCAGACAAACCCGTGTTTGGTTTCGACGATTAGGTGTCCGTCGCCCATGCGCCTTATGCTCTTTGCCTGTCTTAGAATAACCTCTACCAGCGCTGGGTCTTTGTCGAGCTGTTTGGCAACGGTTTTTGCAAACTCTGATGGAACAACCTCGTCAAGGCTAATAACGTTTCCTTCAGCCCTAGAGGCGACGACATGAGTGACAACTATTACATCGTTGTCTTTTAATGGAGTCCGTTGCTTTTCAGCCGCCTTGCAGATGAGTTGGGCTAGGTCATCTCCCTTTTTAATTATTGGTAGGCCTTTGACTCCGAAAACTTGAATCATGTTCGTGCACAGCCTTTTGAATGCAACTATTCCAAATGCAATCTTTAAATATATAACAAAAACTCATCAAGATAATCTAGATCGATTACTGCAAAAGGTCACACCTCGCTCAAAAAACCAGAGAGACCACAATGGAGACAAACCTGAAGCCAGGCTGGAAATGTGACGCGTATTTGCCTCCGAATATTCGCGGAACATTGAAGAAAATAGAGAGCAGAGGCGGGACTTGAACCCACGAAGGCCTTCGCCAGAGGATCTTAAGTTCTCCCCCTTAGACTTGGCTCTGGTACCCCGCTATGTTCAAGTTCTCATAAGGATTGTTTAGCTTAGGTCTTGCTTGACGCAAAACTCCAGCCACGAAAAACCAAATCAGCATACATACGTGAAAGAAGTCGGCGCATGAGGGATAGCCGCCTCCTACTTCTGAACACACCACCACGCAACTCTCATCATGATTATTACTAAGGCACACTCATCATCACGCACACAACTTCTGAAAGAAGAAGGCACAAGCGATTGTCCCCTTCTTCTTTTGAAATTATTTTACAGCCCCTACGCCCTACAATACAAGTTGATGATGGCACTAAGGAACCATTTGTCACCACCACACACACAGCCACAGCCCAAAAACTCTGTTCCTACCTGGACTTCTTCAACATAGACTCTGCTCTTCTCCAGTCCTCCACAGTGTTGATGTTGTAAAACGTGCTTAGCTCTTCATCATACTGCTGCAGAACCAGAGTGGAAACATAACGTATCCTACGCAGATGTGTAATCATCGACAACATATCGCATTTCCCATCATTCAACGCCGTTCTCGCAGCATCCAAAGCAAGCTTCACATTGTAAGCGGCTTGCAGAGGCTCAATGTAACCGTTAGGCCAACGGGGGATAACTGCACTCCTGTCAGAACACAGATCCAACAGCAAAGCCGCAATTTCTGGAGACACAAAAACGGCATCACACGGAAGCAGCAGAGCGCACTCAGCGCGCACTGTTTCGAAACCTGTCAACGCACCAATCAGAGGGCTATGATCTTGATGCTTGTCCACAACAACCTTCAGCTTCAACTTCTGCAGACGTAAAAGCATGTTTTGCTGAGCTTCTGACCCAACCACGACCACTCTCTCATCTGCAACATTTGAAACTCGGTTGAGCACATGAGCCACGAGCGGTTTGCCACCTAACTCCTTCAAGCACTTGTCTTGACCAAACCTTTTGGAAAGCCCGCCTGCAAGAACAATTACAGCCTTACTCAAAACAGCCCCTCATCACTAAATGATTGAATGTAAATTAAGCAATCAGAGAGGAATTTCTCCCTCAAGTCATAGGGTGTCTTCTGGCCGCAGTCACCGCTCCATATATTGCTCCAACAATGATTAAGATTCCAATGAGGACGAAGAACAGAGCCCAAGCAACTTCCCATCTGAAAGACGTTGTTAACACAAGATAGAAAATCAAGCCAACGAACACCAAAAATACACCGCCAATAAGGAGACCAATGTATCCGAACTCCCGCTTCTCCTGTTTCTCCTCCTTTTCCGCCTTTTCGCGCCTCTCCCCTTTCTCTTCTTTTTCAGCTCTATAAGGTGCAGGGGGCACAGTTTCGGTAGGAGGAGCAGGGGGCTGCGCCATCCTTAAAGACGAACCGCACTTTGGACAGAAATTCATCTCTTCACGAACCTTCGCGCCACACTTGGAACAATATGACATGTCAAATCACCAATTACCCGATTCAGCTTCTTTAGTTGAATATTTCGTATTCAGTATATATACTTAAAGCCATTAAAAAAGAAATGTTATATGCGTGTATCGTCAGAGTATGGGAATCAGGGTGGACAAATTGGGCGAGAGTTTCGGAGGGTCTGCAAAGAAGTATGGAGAAGGGTTCTTCAGTGCTATTACTGTAGGGTTTTTCTTTCTTCTCATAGGCGTGATTTTTGTCAGCACACCTAATCTCTTTGAGAAAACACTAGACTTCTTTCGAGACTTCGACGTCGTGCAGGTTCCTAACACAGGAATCAGCACAGTTGCCCCAATATTTCCCAGAGTGCATCAAGTGGTCTACACAGCCGCCGAACAGTTCAGTTTTGCCCTTGGATTATTTCGACTCGTTATTCTAGCGCTCAGATTTATTGCTCGTTCACCATGGAGCAGAAAAGCAGAGACAGCTTCAAACTTTGTCTTCTGGATCAGCGCGGGCTATCTGATCCGCACTTTACTTATTGAAACCACAAGATGGTCTGGAACAACGACATGGTTTGTGTTCTGGTCTGCAATAATTATGCTTCTGGGTCTATCCTTCATTGTCAGAGCCGTAATTCCGTCTGCAGCGTCTGCAGCGCGCGCAATGTAACATCGTCTCAAGTTTCAAAACTCCCTTTTTATGAGAACTCAAAAGCGTTGGACACTGAGCCGTTTATTAGTATTCGCTCCGGAAACGTGAAAACATTCATACGAGAGCCCCGAACGAAACCGATCAAAGTTAAACCTGTTCTTTTGGCCACTTCGACTCCAGAATCCACTGGTGCAGCCAGAGAAGCCACCAGTGGAATCCGCATCCTAGCAGCCTTTAACACTATATCACCTGTTAGGCGACCACTAGAAGCCAAGAAGCATCGAGAAAAATCAAACTTTTTCAGGGCGCAAGCACCGATCACCTTATCAATCGCGTTGTGACGCCCAACATCTTCAGCATATGTTATCAATTCACCCTCAGCCGAAAACACGGCTGCAGCGTGTACACCACCGGTCTTGCGAAAGGTCTCAGCCAACGTATTCAATCGTTTAACAGACTCTGAAACAATCTCTGCACTCACCTTGAGGCCTAGGGGCAGCTTGCACAGGTTAAGCCTGTCTATGAGTTTGGATAGCGGCCAATAGTCCGGTGACCCACAGGCTGTTAGAACTAATCTAATGAATGGTTGGGAAATCGCTATTCGTTTTTCGATGTCGACTTCAGCTTTCAGTTTTACTTGACATTTTTCTGCCTTTTCGAATCTAATGTCACTGATTTCGCCAACAGATTTCAAGATTCCCTCTGACAGAAGATAGCCTACGGCTAATTCCTTTAAAAGTGTTGGAGAACAGAGAATGGTCACGTAATGTATCTTGTTTAAAAAGAGGTGAAGTGGTTTCTCCTCGGCGACATAATCCAGTCGGTGCTCTATTCTGTGTGCCGCGACATCTATTCGTGAAACTTCCATCTGAACCATTTTGAGTTTGATCCCTCTCTAGGTTTTCAGCTCAGAAATGACAAACTTCACCGTCTCTTCTGCAATGTTAACATTGGTAACAGACTGCAATCCTCTCCATCCAGGCTGACTGTTGAGTTCAATAATAACTGGTCCGTCGTCACTTTCAAGTATGTCCACGCCTGCAATCTTGCAGCCAATGACCTCGGCTGCCTTTACTGCTAATCTTTCCAACTCTTCGCTAAGGTTCAATGCCACAGGCTTGGCTCCTAGACTGACGTTGGTTTTCCAGTTTGAAGCCAAAACCCGGTGCATAGCGGCTATGACTCTTTTGCCTACAACGAAGGCCCGCACGTCAGAAATTCCATGTGGAAGGAACTTTTGAAGGTATATGACACCGTGATAAAATGCAATAGCTCTAAATAATCTCTCAGCGACATCTGGATCCGAAACTCTGGTGGAGCCTATTCCACGCGAACCAAACAACGGTTTTATCACAACGTCACCACCAAGTTCGTGGAAGGCTCTTAACGCTTCTTCACGGTTTTCAGTGACAACTGTCTGAGGAACAGGCAAACCGAGCTCTGCCAATAGCGCGAGTGTGTGGTATTTGTCAACGGATCGCTCAATTGACAGTGGTGGATTTATGATGAGCATACCTAAACGCTGAAGCCTGTGGAGCAGATCCATTCTGAAAATGATTTCTTCTAGGGAGCCTCTTCCGATTGGACGTATGATTAATGCGCTCAAGTCTTTCAGAATGTTCGTTTGGTTTATGGAAGCTTCAGGTTCTATTCTGATCCGAGCAACAAGTTCCCGAAAACTGAAACATACCGGTGTGATTTTTTGTTTTTCCAAAGCTGCACATAGTTGTGTTGAACACCAACCATCTTGATTTCTGGTGATCAAGCCGATTTTCAATGTTTTTTCCTTCTATAGTGTTCTGCTGTAGAATTTATGGCGGTTGTTGCCTTTAGAATTTATTTGTTGTTGAGCAGATGGCTGAATGCTCATGTTATGCAAAAATATGTTCTGAGAAATACTTATATGAAGCGGGACACATATACATTCCATGTATGTCTAAAACTAGACATATTGTATAACTGTCTAACAGCACTACAGGTCGCATCTAGCATGCAATGCCCATACCTCTCCAACAAAGAGGGAAAGAAAACGTGTCAAAGAATGTCAGAGGAAGGCTTAGACGGAGAGGTTTCAGAATTTGATATGCAACACTTTTGCGCAGGCAATCCTGTATGCTGTTACTATTTCAGAACTCTTTCGAAACAAACAAAATCTCAAGAGAAAGCATTAAAAGACAAAATTAACCATGTCTTTACAAACGTCTCACGAAACGTTGCAGCTGAAAGACATCCTTAACTTGGCTTGCCAAATCAAACTTTAGGAACGCTCCATAACTGTTGAAGTATGGATCATTTTTTCTTGAAAACAACGTCAAAACTCGTCCAGAATGATTAATTTTAAACCCCACATCGCATGGTTCGTGTCCTCTAATCACTACGTTAACATTGAGCATCTTGACAAAACTCGTAGTTACATCCTCACCGAAAAGTCTTCCAGCGCCTCTTGGAGACGGATAAGTCCCTTCAATACCCTCTTCTGGGTCACTCCAAAGAATCTCTTCCAAATGACCTTCACGAGGATGCTTCAAGTGGGCGTATGCTAAGTCATCCAGCGACTTTGCTTGACTGGGCACACCACCATGCAACATGACACACCTGTCGCTAACAAGAACCGCATTGTGCAGGTAGTTGAAAAACTCTTTAAGTTTGAGATAGGCAATGCTCCATTTTTCACCAAATCGATTGTTAAGATGCATCGGAAGGTCATGAGGAGAGGCAAGGAGATCATCTGGGCCCTCATGGTTCCCGCGCATAAGAACCACCTTTTCTGGAAAACTCTCCTTCAACTTCAAAACAATGTAGTAAACTTCTGATGAGTATAAGCCTCTATCCCCATAGTCACCGAGAAAAATTAGTAACGACTGTTCCCCAACTTGAGCTGTCGACAAAAAATTGCTCATCTTCAAAATTTGCGTCAGACTTTTCAAGTCGCCGTGAAGGTCGCCAATTATAATCGCTTCTCCTTCAGAAGGCACCTCAACCATTCTCCCGGTGACTTTTAGATTTCCAATACGCCCGCTTTCACTGTGTTGTAGGTTGATAACATGTTCAGTCAGTTGCACGAATTCATCGAGGCTTACCTTCAGCGATCTGCTCACAAGGTTCTCTAAATCTTTCAGTCGAGCTGGCATAAACGCACCAGTTTAGGGTTCTATTCCAACATATCTGGTTTAGCAATGTAAAATAGTTTTTATAATGCGCCCGATGTAATTAATGTTTCACACTCTCAGACGATGGCGACATCTGCAATGGCAAGCTGGCAACACACGCTTCAAAACAGCCCAATTGAATGGTTGCTTGAAAAAGAAAATCCATCAGTTCGATACTTTACCCTACGTGATCTCTTAGACAAGGGGGAAAACGATCTTGAAGTGACTCGGGCTAAAGAAGCCATTTCAAACTCGAAAGTTATGGCCAAGATTTTCTCTAAACAAAAACATGAAGGCGTTTGGGAAAAACCTGAAAATCCGTATCACCCAAAGTACAAGTCGACATATTGGCAAGTCATGATTTTAGGACAGTTGGGAATGGACAAAAGCGATAAAAGGGTTCAAAGAGCGTGCGAGTTCGTTCTGAACCTACAACTAGACGAAGGTGGGTTTTCATCGTACACTAAAAAAAGAGCCTTGGTAGAATATGAGTGGATGCGAACTAGAACAGCTTTGAAGGAAAAGCTACAACCCGAGCCAGAAACTTGGGCACAATCACTTGTCACAGAGCATCAATATTCCTGCTTGACTGGCAATATCTGCGCAGCCATGCTTAGAACAGGCTATGGCAGGGTTTCCCGAGTGAAAAAAGCGCTGAACTGGCTGGTTAATATTCAAAATCGAGATGGTGGCTGGCTCTGCCCCTACTGGAAGGCACACATTAGAGACAAACACGGCTGTTTCTATGGAACAATATGTCCCCTCGAAGCGTTTTCAGAAATACCGGAAACCGAACGCTCACCAGAAATAAAGCACGCTGTCGAAGGAGGCGCCGAGTTCTTGTTAATGCATCGCCTGTATAAGGCTGACCACCACGGTTACAAAGTGATTAACCGACAGTGGCTAAAGTTCAGTTTTCCATGGTTCTATGGATACCATGTCTTAAGAGGGCTTTCAGTGCTCACAAAACTAGGTTGTATTGATGATGAACGCTTAATGGATGCTGTTGAAGTTTTGGTGCAAAAGCGTCGCTCAGATGGAACCTGGCTCTTGGAAGGCGCACCAACAGGCAGAATGCAAGCCAACATTGAAACCGTAGGCAAACCAAGCAAGTGGGTCACCCTAAACGCTCTTAAGGTAATAAAACGTCTTTGTGAAACCAGCAATAAGCAATTAAAAGAGATTGTGACCAAGTTTTGAAAAAAGGGGAACAGATATGAGTGGTCCGAAATTGGGTTTCGAAGAAAGTCTTCAGGAAAAAGTGATCCTTAAAGAAATCTGTTCTGGTTGCTCTGCATGCATTCTTGTTTGTCCCTTTGCTTGCTTAGAATACTTTGAAGAAAGACCTAACTTGATTAAAAAGTGTGAGATCTGCGGGATATGCCCCAAAGTCTGCCCGAGATTCGATTTTTCTCAAGCAACCTTAGAAAAACTGGTATTTGGGAGAGAACGCAAACCCGATGAGGAATTTGGCGTCTACAAGCGTTTGGTTATCGCTCAAGCAACCGACGACAATATACTTCAAACCTGCCAAGACGGTGGAGTTGTTTCAGCTCTCCTCACCTTTGCATTAAACAATGGAATAATTGACTCTGCCATCGTTTCAAGCACAAGTAGGGAGAAGCCGTTGTTTCCACTACCTCGGCTGATTTCGACTCCTCAAGAAGTTTTAGAGTGCGCTGGAACCAAATATACCTACTCACCAAGTCTCCTAGCATTGCAGGAAGCGGTTAAGCAAAAGAGAAAAAGCTTGGCATTTGTTAGCACGCCGTGCCAGGTTCAATCCATTCGCAAGATTGACGCCTTTCCCTTAAAAAAATACTCCGATCTAATAAAGTTCACCATTGGGCTGATGTGTACTGAAAGCTTCACCTATGAAGGATTGATGAAAAAACACATTGAAGGTGTCTTGGGCATCAATCTTCACGATATCAAAAAGATGAACATAAAAGGAAAGGTTCTCGTAACAACTAAGTCTGGCGAGACAAAGTCCATACCACTTCCAGAAGCAAAGCAGTACACGCGAAAGGGTTGTCTTCCATGCACAGACTTCTCTGCTGAACTCGCCGACATCTCTACGGGTGGTTTGGGTTTGAGCGGCTGGACGTTCACAATTATACGCACAAAGAAGGGTGAAGAAATCTTTGAAGGCGCCCAAAAGGTTGGAGCCATTCGAACTAGACATGCTGATGAAGAAAAGAGCGCTTTAGACCTGCTGATTAAATTGTCAAAAAGGAAAAGGAAGACCATCTAAACTGGTCTTACCTTAGGCAGTAAAGGCAATTTGCACGTTTTTGTTGGTTACTTGAGAAATGTTTTTCTCCAATTCTTTTCTGAGATATTCTTTTCTTTCCTGCAGCTTTCTTTGCTCTTCTTCCAGCGCCTTTCTTCTTGAGCTCGCAAACTCATTTTCCTTCTGCAACTCTCCTAGTCTATTCTGAAGCTGTTTCAGTTGACCCTGCAGCACTGCTATGGTTTCTGAGGCTAAGAATTGCTTTCTCTGTGAGCGCGCTTCTTTGCAGTCTTTTTGCATCTGAACAAGTGAGTCTTTGTTGAGTATGCTGTTGATCTGGTCTTGAGCCTTCCGTAGTCGTGTACTTTTGAGTTTTAGTCTGCCTTGTGCTATTGTGGCGTCTAGCTTGCTTAGGATACTTTTTAATGTCGAGTACCCGTTTTCTTCGGCAGCCAAAGCCATAAAGGGGTCACCTAGATAATCGCTCAGCGTATTAATTTCATCTGGAGGCACTGTAGCCTCCCCGACTCTGGCTAGGCTTTGAAGCTTGAAGAAGGGCTTCTGTAGATAACGAAGCTCATGCTTGACGTTTTCTCTCAGCTCCTCAATTTTCTGGTTCAATCTCATAAGTTCGTTTAGTTCAGCGTTTGCTTGAATCTGCGCGATTTTCTGCTGGATTTCCCCAATTTCTTTCTCGATTGTGCCTTTTCTTTCTTCGGTTTGTTTTCTGCTTTCTTGGTTATGTTTGATTTCATTTATTGTTTGGAGGAGTTTGTCGACTTGGGAGTTTATGTTCTCAACTGTCTTGACCTTTGCATACTTTGTTGTCAAAAAGGTGCGGAGTTCCTTGGTTATGTCATACAACCGCTTGAGAAAGACATCAAGTCTCCTGCGATCAAAGATGAAATACGGCGATATATAGGGATACGCTTCCCTCCTCTGCTGTTCCAAAGAAGCAATTGTTTTTTCTAAACTGCTGCAGAGCGTTTGAAGATTTTCATAGTTGAGGTTGTCTGGAACCGTGACCGCCTTTATGGTTTCTGTGAAGTTTTGTGCAAATTTGTTTGCGTTTCTTGCGAAGCGGTACGTTTTTGGGCTACTTTTATTCATCTCCTTCTCACTGTTTTCTAAGACTTTTTGAATGCCTTCTGTTGTGTCATTTATTCTCTCCTTGATCTCTTTCAACAGACTTGTTGCTTTGTCTTTAAGTGGTCCAAAGAGAGGCGTGGTTTCCTTGTCTAACCAATCTTTGACATCTAGGAGCTGTATCTGTAGGGGCTGTGACATGACTGTACTCCTATTTCAAAAATAGCACCAATCACTATTTAATTTTCTGCTAAATCGAATGTTAGGGTCGGTATCCATTTAGGATGGCAACTGCCAGAATTGCTGATATGATGTCTGCTGTTGTTCCAGGGTTTAATCGATGAGCTGGATCCTGTAGTTTTTTGTCAAGTTCTAAAAGGGTGGTTCGACCTTTTTGGGTTGTTAAGCCTCCAGCGTCGAGTATGTGCTTGGCTTGAATGGAGACCCATCTAGCCTTGTTTTCGCCAGCCTTTCTAACTATAAGGGTGTCTGGAACTTCTGACAAGATCTTTAGGTATGTGTGGACCGCTGCCACGTTTATATCCTTTGTTTCCTCCAATAGTCTTGTGAAGAAGGGGTAGCCGACGTCAAACGTGATATGATAGTTGTTTACCCATTCAGCTGAGATGGAGTCCCAAGTAGCTGAAATCTTGAAGACTTCAAAAAGGCTAATGCCCTCTTCAAGAATTTTTTCTTTGGACTTGATATCGGTCACGTCTAGCTTGGGGGCCTTACCGAGTCCCCCAGGTTGAGCTAAGGTTATGGCGTCGTATACGTTCACAGCATCTTCGGGTGTTGTGGATTCGACAACAGACTTCAGGTTACTTCTAAACTTGCTAATTGAGAACGAAGTGTTCTCTGCGAAGGTCAGTCCGGCAGCAGATGACATAGGAACCAATATAATGATTGAGCCTAAGAGCGTATTTCCTCCATGCTGCCACGCAGCGACATCTGCCACAGCATTCCTGATGATTTCTCCAATACCAATCGGGTTCAATATAATTCTCTTGTTGAAGATCATTACGCCTTGCTCGGCGGCGTGCTTAAAGTGAGGTATTAAGGCAACGGTTGAAGCCAAAAAATGTTCGTATCTGGTTTTTTGAAAATTAACTGTTCTGTGAACGTTGCCTGGTTTAGGATAAGCGCTCACCTCTAAAAGGATGGCGAGTTGAAGACACTTGGAAACATAGTCTGGAAGCTTGCTTAAAGTTTCGGGCTTCATTTGATACGATATCACCTACACACATATCATTGGCATAGAAAGTTTTAATAATGTTGTGTAAAAAATTACACTACAATGAAACAAATAGCATTGGATGATTGAAACCAATGTTTCAAAAATACGTGGCTAATTCCATCTTTTTGGCCTTAACTAGTGTCTGGGTTGCTTTGGTGTTGGCGAGTGCTTGGCTTCCCACCTATCCAGTGATAGGAACTTCTGTTATGATTACATTTTCAAGTGTTTTATTTGGAGGCTTGACTTCTTCCTTGTTGGGTCCCTTGTGGGGCACACTTTCAGGTTTTGCTTTTGGGTGGCTCGTTCCGTATATAAACCCATCGACTTCAATGGGCTTGTTTACTTTTCTGGGTCCAACAATGACTGCTTTGATGAGTGGACTAGTTCTGTTTGACAGGTGGAAAGAAGCAACATTGATTTTTGCAGTGCAAATGGTGGTATGGTTTTGCCATCCTTTTGCATGGTATAAGGACATGCTAATCATAACGTGGCAGTACTGGCTTGTGTTGGTGTTTATTGTTGTACCTCCCATACGAAGGTGGATTATTAACTCCATAACCGCCAGAAATCCATCGAATCTACCATTAGCCTTATGGTGTCTTGCTTGGATCGCACGAATAGGAGGAGACATTGCAACCAGCAACAACAATGCAGTCTGGGTTTTAAATTGGGGCGTTCCTGAAATGTATCCATTTTGGGCGCCAATGACAATATATTATGCCATTACAGATTCCTTAAACTGCGTAGCAGGAGCGATTATAGCCACGGCGGTGCTTCTAGCCTTGAAAAGAGCCAACATAAGAATTCTTGCAGTAGATTTTCTAGAATCTAAAATGAAACAAAGAAATCGCTAGAGTTTAAAGTAAGTTCTTTAATAGAGCAATTCTAAGGGAACAAAATGAACGAAAATTTACATCCCTATGTAGTTTTTCTTCCAACCGAACAAAAAAATAAGATATTAGGCGCGATTTTCGGCTCCAAAGCCGCGGTCGACGTTCTAAGATTTTCACTCGACCAAGGCATCTCGAACAAAATTTACCAAAAAGACCTTGTGAACAAGCTTGCTTTTTCCAATAAGACGATCATTGAGAATTTGAAGTCGTTAACTCAGCTAGGAATCTTAAAGGAGGATATGGAGAAACTTGAGAAAGAGGGACGTATTGTGTGGGTAAAAGCCTATCAACTCTCAGATCTAGGTAAGTGGTTTGCCTTGTTACTCGCTGAAGAAAGAGATTTGTCAGGTGGCGAGAAGGCAGAAATATTACAAAACATTTTTAGAAGTTACATTAAATGGGTGAAGAATCTCTCAAAAAATCTTCACATAAATAAAGAAGAATTAGAAAAAATCTTCAAAGAAGAAATGAAATAACAGAAGTACTCGGTTATACATTCTCTAGAGAAGCGCAGTTAGACAGTCTCAAGTCAAAGGATACTTGAACTCAGAGAGGCTTTTGCAAAGCGATAAGCAATGGAACACCAAAAAAACGAAACAATGACATCAGGCGATGATGTAATTTAGCATGTACAGTTCTCCAAGTACTAGCAAAAACACGCGAACGAGGGCATCTGTCGCTATACCTATGAAAGAAATAAGAACTAGGGACACTGATAATCGCTTAACATCTTTAGTGGAGACCCAACCACCTATTTTTGCAACTGAGTAAACAAGGATAAACACGCGACTAACATTATCGCGTAGATCAACACAACTGTCCGCCATTTGCCCTTAGCCAAAAAACCGCATGCAAGAACCCCAAAGGGTTCAGCGAGTACTCCAAATATAAATAGAGTAGTATCGTCTGGAGGCTTGATTGTTCTGTCAACTATGCTTCCTATGAGGGCGGCGTAAAAACCCGCCTCGGGTCCTAAAACTATTCCCTCTATTGGCTCCAAATAGATGACCCAGTTTTGCTAATAAAAAAGAGGAGAAAGAAAATAAAGTACAATGGAAGAGTTGCGAAAACAGAGGTTAATCCAATCTTCAAACTCATGCATGAGACTATCATTGTAGACGAAATGTTGTTATAAATTTCGAGTCAAGTGCAACAAATCTTACGAAAAATGTATCTGAGAGAAGATGTATGACTCTCTTTTCAAAAGGCTTCAGGAATAACAAATGAAGGCACGTGAAGGTGACCTTATCGAGACCTTAGACGGCAACATATTCGACGTGAAAGGACTGGTTCACCCATCTAACAGAATCATTGCCTTCATACGCTTCACACCCGACTCGAAAGGAGAGAGGAAAAGAGACAACACACGTTACAGGAAAGTTTATCCTCTTCACGAACGTTATGCGTTGCTGCAAGAGAGGTTTCCAAAATACCTCGTCTTCGACTCAGTCTTCAACCAATGGTTGTGCGAAGTGCCAATTGAAGCGGTGAAAAAACACTATAAACCCACAGAATGCCTCAGTCATCTACGCCGTAAACCTGTCCTTGAGCAACTCGAAGAACAAACACTAGAGTTGGCGCAGCTGTTGCAGAAAAATGCAGGCGTCAGATGGAGTGCGCTAGGTGTTTCGGGTTCGCTTCTCGTTGGACTGCACACGTCAACATCAGACATTGACCTTGTGGTTTATGGTTCAAAGGATTGTCAACGAGTCTATGAGACATTGAAAACCTTGGTCCACAATGAAACAGGCTACGTAAAGTCTTACACTAAGCAAGAATTGAGGGCGCTGTTCGATTTTCGTTCGAAAGACACCAAAATGAGGTTCGAAGACTTTGTTCGAACAGAGTCTCGAAAGGTTCTGCAGGGAAAATTCCAACAGAGCGACTATTTTATCCGCTGCGTCAAAGATTGGAGCGAAGTAGGCGAGCGCTATGGAGGGGTTCACTACAAGTCGATAGGTTATGCAAAAATTAAGGCCACAATCAACGACGATTCTGAAACAATTTTTACGCCATGCACATACAAGATCAACGGTGCAGAAATTCTTGAAGGAGCCGAAATAAATTCAATCAGTGAAATCGTGTCTTTTCGCGGGAGATTCTGTGAACAAGCCAAAAAGGGTGAAATCGTGATTGCTCAAGGCAGTGTTGAACACTTACGCGGGGTTGATGGAAGAGAATCTTATAGAATGCTTCTAGGCAACCAACTCTCAGACTACCTAATTCACGTGAACAACTTTTAAAACCTGTTCATAGTATCGTGGACCATAGGTTAAAGTAACTTGATGCCAAGATTTTCTTGGTGTAGTGACATTTTCTAAATATCCCTCTGTATAGATTAATTCATCCTGTTGGGCCTGCATCCTAAATTCTTCAACGAAAGACACTATGCGCTCAACATCTTCAAATTTTGTTCCTTTTAGTATCTTGACTGGTTCAATATAATATATGGATGGTATGAATGGAACATCATGGTCGTCAGTTATGCGAGCAAGCATCCTTATCCAGCCTTTTCTTTTTACTCTCATATTTAGATTGCACTCGGTTTGGATTTCTTCCCATCTCTTAACGGGTTCAAATTCGGTTTTTATCGTTCTGCCGCTTTCTTCGTGGTGAAAGAGGACATAGACTTGTTTTCTCTTCTGATGCCATACATAATCCTCGAGGCTGTAGTTCTTGAATTTCCAGCGTTTTCCTCTCACTGAATCCATGTTGTCAAATTCGTTTCGCAGAGGTGAGTCGTTTTCGTGATAAATCATGTTCAAGACTTCTTTTAGACGTTTTAATTCTTCTTCACCGTATATGATAAGGTCAAGGTCGGAAAACAAAGGGTGATAGAAGTCGTGGAGGAGTGAACCAAAGACGCCGAAGTTTGTTTTTGATATGTTTACTCTCTGTTGTAGGATGTTGAAAAGCGCGTGTAGAGCTGAAAGCAAGGTGTCTGCGGGTTGCTTCTTGAGAAGAGTTTGAAGAGTCTTGTCTGGTTGTCTTGTTTCAGCGATTTGTTCTTGTTTGACGCCTACAAGGCTTCGCTGTAGGGGTGGATACCAAACCAGATGCTGCGGATATTTCTGTTGCACGAATAGCAAGCCCTCATCGGCGTAAAACTTGTAGTAAACTCGCTTACCCTTGGCCCTGTAAGCTTTAGAGTCATTTGATTTATAGATGTTGGCTGGAGCATATTCAGGGTCACAAATGTAGCCATCTGAAGGATGCGAATAACCATAAACTCGAAAGATGATTTTGTCTCGTGTTTTTATAACGTCGCGGTCTCGCAATTCTAAAAGATTCATTATTCCCGCCATTTACACCATTAATAATGCCTGAGTTTTAAATGGGTCGGATATATTCGTCTTCTTGTGTTGCTGAGCCTACCACAACCTGATAATGTGTTTTGCCAGTTTTCAGGTGTTCAACCCTTTCCAGCATGCCTGCAACCTCAATGTTTTGGTCTTTTCGCGCCACATTTCGGTAGTAGCCGATCATAGAAGCCACAAGCTTAGGAGTATGTTTGCTTTCGAGTTGGGAGACTTTGTTGAGTGGTTGGTAATTGCTGATAGTGTAAATGGCTGGGCGGAACATGGCTTGGCTGTCGTCCTCTACCATGCAGCGAAAGCTTTGAGGCTTGATCGGTGTGTACCAATAGTCACCATAATGGATTTTGACTTCGCCTTGTTTTCTTACAGCGTTGTAAACGAAAACCTTATTCATATATAGTCCTCGATTCTTTCCAACATCGACGATCCTGCCTTCGTCAGTGAGTTTTAAGACCGTAGTTTCGAGTTTGCGAAAGTTCTGTGAACCATAGACCACGACGTCAATGTCCGATTGAGATGTGTGCATGTTTAAGGCAATAGAGCCGTGGAGTCCAAAATCATCGAGCGGTATGTCAGACTCAGTGGAAAGAAGCGTTATTAATCTTAATGCTTTTTCTTGAAGTCTGTCTCTCCTCTTTTCCCGCAACAATGCCTGCAAGCTTTGATTTGGTGTATAAACCTTCTTAACGAGACTGATAGAGGGACTGATTACCTCTTTCTGGCGAAAGGGGCAAAAGTACAGGTAGTTTGGAAAATCTCGACGAAAGGCTTTTGCAATTGTTTGAAAGTCTTTGGCTGTGTAGAGTTCCTCTGGTCTTGAGAGTTTGACTGCACCCAATTTCCAATGTCTCTTGAAAAACCTCAAGGGAAAGCGAGATTTGTAAATGGATGGAATATATTTTAGAAAGGCAAACACTCGATTAGGCGGGTGCTCATAGCCAAACGTGTAAAAGACCATGTTGTCAAAGGTTATGAAAGCGTCGCCGTCCACTGGAACCCATGGCTTCATTGAAGACACCATGTGAAAAACTTACTCGTGCGGCACCGTTGTGAGAAAAATTTTCAATACGCCTACTTCGTTCTCAAACACTGCCTTATCTATTGACGTGATGAGTCTACCGTAACGAGTCTCATAAACGCACTGCACATGCACTTCCTCTTCCTTTTGAGAAAACGATATCTTCAACTCGGTTCTCACTTTTTGAATGTCAAAATCAAGCAATGAACCGAAGATGTTTCCTCTACTCAAAAACAGCAGTTCAGGCTTGATGATGTTTTCCACATGGAAACTTGTTTTAGAAAAGAATTCCGTGGTCAGTTCAAAAACTTTCCAGATGTTTCCTCGAACTTTAAACGTACGCGAGAACTGCACTCTTCTTCACTTGCTGTCTTGCATACTAATTTTAACGTTGTCAGCTTATAAGGTGAACTTTAATAGCTCTTGTCTGCAACATTAAGTTAATTCAGCCGAGTCCAGGTGTGCATTATTTAATGCGCAAGTTTAGAGACAATGACTTCCTGAGGACTAAGGAAGGCTTTTTCTTCTGTGTTGTTGGTCCACAACACCCACCTAATCGGGTTATATCTTATTTAAAATACGCCCCATCCAGGCAGGGAAAATGGGGCAAGGGAATTTGGCGCTTCAGACGAGCCTTGAAGGATTACACAATCCCAAGCCTGTTGGAGACCTTCCGTACTTTAGAAAAGAATTACCCACACTATCTCTTTTATTCGCCCTTCTTTAACGTTCTTATGACGGCTGTGCCGTTAGAATATATTGCACGACATTATAGACCTGAGGAAAAACTAGCTCAGCTCATAAAAGCTCAACGCTTAGATATGCTGCAAAAAAAGATGTTAAGGTTTGTCTCGTTTTTGACAGAAAAAAGTGGTGGCACACACGAATTTTTCGGAGTCACAGGCTCCATACTTCTAGGGATTCATCGCTTGAATATATCTGACTTGGACATAACGGTTTATGGCTACAAGAACGCTTTGGCTGCGAAAAGAGCGTTAATAGACGCGTTTTCTGTGAGAAATTCTGTAATAAAGCGGTTAGAGGGCTCCGCCCTAACCGCGTGGTGCAACAGCAAAACCCGTGCCCATCCCTTAACCTTCGAGGAGGCCCTCCAGATTTACAAGCGGAAATGGAGCCTTGGTATTTTTGAAGACACTAGATTCTCGGTGCATCCTGTCAGGATTGAGGAAGAGGTCACGGAGGAATACGCTGACAAGGTTTATGAACCTCTAGGATCAGTGGTTGCTGGCGCTGTAATTCACCAGAACACAGACTCACTGTTTCTGCCAGCTGTCTATCAGGTGCGTGAGGCTAGAGTGATCAAGGGACCCGAAGCAGCGGACATCGAGGAGGTTGTGTCCTATGAAGGATTGTACGGCGACATCGCTGAGGTTGGAGAGACTGTGTTGGTAAGGGGAAAACTTGAACAAATAACGGACAAGAAGAACAAGAGGAAATACCACCGGGTAGTAGTTGGGTCGCCAGAAGGAAAGGGGACAGAATACATAAAGCTGTTGACCTGAGTCAACAATAATATTTTATGCTAGATATCCGCATTTGATGAAGACAGTTTTTGTGTTTGTGAGAGTTATGGGAGAAGTGATGAATCGACGAGTTCAGTGTCTATGTAGTCAAAACGACCGTCGATGAAATCACCTACATTCAGTCCTGTTACTGATGCGTCAAGTATTGGACGATACGCCTCTACTGAGAGATAGAGTTCGGTGGAAAGTGATGTTAGTTCGATGCGTGATTCTACTGGACTGCTAATGTCTACCCAATACGTCACTTTGAAGAGCATCTGGTCTCTCACAATAACAGTTGCATTCAGCTGAAGCGCCGATTCGGTAACATAGATTCTTGCGACGGAAACATCGTAGTTCTGCATTTCTGGAAATAATCTTGCATCAAGGTAAGCATACATTCTGCCAGCCATAAAGTAGTCTGTGTAATAGTGATACTCATTGCGGTTGGGGTCTGTGTGATTCTCGTATCCAACCATAGCCAATGTGAATCTTCCATACGTGCTGTCCTTCACTACTGAAACCCATACAATGATTGCATCAGCCTCTACTCCCGGAGGAGGGTTGAAGGTAGCATAAGGATTCGGAGACATGATGAAATGTATTTTACCCCCATGTCGGGTGCGACCTCTGTCCCAAAGACTTTCCCCCTCACCCATTAGCAGGCGCGCGTTCGCCATGTTTGCAACGTTAAGCATTGTTACAATAAGCAAAGACATTAATGCAATACTGATCATTGATAAGACTTGCTTTTTCTTTGTCATTGAATCACCTCCTTTCTATTCTCTATTAAAGAAATTCATTATTTCGTCTCAAAACACATAAATGATTTAAGAAAAAATCTTCTAGAATTGAAGTCTATTCAAAGTCAAGTCAGGTTTAATATTTCTGCTGTGAACTACGTGGTTTGGAGAAAGGGTGTTGACAGGGTCAGAGGCGCTGGTGAAATGAGGGACGTCTGAAGCTTAGATTATGATATTGCTGTTTCTTCGGGTTTGGGCTGTTCTTTTATTTCTTCTTCTCTGAGTGTTCTTCTCAGGACCTTTCCAACTAGTGTCATGGGTAGTTCTGTTCTGAACTCGACCTCTCGGATGACTTTGTATGATGCCACTTTGCCTTTGACGAAGTTGATGATCTCCTGTTCGGTGGCTTTGGCTCCTTCTCTTAGGACAATGAATGCCTTTGGGATTTGTCCAGCCTCAGGGTCTGGTTTGCCCACTACGGCGCAGAGTTTGACGGCTGGGTGCTCGTAGATTACATCTTCGACTTCTCTTGGGTAAACGCTCCAACCCTTGTACTTGATCAAGTCCTTTTTGCGGTCTGTGATGTAAAAGTAGCCGTCTTCATCCATTTTGCCTATGTCACCAGTGTACAGCCAACCGTCTCGGAGCACATCGGCTGTTTCGTCAGGCATGTTCCAGTAGCCCTTCATGATCTGTGGACCTGTAATTACGAGCTCGCCGACCTTGCCTTTTGGGAGCTCTTTTTCAGCTGTTTTGACATCGACTATCTTGGCGTCTGTATCAGGCCATGGCAGTCCGATGGAGCCGACTTTTACAGTGTTTAGTGTTTTGTCGAGTGGGTTGCAGTGTGTGACTGGGGAGGATTCAGTTAGCCCGTAGCCTTCGACGAGGACGCCGCCGGTTATGTCCATGAATTTTTTCTGTACCTCGGGCGGAAGTGGCGCGGCGCCGGATATGCAGAATTTTATTGATTTTAGGTTGTATTTGTTTATGTCTGGTCGGTTGATGAGCATGGCATAGAGTGTTGGTACGCCGCAGTATACGGTTACCTTGTAGCTTTGTATGGAGTCAAGGATTTCAACTGGGTCGGGGCGTGGGAGCATGATCATTTTGCCTGCTAAATAGATTGGGGCGTTCATACCTGTTGTCATTCCGTATATGTGAAAGAGAGGCAAAACTGTTAGGAAAACGTCTTCGGCTTCTTTTAGTTCTTTGCCGTAAAGCCATTGGGTGCATGCGACGGCGTTGGAGACGAGGTTGAAGTGGGTTAGCATGGCGCCTTTTGGGACGCCTGTGGTGCCGCCTGTGTATTGTAGCGCTGCTATGTCTTCTTTCGGGTTGATTTCAACCGTGGGTCGCTGAGGTGGGTGTTTTTCGATGAGTTCTTTGAAGTAGTGGACACCTGGTTCATGTGGCACAAAGAGCTTGGGGACTTTGCCGAGCAGTGAACCGAGAATTTTTTTGAAAGTGGGTAGGTATTCTCCCACATTGGCTACTATGAGGTTTTTCAGTTTGGTTTTTTCTTTCACAGCCTTGACTATCGGATAGAGTGTATCTAGGAAAATGAGGGTTTCTGAGCCTGAGTCGTTGATTTGGTATTCTAGTTCGCGTTCTTTGTATAGCGGGCTTACGGCAGTGATTATGGCGCCGAGTTTTAGGCTGCCGTAGTAGCTTATCATGAACTGTGGGATGTTTGGGAGGAACAGTGCTACTCGATCGCCTTTTTGCACGCCAAGCCTGTTTAGGACAGTTGCAAATTGGTCGGTGAGTATGTCTAATTCTTTATATGTGATTTCTTTGCCGAGGAAGACGATGGCTGTTTGGTTTGGATGCTTCTGGGCAGTTTTTCTTAGAAGGTCTGAGAGTGGGACTTCGGGGTAGGCTATGGTTTTTGGTATGTGTGGAGGCCAGTTTTTATGCCATGGTTTGGCTTCCATCAAACAACCCTAGTGTGCATTATGTCGAAGGGATATATAGAGCTTATATTTGACCCTCAACTCCACGAAATTGGCGATTACTCTATGATTTATAGGCTTGCGACTTACCCCCTAAGCTTCATTCTAAGAGTATTTGGCCCCTTCAAGTCCCACCCCCCCTGGCACCACGATTGAAAAAGCGTGAGATTTCTCTTTACCGATGCAAACAACAAACGTTATGACCGGAGAGTTAGAGCAGAAGAATTGATTGAAGACGGGACTAACCCCGATTTTAGAAAATATCTTTTACTCCTATATTCAGCTGCCTCAAACGTACTCAGTCCTTTTGAGTATTCGACCGAATATATTTACGATTCAGTCACGGACCTTCAGTGCTCCGAAACTCATCTCGTTCTAACTTCAAGCAGCAATGACAAAACACCAAAGTGGGCGCAGACAAAGTAGAATTTTCTTCCCGCGTGTATGGTTCCTAGTTTAAGTAACAATTTGTGATTGCAGAATGTCAACGCTTGATGTGCGTCGCCTTTTAGAGCCTAATGATAATCTTTTCCATTCCTTAAAAAGCAAGGTGACATGAATGGAAGATATAAAGACCCTTGAGAGAAAAGCTTTCTAAAACAGAACGCAGAAACGCGTCAACATACAATGGGAAGAAATATGGACGTACAGGCTGACCGAGAAACATTTAAAAACTATGTTTTCTTTTGGTTGGGGCAGCTGGTTTCTTTGCTGGGATCATCTGTCTCACAATTTGTCATTATTTGGTGGATAACCATACAAACCGAGAGTGCTGTTTACTTATCCATTGCTTCTCTTGCTGGGTTTGCTCCAATGGTAATTTTGTCTCCAATTGCGGGTGTATTTGCGGATCGATGGAACCGAAAAATATTAATCGGTCTTGTAGATTTCCTGCAAGCCTTGATGGCTGTAGGAATCATCTCACTATTTTGGCTAGATGTTGTTTCTATTTGGTTAATCTTGGTGTTGCTTGCACTTAGAGGTGTTTTTCAAGCGTTTCATATGCCAACTGTATCTGCTATCGTACCAACAATGGTCCCAAAAGAAAAGCTAAGTCGCATCAATGGCTTAAATTTCCTTTTCACAGGTGCTATTAACATGCTTGGACCAATGATGGCAGCTCTGTTACTAGAATTTTGGGAAATTGGTCAGATACTCTGGATTGATGCGTTCACTTTTCTGATAGCAATGGTTCCTCTTCTATACATTAGCATTCCTTCCGTGAGAAGGAGACCAGAAAAGAGTTCTTTCACCACAGAATTTGGAGAAGGCCTTGCTTTTGTTAGAAAAACCCGAGGTTTTTTACCTTTAATGATTTTGTCGATGGGCTTGAATTTTCTGATTGCGCCCTTGGATACTCTTCTTCCCTATTTTGTGAGGTTTGATCATCTGGGAGAAGTCGGAGACTTGGCCTTCGTTGTTGCATTTGCACAAGCAGGGATGCTTGCTGGAGGACTACTGATGTCTTTGATTAAAGGGTTCAAGGAGAAAATGAGTGTAATAACGCTTTTCATATATGTCTTCTTCGTGATGTATGCCCTTGTAGCTTTCGCTCCCACTGGGCTAATTGTGTTCATAGCAATTGGCGGATTGATCATGCTTTTCTGTATACCTGTAGTTAACGTTTTATATATGACGATAATTCAGACGGTTGTCCCAATGAAAATGCAAGGTAGAGTGAATTCGGTTGATATGGCATTATCCAATGCAGCAAGACCAGTCGGAATAGTAATCTCCGGACCATTAGCTGAGTTAACGGGAACCGCCAACCTTTTCCTTGGATGCGGTCTTTCGGGAATATTGGCAATGACCATTTCATTGTTCTTTACCGATGTTATGCATGTAGAAAAAATAGAAGAAACTTCAGATGAGACGTGATGCGTGCGCAGTTTGCGGTAAGAGTTGCAGAAGACTTTGACAAGGCAGGCAAACTCCACTTACTCCAGCAACTTCCCCTTTTCTGTTTGCTGACGCAAGAAAGTTTGTTAGATAATTATTGAAGTTTTAAGGAATCGCTGTCCCTTTTCTTATTTCCATCACGCATTTCAATGCCTCATGAAGACCGCTAATAAGAAGCCCGATACCAAGACCCATGTACAACCCAGAATCGAAAAGCAACCGATTACGTGACTCTGTTTTCTCTCGAACCTCAAAGCTCACCGTAACGGTTGCCAAATCAGGCCCCACATGTTTCCACCACCGCTCTACTTCAGGCATTGTAAATTCCCAAGAAAGAAATCGAACTTCCCTACCAGTCTGCACCACTTCTGCTGTTGGGAGTGGATTGATACGTTTAACCTCGATTCCTCCTGGAAGGTTCACCCCTACGATTGTTTTGCCTAGAAACCTGCCAGAATAGGCGTGAATGTTTGGAAAATAACCAAGAAGAACACTGTGCACGTTTGCGATGTCCCTGACGCAAATTGGAATCATTATGCTATAGCTTGAAAATTCTTCTTTAATTAAGAAACCGTTCCAATCGAATTCAAGGTACAACAAGAAATAACGTGTGGCTAGCGTTGAAGGAAAAAATTTAAGATAGGCTAGAGAGGTGTTGTTTTCTACTCTTGTTGCTTGCGTATCTGTAACTTCAAGCGGAACCCACGAGTCAGTCTTATTATCCAATTCATTTACTACAGCATTACGAATTTCAACGCTATAAGGGACCTGAACTCCAACGACTTCTTCATAGGAAGATGAAATATTCATCATGGAGAACTCCACAACAAGTCTCGCAACACCGCTGTTATCATCTATCGTGACTCCTTCTAACGCTACACTCCATTCTGTTATCACTGCCTCTTGTGAAGTAAATACAAGAAAACCGTACGGAGCTGTCCATTTAGGAATTTGCACTACAGTGGCGTTATGCAACTCAAGTGCTCCGAAACTGGTCAAAAACAATCCAACGGCTATAGGAAACACAATTATAACGACCCTAGCAATATTTTTGGTTAACCATTTCAATAAAGAATGCCCCTATTTCACCCGAAAATCTATTCTGGTCGCCCTCTATTAAATTCTTGCAGAGGAAAAGAAAGTTTGCAATGAGTTGAACAAGCCATGTATAAAGAGACAGACGACAAATTCACCGTGATGGCCGTCAACAAGCCCGAAGAAATCAAAAAGCTATTAGAAGTAGGCTTCGAATACGTATGCCAAAAAAGACGAGCAACTTTTTCTTAGAAAACGCAAATAAACGATGATCTACATGTCAAAAGTGGTCGGAGTCAGTAAAAAAGTGGCCGGGGTGAGGTAGCCTGGTAGCCTATAGGCCTGTGGAGCCTAGCGCCCGGGTTCAAATCCCGGCCCCGGCCCTCACAGTTCTATTGGGCTTGGCTTTTGAGGCTGAGTACTCGTTTCGAGCGTTTAGCCGCCTCTTTTAATGTTCTCCAACACTTGGATATGTGAATGTATGTTGATGTTTTCCCAATTATGCTATTATATACCTCAACAGAATGTCACGAACGAATTGGCTATTCATCGCCTGTTGGGGAAGCCCGAGGAGGTAGTATGTGTCGTATCGAAGATTGTTTCACAAGACATAAAAGTTGATTACAGCAATTATAGTAATTGTTTAACCACGCTTAGTCTCCGATTTTGGACGACGAAGCGTGGCATCCTTGAGAGAGGGGAAAAGATGAGAATTAAAAGTTTCACTTTGTTAATAATAGGAGTCATGCTGTTTTCAGCGATAATTCCAACTGTTAAGACTCAACCGACAGACTTGACGCATCTTATCCTTGATTCTATTAGTGAACCCTGGAACCTTGATCCAGCATGGTGTTACGACACCGCGAGAATCGAATTACTCATGAACATCTATGAGACGCTGATAAAGTTGAAAGGAAACCATACCGATGAGTTTGACCCGTTGCTGGCTGATGCTTGGAATTTCACAGCCATCGATGAACACAGCCCAGAGGGCATACATTGGGTGGGCAGAATGGGATTCCACCTGAGAACCGATGTGTCCATCTACTTCCATGACGTACCTGAGACCAACATTGAAGGCGAGGGCGAACAACTCGACCTAGAAGACATTGAGTATACATTGGAGAGGTTCCTGATAACCGATGCTGGCACTGGTCCATCTTGGATGCTGCACGAGGCTTTGTGTGGTGGGTTCTGGATCGGAGACTGGAGCGACCTCCTAGACTCGCTCGGTAATCACCCCAACTCAACCGAGCCTGGACACGTCTACTGTCCACGCTGCGGCTGGTACTTCAACGAGAAGGTTGATGAAGCCATAGACCACGCTGTCGAATCAGGTGGAGGATGGATCTGGTTCAACATGGCTCTTCCCGAGAAAGACATCATGTACCAGGTCATGACGCAACCATGGTGCGGAATAATGAGCAAGACATGGTGCGTAAACCACGTCGGTGACTGGCCAGGCATGGTACCAGGAGGCGACGGCGACAACAACCAATGGGTCAACTACCACAACCCAGACATGTCACCGATATACACATTTGACACATCAAGCCCTGGACCAAACCTCGACTGTGCCTTAGGAACAGGCCCATACATACTAGACTACTGGAACAAGGGCGCAGGCGGATCATGGTCAGTAAAGAAGAACCCGAATTACTGGAAAGGTTGGGCAGGAAATCACGTTGACAGATTCACAAGCAACTACATTCTCGAGTGGTACAAGAGGAAACTGAGGTTCCTCGGCGGCTTAGTCGACATAACCAACGTTCCCAGAGCTTCCATTGATGAAATCAGGACAAGCAAGAAAGGGGGACCACCGCAAACAAATTATGAACAGTATCAACCAGGTGTAACCTGCGACTGGGGGATTTGGGACGGAGCAAAGTTTACACCTAATGTAGAATTATCCTGCTACGCTCTCTTCTTTAGTGCTAACATTTCTTGGACAAGCACACACATGGGTGTGTTGCAGCCTCCTGGCGTGTTTAACGAGTTGGGAGGACCCCCGAACTTTTTCAACGACACAAAGACGAGGCTCGCTTTCACACATCTCTTCAACTATGCTGAGTTCCTAGAAACCATGTTCCGCAACGAGTCAATAGCGCCAGTCACACCATTAGTTACTGGATTAACCCCAGCACCACCGGATGGGTGGCCGTGCATCGGCGAGAATGAGGACCCGTCCGCAAACACAAGGAAGGAGCTGGGAATCAGTTTTGAGCCCGCAGGCCAAAAGGCGTACGACTTGGAGTTGGCTGTAAAGTACCTTTACCAGGCTTGGGGGGGCTCAGAGGCTGAGCCAGGGCAACTCTGGAACAACGGCTTCACGATGGACTTGGTGTACAGCGAAGGCAACCTGATACGAAAGACGGCATGCATTCTAGTCAGAGACGCCTTAGACTGGATAAACACCAACTACGAAACCAAGTTCCACACTAACATAGTGCCGGAATCCTGGACCAAATACAGAACCGAATGGAGGGCGTACAAGCTGCCGTTCTTCGTATTAGGCTGGCTTGGGGACTACGCCGACGTGCACGACTTTGCGTACCCGTTTATGCACAGCGCTGGAGCCTTCGCAGAGTGGCAAGGCCAAATGCAATACAAAACCGAAATTCCAAACGCATACGTTGACAGTCTCATCGAGAAAGGAAAACAGACAACAAATGTAGCTGAGAGACTGTCCAACTACACATTACTTGAGAAAGTATACGTTGAACAGGCTTTCGGCTTCGCCCTAGACCAACCCATTGTGCGCCACTGGCGCAGAGACTGGGTCAAAGGGTGGTACTACAACCCTATGATCTACACACAGCATTATGCCTATTTCCTATGGAAAGAACTCACAGCGACACCTGCACCACTGAACGTATCAATCACTGACATCACTTTCGTCTACGGCCTCGTAAACGTAGCTTTAAGCCGGCTAGACACATCTGGTCCTTGGGCAATGTTCATAGTTGGTCTCCTTGTAACGAATGTCGCTATCGGCGATGATGTGGTCATCGACACGAAATTAATAGCTATGGGTCCACTTTCAACCGAAACCGTATCATTCCTCTGGAACGACACGCAGCTTACGCCAGGCGCTTACAGAATAAGCGCTGAGGTCTTCGTGGTTTCATCCTTCGCCTACGACACAGACACGGCGAATAACCGACTAGACGATGGGTTAGTCACCGTTCCCACTGGAAGCATGCAAAAATTCACCAGGTATTCTTGGCCCATGTTCCATCA
>Ga0315310_10000026_pt1 | contig 109202 bp, 97 predicted proteins | sample TDP5_MG_FD_203630 | JGI IMG/M metagenome (GOLD analysis project Ga0315310, IMG submission 203630) | Freshwater sediment microbial communities from Lake Towuti, South Sulawesi, Indonesia - TDP5 | ecosystem: Environmental > Aquatic > Freshwater > Lake > Sediment | place: Indonesia: South...
ATATATCTCCTTATCGCCAAACCCGTTTAGTAAGGCATTAGATATAAGATACTCCATAGGGCAAAGGGCACAGAACATAGAATTAAAAATCTACGATGTAAGTGGTAGATTAGTCAGAAAATGGGACTATCAGACAGTGAGACTATCAGACTATATTAACTGGGATGGCACTGATGATTATGGTCACGCTCTTCCTGCCGGCATCTATTTTATCCAATTCATCGTAGACCACGGTAACTATGAACAGGTAAAGAAAGCAGTTTTGTTAAGATGATATTATATATTATGTAAGGGGGTGATGCAAAAAGACAAAGAAATAGCTCGTTACAAAGCAAAAATCTAATTATTGAAAGGAGTAAACCATGAAGAAATATGTCTTTATTATATTACTGTCAGTGATGGTTGCTAATGCCGGGATAATACATCCGCAATTGGTAGAAAAGCTCGCAACATTAAATGATAACGAGCCGCTCCAGGTCATTGTCCATATGAAGGCCCAGGCAGACCTTTCAACCTTACCAGAAGGGACAACAAAGGCAGAAAAGATACTCTACCTTCAGGAGTATGCCGAATACTATCAGGCCGACTTATTAAACTACCTGGCGAATTTTAGTGACAAGATAAATAACCTCAAGACATTTTGGATCTTCGATGGACTAACATTCAGCACAACCAAGGATATAATCGTAGTGGTGGCGGCTCGCAACGATGTGGACTATGTAATAGATGATTTTATTATAACGATTGACCCAGTTATTAAGACGGACATCAAAGTTGATGACTCAAGAACCCCTGAATGGAATGTAACAAAAGTGAGTGCACCCCAATGCTGGAATATAGGGTATGATGGAGCGGGTATTATTGTTGGTAATATGGATACCGGTGTTGATGTAAACCATATCGCCTTCCATGGTAGATGGGTTAGTGGTGGCTGGTTTGATGCCGTGAATGGTCAAACCACACCCTACGATGACAATAATCATGGCACCCATACCATGGGAACGACCTGCGGCGGGGATGGCAATGGACCGGATGCCAATGATGTGGGTGTGGCCCCGGGTGCGAATTTCATCTGTGCAAAGGCATTCAATTCCTCAGGTCAAGGACAGGCATCGTGGATACATGCCTGCTTCCAGTGGTTTGCAACCCAGAACGCCCGTGTTGTAGGTAATTCCTGGGGTTCAAGCACTACTACATCAACAGAATATTGGAATGATTGCCAGAACTGGCGTAATCTTGGCATCTATCCAGTCTTTTCAATAGGTAACAATGGTTCTGGTTCCGGAACTGCTGGCACACCAGGTAATTTTCCCATTGTTACTGGTGTTGGCGCCACTGATAGCGGCGACAATATTTCCGGCTATTCATCAAGGGGTCCTGCCCCAAATCAATCACCATGGAATGACCCAGCAAACTGGGGAAGACCTGACTGGAATCTGATAAAACCTGATATTAGTGCGCCCGGCACAAGTATCCGTTCTTCAATTCCCGGTGGCGGTTATCAGGGTGGCTGGTCAGGCACATCAATGGCCTGCCCCCATGTTACTGGGGCTGTGGCAATCTGTCTCCAGAAAAATCCCATTGTAGATTATGTAACACTCTATAATATTCTGCTCAATAATGCCGACCATCCATCACAGGGTGGCACCTATCCCAACAATAACTACGGCTGGGGCAGGCTTAATGCCTATGCCGCGCTTCAGGCCTTGCCGATCGGTAATGCACCCAATATTGTGATACAGCGAACTGCGGTTGTGAATGATAACAATGGCAATGGCAAGCTCGACCCTGGTGAAAATGCCGGGATTGTTACATACCTTAGAAATATAGGTAATGTTGCCGCAACAAACACCCAGGGGACTTTGCGAACCACTGACACATATATCACAATTAATGACTCAACAACCAATTATGGGACAATCGCCGCCGGTGATTCAGCAAATAATGCGGGTGACCCGTTCACCGTTGTTGTCTCATCTTCCTGTCCTCAGGGACATATCGTCAATTTCGATTTATATATTGTCTGTGCAGAAACGTCCTGCGTAAGAAACTTCAGTCTCACTGTCGGCACCCCTGGTCTTGATTATGCAACGCATGATGTTGGCAACTGCAAGTTGACCATAACCAGATATGGTGCAATCGGATTTATGGGTTCAAATCAAGTTGGTGGAGTAGGTTTCATCTTCCCAATTACAGGTGCAAATCATCTCTTCTATGGTGGGTTTGCCGCGGGAAACGCAGCAAGTTATGTCGTGGACCGTTACTATGAATCAGCCAGCGGTGATGATGCTGATTGGAACACAACCACTAACCCTGATGGCATGGTAAAATGGTTTGAGCCTGGACCGAATAATTTTGATGAATATGGCACAGCGATTTATAGTGATTCTGGCCACGCCTCACCAAAGGGATTAATCTGTGAACAGTATTCCTGGGCATGGGATGACCCAACCGCCAATGACTTCGTGACCATAAAGTTTGTTCTCAAAAATCAAGGAACAACAACATTAACTAATCTATATGCAGCCGTATTTATGGATTGGGACATCGGCACTTATTCAAGCAATCAGGGTTCTTCAGAAACGGCAAGAAATCTGACCTGGATGTATTATACCACACCCTATGTGGGTGTTGAAATCCTCGACCCACCAAGGACTGTTCCCGCAAGAAATCTTGCATTAATTGACCATGATTTATATGTCTATCCTAATAATGGATTACCAGACAATATTCAGATCCAGTTTATGGATGGCACGATAACCAACCCTTCGTCTAACCGACCATATGACTGGTCAACCTGCAATTCGGCTGGTCCATTCACCCTGGCACCAGGCGAGTCAAGGATTGCCGCATTTGCGATTCTGGGTGGCACTAATTTGAATGATTTACAGGTAAATGCCGATACAGCGTATAATCGCTATTGGAACTGGCCGGGTGTCGAAGAAAACCTGCCAATCAAAGAAATCTCAAGCCTCAGGATCTATCCGATGATATCCAACGGTCGTCCATATATGGTTCAATATAATTTTAGCGCTGAAACACCACTCAAATTGAAGATCTACGATGCAGTCGGGCGACTGATAACTGAAAAGGATTATGGCAAAATTAATGGCAGGGGTGAAATCCAATTGAGCCTAAGTTCCTTTGCACAGGGCATATATTTCGTGAAGATTGAAACATCGAAAGAGATGCGCACTGAGAAGGTCATCTTGCTGAAGTAAAGGGCAAAGTGATGGAGGACACAGAGATGGCAAGACAATGTGAAGAACTTTCTGTGTCCCCCTGTTTATCTATAGTAAGCGCAAAAAAGGAGATGATATGAAAAAAATTATCCTATTAATTATCATCGCTGGTCTTGCCTTTAGCCAGCAGATGATAGTGAGGGTCTACACGACCTGGGGAGGTTTGAGGGCAATATCTGACCAACCCCTGGATATTGCTTCAGCACATGCTGATGAGTGGTATGATATTGTGGCAGACCGTCAAACAATGGATAAGATTATCGGTTCAGGTCTGCCTTACGAGATAAAAGTCTATAGCCTTGAATACGAAAAAGAGAGGGTCAGAGGGGGATACCACTCCTATGACCAGTATAACCAGCTTATGAGACAGATGGCAACGAATTATCCATCAATCTGTAAATTCGATTCCCTGCCGATAAGAACATATCAGGGTCGTTGGATTTATGGTGTGAAGATTTCTGATAATCCAAATTTTGAGGACCCTAATGAGCCTGGTTTTCTGATTGATGGCACCCACCATGCCCGTGAATGGGCAACCCCAGACCTTGTCTACCATTTCTGCGACTCGATAACCAAGGTCTATAATACAAATAATGAGATACAGCAGATTGTTGACAATGTTGAGCTCTACTGTTTCCCGATAATCAATGTTGATGGTTATGTCTATGACTACAGTGGTGGCGGCCTTTCCTGGCGTAAGAATCGTGAGCCATTTGGTGGTGCAACCGGAACAGATTGTAACCGCAACTATGGGTCCTGTGCCAACATTTTAAAGGGTGATTGGGGTGCAGTTGATAGTAGTAAGGCAAGCCATTCCCCCTCCAATATTGTGATGTGCGGCGCCTACATGAATTCTGGTGATGAAACCCGTGCACTAACCATGTATATAAGAAACCACATCATCAATACCTATATGTCCTACCACAGTTATGGCGAATACTTTATGTGGGGTTGGGGGTTCACCAGGGCAGGTACTCCAGATGCAACAGTATATTCTCGTTTTGGTAATCGTATGGCAGGAATGATCAACAGATTAGGTGGCGGAACATATTTACCAGGCCAGGTTCCCGTAATCCTTTACGCAGTGAGCGGCGCCAGTATTGATTGGGTTTATAGTTGGAACCACTGGTTAAATGGTATAGCAAATCTATCTTATACCACTGAGATCGGAACCTCATTCTATCAACCAACTGCAGACCTCGATATAATCATCAGGGAAAACTTTAAGGCATTAAAATACCTTGCCCAGCTCTGTCGAGATTCTATCGGACCTCTTTGTGAAGGTGTTGTGCCACCACCCGGTTTATATCCCATTGGTAATGTATCATCCAATTTTACCGTTGCCTGGCATGCACTTAATCCTTCGGAGAACCATCCAACAAGATGGGAATTGGTTGAATTATCCAACCCATCAATCAAAACCGATAGCCTCGAATCTGGCACTGGGCGATGGACACTAAATGGCTTTACCTGGGTTACTACCCAGTCCCATTCGCCAACCTATAGCCTCTTCTCAGGAAATGCCAGTAATATGAATAATGCGGTAAATACCATCCATCCATATTTAGTTCAGACCGGCGATTCGTTCAGTTTCTGGTGTTATTATAACTTACAAAGCGATGCCGATGTCGCAGTTGCCGAGGTTTCAGAAAATGGAAGGGAATGGTTCAACCTCGATACAATGCGCTTTACCGGAACCCAAACCATCTGGACAAGAAGGGCTTATTCCCTTGCCAGTTGGGTTGGTAAGTCGGTCTATTTCCGCTTCAGGACAATGAGCGACGGTACAACCAATAATGGCGGTTTCTATGTTGATGATATTAGACCAACCTGTCTCTTTGCAAATGTAACCTCAATCTCAAATAATATCCTTGATACACTCTATAATTTTACCGGTCATGCAATGGGAACATACTACTACTATGTTCGTGGTAATAACACAACCTGGGGCTGGGGCGATTATTCATGTCTGCAAAGGGCAAATGTAATAGTTGGCATTTCTGAATCCCAGACCCCGGTCTCCACTTCAGGGACTCCATATATCTCCTTATCGCCAAACCCGTTTAGTAAGGCATTAGATATAAGATACTCCATAGGGCAAAGGGCACAGAACATAGAATTAAAAATCTACGATGTAAGTGGTAGATTAGTCAGAAAATGGGACCATCAGACAGTGAGACTATCAGACTATGTTAACTGGGATGGCACTGATGATTATGGTTACGCGCTTCCTGCCGGCATCTATTTTATCCAATTCACAGCTGGTGATTATAAGCGGATCGAGAAGACTGTATTACTCAGGTGATCGTTGATAGGTTAGGGTTGGGAGGCTTGATAGAAAAATAGTAGATCCGGCTTCCCAACCTTAACCTGTAAATAAAGAGATACAATCATACCTATTAGACATTTATATAATGATAAGCATTTATTGCGGCTGCCGCACCTTCAGCACAGGCAGTGACAATCTGCCTAATATTTTTTGAACGGACATCACCAGCCGCAAAGACACCAGGTACAGATGTCTCTAAATTTTCGTGCGTTAGAATAAACCCTTCTTTATCTAATTTTAATATCCCTTTTATAAATTTAGAATTTGGCACAAGACCCACATAAATGAAAATGCCGCCGACCTCCATAGTTCTCTCAGTATTATCAGCTCGGTTTCTCACGGTTACTGACTCAACCCTATTTTTGCCATTTATACTCACGAACTCATGATTAAGCAAAAATTTTGCCCTCGGCTCCTTTTCAAACTGTTTCTGCAATATCTTATCGGCGGTAATATAAGGTAAAAACTCAACAAAGGTTATACCCTTTACAAAATTGAGAAGAAATCTACCTTCCTGCATTCCAGAGTTGCCACATCCAGCCAAAATAATATCCCGATTTTTAAAAAGTGGCCCATCACAGAGTGCACAATATGAAACCCCCCTGCCCCGCAATTCGTCTTCGCCAGGCACATTCAATTTTTTCGGTAGGGTCCCTGATGCAATGATTACCGCAAGAACTATGTAATTTCCTTTATTGGTTACTACTGTTATTTCTCTCCTTCTTTTTTTTACCGATTTTACTTCAGCATTAGTAATTTCTGCACCAAAACGTTGAGCCTGTTTCTTCATCAACTCAGATAACTCTATTCCTTTTACCCCCTCAGAAAAACCAGGATAGTTCTCAATCAATTCAACTGTAGTAATGAGTCCGCCGGGCTGACCCCTCTCAAGAATCAAGGTCCTCATACCCGCCCTTGCGCCATAAATTCCTGCGGTAAGTCCAGCCGGACCAGCACCAACGATAATCAAATCATAGTTATTCATAGTTTAGGTTATCTAATTATCGAATAATTTAGCTGTATAACTCTCAAACTGCTAAACTATAAGACGAATTAGTCTATCTGTCTCCTCAAGAAAGTAGGAACCTCTAAGTCGTGCTCATTTACTGCACGTTCCTTTATATCCTTTCTGACCTGTTTTCTTGTAAATGCAGGAAATTCGAGGTTTTCTCTTTTGGAACCAAAATCAATAGGGCTTTCTTCAATAGTATCACTTATTCCAGTTGCAACAACCATCACCTTTATCTTGTCATTCATCTGCTCGTCTATGACGATGCCGCTTATTATCTTCGGCTGTCCCTCTGCCTCCTTCACAATCATTGAAGCACTCTCATTTACTTCAGCCATGGTCAGGTCACTACCACCAGTAATATTAATGAGCAATCCCCTTGCGCCTTTGATTGAGGTATCATCAAGTAATGGGGATGATATTGCCGACTGCGCGGCCTGAACTGCCCGATTTTCTCCTTCAGCAACACCAAGTCCCAAGACTGCCCTTCCTTTTTCAATCATCACTGTTCTGATATCTGCAAAGTCAAGGTTTATAAGTCCCGGCTTCGTAATCATTTCCGCAATACCCTTGATTGCGTTGAATAGAACTACATTTCCAATTTTGAATGTTTCATTTATCTTCTGGTCTTTTGGTGAGATTGCAACAAGCCTTTGATTAGGAATACAAATTAATGTATCAACAATCTCTCTCAATTGTTCAATTCCCATACGTGCATTTTCCATACGCCATGTACCTTCGAAATCGAATGGTTTAGTAACAACCGCTACCACGAGTGCACCAGCATTCTTTGCCTCTTCTGCAATCACTGGTGATGCACCGGTTCCTGTCCCACCGCCTTGGCCACAGGTAATGAAGACCATATCCGCATCCTTTACTATATCCCTTATCTGCTCCCTCGACTCTTCAGCTGACTTTCGACCAAGCTCGGGGTCTCCTCCAGCACCCAGTCCTCGAGTAATATTGACACCAATTTGAAGTTTCTCCGGCGACCAGATATACTGCAAAACCTGTGCATCGGTATTAACTGCGATACATTCAACGCCTTCTATACCAAATGATTGGGCATAATTCAATGTATTACACCCTGCACCACCAGTGCCAATCAATTTAATCTTGGCACAATATCTTGGTTCTTGGACCAATTCCAACATAATGTCCTCCTTTATCTAAAAATATTTACCAAGCCAGTCTTCGAAACGTTTTTTTAACACCTCGAATATACTCACATCCTTTGTCCTATGAATGAGTGCCTGATTCTTCTTCTCAAAACCATAAATTATTAAACCGACACCAGTCGCATATATAGGGTCTTGAATAATATCAGTGAGGCCACCAATTTTTTTAGGAATACCAATTTTAACTGGTAGATTGAATATCTCCTCAGCAAAGCGGTCTAAACCACTAAGTCGCGCTGTTCCACCTGTAATTACAGCACCAGCACCAAGGACATCAGAGTAACCACTCTTCTTTATCTCTCGATTGACTATCATCAGGATCTCCTCAATGCGTGGACTAACAATGTTGTAGAGGTTATCTTTTGTAATAAAACGGTCCTCACGACCACCGATACCCGGGACCTTAATCTCCTCTTTTTTCTCCTCGGCAGTTAAGGAGATAGTTGCGTACTTCTTTTTTATTGCCTCTGCCTGCACAAATGGTGTTCTAATACCAATGGCGATATCATTTGTTATGTACTCACCACCAAGCGGTATCACCTTAGAATAACGAATTGCACCATCATAGAAAATTGCCAAGTCTGTCGTACCACCACCCATATCCAGAAGGCACACACCAAGGTCTATCTCATCGGATTGTAAAACGGAATAAGAAGAAGCCAGTGGTTGTAGCACAAGGTCTTTAACTTTCAGACCTGCCTGTTGAAGAGCAGAATATATATTTTGTGCTGAGGCTATCGCAGCTGTTACAATATGAACCTCTGCTTCCAACTTTACACCGCTCATTCCAACCGGGTCCTTTATTCCCTTCTCATTATCAACAATATATTCAATAGGTATTGCATGAATAATTTCCCGATCCATCGGCAAGGCAATCGCCCGTGCTTGTTCAATCACCCTTTCGGTATCACGCTTCGTAATTACACCACCACCCCGTACTGTAGCAATCATTGCATGGGCATTAATGCTCTCGATATGTGAGCCAGAGATACCGGCAAAACAGGTATCCACCTTCACACCAGCCATCCGTGATGCCTCATCCACCGCCTTCTTGATTGAAGTAATCGCCTTTTCTAAATTTACAATTACCCCTCTCTTTAAACCATATGATGGTGTTGAGCCAACACCGATAATCCGTAACTCTTCGTCTTCTACCTCAGCAATGATTGCTGCTATCTTAGTTGTGCCCAGGTCTATACCAACAATTCTTTCTTTTCTTGCCATTTATGTCCTCCTTCAGTATAAAGGCTCAAGAGAGCACTCTGCCATCTTTGCCTTTTTAATCTTTTCGTCACTTATTTTTTTAGTTCGTATGATAATTTGCCTTGAGAATCGCATATCTACCTCAATTAGATTCTCAAGGCTCAATAGTTTCAATGAATCAATCAAGACCTTCTTCACCTTTAAATCACCTGTCCCGAGAATATAGCGCACATTCATATATTCCAGTATTCCTTCAGTCTCAGATACAATTCTTGCCTGAGGAATAATTTCTTTTAACGAGATAAATTCTTCTTCTCGTTTATGGAATGACCTCCAGGCAAGAATTACTAACACACTAGTAATGGTTAAAAAGATTATCGCCTTAATATCTTCACCTCCTCTTTTAAAGTTATTCCTCGCCTTTTTTTTACAACCTTTTTTATTATTTTCATTAATTTAATAATGTCAGACGCCTTTGCATGTCCACAGTTGATGATAAAATTACCATGCCTTTCGCTTACCAGCGCATCACCTATACGAAGACCCTTCAATCCGCACTCCTCAATCAATCTACCCGCAGAAATACCTGATGGATTTTTAAAGAAAGAACCTGCTGAGAATCCTCTGGGCTGTTGTAGGCAGCGATATTGTAAATTTCTTTTTATTGTTGACTCAATATTCTTTTTATCTTTCTTGACTAATTTTATCTTTGCACCAATAATGACCATATGGTCGTTAATCCGCGAACCCCGATAGCTGAAACCTATTTGTTTCTTATTTAATTCTTTCTCAACTAAATTCTTGTTAATTATTACCACATTCTCAACAATACTACCTATTGAATCACCAAAGGCACCAGCATTTCCTTTGATTGCGCCGCCTATTGTTCCCGGAATTCCAGCAAGAAATTCTGCATCACCATATCCAATTTTTTTTGTCTTGTTCAGTAATTCTTCAAGCATCGCGCCGGCACCGCAATAGAAATATTCACCATTTTTATAAATCCTTTTAAAGCGACCACAAAGTTTTATAATAACACCTTTAAATCTTTGGTCACTAAATAAGAGATTTGTTCCAGCGCCTAACACAAAATATCTCAACCTCCTTTTCTTTATAATCGCCAGCACCTTCCTCAATGCCTCCTTCGAATAGACTAAAATTAAATAATTAGCTTTGCCACCTATATGAAATGAAGTATAATTTGCCAAGACTTTATTCCTGAAGACCTTGATGCCTTTTACCTTCAGAAAGGGATTCATTTCAACTCCTTGAGTAATTGTTTGCTAATCTTCGTAATATTCCCGGCGCCCAGAATAACGATGATATCATTTGGCTTCACATTTTTTTTCAAGAAGTCAATAATGCCATCAAAATCTGGAATGTGGTATACAAAATCCTGCTCTTTGGTTATCCTTTTAGTTAAGGCCTCACCACTTACGCCAGGGATTGGAATTTCGTGTGCGGCATAGATTTCGGTTACAATCACTATATTAGCATAAAAGAACGAAAGGGCAAATTGGTCAAATAGGTAGTATGTCCTGGTGTAGCGATGTGGTTGGAATACAGCGATAATTCTTCGATTAGGGAAATATTCCCGAAAGGTCTGTAAGGTTACTGCAATCTCGGTCGGGTGGTGTCCATAGTCTTCGTAAATTTGGATGGAATTTACTTTACCGATACATTCCATTCTTCGATGGACACCTTTAAATTCCACCAATGCCTGTTTAATCTTTTCAATAGCAATTCCTAATTCTAAACCGACACCGATTGCCGCAAGTCCATTAGTAACATTATGCCTTCCGGGAAGATTAATAATAAATTTACCTACGGACTTGTCTTGATACAAAACACTGAATAAAGAACCAAAATTTTTTCGCTGAATATCCCTTCCCCTGAGATGGGCAAACTCATTCAATCCATAAAGAACAACCCTTCTATGAATATTATTTCTTATTTCAAGGTTACCAGGCGAATCCGCACATAAGAATGTGCATCCCCAGAATGGCACATGATTAGCAAAATAGACAAAATTCTCTTTTATCTCATCGAAATTTTTATAATGGTCGAGATGCTCGGCCTCAATATTGGTGATAACTGCGTATGCCGGCAGTAATCTTAAAAAGGATTTGTCGGATTCATCTGCCTCACAGACCAAATAGTCTCCTTTCCCAGAATGCGCTTGACTTTTGCCTTTCACGACGCCACCTATTACTGTTGTTGGAGATAAACTGCTTTTTTGTAGGATCTCGCTTATGAGTGATGTAGTTGTGGTCTTACCGTGGGTTCCTGAGATACAAACAGAAATCTTCATACGGGTTAGTTCTGCAAGAAGTTCAGAACGATGAATTACTGGAATACCCAACCTCCTTGCCTCATTTACCTCTGGATTATTCTCTGTGATTGCCGTAGTATATATAACTACATCTGCGCCAATTACATTCTCTTTTTTGTGATTATAAACAATTTTTATACCTCTTTTTCTTAATCGCTCAGTTATCTCAGAGCAGTTAATATCGGAACCCGTTATCCTAAATTTTAGATTATGAAAAACAACGGCAAGACCACTCATGCCAATACCACCAATGCCAATGAAATGGATATGCTCAGTCTTACCTAACACAGATACCCCATTGTGCAAATGCCGATTTCAGAATTCTAAATTCTTCAAATTTTTTCATCTTATGTCCTGCTCAACTATATCGGCTATTTTCCTCTCAGCATCTAAAATAATTTCTGCCTTCTTGTATTCTTTTCGTTCCATCGTCTCGACAATTAACCTGGTAAGCTTCTGTGCATCAATATCCTTCTCCTCAACCATTATTCCGTTTCCAATCTGGCTAAAATATTTACCATTATAATATTGGTGATTATCAATTGCAAAAGGAAATGGTATAAATATTACACGTTTATTCATAGCAAGTATTTCATAGCCGGCAAGTGCACCAGCGCGGGATACGATAACATCTATATTCTTTATCTCCTCCCAAGGTGAGTTACTGAAAGGAATTACCTTTGTTCTACTATCCTTATTTGCATTTACCCAGTTATAGTCTCGATTACCACTGATTACTACTATCTCATAATCTTGTGGTAGTTTCTTCATAAGTTCTAAGGCGAGGCTGTTCAGCCTCTTCGCCCCCTGACTCCCGCCATAGAAAAGGACAGTTTTTCTGTGTGCCTTAATATCCGTAATACGATTACTGGATATTTTAAACTCCTCTCTAATTGGTATTCCTGTAATTACAATTTTGCCTTTGATTTCTGTTGCTAAAGGCATACCAAGGAATACCCTTTTTGCATATAACGAAAATAGTCTCGTTGCTCGACCCGGAATGCGATTGGGCTCGAAAAGATAATATGGGCGCCGATTAATAAGGCAGGCGACAACCAGGGGCAATGAACCAAAACCACCAAAGGCAAGACCAATACTATTTTTTACTAAAGAATTAAGGCGATGAGTCGAATAGACGAACAATAGCAGTGATAGTATTTTGCCTGTAACTTTTTTTCCATAAAATGGCTTCGATTTTATTTCGAATATCTTTAGATTGTGCATTAATGCAATATACTCTTCAGGGTAATTTTTACGGATAAGAAAAATGACTTCAAAGGCACGTTTCACAAATTCTCGGCCAACAACAATTGCCGGAAAGTAGTGGCCACCGGTTCCAATACCAGAAATTATTATTCTATGCCTTGTACATTTGGCTTTAGGTTTCAGGTTCATGCCATCCTCCAACGTGATGCCTGAAGGATAACGCCCATTGCAAAGAGGTTAGCCGCGAGTGACCAACCACCATAAGAAACGAATGGTAGTGGAATGCCGGTTGGTGGAAGAAACCCAATACTAACACCCACATGGACAAGGAAGATGATAAATATCGAGGCATTAAGCCCATATACTACCAAACTTAAAAATTCATCCTCTATTACCCGGGCAATCGAAATACCTCTCAAGAAAATCTCCCAGAAGACAACAAAAATCAGAAGGCAACCGATAAAACCGAATTCCTCAGCAATATGGGCGAAGATGAAATCGTTATGGATACGAGGCAGGAAGAGAAATTTCTGGAGACCTGCCCCGGGACCTCTACCGAAAAATCCACCGGAACCTATGGCAATCAAAGACTGCTGCACCTGATAAGTTGGATGGCTAATAAAACTGACCCAGCGATACCTTGCATGAGGAAAACAGAGAATAAAAATAGCAAAGAGCGCGATGCCAATCATAATTGTTGGTAACAATAGTTTCATCTTTATCCGTCCGTAAATAAACATGGTGATGAGGGTCAAAAAAGATATCAGTGCAACCGCAATTGACGGTTGAACTGCAACAAGAAATATTATTGACAGGGAAATTAATAAGATTGTCGATATTCCCTTCTGGGTTTTCGCAACATCGGGATGGTATGAGAAGAAGTTGGCAAGAAAAAATACGAGCCAGATTCTTACAAACTCCGAAACCTGGATACCAAATGAAGATATGGAAAGACTTCTCCGTGCACCAAATTGGGTATGACCGAAAATAAGTGTAACAACCAAAAGGATAACCAGAAATACATATGCTGGTAAGGTCATCTTTTTAAATTTCTCATAAGAAATCATTAGGCCTAAAAAGAAGAAAACCATAGCGACCATGAGCCGCTTTAAATGACCAATAAAGTAGTATGTTGTGCCTACACCTTTTTTCATTGCCTGATAGTATGATGAAGAAAAAACAATTACTGAACCAATAATCACAAGGCATAAAATCAGAAACGCCAGGGTCCTGTCAATTCCTGTGGGCGACATTTCTAAATGCCTCCCCCCTCTCCAAGAAATCCCTGAATAAACCAAACGATGCAAAACCTGGATTCAACATTATCGTATCACCCCTTTCGGCAAATTCACGACACCTCTTAACAGCATCTGCCATATCCTTCGAAACAACAAACTTATTGAATCCTTTTGCCTTAAAGTATTCAGCTAAAACATATGCATTCTCACCCAGAATAACGCATGCCTTTGCTTCTTTTACGAGTAAGTCAAGGTATTTATCACCCCTTTTGCCCTTCGCACTGCCGCCAACAATAACAATCCGATTGCCGGTTACCGCCTTGAATGAAACTATTGCGGCACGCTCATTTGTACACATCGAGTTATTTATATACCGGACACCGTTAATAATACCCAAATCTTCAAGCCGATGAGGCAGAGGTTTGAAATTTCTAATTCCTTTTTCTATGTCTTTATCGGTAATATTCAATATTTTTGCCACGGCAATCGCCGCCATGATATTTTGAAGATTGTGTTCGCCAACAAGTGGCAGATTGGTTGTCGAGAGTAGCCTCTCTTTTTTATAATGAAAATTTTTATTCAACCAAACTCCATCTTTAGCCATTCTACCAAAGTAGACAATCTGTGAACGAATTTTCTTAACAAATAGGTTTGTCTTTTCATCTTCAAGATTAAGAACAGCAAAGTCACTCTTATCTTGATTGATAAAAATTTTTGCCTTCGCATCAATATATTCATTGATATCTTTATGCCAGTTGAGATGGTCAATGTCAATATTTGTAAGAACCGCAATAACTGGATGAAATTTCTTAATTCTCATTAATTGAAATGAAGAGACCTCAAGAACATAGTATTTATATTTTTCTTTAAATAGCGAAACAGAAAATGGCCTTCCCGGCGCAATATTACCACCAAGAAAATTTTTAATGTCGGCGCTTGAAAGAATACTACTAATGAGCGCAGTAGTTGTGCTCTTACCATTTGTTCCTGTTACTGCAATTATCTTGGGATTGAACAATTGCTGATATGTGAATTCAATCTCATCAATGACTGCTATTCTTTTAGATTTCATTTTTTTGATTATTTCTTTATTGGGCGGAAATCCTGGCGAACTAACAACTAAGTCATAGTTGATTTCCTCAAACATCTTTACCAGGTTATTTTTAATAAGGTTTTTTGCAGTCTCCTGCAGAGCCTCAAGATTCTCTTCATAAAGAAATACCTCATCGTCTCTCTGTAATAGATATTCCGCAACCGCAAGATTTGCCCGACCAAGGCCGAGTAGTAATATCTTCATAAAATTGCCTTAAGCATAGACTTCTTCATTTTCATTATCTTATCTTCAACGTTGATAAGGCTAACATTAAAAAGATAAATCCTGCAATCCAGAACCTTACAACAATTTTTGATTCTGCGAGACCTCTCAGTTCAAAATGATGATGGAGTGGTGCCATACGAAATAGCCGCTTACCTCCTGTCCGGCGAAAATAGATAATCTGCAGTAAAACCGACAATGCCTCAATAACAAATAAACCACCCACGATTATCAAAAGAAACTCGTGTTTAATAAGTATTGCCACAGTTCCAATTATTGCGCCGAGGCTCAATGCACCAGTATCACCCATAAAAATCTGTGCTGGATGGGTATTGAACCACAAGAATCCCAAACTTGCTCCAAGAATAGCAGCACAAAAGACCGTTACCTCACCACCATTTTTTATAAATAGAATATCAAGGTAACCACTGATTATCGCATGGCCAGATGCATATGCTAAGGCGGCATATGCGCCGGCAGCAATGCCAATAAGTCCAATTGCTAAACCATCCAAACCATCTGTAAGATTTACGCCATTTGATGAACCAACAACAACAAGCATGACAAATAATGGATAAATAATTCCAAAATTCACTACATAATTTTTCAGGAATATAAGATTGGTTTTTGTCGCATATTCCTCTGGACCGAAGAAATAGAAGAAAAGACCGAGTACAATACCATAGACCGCTTGAAAGAAAAGTTTTGTCTTAATTGATAATCCCCTCGGCTTCTTTTTAAAAATTTTTGTGTAATCATCCCAGACACCCAAAAGTCCAAACCAAACCGTTGCCGTTAATAGCACAAGAATATTAACATTCGTAAGGTCGCAAAAGAGCAAACCAGCACATAGAATTGAAAATAGAATTATCAAGCCACCCATTGAAGGTGTTCCTTCTTTAACCTTATGGCGTTCAGGAACCTCAACCCTTATGCGTTGACTAATTGACTTGACTTTTAAGAAATTTATAAACCTTTTACCAAAAATTAGCACAATTAGAATCGCTACAACTGCGGCATAGGCACTGCGAAATGTGATGTAACCGAATAATCTGAAGGGACCGAAGATATCTTTTAGTGGATATAACAGTAAATATAACATATCAATTAATCCTCATTAATTTAAAATCCATATCTAATACCGCCTCAACAATTCATTAACAATCTCTTCAAAATGTAAAGCCCTCGATGCCTTTACCAGCACAACCTCATCACCGTTAAGATTTTTTATTAGACTATCTACCAAGGCATCTTTATTATTGAAGTGTTTGCCACCGTAATATTGCGCCTCCTTATCAAGGGTGAGTAATAAGTCGCAATGTTTTCTTGCATATTCACCAACTTCGATGTGCATTCGTTTTGATTCGTCACTAAGTTCCAGCATATCCCCTAATATGAAAACCTTGGGACGTTCAAGATGAGACACGAAGTCTATCGCTGCCTTCATTGATACTGGATTTGCATTATAGCAATCATTTATAATCAAAAGACCATTATGTCTTATCGGTTGCAATCTTCCAGGCTCGGGTGCAATTTCGGCAAGCGCCTCTTTCTGACTGTTCGACTCGACACCAAGAATTGATGTTACAGTAAGTGCTGCAAGGCAATTGTAGACATTTCCCATACCTAAGAGCGGTGTGAAAAGCCTGATACCTTTATACATGAACTCTGATCCATATTCAAACAACTTTATATCTTGCGCCTCATTTATTGAAAAGGAGTAAATATTTTTTCGATTGATAGCACCTACACCCTCACCAACTACCCCGAATCCATCCTCAGGTAAAGCCTCCAAGAGTAAAAGCTTCTCCTTTCTTACACCTTCGATTGAATCAAGACCTTTGAGATGGCCGGGTCCAATATTTGTAATAATTCCGATTTGTGGGTTTCCAATTTCGCACAACCTTTTTATTTCTCCCGGATTACTTGTACCCATCTCAAGAATCAAGAAATCTTCCTTACCATTCAATTCAAAAATTGTTAATGGTAGGCCGATGAGTGAATTGTAATTCTTTTTTGCATAAAGCACACGGTGTTTCTTCCCCAAAATCTTTGCAATTAAATTTTTAACCGTTGTTTTACCGTTTGTGCCCGTAATACCTATTGTCTTCGGATTAAATTGCTGACGATAATACCGGGCAAACTCACCCAAGGCAAAAAGTGTATCAGAAACCAAAACTTCAGTCTCCGCCTTCGCCTCTCTTTCAACAACAACTGCTACTGCACCCAATTTTAATGCCTCAGATGTATAAAGATGTCCATCTGTATGTTCACCTTTTAAGGCAAAGAAGATATGACCTGGCTTTGTGGTTCTCGAATCAATATTTACCCCCCTCACTAATTCCAGACCCGGCATCTTTGTTTGCCCTCTAATTATCTTTGCAATTTTTTCTATGGTAAATTCTTTAAACATTCGCCCACAACCTCCGCATCATCAAAATCTATTACTCTATTCTTGATAATTTGATATTCCTCGTGCCCCTTCCCAGCGATAAGGACAATATCATCGGGTTCTTTTATTGATATTCCGTAATTTATCGCCTCTTTTCGGTCTTCGATGATTTTATAATCTTTATTCACCATTCCCTGCTCAATATCTTTAATTATTTCCATTGGCGTTTCGGAACGTGGGTTATCCGATGTCAAGATCGAAAGGTCAGCAATTGTTGAGGCAACCCTGCCCATCTTTGGCCTCTTATCTTTGTCCCGGTCACCACCACAGCCAAAAATAACAATAAGCCTTCCTTTAGTATACCGCATTAAAGTCTGTAAAACATTTTCGAGCGCCTTTGGTGTATGGGCAAAATCAACAAAAATATTCGGCGCAACCTGCTGTGTCCGCCCCTTTATTGATTCAACCCTTTCTATACCAGCAATTATTGTCTCACAACTGATATCCAATGCAACACCAGTAGCAAAACTTGCGAGAATATTGTAACAATTATATTCACCGATAAGCTTTGAAAAAATCTTATAACTTCTATTTTTATAATAAATCTCAATTTTGAGACCATCTATATTGTTTTCCAAAATCCTTGCCCAAATATCGCCCCGCTTTTCAATTCCGTAGGTAATCTTCTTTTTTAAATCTAATGACTCTATCTCCACACTTATGGGGTCATCAAGATTGAATATTGCAAATCCTTTTTCATCAAGGAGTTCGAAGATATGCAGCTTTGCCCTTTTGTAATCATCAATCGTCTTATGGAAGTCAAGATGGTCTTGCGACAGGTTTGTAAATACAGCAATCTGCAACTTGACCTCATCTACCCTCCTTAGACTTAACGCATGGGATGAAACTTCCATTATGACATCCTTCGCCCCTTCATTTCTGAACTTATCAAATAACTTAAAGAGGTCGAGGCTTTCCGGCGTAGTTCTCTCTGCCTTCATTTTTGTCTTCCCAAGATAATAGATTGTACCGATAAGTCCGGGATTTCTTCCTGCCTCTCGAGAAATTGATTGAATAAGGAAGGCAGACGTCGTCTTTCCGTTTGTTCCCGTAATACCAATTTTTATCAAATCATCAAATGAGCCATAAAATTTTTTGGCCAACTTACCCATTGCCCATCTTGTATCATTAAAGATGATTTGTGGTAAATCAGTTTCGACCCTTCTTTGGCTAATAACGGCAACTGCCCCGCGATCCTCAGCATCTTTGATAAATTTATGTCCATCAAACCTTTTGCCCTCAATGGCAATAAATAACGAACCATGTTTGACACGTCTTGAATCAAACTCTAAAGACTCTATCACCACATCTTTGAAATTATAGACCTCACCATCAATGCCAGTCATCAACTCACTTAATTGCATACTGAGAGGTATTGATCTGGCAGATACTCTGGGCAATTCGTTTAAAGAGTGGTGCCGTAATAGCACTTGCCCACATACCCCTTTTCGGTTCATCAAGCATAAGGGCAATGAGATACCGTGGTTCATTCGCTGGGAAATAACCGATGAAGGTAGTTGTAATTAGTGAATTTGAATATTTACCATCAACAACCTTCTGGGCGGTTCCTGTCTTACCCGCAATCTTTATGCCATCAATTTGTGCTTCAACTCCGCTACCTTCGTCAACAACACTACAGAGGATGTTCGTAACTTTCGCTGCAATATCTTCACTTACTACCCGTCGAATCTTCAAAGATTTAGCATGATATACTACTTTTTTGTTGTCCTTTATTTCACGAACAATAATCGGTTTATTTAAAATACCCTTATGGGCAATCGTTTGATAGGCAAAGGCAAGCTGTAGTAAACTGCAGGTAATACCCTGGCCAAAGACCAGCGATGAAAATTCAATCTCATTCATTTTCAGAGGGTCGGATAACCGCCCTCTCACCTCACCCGGTAATTCAATACCTGTTGGTTGGGTAAAACCAAAGTCCCTAATAAGTAAATAGAAACCTTGGCGATTGAATCTCCTTGCTACCTTCACCATAGCCACATTACTTGAATGGGCGATCGCCTGCCTGAATGTAACAACCCCATAATTTTTGTAATCATTAATTATATGTCCACACACCTTTAGTTTACCATTTTCAGTGTCGAATTTATCACCTTCCTTAACTCCGTTAAGAAGTGCATAGGTCAATGTTACAATTTTGAATGTGGAACCCGGTTCAAATTCATCGCAAATTATTTGATTCCTTCCATTGTTGTCCTTATTGATATTAACCAATGCCAAAATCTCGCCGGTGAGAGGTTCAATAACCAAACCAGCAGCAGATTTTGCATCTTCTCTTATTAAACAGTCCTTAAGATGTTCCGAAAGAATTGCCTGGAGTTGTAAATCTATGCTTAGATAGATATTGCACCCCGGCTCCGGTTCTTTCTCTGGATAATTGGGATATGGGAATATTTCACCCATTGGGTTTTTTTGATAAATTATGAAGCCGGATTTTCCGTTGAGAATATCATTGAGCTGTAACTCCAGTCCCTCCAAACCTTGATTATCCATACCACATTTGCCAATAAGATCGGAAAATATCTGGGGCATATTATATTGCCTATTCAAATCATGTGTCCAACCTATAGATGGATCGCCAATATCGAGATACTTCTCCTTCTTTTCCAAGTCTACCTTCATTTCAACCCAGAAGAATTTGCCATCATCAATCAATCCCCTTATCCTTCCTATTGGTTTTTGGGAAAGGCGGGCGAGTTCTTGTGCTAAATGCTCTCTATTTTTTGTGTATCGGGGCGTGCAGAATATCGAAAAACACTGTTGTGATGTTACAATGGGTAGGCCATTACGATCATAGATATTACCACGAGCACCGTAAAGAATCATCTTCTTCTGGTGCTCCTTTGTTGCCGCATCTCTGTAGTATCGAAATCTTATACACTGAATGTAGAAGATGTAAAAGAAATAAAAAAGTGAGATGATCAAGAGCAGGACATTAAAAACTCTAACCTTTTTCATTTGATTACCCCCAATATATCCTCTTTTGCTGGAAATATAAAGTTGCGTTTTTCTGCCTCTATCTCAATTCGGGCGAGGTTCCCTAAATTCATTATTTCAAATTCTAAAATCTTTTTCTGATTTTCCAATTCGAGGACACGATTCCTCAATCTCTCTTTTCTTATTTCAAGCTTTACCAATTCACTTTCAATATAGACTAACGAAAAGAGGTATGCGATTATACCAATAAATATTAGAAAGCCACGCATTTCTCTGCCACCCTCAACTTGGCGCTTCGTGCGGAACGATTCACTTTTATCTCAGAATATCTTGGTCTTATAACCTTCCTATTTATTCGATGCAAACCACCATTCTTTTCTGATTCCCGAAAGAGTCTCTTTACAAATCGGTCTTCACCTGAGTGATAAGAGATCACCAAAATTCGTCCTCCATTCTTCAATCTTGTGATTGCATTTAAAATACCCTTTTCAAGATTTATCAGCTCATCATTGACCCAGATGCGTAATGCCTGAAAGATTTGGTGTAGATTCTTTTTCAATATTCGTTTCGGAGTTATCGCTTCAACGAGTTTTCGCAGGTCGAGCGTTGTCTTCAATATTTTTTTCTTTTCGTAAATTGAATCGGCTACTTTTTGGGCATTGCGGACATCACCATATTCCTTTAACAACCTCGCAATTTCTAATTTTTTTGCATAACCCAATTTTTGTAGTAGGGTAGGATTCTGGGGAGACATCTGCATAAGCAATTTGCCTTCTCTTTCATAACTGAATCCACGCCCTGATGTTGTAAGTTGGTGGTATGAAACGCCGAGGTCAAAGAGCACACCATCAATCAAGCCTATACCAATGCTATCAAGGATTAAATCTATGTTAATAAAATTGTCCTCAAAAAGGAATACACGGTCATGATATAGTTTGAGCCTTTCTCGTGTATAGGCAATTGCCTCAGGATCCCAATCAATACCAATAAAACGCGCCAATGGCATTGCCTCAATCATTGATAGAAGATGCCCGCCGCCACCCACAGTGCAATCACAGTAGACACCGCCCTCACAGAGATTCATAAACTCAATAACCTCTGCCACTAAAACCGGCTGGTGGAATATCATCAATGACCTTCAATTAATTTCGAGTTTATTGAAAACTCTTTAGGGCGGCTCTTCGCGAAGGATAGATTTCGAATGGATAAAAGCCATAGAGTCTTAATATATCATAAAGATAGGGTGAAACATTCACCAATTTTATATCACCGCCCATATCCTTAAATTTCTTCTGATGCTCTATTAATGAACCCACAACCTTATAGTTCATATGACTTACCCGTGAAAGGTCAATGATAATGTTATATTCACCAGTATCAATCATATTTTTTAATTTTTCTTCAATGGTTACAAATTCTGCCTCATTTATTTCACCATTTGGTAAAAAGAATGAAACTTTTTTATCTTTTTTTGCTTCAACGATTTGGACTTTCATTTCTTCTCCTTAATTTTTCGATGCTCTCCGCATCTTCAATATAGCATTTATCAATTTCCTGCTTATATTGTGCATAATTTTCAGGTGACCACAGTGTAAAGTGATTAATTTCACCCACAATAATCACTTCCTTTGTGATACCTGCATATTCAAGAAGAAAATCAGGAATAAGAATTCTACCTTGTGCGTCGAGATGCTCCTCAATGAGTTCAAATGTAAAATGGCGACGATAACGGCGCGACTGTTGAATGTCCATTGAAAGTGTTAGTAATTCCGTTCGCTCAAGTTCTTCCCAGGTCTTTAAGGCATGGACCGAAATTTCGTGGTCATATCCAGGGGTCAGAACCATCTTACCCTCTGATTCCACAACCAACACATTTCGGAACAGACTGGGAATCGCCAATCTTTTTCGATCATCCAGCATATGCCGGAAGCGTCCTCTAAAGCGAATATCTCCCATTTTTCCCCATTTCACCCCATTTTACATATAATTTAAAATTTGTCAAGGGGGTAAATGCTCCATTTCTAAAGGTTAAGTTTTGATTTTTCAAGACTTTTTTTCTAAACCCAAGTCCGTTATTCACAATTTTACAAATTAATATCAAAAATTAATAGAACTAAATATCCGGAAAAACTTCTATTTCCTTGGGAAGAGCCTAAATTCTAAAAATAATGCGGTATAACTTGACTTATGTTATATTTTTATTATACTTGTCCATGGAAAATATTATACGAAAGATTGGCCGAGAGGAACTCGAAATCCTTTTCCAAATGGCGAGTTCTCTCTCTTCAACATTAGAGCTTTCAAAAATTCTCGATATTATTATTGAGAGTGTCCGCACATTATTAAAGGCAGAAGCGAGTTCATTACTATTATTAGATGAAACGACGAATGAATTATACTTTGCCAGCACCACAGGAGAAGTATCAGAACGACTTAAAAATCTCACTGTCCCTCTCGACAAAGGCATTGCTGGTGCCTGTGTTCGGGAAGGAAAACCGAAGGTTGTGAATGACACAACAAAGGATAAAGATTTTTATCCGCAGATTGATAGAAAAACTGGGTTTGTAACACACTCAATCATTGCCGCACCACTCATTATATCAAACAAGACAATTGGGGTGATTGAGGTATTGAATAAAAAAGACAGCCAGTCCTGGACTGATGAAGACAAAGAGTTGCTAATCCTCATTGCATTCCAGTCAGCACAGGTTATACAGAACGCAAAACTCCATCTTCAAATTCATGAATACAAGGAATTACTAAGGAATGAAATTGATGCACGCTACGCTATAATTTCCAACAGCGAGCAGTTTAAATCAGTCTTGAGTCTCGCAGAGAAGGTAGCGCCGGGTAATACATCAGTCTTGCTCTTGGGGGAGAATGGCACAGGAAAGGAACTTGTTGCCCGCTATGTGCATCGTCTGAGTCCGAGAAGGGATCAACCATTCATTGCCGTGAGCTGTGCTGCAATACCTGCAACATTATTAGAGAGCGAACTTTTCGGATATGAGAAAGGTGCGTTTACCGGTGCGACCAGTACCCATAAAGGAAGGTTTGAATCGGCAAATGGCGGGACAATATTCCTCGATGAAATTGGTGATTTATCTTTGGAGACGCAGAGCAAATTGCTGAGGGTATTACAGGAGCGCGAGTTTGAACGGCTGGGTGGCACAAAGGCAATTAAGGTTGATGTGCGGGTAGTCGCCGCAACAAATCAGAACCTAGAAGAAAAGATTAAAGAGAAGCTGTTCCGAGAAGACCTCTTCTACCGTCTCAATGTCTTTCCTATATACATTCCACCACTTCGAGAGAGAAAAGATGATATTCCAGTTTTGGCAGAACATTTTTTATCACTCTATGCGCGCCAGATGAATAAGCCTGCGAAGAGAATCGCCACAGAGGTTATGGAAAACTTATTAAACTACCCATGGCCAGGAAATGTGAGAGAGTTACAAAATGTAATTGAAAGGGCAGTTGTTTTAACAAGCAACGAAATAATCAAACTTGATGCATTGATGCTGCCTTCGCCCCCCCCAGAAGAATTGGTCGCCTCAGGTAGGAGCCTTAAACAGGCAATCGATGAATTTAAGATGCGTTATATCCAAGAAACAATAAAACAATGTCATGGGAATCATCGTGAGGCGAGCAGAATTTTGAAAATCCAGCCGACCTATCTTTCGCGACTTCTACATAAGCACGATAAGGGTGGCGTATAGTATCGCATAAAAGGATTGTCAATAAGATTTTACAGTAGATTTGGGTTGGGTATGAGATTTTTACCAGTTAATGTAAAAGGTCAATCCGGCCCATGCCATCTGAACACCATAGTTTTCGGTGAGACTAAGATAACGGTATTGACCATCAAGGGATATTGATTTGCCTAAGTAGATTTTTAAGCCAACAAAAGCCTGACCCACTGGCTTTGGATGTGATGTTTCGATATATTCATCGAAGCGATTTGTTTGGGCAGCAACCAGAAGGTCAACATTATCATTGTATAGAAGCACTGTTCCTTCAGCACCAAAGAATGGCGCAATAAAGAACCTGCCGAGTCGTGGTTCAATATTTACCCTTAAACCAAAGCCCAATGCTGCAGTGGACATATCTGGATTATTTAAGAATGTAACCAGCGGTTCGAGATAGAGATTTGGCAGTGCCTCAGCCTGGAGGTGAAATTCGCCACCAAAGTATAAGTCAGGCAGCTGGTAGATATCAATCGTTTGGTAGTTCTTATCATATTCGCCACCGGCGCTAAAACCAATGCCCAATCTGCCACCAAAGGTGAGGGAAGTAACCAGTAAGATATAGATTAATGGCTTCATTGTGCACCTCCTTTCTACTCTACTTATAATGCAAAATCCATGCCAATCTCTAAAAACCCAAGTATCGAAAAATTGATAAGTTTAGAACCTTAATCAAAATTCAATGTTGCATAAAAGTATAACAAATATACAAAATAATAAGAGAACAGTATATATTGTTTTTGTCTAATAAGTGGTCATTATGTAAGACTTTATCTTATAATTATAAACTTTCGAGGATGTATTAAATTTTGTATTGACAACAATCCCCTTATCGCTATAATAATATATGAATTTCTTCTTCGAACAGATTATTACGCGCCGTGACTTTTTGAAAAAATGCGGGCTGATTGCCTTCTCAGGAATGATACTTCCGAGATTACTAAAATTGGTGCAGGCACAGGACCTAAAATTCGGTTTTGTTAAACCTCACACTGCATTATACTTTGAGAAATTGTCCAATAACAAGGTGAAATGCCTCCTCTGTCCTCGCGGATGCATCATTACCGAAGGCAAACGCGGATTCTGTCGAGTAAGGGAAAATCGAAATGGTGAATACTACACACTCGTCCATTCAAATCCCTGTGCGGTACATATTGACCCGATTGAGAAGAAACCACTCTTCCATTTTCTTCCGGGCACAACGGCCTTATCATTAGCAACTGCCGGCTGTAACTTCACCTGTAAAAATTGTCAGAACTGGGATATCTCCCAGGCAAAACCAGAAGAGATATATAACTATGAAATTTCACCTCGGTTTATGGTAAATTTAGCCTTAGAAAATAGAACCCCAACAATCGCCTATACCTACACTGAACCCACGATATTCTTTGAATATATGCTTGAAACAGCAAAGATTGCCAAGAAAAATGGCATCCTGAATATCTACCATTCAAATGGTTATATTAGTCCTCAACCGTTGCTTGAATTGGCAACAAATTTGGATGGCGCAAATGTTGATTTAAAAGGTTTTAGTAATAATTTTTATCAAGATATAACCAGCGGTACTTTGATACCCGTCCTCGAAACGATAAAAACCTTAAAGAAACAAGGTGTCTGGGTTGAAATCACGAATCTTGTAATTCCCACAAAGAATGATTCAGATGATATGATAACGCAATTATGCCAGTGGGTGAAAAATGAATTAGGACCGGATGTACCACTACATTTTTCGCGATTCTATCCTCAGTATAAATTAACAAACCTGCCTATAACCCCGGTTGAAGTTCTAAAGAAGGCAGCAACAATCGCCCGTGTCGTTGGTCTAAAATATGTCTATATCGGTAATGTGCCGGGTATACCTGAAGAAAATACCTATTGTCCAAATTGTAATAAAATAGTTATTGAACGTAAAGGATACAGTATTCAACAATTCAACTTAAAGAATAGCAAGTGCAAATTCTGTAACTGTATAATTCCTGGCAGGTGGACATAATATCGGTTAAATTGCTAATTATTTAAATTTACTACTTTGTGCTTGACACAAAATAGAATTTATGTAAAATTAGAATATGAATGATAGAGAATTACGTGCTGAATTGAAGAAAGGAAAAGTTTACAATCAATATTTACTGATCGGTGATGCAGATCTGCTCATTAATAACTCAGTGAATGTAATAAAAGAAGCATTGAAGGTTAATGAATCCTTCGACCTTGATACCTTTTCAATTTCAGAAATTCCTATCGAAGAGATTATCTCAAAATTATATCTTTCACCATTTGCCTCATTGAGAAGATTATTGATTGTTAAGAACCTTGAGGAAATTGACGATAAGGAATTATCAAACTTCGGCAAATTAATGAGTGCATCCCCATCCATAAATTGTATCGTTATGACCTATAAAATAAAAAGGGAAGAAAGGCCCAAAAATTTTGAAAATATCTATAATAAACTCTCCAAAATATTACCTAACACCAAGCTTGTTATCTATGACCAGCAAAAAGACCTTGTTAACAAATGGATCGTCTCGCGTATTAATCGTAGTAAATTGAATCTCGTCCCATCAATGATTCATTATCTTGAGGAAGAATTCAAAGACGATATTACTGGATTAAAAAATGAATTTGAAAAAATTGAAAATTATCTTTACGAAACCAAGGAACTAAACATGAACCAAATGAAAGAGCTGGCAAAAGGTTTATGTGACTTTGATAAATATCGATTGGTCAACACTTTTTTGCAAGGTGGACAGGAGACCCTACAACTTTTTGAAGAAGTAAAACCATATCTCCACTCATATGCAGAGATAGTTGATACACTGGTTAGGGGTTTAGTTTTTTATGTGCAGACAAAGAATATCAATCCACATGTCAAAGATATTTTTAATGAATTTACTAAGATTGACCGAAGGGCGAAGCTAAGTTCATTTTTTACAGATATATGCTTAGAGTTATTTTTTATTAAAAAGAAAGATTTCTTTAAGAAAGGAGCCCGTTATGGAAACTAAATGGGATAAATTGCAAGAAATTGAAGCGGCGCGCCAAGATATAGTAACAAAATTGAAGAGAATAGAAGACAAAAAATTAACGGTCAGGGTCGAAGTTTATGATAAGGTTAGAAAGGAATACGAAAAGAAACTCAAGGATATCGAAGAGAAGCTGATAGAAAATATTGATTTGGTTAAAAGGGAGATTGCAAATTTGGGAGAAGAGGAAAACACTTTAAAAGAGCAAGAAAAAGAAATAAATCTCAAAATTGAAGAATTTGACTTACGTTATTCAATTGGTGAATATAGCGATGATAAATTTACAGAATTAGTGGATGAAGATAAAAGAACCTTGCAGGAAATAACAGACAAATTACAAAAATTGCAGGTGCGAAGGAAGTGGCTGGAAAGTTTTGTAGAGATTAAAGGTCTTGAAAAAGTAGTAGAAACGAAAGAGGAACCCAAAGAAGAAAAGGTTGTGACGGTTGAAATAGATGAACATATCCTGGAAAAGAAACTTCCCGAAGAAGGAAAAAAGATGGATGAAATATTGGTTGAAGAAATTGCCCTCACGGAAACAATAGAAGGTGCAGAAAAAACAACGGCTGCGCCATCAGAACAGAAAAAAGATAAGGGCGTTGCCTGCCCAAAATGCGGATTTATGAATACCCTTGATTCGTGGTATTGTGAAAAGTGCGGCGCTGAGATTTTAGAGGCACCAAGTATTTAAAAAAATATAGTAGATGACTTTCAATATTTATAAAGTTGAAAGAAAATGGCAAAAATATTGGGCGGATAATAAATTATTTGTAACAAATGATAAACCAAAAAATAAGTTTTATTGCCTTGTGATGTTTGCGTATCCTTCAGGAGATATTCACATGGGACACTGCAAGAACTATGTCATAGGTGATGTCATCGCCCGACACAAAAAGAGGCAGGGATATGATGTCTTACACCCTTTTGGCTGGGATGCCTTTGGCTTACCGGCTGAGAATCGAGCCATCGAAGAAGGAATTCATCCCCAAAAATGGACAATAGAAAATATTCGAATATCTGATGACTCGCTAAAATTGCTCGGTATAAGTTATGATTGGCAGCGGGAGATTATTACCTGCCTGCCAGATTATTATAAATGGACACAATGGATGTTCCTATTGTTATACAAAAAAGGACTGGCATATAAAAAAGAGGCTTATGTGAATTGGTGTCCTGGATGCCAAACAGTTCTAGCAAATGAACAGGTAATTGAAGGCCGTTGTTACCGTTCAAACTGTTCTTCATTGATTGAGCGAAGAAAACTGAATCAATGGTTTTTTAAAATTACTGAATATGGCGAAAGATTATTAAAAGACCTTGACCGACTTGATGGTTGGCCAGAACGAATAAAAATAATGCAAAGAAACTGGATAGGCAAGAGCGAAGGTTGTAAGGTTGTATTTCCCGTAAAAGGAAGCACTATAAAACTCGAGGTATTTACTACCAGACCCGACACCATCTATGGCGTTACCTTTCTTTCAATTGCACCGGAACTAACAATAATTGATGATTTAATCAAAGGTAAGCCGTGCGAACCTGCAGTGCGTGAATATATAAAGGCAGCAACAAGAAGGAGTGTCATCGAGTTAACAAAGAAAGAAAAAGACGGGGTATTTATTGATTCGTATGCAATCAACCCAATAAATGGCGAGGAAGTGCCAATTTTTGTAGCTGATTATGTTCTTGCTGAATATGGCAGTGGTGTGGTAATGGGTGTGCCAGGCCATGATTCAAGGGATTTCTATTTTGCCAAGAAATATTATTTACCAATAAGGATTGTTATCAATCCCCCGGGTCAGGATTTAGATTCTCAAAAATTAACCGATGCCTATGTTGACTACGGAATAATGGTAAATTCTGGTCCATTTTCAAAACTTTCTTCAGAGAAAGGTATTATCGCCGTAACCGAGTATCTCCAAAAGATAGGCTCTGGTGGTCCTGCTGTTAATTATAGAATAAAGGATTGGCTCATTTCAAGACAACGATACTGGGGTGCACCTATCCCAATAATCTATTGCTCAAAATGCGGCACGGTTCCAGTACCAGAAAAAGACCTGCCTGTGCTACTACCTGAGCATATTGTTGACTATATCCCAAAAGGTAAATCACCACTTGCCGGGGTAAGCGAATTCATAAAGGTAAAATGTCCTCATTGCAATGCTGAGGCAAATCGCGACCCTGATACAATGGATACCTTTGTCTGTTCGTCTTGGTATTTTCTACGTTACCTCGACCCGAAAAACAACAAGGCATTTGCCTCAAAAGAAAATATTCAAAAATGGTTACCAATCGACCAGTATATTGGTGGAATTGAGCATGCAACAGGTCATTTAATATATTTTAGATTTTTCACCAAGGTGCTCTATGATGCTGGTTATATAACAGTCGATGAACCAGCATTGTATCTTTTTACCCAAGGAATGATCTTAAAAAATGGAGCGGTAATGTCAAAATCAAGAGGTAATGCAGTTCCTGTTGGTCCATTTGTTCAGGCACACGGCGCAGATGTAGCGCGATTAACAATTCTCTTTGCGGCACCGCCCGAAAACGATATGGAATGGAGTGATAATGGTGTTACTGGCGCAGAGCGATTTATTGAGCGAACTTATCGAATTGTTACAGAAAATAAGTCATTGATGACCAAGATACCACCCGATACAAAAAAGTTTACTGAAGATGATAAGAAATTGTATATTAAGATCAATCAAACTATCGCCAAGGTTACTGATGACCTTATATCTTTTAAGTTCAATACTGCTATTGCTGCTCTATGGGAATTACTAAATGAACTATATACATTTGAGAAGAAAAATGATGTATTTGGCTATGGACTTTATTCGCTCGTTCATCTTTTATCACCTCTTGTTCCTCATCTCGCTGATGAATTATGGTCGCAGATTGGTGGGGAAGGAAGTTTAATAACACAGCCCTGGCTCGATTATAACAAAGATTACTTAAGAGATAAAACTACTACGATTGTGATACAGATTAATGGTAAAGTCCGTTCCCATATTGAAGTCGAATTAGGTATTAGTGAAGAGCTGATTAAAAACTTGGTAACTAATAATGAACGTGTGAAACGACATATAATGGGTAAGGAGATTAAAAAGATAATATACGTGCCACAGAAGATAGTTAATATTGTAGTCTGATGTGGTGCCTTCATGAATATCTTTATGATGATTTGCGAACAATTATAATTCGCGGATATTCATGATCAAAAAGGAGGAATTATGAAGGCAAAGAAAGGCAAAAAGGCAGTTAAGAAAAGGAAACTTTCAATAAGGGAATTAACAATTGATATTCTAAAGCGGAGTAAAACCCCTTTACATTATCGTGAAATCACTAAAAGACTTATTAAAAGAGGATACAGATTCCACAGAAAAGACCCTGAGCGCTCAGCTTATATTATCATAAATCGCTACCCGAAAATATTTAAGAAAACAAAACCAGCTACCTATCGTCTAAGATAAAGAAGGGGGCGCAAGCCCCCTTTTTATCAAAATGTTCTTTTTGTTCTTCGCTTTACGCCATGCTTGCCTACTATTTCTTTTTCTTGTGCTTATTGCTGTTTTTCTCCATATCCTCTTTCTTCTTCTCTTCTTTCGCAAATCCCCTCATCTTCTCGGCATATTCTCCTAATTTCTTTTCAACAAGATAATTAACACTGTTTTTTTCAAATCCATCTTTCATCTTTTTACCCGCCTTGATATTAGTAAGTATTTCGATGCCCTCATCTATTGTCTGAATAGCATAAATATGAAATTTTTTCATCTTGACTGCATCAATAATTTCTTGTTTTAGCATCAGATCACCACGATTCGCCTCGGGAATGATGACACCCTGTCTTCCGGTAAGTCCTTTTGCCTTACAGACTTCATAGAATCCTTCGATTTTTTCATTTACACCACCGATGGGCTGTATCTCACCATTTTGATTAACTGAACCGGTTACCGCAATCCCCTGGGTTAATGATATACTTGATAATGCTGAAAGGATTGCATAGACCTCGGCGCTTGAGGCAGAGTCACCATCCACTTCAGTATATGACTGCTCAAAGCCGATAGCAGCATCAACAGACATAGGCTGATTCTGGGCATAACGAGAGCGTAAAAATCCACTCAAAATTAAAACTCCTTTATTGTAGGTTCTTCCCGCCAGATTTGCCTCACGTTCAATATTGATAATGCCGGACCTGCCTACAGATACCTTTGCCGTTATCTTTGTTGGTCTGCCAAATGCATAATCACCTAATTGATACACAGAAAGACCATTCACCTGACCAATCGCCTTCCCTTTTGTCTGAATCATTAAGACATCTTTTTCTATCATCTCTTGAATTTTGTCTTCAAGCATATTCACCCTTCGGCGCCATCCCTGAATTGCCTTCTCAATCTCTTCCTTGCCTATCTCTTTTTTCTTTGCCTCCCTTGCCCAATAATCTGCCTCTCTCAATGTATCGGCAATAATATGGAATCTGGTTGAAAGTTTATCCTTCCTTCCGGCAATACGCACCCCATATTCAATAACCTCAGCTATCGCTTCTTTACTAAATGGTAATAGGGTTTCCGAATGGCAGATAGATTTTATGAATGAGGCATATTGATTGATATTTTCTACACTCTTGTCCATCACGATATCAAATTCTGCCTTAACCTTGAAAATGGTTTTAAAGTCTTCATCCTGGTAAAATAAGAGATAGTAAAGCCACTCATTACCAATCATAACAATCTTCACATCAACAGTAATGGGTTCGGGTTTCAAGGCAGAGGTTGAAAACAGATAGAAAGGATCAAACACCTGAATATCAATTAACCCATTTCTAAGCGCCCTCTTCAAACTCTGCCAGACCCCTGGTTCGATTAATGCATCAAAGGCATTTATAACAAGAAAACCACCATTCGCCCGCAGAAATGAGCCAGCCTTGATATTAAGGAAATCGCTGATGATAACACCCGGTGCCGCAGCATATCTTTCAATAGTTCCAAAAAGATTCTTATAAGAGGGTGTAGTTTCAAAGATAATAGGTACGGTTTTTGTGGTCGTATTATCTACAAGAAGATTTACATTGTATTCCCTGAATTCATCAGCACCTGTCTCCTTCTTTAAAAATCTTTCCAAATTTGATAAGATTGATGCGAGGACACTGTCAAGATAATCATCAATTTTTTTATTGGGAAAATTTTTTCTTATATAGTCAATTAAATGAACAACAATAGGTTTAACCATCCATTCATTCAAACGTTCAATCTCTCTATTCACCACATCATTAATTTCCTTTATTTTTGTGTACATTGACGCCATGTTTCCTTCTAATTCTTGGATCTTCTCTTTAATCTTTTTATATTCTTCCTCGGAAATCTTTGATTCCTTTACCATTCCTTCTACTTCTTCAAGGTTTACTGATTTGCCTTCAATTATAGGGAAGATTGCCGGACGGACAAATGGCCCCATCTGAACCTGAACAACCTTGAATCCTTCTTTCTCAACCATTTTTTCGAAACTTGACAAGAGGGCTTTATGTTTCTCTTCATATTTGCTGATGATTTCCTGACGCCTCCGCTGATACTCTTCACTGTTAAAGACCTGTGGAATATTCTGTTTTAAATGGGTAATCAAATCGGTCATACTATCCTTGAAAAGTCTACCTTTTCCTGCTGGAAGTTCTACGAGTTTGGGCATATCACTATTACTAAAATTGTTCACATATAAAAGGTCTTTCAACTCTCCTTTCTTACCCTTTAACTCTTCCAGAAGTTTTGTGATTGCTGTAGTTCGACCCGTGCCAACCGGTCCAGTTATAAATATATTATAGCCTGGATACTTTACATTAAGACCTAATTTTATTGCCTCAATCGCTCTTGGCTGACCAATGATACCTTCACAAACTGCCAAATCATCTGAGGTCTTAAATTTCAGAAGTTTTGGTTCACATTGCCATTTCAATTCTGACGGTTTTAATTCGCCAAATTTCATCATTTAATCTCCTTTATTTCGAATGTCGTAAATGACAACGAATTTAATGATTAATCCCAATAAATTAATTTACTATCCTCGCCCAGCGAATACCGCTTTTAATTTATTCGCCTTTTAACTATTCTGAAATAACCAATAATTATAATACAGCAGCATACAAAAGTCAATAGTGTATGAAGTGTTACTTATTGACAAACAGCCCCAGTTCAATAGAATAGTTTAACAAGGAGTTTAATATGATATTTGAGGATATGGAAGATACCACAAAGGGTCCCTTTTGTAAACCTTTTGGTCAGCTGTTTTTCGATAATTTAGAAAAGATACCTTCCTTTCAAATTATCGAGGCGTATCTCTCTTGTTTGTTGGAGGCACAAGAAAAAATTCAAAAGGCGATAGCAATTCTGGAGGGTGTTCTCAAGAAGGGCTCAGAACAATTGAAAGAGGTTGAAAATCCCCCTGAGCTACAATTCCTATTCGGAAAGATAGTTGGCTCAAGGGGAAAGATTGAAGAAGAGATTGAGCATCTCAGTAAAAATCGTAGGGCGATAGATATATTGATTGCGACATATTCTGAAAAAGGGATCCTCGATGTAACACTCAAGGAATTTATGACTGCCTTCGATGCCGAATTTAAGGTTAAGGTTGAAAAGAAGAAATCAGATTCTGATGAACTATATTTTACAGATATTAAAGCAACCGATTTAACTGGCAGCACAGGCTTCGACCACCTTAATAAAGTTATGACTGGCTATCTTTTAAAAAAATTGATGAAAAAACAGCAGGAGGAGAAAGAATAATTAAGCGTTAATTTCAAATTGCAAAATTCGAATACGCTAAGCATTGTTTTGAATTTTGGTTATTAAAACTGCTGAAATTTCAAAAGATTAGTTTTCAAAAATTTAAATCCCCTCCGGCCGCGGCCCGAGGGCCACGACCGGGAGGGGAAAGATGTTCTAACTTTTAGACACAGATTCGGTTAATTTTGTTTATTAATTTATTAACACTATATTATAGTCAAAAAATGAAAATTGTCAAGGGGTCAAATCAACGAATAGGTCCGGTTGGGACAACTTCGTCTTTTTCAGTTTCCTCACGCTAAAGGTCTCGCCTTCCTCAAAATCCCTCAATACCTCTTTTGCCCTATTTATTACTGATGAAGGAAGTCCTGCAAGTCTTGCCACTTGAATGCCATACGATTGGTCGCTCGGTCCAGGACTAATCTTTCGTAAAAATACCACCTCATCACCCCATTCCTTAACCAGGAAATTATAGTTCTTCACACTCGGTAGGAAATCTTCAATCTTGGTCAATTCATGGAAGTGCGTGGCAAAGAGGGTCCTTGGTTTTTTGCGACCATAAAGCTCCTCAACCACTGCCCATGCCAAAGCCAATCCGTCATAAGTGGAGGTCCCTCTTCCAACCTCATCCAAGATTACCAAACTCTTTTCCGAAAGATTATTCAATATATTTGCCGTCTCCATCATCTCGGCCAGAAATGTGCTCACCCCCCTTGAAATATCATCACTCGCACCAATGCGGGTGAATATCTTATCCACAATGCCAATCTTCGCCTCCTTTGCCGGTACAAAACTTCCTGACTGCGCCATAATGGCAATGAGTGCAACCTGACGGAGATAGGTTGATTTGCCAGCCATATTGGGTCCAGTGATAATCAAAATCTGATTGTCCTTTTTATCAAGAATTGTGTCATTGGGTATGAACGAACCTTTTTCCAATATATTCTCAATCACCGGATGGCGTCCTTCACTGATAAATATCCGTTCACTTTCATTAACTTCTGGTCTTACATAGTTGTTTGTTGCTGCATTCTCGGCAAAACCTTGAATAATGTCGAGCATGCCAATTGTCTTCGTCGTCTCCAAAATCTTATTTCCTTCCTTTGCAATCCTTTCTCTCAATGCGATAAAAAGATCATATTCAAGTTTCTTTATCCGCTCCTCGGCATCAAGGATTTTCTCTTCAAATTCTTTTAGTTGTGGTGTATAGAATCGCTCCGCGTTTACCATAGTCTGTTTTCGAATATAATCAGAAGGCACTAAATGGAGATTCGGTTTTGTAACCTCAATATAATAACCAAATACGGAGTTATAGGCTACCTTGAGTGAGGCAATGCCCGTTCTTTTCCTTTCCTCCTCTTGAAACCTAATTAACCAATTCTTGCCACCTTTTGAGAGCTCCCGAAGTTCATCGAGTTCCTTCAAATAACCCTCCTTGATTATACCAGGTTCATCGAGTGAGGCTGGTGGCTCAGGGGCTATTGCTGATTCAATAATCTCTGTTACCTCTTCAAAACTTTCAATATGGCTGTAAATATTTACCAAAATTTTGCTGACACAATTTTCAATTAGTCTCTTTATATCTGGATAAAACTTCAAAGACTCCTTTAATGTAATCATTTCTCGGGGCATAATTCGCTGACAGAGAAGGCGCGTAGTCATTCGCTCGACATCATGAATTAAACCCAAGTTCTTCCTCAATTCCAGTCGCAGGAATTCCTTGTTTTTCAATTCCTCCACACCATCGAGGCGCTCGATTATTAAATTAATATCAAGAAGTGGTTCAAGCAGTTCGCTGCGCAACCGCCTCTTGCCAAAAGGGGTCAGACAATTATTCATTACCCAGAAGAGGGTCCTTATCTCTTCGCCATGGAGGTTTTCAACAATCTCTAAGTTTTTGCGTGTTGCCGAATCAATAAATAGTGAATTTTTTGCTTCAAAGAGGCCGATCCTATTTATATGTGGTAGTGTTGATTTTTGAGTTTCCTGCAGATAAAATAAAAGTGCACCCGCAGCACAGATGCCAGACCTTCTATCCTCTATGCCAAATCCATCAAGGGTTAAAACCTGAAAGTGGTCAATAAGCCTCTTGTAGGCAATTTCATAGATAAAGTGATAGGCATCAAGGGTAGTGAGAGGAATGGTGAGATTGAGTGTAATTTCCTGGGGAATAATAAGCTCCTTAACTTCCCTTCTTGAAAGAATCTCTAACAATTGTGTTTCTTCAACTTCACCACAGAAAAATTCACCACTCGTCACATCACAGAAGGCAATACCAATTCGTTCTTTTTCCGGCAGGCAACTTGCTAAAAATAGCGGTTTCTGTTCATCAAGCAATGAAGGTCTAAAAATTGTTCCTGGTGTAATAACCTCAATGACATCCCTTGCAACCAATTTTTTTCCTTTGTCGGCTGGTTCAAGTTGTTCACAAATTGCGACCTTAAAACCATTCTTTACAAGTTTCGCAATATAGTTTTCACTCGCCTTTATTGGAACTCCAGCCAGAGGAACCTTTACACCCTTATTTATGGTCTTTGCAGTAAGGGTAATCCCTAAATATGAACTTGCCAATTTTGCATCATTATAATAGAATTCGTAAAAATCACCAACCCTAAAGAGCAATAAAGTGTCTTTATATTTGTTCTTTATTTCTTGGTACTGTTTAAGGAGCGGCGTTAATTGCATTATTTAATTGCAATATCACCATTAATATCCTTTAACTACATTCCCCTTTATATCCAGGGAGTCAAGTTTTCGTGAAAATGATTTTGCTTCATCATATGTAGAAAATTGCCCTACCCATACACGATAATAGACATTCTCTTTTATTAATGCCTCAACGACTTGGGCATCAAACCCTTTCTTTTTTATTTCATCAGCAAATTTTCGTGCATTCATCTCATTTCGGTAGGAACCAACCTGAACCGCAAAATATTCTTTTATACCTTCCTTTGTTGGAATTACATTTGTCGCACGATTACTCCATACCGATTTTGGGAAAGAGGTAATAAGCTCTTTCAGAATTTTTATCCCCTGCTCCTTTTCTCCTATCGCCATATGGGAAATCCCTGACCAGAAGAGAATCTCGTCCTTTAAATCTGTGTCTGGATAATTCCTCACTAACTCGTTTAGTGTTATAATTGCATCCTGATACCTTTCACGGGCGATATTGATTTTTACAATCTCAAGGTAAGAAATATCCGCATAACGTGATTGGGGGCAATCCCTTATTACCGTCCGATAGTAGGAAAGTGCAGAATCAGGATTGATTGACAAACGACCCATATAGTAATAGGCCTCAGCAATACGTGGGTTATTTCCATTTTTAATTATTTCTTTAAATAGTACCTTCGCCTCGTCGAATTGAATAGCATTAAACAATCTTATTGCCTCATCTATATCCTGGGCAAAAATATAAGATGCTATTATAAGTAAGCCAAAAATGATTCTATTGCATGACATTGGTGGCAAATAAAAGAAAATTTATTTGTCTTATACCCGCATTTCTGACAGGAATATTGACCGTCACTGAAAGTTTTAATCATCTCCGTAATTTCCCTCTTTAATAATTTATCATCGGTCAACAGTTTGAGAAGATGAAGTTTAGGTAAAATGGACTGCGGATAATTTTCATAAATCTTTCGATAGATATCTTTTGCCGTTTCTATTTCATTCTTTTTTTCGTATAGATTTGCCAGGGCAAATCCAACCGAGAAATTTTTCGGATTTCCCCGGTATATCTTTTCATATATTGGCATTATCTCGTCAAATAAGCCAAGGTCAAAAAAGACCTTTTCAAGTCCAGTGATTATCAAATAGGTGAAATCAGGATGATGTCTAATGATTTTGAGATAGTATTCTTTCACTTTCTTCAAGTCTTCTTTCTTTTTAAAATATTCCACCAAATAATAGAGCGTACTAAGTGAATTTGGTGAAATCTTTAATGCCTTCTTAAAAAGATTCATTGCATCTTTTTCAATACTTGGTTCTTCTTCCGACATCTCCTTTAATTTGCTATTTCCTAAAGAGGCAAAATAGAACGCACGCCGCCGCTCTTCTGCTAATCCAATATTTTCCTCATAGACATCAACACATTCCTGATAGTTTTCTAAATCTTCAAAAATTTTGAGCACCAAATCGCGTGCCTCTTTATCATTCTTGTCTATCTTTAATATCTCTTTCAAAAAGGAGACAGCCTTATTTGGTCTATTGACTGCCAGATAGTCCTGGGTCAGGGCAAGATAGACCTTCTTCTCTTCTTCCTTTTTCAAGGTAGGACGGACCGTGAGTGACTGATGGATTTGAATCGCCCTGGCAGAATCGCCCTTTTTTCTGTATAATTCACCCAATCGAATATATGCATCGGTAAGACTGGTATCAATGTTGATTGCCTCCTTAAATTTTTTCACTGCGAGTTCGTGGTTATTTTCTAATAGGGCAACCATGGCTTCAAAATAAGGTATATGGGCAAAAGTCTTCTCTTTCTTTGGGTGGAAATATAAATATAAGATAAAGGCGATGAGTGCAAAAATAATTATTATTAAGATGGTCATTTCTCCTCCTCGAATGGTAAATTTCTTAGGGCATCAAGTTCCTTTCTTAGATTGCTATTCTCCTTTCTCATCTTATAGAGATTGCGTCTTAAGACAATCTCATCGGCAAGGGCAAAGATGAGAATAAATACCATACCTGAAATGAACGCGTAAAAACAGACCAGCGAGAGCGGAACACCTAAAATCTTTTGGCCAAAGAGATCCACATCTACCCCGGTTTGAGAATTGAGAACCACAAAACCGATTATAAAACCTATGACGGCAATGACAAAAATTAGTCCTAAAAAGCGCATCAAACCTCCTGGTATATCATATCCAAATATTAAGTTTTGTCAACCATTGAGAAATATAGGCCAATGTCTGGCACCTAACCATCGGTCTTAGGTAACTAAATTGAAACCCTAACCGATTGTTCTCCCTATCTACACAAAATCATTTTTTTTGTTAACCGGTGATTACCAGCAGCTAATTCACAAAAATAGATACCAGAAGGAAGTTTGCGACCAAAATTGTCATCACCATGCCAGAGAATTTGGTCTGATAGTCTTATAGTCTGATAGTCCCATTGTCTGACCAATCTGCCACCTGCATCGTAGATTTTTAAACTGACTGATGGCTGATTGCCGATAGCTGATAGCTGTCTATCTGTAATCTGTAATCTCCTATCTGCTATCCGCCATCTGATATCCAATTTCTTTGAGAATGGATTAGGATATATCTGTAACCCCAATCCTGCATCTTGTATCCTGTATCCTGCATCTTCTTTTATTGAGGTAAACGGATAAAACTTTCCCCAGATGCGCATCGCATTAGCCGGATGATTATTGATGTAATCAGTCCAGGCAGAATAGGCAATAAGAACCCGTTCCCCAGCTCCATCTACTAAAACAGGCATAACTTGGTTACCCGATTGAATTGACACTGTAAAGGAATCAATTACTACCCCGGTCTGACTAACCCCTGCCCCATAAATATTATAAGACCTGCCACTGCGATAGTCCTGCCAGACAACTAAATAATTTATGCCATCAAATGTTGCTGAGGCAGATGACTGCCAGTATGGCGCAATTGAAATTGCAAACCCAGATGTATCTAAGACTAAACCAGATGCACTCACCCGGGCACCATAAATGTCGGAATATGTATTATTACGCCCGTCCTCCCACACAACAAGATAATTTGTGTTGCCAAAGGTAACTGAGGGATATCCCTGTTCATCACCGGCACTACAAATAGGGATGCCTGCGGTATCTAAAACAATCCCTTCGGGTGTTACTCGGGTGCCACATATATCATTCCCAAGAGGACCAAATGAATTTGTCTGCCAGACAACTAAATAATTTGAGCCATCAAAGGCAACCGAGGGATAATAATGCCAACCAGGTGTAAGGGATATATGAAGACCTGCCGGATCTAAAACAACCCCGGATGGCGTAATACGAGCACCATAGATTTCATGAATACCAACATCATCACTTTCACACACAACTAAATAGTTCACACCATCAAAAGCCACCGATGGATAATGGTTATAGGCCGACATCGTGCAAATTGCAATGCCGGTAGAATCTAAGACTGCCCCAGTCTGGGAAACCCGGGCGCCATAGATATTGGAATAACCACTACGACGGTCTTGCCATACAACCAAATAATTTAGACCATCAAAGGCAATCGCTGGCTGATACTGACCTAAATTCTCTGCAGAAATAACAATCGCCATGGGGTCTAAAAGATTACCAGATGAGTCAACGCGTGCACCATAGATATTACTGGAGTCATCACGAAGGTCCTGCCAAACGACAAAATAGTTTGAACCATCAAAGGCCATTGATGGATAATATTGATGATATGCAGAGGTTGAGACAGCAATGCCAGCAGAATCCAGGACCCCGCCTTCTCGTGAGACCCGGGTGCCGAAGATATCAGCATCTGTTCCCCGGCGTTTATCTTGCCATACTGCAAAGTAATTTGTTCCATCAAATGCAATTGAGGGGAAATTTTGATGATTGGGTGTATGAGAAAGGGCAATACCTAAAGGATCTAAGACTATCCCTGAGGTATCTACACGCGCACCATAAATCTTGGAATAGAAACCTTCCCGACTATCCTGCCAGATTACAAAATAGTTGGCACTATCAAAAGTAATCTTTGGATAGATTTGAACATTAGAAGCTGTTGAAATAGCGATACCCGTGGGGTCTAAGACCACGCCAGAGGTATTTATCCGGCAACCAAATATATCGTAAAAACTGAGACGGCTATCATACCAAACAACCATATAATTTAGACCATCAAAGGCGACAGAAGGACATTGTTGACTATTCGAACCAGTTGAGATAGGAATACCCGATGGCTCCAGAACCAATCCTGATGTGGTTACCCGTGACCCATAGATATCAGGAGAACCATTACGCCAGTCCTCCCACACAACAAGATAATTTGTGCCATCAAAGGCAATTGAGACATGGCCTTGTCCCGAATCTGGGTTTGAGATAATAATACCAGCAGTGTCTAATACAATGCCAGTTTGAGTAACCCTGGTTCCGTAGATGTCATAGGCACCACTGCGATAGTCCTGCCAGACAACTAAATAATTTACACCATCAAAGGCAACCGAGGGTGAGTATTGACCTAAAGTCTCTGTTGAAATGACAAAACCATCAGGGTCTAAGACGACCCCTGATTGGGTAATTCGTGCACCATAGATGTCAATTGAGGAACCACGCCAATCTTCCCATACCACCAGATAGTTCGCACCATCAAAGGCTACTGCGGGATAATATTGGTTATCAGGTGCATTTGATATCATTATGCCTGCCGGGTCTAAAACAACCCCGGATGGCGTAATGCGGGCACCAAAGATATCAGAATAACCAGTTGAGTTTCGAGAGTCCTGCCAAACAACAAAGTAATATGTTCCATCAAAGACAATCGCAGGATATGTCTGGCTATTGGGGTCAGGAACATATACCACATTCGTATCGAGCAGAAATTCGCCGGTGCGGGAGAATGCAGTTCTGTTGTCATTGCGAGCGAGCCCCGTTGAAAAATGGGAGAGCGTGGCAATCTCATTATTTGAAACATATGGGAAGAGATTGTTTCCCTGCTTCCGCAGGGACCGCTTCGCTTCTCGCAATGACATTTCGGGATGAAAAGCATCATGATTTTTCGAAACCTGCTCAATTACTGTGTTGACATCGAACGGTGGTCTAACTTCTTGTGCATTAAGTATTGTTGCAATTGATAATGTACCAATAATAAAGATTGAAAAATAACTTGGCAATCTCATTTTTTCCTCCTCTAACTATAATAATATTTTACTCTAAATGACAAAGAAGTCAAGGGTTGAAAATATTTTGTAAAGGCTTGAAATAATAGTTGGATTGGTTATATTTGAAAAAGTAAGGAGGTAATATGGATATCTACTTAGTCCAACATGGTGAGGCAAAGTTAGAAACCGAAGATCCCCTGCGTCCTTTAACGGATAAAGGGAAAAATGATGTATCAACCATAGCCGCTGAAGTAGCTAAAAAAGGGGTAAGGGTTTCTCAGATTTTCCATTCATCAAAACTCCGTGCTAAACAAACAGCCGAGATTTTTGCCCCGTATCTGTCTGTTGCCCGGGTTGAAGAGATAAAAGGAATTATGCCATTAGATGACCCTGAAGAGGCAAAAAGATTGATTGAAGACGCTAATGAAAACTTGATGATAGTAGGGCATCTACCACATTTGAGTAAACTTGCATCTCTGCTTATTATTGGTAATCCAGATAAAGAGATTATAAAATTTCGCATGGCTGGAGTGATTGGTCTTACAAGAACTGATATGAATTGGGCAATTACCTGTTTTTTTATTCCGTATGTATAAATGTAGCCACATAAAAGATTGATTTTACGGGGCGACTATCTCGTGACAATTAATTTATTTTTATATTCCGACTTATTCCCAGAAATAACAAGAAAGTAGACTCCGCTCTTTTTCAAAGGAGAAATTGAGATTATTTTACTTGTAATAGCAAATTCTCTGTTTTCTATCATCCTGCCTGATGTATCGTAGATTTTTAATTTAATGTTATCTGATAAGGACTTTTTTGAGCCACACCACTGTATTATAATTGGTTCATTTGCTGATACAATACTCGAGACAATTTCGTTCCTATTGTTATTTATCAAATTTGACTCTCTTTCTTCAATCCCTGGAGTAAAGAAATATCTATACAATCCACCTTCCGTCCCCGCAAAAAACCTTAATGTATCCTGTTGATGGATTGAAAGGCAATTTATGAATAGGTTGTCTAACCCCTGGTTCATATAAAACCAGTTTGTTCCGCCATTAATTGAATGTTTAATACCTTCGCCTGAATCACCTGCAAATATACTCGTTGAGTTTTGAGGATTTAAAAGCACACAACTTGCATAAATCCATGATTCAACTAATTGCCAATTCTGGCCGAGGTCAGTAGATTTATAAATACCATCGGAAAAAGAACCACCATCTACTGCGGCAAAACCAGTAAATCCAGTTTTTTCATAAGATATCGAATAAACTTTTACATTAGTTGCTATTCCGGTCGCCTGACTCCATTGATTGTTTATCCAATAAAATAACCCACCACCTGTCCCGGCAAAAAATATTGGTAAGGAATCGAATGGATTTGAATAGTCAAGGGCATATATACTCGAATCTTCAAGGCCTATATTCATTGTCTGCCAAGTATTGCCACCATTTTCGCTTTTATATATTCCAAAACCATTGCAACCAAGAAGAATAATATAAGGAAATGGGCTTATTGTCATGGAAAGAGGATAAACAAACCAATTGACAAATTGCCATGTATTTCCAGTATCAGGAGAACGGTAAAGGGCATCGCTATAAGAACCTGCGCCGACAAGTGCAAAGACTGTATCATAATGAACAGAATGAAAAGTTATATTATTTACTGGCAAACCAAGGAAATTGACAACCGGTTGCCAGGTATTACCGCTGTCATTGCTTCGATAAATTGTATCGGCAATTGAAATGAGAATTATATCTTTATCTGTAGGATGTTGGGCAATGCATTTTACATTTTGGTTATCGAATTCGATAAGTTGCCATTGCCCCTGGCTGAAACCGAGACATATAAATATGCCTAATATAAAAAACAAATTTTTCATTTCGTCTCCTTATTTATTCTACTTTGATTATTTTTTTGATTGCAGAAAAATCTTCTGCTTTTAATTGCATAAAGTAGACGCCGGCAGAGAGTGGGCGACCGAAATCATCATCACTGGACCAAACGATTGATGATAAAGATTTAAGATTAAAATTCTTTACCAACCTGCCAGACGCATCGTAGATTTTTAAACTGACTGATGGCTGATTGCCGATAGCTGATAGCTGTCTATCTGTAATCTGTAATCTCCTATCTGCTATCCGCCATCTGATATCCAATTTCTTTGAGAGCAGAAGGCACATAAATAACATTTGTATCAATCAGAAATTCGCCGGTGCGGGAGAATGAACTGATTAGTGGATTTGAGATTTGAGATTGATGATTTTTCGAAACCTGTTCAATTACTGTGTTGACATCAAACGGTGGTTTAACTTCTTGCGCATTAAGTATTGTTGCAATTGATAATACGCCAATTACAATAAACACAAAATAACCTTGTAAATTCATATTGCCTCCAATTACAACAATATTTTAATCTAAATAATAGAAAAGTCAAGAACCAAATAAAATTGTAATTTGAATTAAGCGTAAGGAATTAATTCACAAGAATTTTAAAGAACCCTATAGCACATTACTAGCTTTTTTGCCGCATTCGAACTACAAACCTCTCGAGTATATTACAAATTTCTGGAATAATTTCATCCTTAATCCAGTAAATTTTCTCTTTGCCTTTGGTTTCATATCTTATAATATCCACATTCATCTTTTTTCTCATACCCAATTATACAGATAACAAATTGTTTGTCAATTACTTGATTGAACAATTGAACAATTGTTCAATCATTTAAATATCTCATGTAATATAAATTCAGTATTAACTGTTCTGAACTTAATTTATTGCAAGATTTAAGGATGGCTAATGGGGAATAAAAAATGTGTGGTCAGATATAGATGAGTCGCCTCAGTGCTTTTAACTTATCAGTTTCTCCTAATTTTGTTTTTTTGATGGCGAACTCCAAAAAACTGATTGATTGATTATAAGTCTCTCTATCTACAGGATAAGGATAGCCATCCTTGCCACCGTGGGCAAAAGAATATCGAGATGAAATTTATTTATTTTTTGTTTAATTTGCTCTAAAATTGATTTAATATCTATTTTTACTCCCTTTTGATATTATACTAATTTTAAAAATTAAGTCAATGCCTTGTTGCGACAGGAACTGTATTTCCTCTTTTTTAACAAAACATTTACGCATAATATTATACATTACCCTCTTTTATTTTATGGTCCAATTTTAGCTCTTTATAAATCCCCCGAGCTTTATTGAGATATTCATTTGCTAAGTCAGATGAGTAGATACCTGTCATAACCGCCTTTTTCAACATCCTTCCGTATTCAAGGCAAACGTCCGCAAGGGATTTTTTATTCTTCTCTTTTTCAAAGATCTCTATCGCCTTCTGAAAATTTTCTTCCGCCATCTTGAAGTCATTTACCGATGTATATATCTTTCCATAGACGAAATAGCATTCTCCCTTTTTTGATATTGAGTTCATCTCGAAGGCAATTTTCAATGCCTTATCCGCATACCACAATGGTTCTTTGACCAATTCCTTGGTCTGTAATTCTTGAGAACTCACCAATACCTTTTTACTCTTTGTCGCTGCCAATCCTATATAAACGCCGCTCAATGTATCCCGGTCACCAATTTCATTAAGAACTTTCTCGGCCTCAAATAGAAATTTCTCTGCCTTCGCCAATTCATCAAGTTCCAAAAATATTTGCCCTAAAAAACCATTCGCCCTACCAATCCCTTGCTTTTCACCTATTTCTTCGGATACCCTTAAATATTTTTGATAAAGGTCAATCGCCTTATCATATTCACCTTTATTTTGATAGATACTCCCTAAATTACCATTCGCAATGCCCATGCCGCGTTTATATCCGATCTCTTCAGATATTTTTAAATCCCTCTGGAAGTATTCAAATGCCTTGTCATATTCGCCGTTCTTATCGAACATACTTCCTAAATTTAAACTTGCCTTTCCAATGCTTTGCTTGTCACCTATCTCTTCGAATGTTCTTAATGACCTCTGGCAAAGTTCGATTGCCTTATCATGCTCGCCTTTCTGATAATATGCAATTGCCAGGTTACCACTTGTTTTTGCAATCGTCTGCTTATCACCGATTTCTTCAGATATCTTTAAACACTTTATGTAGAGTTCGATCATTTTATCATATTCACCTCTGACCCATAGAACTGAAGCCAAATTATTATATCCAACAGATTTTCTTCTTTTTAACTGCGCCTCATCAATAGTCCCAAGGAGAAACGCATCATCAACAATCTTCAAACCCATTTCATTTTCTTTAACTGCCTTATCCAATTCTCCTTTCATCCAGTAAACCCAGCTCCTTATCATACAAATTTCCGACTTTTCAAGCCTCTCTTCTGCAGAATTTTCGATTAACATCGTCTCTATTTCACTAAGAATCTTTAGTGTATCATCTAATTTACCTTGATTGCGATAGACATCGGTAATCTTCCTCATTGCCCTTGCCTTGCCGATCTTATTATCACCAGCAGTCTGATGCATCTCTTCATAATATTTCAGCGCTGAATCATATTCACCCCTCAGAATGTAAATGTCACCAAGGGCTTCATATATTTCTTGCAGGGATAATTCATGGACTGCCCCGGCAAAATCTTCTTTTACAATTGATACCATCATCTGAAAATATTTTATTGCCTCTTCATTGGCGTATCTCGATTTTGCCCTAAACCCTGCCTTCTTAAGCCATTCAATAGCCGTTCTATAATTATCGCTATTGGAATATTGAAATGCCAACAACTCAGTAAAATCATCCAAGCGATCTTTGTAAATCTCTTTTATCGCCTCCCCGGTTTTATAGTGTAATTCTCGACGTCGCTTCTTCAGGATGCTGTTATAAGCAATCTCCATTAAAAGCGGATGTCGGAATTGGTATTCCAATTCTGGATGACTTTTCAATTTACTGATATATTCAAATTCCTCAAGTGTTGATAGATAAAGCGCCAACATAAGATTATCAAGTCCACAGAGATGTTCAAGAATTTTTACATAAAAACTGCGCCCGATGACCGATGCCATCTGCAAAATATTCCTTGCCTCCGGCTCAAGCCTATCCAATCGTGAGGCAATCACTGCTTGAATCGTGTCAGGGATTTGCAGGGAAGAGATGCTGGATGTTAGATGCCAGATGCCCGATGAAAAAAATAAAACTTTAGAATCAATTAAAGAACGAATTATTTCCTCAAGAAAAAATGGATTGCCCTCAGCCTTAGCAAGAACCCTGTCAGTAAAATCCTTTGTGACCCCAGGAATTTTTAAGAGATTATAGATAAGTTGCATGCTCACATTTATATCCAGTGGTATTAAATTTATTTCAATAAAGGCTTGGCCCAATCTTTTTTTCAACCAATCCTTTGTCTTAAAACACTCCTTCTCTTTCTCAATTCGAGAAAGACCTAAAAATAGTATTGGTAATGGTTCAGGTGCGTCGAATATAAACTTCAGGAGTTCTAAAGACTCTACATCAATCCAATGATAGTCTTCAATCGTCAGCAATAATGGTTGGATATGGGATAAGGCAGTTAATAATTTCTTAACATTAACAAAAACTTGAATCCTCAAACTCTTTGCATCAAGGTATTTTACCTTCTCGTCTAATTGGTCAGAGAAGCGGATAGAGAATAAATGACCGACATAAGGAACAATCTCTCCCCAGATATCGGGAAAAAGTTCTTTTGTTCTCTCAAGTAACTTTTTTTTAATTTCCTCTTTGATGTCTTGGTCTGTAATACCAAATATATGTGCCAAAATTTGTAAAAATGGCAAGTATGGTACTGCCTCACCATAAGATAAACACCGACCCTCCAAGATAGAAATTGAAAATGGGTAACTGGTAATCAGTTTTTTCAATTCTTCATAGAGTCGAGATTTTCCAAGACCGGCATCCCCGAGAATAAAAACTGCACCCCCGCTTTTATTGGTAAGATTTTCCACTGCCTTTTTTAATATTTCAAACTCTTTATCCCTACCCACAAGAGGAGAATAGAGCCCTTTTATACCGCGCTTGGGCTCCGCCTTCTCTTTTACACGGATAGGTTTGAATACCTCAACCAGTTCTTCAATCCCTTTAACTGAGATCGGTAGACAAACTTCGTAGTCGAACAGGTATCGAGAAACCCTAAATACAGACTCAGAAACTAAAATCTCGCCCTTTTTTGCCATATCTTTAAGTCGTGAGGCAAAATTGACCACATCCCCCATCACGGTATATTCCTTCTTTTGGTCTGAACCGATTTCACCAACAACAACCGTGCCGCTGTTTATACCGATGTGTAGCCCGAGATCGGTTTTTTTCTTCAATTTTGAGCGGAGTGTCTTATTTATTTCCGGTAAAAGTCTCAGCATTTCTAAAGAAGCCTTTATTGCCCTCTCTGGATCATCCTCATGTGCAAGAGGAAAACCGAATAAGGCAATGACTGAATCCCCTTCATACTTATGGATTGTGCCACCATGGTTTATAATTGCTTTGTTCAGGTATTCAAGACAGATATTGGCAACATCTCGAACTTCCTCAGGGTCGAGCTTAGCCGATAGAGTAGTAAAGCCTGAAAGGTCGGCAAAGAGGATAGTTATTAAACGTCGTTCTTCAAAGCTCGGGACCATTTATACTTCTATTATAACAAAGATTGTTGATTAGTCAACTGTTCGTTCCAAATATTGACTTTTGAATGTTTTTTTATAAAATTAGAATGTCTATGGTAGTGTTAAATCTAATGTGTGCTTATAATGTTTCAGCCTTTAACTGAACTGAAAGGAGAGCTTATGTTTACAATTCTTTTTTTATTAATTGGATTTGAGATTAATTCGAAGGTTGACTCGGTAGTTGTGTACAGCGATCGGGTTTTGGTCTCAAGAATTGCTAATGTCTTTCTTGAGAAGGCAGCCGATATTCAATTTTCCAATTTACCAGGTGCACTCGATGATTTATCCGTAAGGGTAAAGGCAAAGGATTTAAAGGTTGGCGAGGTCCAGATAAGAAAAGGGTATACGAAGGGGGCTGATCTAAGGGTAAAAGAGCTTGAGGCAAAAATAAAGATATTAGAGATTGAAGAGCGAAAAATGGTTGACGAACTGGCAGTCATGAAAGATAAAGAGAAATTCCTCGGGTCAATTGCGGTTGGTTCAGGCGATATAATTTCTAAAGAGATTTATACAGGAAGGATTGTTCCAGAATTGTGGCGCCAGGCAGCGCGATTTCTGGTTGAGGAATTGATCAGCACGAAAATGAGAACCGCTGAGATTGAGCGCCTTCAAACAGATTTAAAGGAAAGGTTGAATAGTTTGAGACAGGAATTGAATGATATTAAGGCAATCGTAGAGAATAGGAAGGCGGTTTTCTTTGATGCACACCCAAAAATAGCGCAAAATTATACAATTGAGCTCGATTATATCGTTTATGGTGCAAACTGGCGCACTTATTATGAGATTAGAGGGAATCCATCAGGAAGCAAGATTGACATCTCTTATTTCGGCAAAATCGGTCAGCGCACTGGTGAAGACTGGGACGATACGAAGATTGTTTTATCAACCGCAAAGCCCGCTTACGGTGGAACAGCGCCAACACCTGAGCCGTGGTATATTGACCTATACATGCCTTCTGTCGAGGCAGAAAGAGCCGCTGCCTATCTCCCTGCTGAAGCACCACAACCCGCTAAGAAACTTGCCGAAGAGGTCATTGCCGAGGCACCACCAGTTGAGGTAGGAATCTCTATCTGGTATCCCCTTCCTGGAAGTTACACAATAAAAAGCGGTGACCCGGAAAAGAAAATTCTTATTAGCGAAACTTCCTTTGATGCCATATTCGAATACTTTATCGTGCCCAGAATTGCCCAGCTCGCCTATTCAACGGGTATATTGAAGAATACCACAGACTATCTATTCTTATCAGGTGATGGTGGCACATATGTAGGCAATGACTTTACAGGCAGGGTCTTTATCCCAACAATTGCGCCTGATGAATCCACCACTGTCTCCTTTGGCATTGACGAACGGGTAAAAGTCAAAAGGGAGCTAAAAAAATCGAAGGTCTCCAGGGGTGGTCTATTCAAGGATATTACAAAATATGAATTTTTATATGAAAACACCATAAAGAATTTCCATAACAAAGAGATAACCTGCACAATTGTTGATCAGGTCCCTGTGTCGCAAAATCCCGATATAAAGGTAACCGGTATCAAATTTGAACCAAAACCAACCGAAGAAGACAAAGACCGCGGCATCTACTACTGGCGCATACCAATTGATGCAAATTGCGAGTTAAAAATAGATGTCTGGTTCACGGTTGAAGCCCCATCCAAGGCAGAAATTGAGGGTTTATATTGACAACCGGTAGCGATACACACAATCTCTTATGAAGATTTTAGTTACTGGTGGCGCTGGTTTTATTGGCTCGCATATTGTTGATACCTATATAAACTTAGGGCACGGTGTCACAATAATTGATGACTTCTCGACCGGCAGTATCAATAATATAAATCCAAAGGCAAAATTTTTCAAGGCTGATATCTGTGATAAGAAAATTGAAGAAATATTTCAAGGTGAAAAGTTTGACATCATCAATCACCATGCCGCGCAGATTAATGTTCGGAAATCACTCGATGACCCTCTATTCGATGCCAATGTAAATATTCTGGGCTCGCTGAATCTCCTTAACCTATCGGCGAAGTATAGAATAAAAAGATTCATATTTGCCTCAAGCGGAGGTGCAATTTATGGTGAACCAGATGCATTTCCGATTACTGAAGATTTTCCTTTCCAGCCTCTATCGCCATATGGCGTAGCAAAGGTTGCAACAGAGAATTACCTCCAGGTCTTTGCTGAATTGTACCACTTCCATTATGTAATTCTCCGCTATAGCAATGTCTACGGACCAAGACAGATAAGTAAAAGTGAGGCAGGCGTAATTTCCATATTCGCCAATCAGATACTGAAGAGTGAAAAATGTTTTGTGAATGGTAATGGTAACCAAATCAGAGATTACATTTATGTTTCCGATGTAGTTGATGTAAATGTTCGTGCCCTCGATTGTAAATCAGATTTCTTTAACATTGGCACTGGGGTGCAGACAAGTGTCAATGATTTGATAGAAATCCTTTCAATAATTACTGGTAGAGAGATAGCACATGAACACCGTGACCCAATACCCGGAGAGGTTTTCAAAAATGTCCTCGATGCATCTAAGGCACGAGAGAGATTGAAATGGCAACCAAAGGTCACATTAAAAGAAGGGATTAAAAAGACGCTCGATTACTTTGCCCCGGATGCCAGCACAAAAGAAGTATCTAAATCCTGAATTTCTTGCCCGGCTTGCCCGACTCGATTTAAAGGCAAGGCTTGTTGTTGAAGGTTTTTTAAGTGGCTTGCATCAGAGTCCTTACAAAGGTTTCTCCCAGGAATTTGCCGATTACCGCCAATACATGCCTGGCGACGAACCGAAGCGCATTGATTGGAAGGTATTTGGGCGCAGTGATAGATTCTACATAAAGGAATATCGAGAAGAAACGAACCTGCGTGCCTATATACTTCTGGACATCAGTGGTTCAATGGGTTTTGGTGATAAATTGAGTAAATTAGAGTATGCAAAATACCTGAGTGCGAGTCTTGCCTATATGCTCTTTAAACAGAAAGACGGCGTCGGCATTGCCACATTTGATACAGTGATTCGAGATTTTGTGCCCCCTTCTTCACGGAAGATAAATTTTATGCACATCTTGGAGGTAATTGAAAGGGCTTCATCTGGTGGTGAAACATCACTTGCCAATGTCCTTCTGCAACTGGCACAGAAGATAAAGAGGAGAGGTCTTGTAATCCTTATCTCTGATTTGTTTGATGAGTCAGCAACCGTTCTGAGGTCATTACGCTCTTTTCGTTATCGTAAGCATGAAATTTTGGTGTTCCAGGTTCTCGACCCGAGGGAAAGTAGATTCTCTTATAGTGAATTAGCTGTATTTTTCGATTTAGAAAATAGGGAAGAGATGATAATCCAACCCAATGTAATCCGAGAATCCTACAAGCGTAGCATTGCCCAGTTCCTTGAGGATTATCATCGAAAGATGCTTGAATCCTATATTGATTACGAACTCCTTTATACCGACACGCCCTATGATAAAGCGCTATTCTCGTATCTCCAGAAACGAAGCAGACTATTGTGACTTTTTTTCATCCTCTATATTTATTGGGTTTAATTCTCATCTCTGTTCCAATACTAATCCATCTATGGTTTCGCAGGCGATTAAAAAAGATTCCCTTTTCAACCTTGATGTTTTTAAAAAAATCTGAGGCGCAGAGGCTTGGGTGGTTAAGATTACGGGAAATTCTCGTGCTCATTTCACGATGCCTATTCGTCACATTTCTATTCCTTGGCCTTGCCAAACCACAGATAAAAGGCAGGCTATTTGAAAAGAATCGCCTTGCCTCAGCTTTTATTATCCTTGACAACTCATACAGTATGTCATATGGTGACAATTTTCAATCGGCAAAGGATGTGGCGTATCAGCTCGTCTCATGCTATTCACCAAATTCAGAATTCTTTGTCACCCCTTTATCACTCAAAAGAAAACGGGGAGATTTTTACTGGATGAATAAGAATTCGGCATTGGAGGTGATAAAAAGATTGACACCTTCATATCAAACCGGCTCTATCGTAGATGTTTTGATAAACTATCCGGTTGAAAAAGCAAAATATCCAATTGATTATGTCTATATTGGTGATGGTCAGGAGATAAATTTCAAGGATTTTCCGAAAGGATTAATAGGATCAACAAATTTTTTCTGGCTAAAAATTCCCACCGGGAATAACATTGGTATTACAGATGTTATGTTAAAAGACCCAATTAGTGTAGCATCGGACAAGTATGAACTTGTTGTCAGCCTCACCAATTATTCTTCCAAAATATGGCGAGGGAAAATTATCTTGGAGGCAGGGGATTGTCTTCTTGAAAAAGATTGCGAGATTGAATCCGCACAAAAGTACAATTCTCAATTTTCATTACCTGTTAATGTTCATAATGGTGAAATAAAGTTATTGGATGACAGCCTTAAAGTAGATAATATATATTTTTTTTCAAAATTTGTCCCAGGTAGCCAGAAGGTCCTCATTGTCGGCAGTAGTGAATTTTTGTATCAGGGTCTTATCCCTTCAGAGAATCTGAAGGTGCCTTTCAATGTTAATGTCCTTAATAGTTTGAGCAAGGCAGACCTGAGAAAATTTGATATAGTGATTTTGAATGGCATTAACGACATTTCAGAATATGATAGGATAAGACTTGAGGATTTCCTTAGCCGGGATGGCACCGGATGTATCTATTTCTTAGGAGACGAGGTTGGCGAGAATATTAGAAATTGCCTTAGCAGGTGGATTAAAATCGAAGGGTTGATAATACCGAAGGGTTACATAACATTGAACTGGATTGATTATAAACATTCTGTTTTCACTATCTTTGAGAAAGAGGCTGCCCTGAAAGGTATTAAATTCTATCGTTTCCAAAAAATTTCTGCTAATAGTGGTGTCATTGCCAGGCTGGAAGACAACTATCCGCTCATCATTCTTAATAGAAATGTAGCAATCTGCGCAACACAATTTAATGCCCGGAGCACCGATATTGTATATAAGCCCATTTTTGTGCCTCTGCTTTATCGGTTAATCGCCAGCCTCGTATATCGATTGCCGGATAGGGAATTTTATGTGGGCGATAGGATAACTACTTATGAAAGATTAAAAGGTCCAGATGGCGAATATCTTACAAAAAACGGCAAATTTTTAAAACCAGGATTTTACACTACGGATAATGAAACAATCGCCGTGAATGTTGTTCCTGAAGAGGGTAATCTAAAAACGATTAAGGACGAAGTCTCAAAGAGTCTAAATATTAAAATAATTGATTTAAAAGATACGCTGGGCTATGGTGATTTAACTGGCCTCTTCCTTTTTCTTACCCTATTTGCCATACTTTTTGAACTAATATTAATTGCGCTCTAAACCCTATACTAAAATTTGTAGTTACCTGATTCATCAGGCACGGGGCCGACGAGACTTGAACTCGCGACCTCCTGCGTGACAGGCAGGCGTTCTAACCAAGCTGAACTACGACCCCGTTAATCAATTTTATTATTCTTATTATACTAAAAATCCAAAAAAAGTCAAGAACACCGAACTATCCTTTTAATCTTTATGAGGTTACTGTTGACTTAGATTAAATTTTTATTATACTTATCAATGTTTTTTATCATACCAGTCGGCAGTGAAGAATGTGTAAGAAAACTTCCTTATTTGACGATAGGTCTGATTGTCATCAATACTATCATCTGGTTAATAACAAACAGTTTGGTTGGTGGTCAGGTGAAGGCGTTGGAAGAAATTGATAAAAGATTGTTTGAGATTGAATCAAGGTATCTATACAGAATTATAGAAACCGACCCTAATCTATTGACAAGATTGACCCCTGAGAAGCTGCGCCAAATGGTTGAATCAGGCGATATCATACCACCTGAGAGTGAAGATTTTCAGCAGTGGAAAAGTTTATATGAAGATTATCAACTAAAAAAGAATAAAATGGTCTTTGAGGGATACGGCTTCAAACCGAGTAATGTCGATTTTTTTAGGATCATTTCTTCAATATTTATCCATGCCAATTTTTTGCACCTGCTATTCAATATGCTATTTTTATGGATGGTAGGCTGTAATATCGAGGACGACTGGACCTGGAAGATATTCCTTGGTTTGTACTTGACATCTGGTGTTGTTGCCTGCCTGTTTCATGCCGCTGCATTTCCCAAAAGCAATGTGCCATTAATTGGTGCCTCCGGCGCTATCGCAGGCGTTATGGGTGCATTTATGATCCGACATTTCAAAACCAAAATAAGGTTTATTTATTTCTTATGGATTTTTGTCACAAAACCATTCTTCGGGACATTCGCCACCTATGCAGGTATTGCATTGCCTTTTTGGTTTGCGCAACAAATCCTTGGTGCAAGCTGGAGTAGTGGTGCATCTGGGGTGGCTTATTGGGCGCATATCGGCGGTTTCATCTTTGGTGCAACAATTGGCGCGTCATTCAAATTCTTTGGTGTTGAGAAGAAATATATTGAACCAATGGTTGAAGAAAGTTTCGAAAAATTGAAGTTATCATCAAAAATGAAAATGGTCAATAAAATGCTCGACGCCAGCGATACAGCAGGGGCAATTTCATTACTTCTTCAGATTATAAGTGAAGAACCACAAAATTTTGATGCACCCCTTAATGCTTGCCCGTATCTATTTCGAAAAGGGAAATCAAAACAATGCAATGGTAATGTACAATAAAGCCCTCGACATTATTTTACGAACTGAAGACAAAGAGTTGACAACCTCCGTCTATGATGAAATCAAAGAAAAAAATGTAGTAGATAAATTATCCGAAAAGAATATCTATAATCTTGCAGTGTTTCTTGAAAAAGTTGGCAATTATGAAGAAGCAATAAAGATATACAACTCATATATAAACCTCTTCCCTACCAGTAAGGTCAGGCCAAAGGTAATCTACCGTGCCCATCTGCTCTTCAAAAAAAGATTGAAAAACGAAGCAATGGCACAAAATATCCTCGACCTTTTGAACAGAGAATATCCTGGTTGGATAGAGGGCCGACATGCCTAAGAAATTTAAACCGCCACCGTTCAATTATTGTGACTACCGTTGTGACCGATGTTCAGAGCAAGAGAATTGCCGGGTCTATAAAGAAGACCAAGAGAGACTACTACAACATTATATCAAAGGTGAAGACCCTTACGACCCAAATATCTTCCTTGGCGACTTGCAAACGATCTTCCAGAATTCTGAAAAGATGATAAAGGAGATAGCAGAAAAGGAAGGAATAGAACTCGACGAAATCTCCGATAAGGAGGTTCCCAGGGTAAATCTTCGGGAGTTTATAATCTATCGGCTTGCCTGGCAATATTATAAAGATGCGAATGCGTTTATTAAAGAACTTGAGGCAAATGGAATACCCGAAGAGGTCCATGAAGATTTTCAGGACCTCGTCTGGTATCATACCTTGATTGCGGCAAAGACAGGAAGGCTCGTCTCAGGATTCGCCAATAATTTTTTAGATGAAGAATTCCAGAAAACCGAGGAAGAAGGGACTTTATGCGTAATAAACAAAGGCATTAACCTTTCGCAGAATGCCTTACAAAATATGCTCAATGAATTACCCGACCAATTCTATACCATTACCGATTTGTTAGATTTATTAAAGAGATTAGAAAAACAGATTCAAACCGATATACGGCAGAAGGTAGGATAATTCACAAATATTTCCTACTTTGTCTAAAATATTATCCTTGAATATCACATCAATTTTGAATATAATTGAATATGAAACCCAATGTGTGTCAGAAGATGCTCCAGCAGATAAGAAAGACGATTAAGGATTATAATATGTTAAAGGGTGTCAAGAAGGCAATTATTGCCTTTTCCACAGGTCCTGACTCAACCTGCCTTCTCGATGCATTATATAAAATATATCGCAGTAAAATCGAGTTTATTCTTTGCTATGTTAATCATGGTCTACGACCTGGTCGGGTGTTAAAATCTGAAGAAAAATTAACAAAAGAATATGCCCAGAGATATAAAGCCAGCTATAAGATATTGAAAATTAAATTCTTAAAAAAGGGGAATATTGAAGCCCGAGCAAGGGAAGAACGCTATAAGGCACTCTTAAATTACATGAGGCAGACTGACACCCAGCGGATTATCCTTGGTCACAATCTCGATGATGTGGTCGAGACCTTTTTTATGAATTTAATAAGGGGAAGTGGTGCAAGGGGATTGGAGTCTATACCACCGGTCCGCCTTCCCTTTATCAGACCTCTAATCAATTTAAAAAAGAGTGAAATCCTCAATTATTTAATAAATCAACAACTACCATATTCCTTAGATGAAACGAATATATCTTTAGAATACAGGCGCAACATTTTGCGTCACAAAATTATTCCCAAAATGGTAGAAATTAACCCCCGGCTCTATGACACCATAAAGAAGGAGATAGAAATTCTGAGACAGGACGATAGTTATCTTCTACAAAAGGCTAATGAGATATACAAAAAAGTAGTAACAAAAGAAGATGGCTACATCACTCTTGACACAAAGAGGATTATGCGATATAATAAATCAATCTTGAATCGGGTTTTGATGTCTGTAATAAAAGAACTAATTGGAGGTCTCAGCGGCTACGAGACTAAACACTATAAGGCAATCATCAATCTAATGGATAAAGAGACTGGGAAAAGAATTGCTCTTCCTAAAAGGCTCTATGCCCAGAAGTCCTATGAACAGCTAATAATAGGGCGAAGGAAAGAATACAGACCAGAAGAGACGATAATCAGGTTGAATGATATAGTGGTTTTAGGTCCTCAAAGATTGAAGGTAAGGACAGCAGTAGTATCGCAATTTAATCTTAAATGCCGCAAGGAAAATTGTGAGGTCTTTGACCTAAATAAGGTTGAGCCGCCCTTTATTATCAGGGGCAAAAAAGAAGGAGATTTTCTTGAAACAAAGATGGGCAGGAAGAAACTTAAAAAATTTTATAATGAATTTAAGATCCCTTTTCATAGAAGGAATAAACTTATGATGTTATGTGACGAAAAAGGGATATTGTGGATTTTTGGAATAGCCAGGGTCCATCGGGCGCTGATTGATAAAACGACAAGAAAATTTTTGGTGGTGGAATTTGAATATCTTAATTAAGGAAGACGATATCATGAAAAGGGTAAAGGAAATAGGCCAGGAAATTAATCGTGATTATAAAGATAAGAATCCAATTCTTATTGGGGTCCTAAAGGGTGCATTTGTCTTCCTTGCTGACCTACTACGGTCAATAGAGATCTCTGTTGAGTTAGATTTCCTTTCCATCCATAGTTATGAAGGGACACAATCGAGTGGGATAGTGAGAATCAATTCCGATTTGACCTTAAATATCCAGGACCGCGATGTAATAATAGTTGAAGACATTATAGATTCTGGTCGCACAATTAGTTATATCATCGAAAATTTAAAGACCCGCAGACCTCGAAGTCTTGCTATCTGCACCCTGCTTAATAAGAAAGAACATAGGGCTGTCGAAGTTCCTTTGACATATGTTGGATTCAATATCCCAGCGGTATTCGTTATTGGCTATGGCCTCGATTATGGCAACAATTATCGCAATTTAAAGTATATCGGAGTTCTCAATGGCAAATAAACAACAACCAAAGACTCGAACATTACAAACATTTATCCTCTGGGCAATATTCATTATAATTGTCTGGTTCTTGGTTCAGTATCTATTTTCAAGAGGCGAAAAGACAATTGACATACCCTATTCAATCTTTTTGCAGGAATTGAAGGGAAAGAATATCACCCGGGTAATAATTATAGAGCGCTCTATCAAGGGTTCATTAAAGACACCAATATCATACAAGGATAAAGAAAAATTTACTGAATTTAGTACGCTGATCCCATATGAAGACCCAAAACTTGCTGACGAATTAGTGAAACACAATGTAGAGGTGGTTGCAAAGCAGAAGACAAGTTGGACTGATATTCTGATAGGTATTATCCCCTGGCTATTACTCGTTGGCTGGGCATTTTTCTTTTTGAGGCAGATGCAATCGGGTCAGAATCGTGCCCTCAGTTTTGGTCGAAGCCGGGCAAAGATTATCCTGGAGAATAGACCATCAGTGACCTTCAGCGATGTTGCCGGTGTTGAAGAGGCAAAACAGGAGTTACAGGAAGTAATTGAGTTTTTGAAAGAACCGCTCAAATTTACACGCCTCGGTGGTAGAATACCGAAGGGCGTCTTGCTCCTTGGTCCACCTGGTACTGGCAAGACCCTGATGGCAAGGGCTGTGGCTGGTGAAGCCGGGGTTCCTTTCATATCAATCAGTGGTTCAGACTTCGTTGAGATGTTTGTTGGTGTGGGTGCCTCTCGAGTAAGAGACTTATTTGACCAGGCAAAGAAAAATTCGCCATGCATTATCTTTATTGATGAAATTGATGCAGTAGGCAGGTTACGTGGTGCCGGCCTTGGTGGCGGTCATGACGAAAGGGAACAGACCTTAAATCAATTACTGGTTGAGATGGATGGATTTGAGGTGAATGAAGGTATTATCCTGATGGCCGCGACAAACCGACCTGATATCCTTGACCCTGCACTGCTAAGACCCGGCAGATTTGACCGAGTTATCGTTCTTGACCGGCCCGATGTTCGTGGACGACTTGGCATTCTAAAGGTTCATACCCGAAAAACGCCCCTTGATGCCGATGTGGACTTAGAAGTTCTTGCCCGTGGTACACCAGGATTCTCAGGGGCTGATCTGGCAAACATGGTCAATGAGGCCGCGCTCCTTGCCGCACGCAGAAATAAACGGAAGATTTCAATGCCGGAATTTGAAGATGCCAAGGACAAAATCTTGATGGGTGTGGAAAGAAAGAGTTTAATTATTTCTGAAGAGGAGAAGAAACTTACTGCCTATCACGAGTGCGGGCATGTTCTTGTCTCAAAATTTTTACCTCAAATGGACCCGATTCACAAGGTTACAATAATTCCAAGGGGAATGGCACTGGGCGTGACACAGGCATTGCCCATTGATGAAAGGCGAACATATTCGAGAACATATTGTCTAAACCAACTGGCTTTTATGCTTGGTGGTCGTGTTGCCGAAAAACTTGTCCTCGGTGACCTCTCAACCGGCTCGGGGAATGATATTGAAAAGGCAACAAAGCTTGCCAGAAAGATGGTCTGTGAGTGGGGGATGAGTGAAAACCTCGGTCCTTTAACCTATGGCGAAAAACAGGAAGAAATTTTTCTCGGTCGGGAAATTGGGATGCATCGGGACTATTCAGAGAAAACCGCACGGGAGATCGATGAGGAGGTCAGGAATCTGGTTGAGGATGCTGAAGTTATTGCGAGACAGATAATTGAAAAGAATATCTCTAAACTACATATGTTAGCGCAGAAACTCTTAGAAAAAGAGATTTTAACAGGCGAGGATATCAATAAAATGTTATTTGGTGGTGAAAAAGGCAAATAACGAATCTAATTTTATTAAATTCATCTTGTTCGAATAATTTGTTGACATGAATAAGAGAAAGATTGAACAGGCAATAAAGATTATACTAAAGGCAATTGGTGAGGATATAAATCGGGAAGGACTCAAGGATACACCCAGGCGCATTGCTGAAATGTATGAAGAGTTATTTGCCGGGGTTAATCAAGATCCCAAAAAAGAACTTAAAATTTATAAAACAAAGAACGAAGATGAAATGATTATCATCAAGGATATTCCATTTTATTCAGTCTGTGAACACCATCTTCTGCCATTCTTTGGCAAGGCACATGTTGTCTATATTCCTAAAGAGAATAAAATTACTGGATTTTCCAGTCTGGTTAGGGTGATTGATATAATGGCAAAGAGACCACTTTTGCAGGAGCGTCTAACCCATCAAATTGCCGATTTTTTGATGGAAAATTTGAAGCCCCTGGGTGTCTTGGTCGTCATCGAAGCGGAACATTTATGTCTCTCAATGATTGGTGTTAAAAAACCAGGAACATCAACCGTTACCTCCGCCATAAGGGGTGCAATGCGTAATGCGGCAACCCGTGCTGAGGCATTCTCACTAATTAAAGGAAAATAGAAATCAGCGGTAGACAATAATGTTTGTATAAGTAAATCAATGGAAACCAAGATTATTGTCATCTACACAACATTCCCTGATTTAAAGACTGCAAGAAAAGTTGTCCGAGATTTGATCAGACAAAAACTTGCCGCATGTAGCAATATCTTCAGAATCTCATCGGTCTATACCTGGAAAGGTAAGATCGAAGAAACATCTGAGTATGGTTCATTTATTAAAACAACAAAGAAAAATTACAAAAAGGTCGAATATTATATAAAGGAAAATCATCCTTACGAAGTGCCTGAGATAGTTTCGTGGACGATTGAAAGAGGGTTAGGGAGTTATTTAAAATGGGTTGCAACTTTTACCTAAGGAATATGTTCTCTACATTATGCCAGATTGTTAAATTTGAATAGCTCAACACTAAACAAATTCGAAATTTTAAATTCAAACAAAAGGGGCGGCATTGCCGCCCCTTTTTAAACTGTGACCAGTCTTATCTTCGTCCAATGAGGTATGGGAAGTTTACAACATTCTGGTAAGCATAGGTAACCTTTGCCCAGCCGTAGGATCCAGTAGTATTTAGATATAGACTATCCACATGAACCTTCACATAATTTCCTTCTTTTGTCTTTGCGAAGACGAGGTCGCCCTGCTTAATTGGTTCGACGCGAAGTGTAATGGTCGCTGGCGCCTGCCATTTATCATCAAACCCAAATTGACCCTCATTCTTCAACTTCGTATCACGATAACCCGCAGTTGTATCGGCCTTATAAGCGGATTGGAACCAAACTGAATCCACGCTTCCATATGTGTCATGGTCAATCCACATATCACCCCAGGTCGTCGAAATATCAACCCTCTTTTTGACCTCACCGGTAGAAAAATGTATAGCACAATTTGTCGTGTCACCATTAAACCATTCAAGATAAACCGTCTTAATAAACTCAGGTCTCGGCGAAGCGGCAACAAATGGGACATCAGTATTATAGGTTCCAACCTTATCATCAGTATTGACCGTTCTCACCTGTATATACCAAATTGAATCCTTTGATAGACCTGTAACAGTATAGAAGGTATCCTCAATTGCATCGGTATTTATTTTCGATAGGTCCTCACCATCCTCGACAAGCAGTGCACTCGAATCAGTTAGGGCATAAACATTATACCCCTTGAAATCAGCGCTATTCGCAACTGTCGTATCGGGTTTCCAGGTAATCGTCACTGATGCTGTGTCCATAACCACCTTGACGATTTCCGGTGCGGAAAGTTTTTCTGCACCACCGCCGCAACCCACGATAATCATAGCCACGAAAGCTAACGAGGCTAATAACACCTTCTTCATTTTTGCTCCTTTCCTTTCTTATTGTGAACATTCACATATTTAATTTCTTGCGAATATCCACGATTTTATAACCTCGGATGTTCCAAGGCACACCCGAAAAACCCTTACCGATAACAATAATTAATATCTGCTATCGGTATTTCTATCACCTGTATCTGCTTCCTTACATCACCTCCTTTGAATTACTAACAACTCATAATAATCTGTCCAAATTATAACAATTATATCCATAATTTGAGATTTGTCAAGCCCCATTGACATGTAATAAAAAATGTATAGAATATGATAGGGGGCGATGGGCTTTGACGGAGTGGCTGAGGTGAATAAGGGCATACCGAGGGTTCTAGCCACCTCGTTAATCCGACTGGAAGAAAAAAACATCCTGTAACGGGATACGCACTGGCTGCCTAAAATAAAAGGCAGTCACGTCTGCCCGGGTTCTCAGCTCGGCCTGGGGCCAGGCGTCATAATGGGCTGAAGCTTATTAACCCTTGCCTTTAAGGTTAATAAGGCAATTCTCAAAGGCTTACTCTTATAGACCTGTCCCTTGGTGACTGTAAGAGGAGATCATAAGGGGAATAAGTATGTAGTCCTTTTCGCTAAAACACTCCGGACGCGGGTTCGATTCCCGCCGCCTCCACCAATTTTTCCTAAATCTCATTTGAAGGAATTTTATATTAATGAGATTGTTTCCCCCGCATTTTTTAATAAAGTGCGGGGTCGCAATAAAAAGGGAAGATTGACTTAAGTATCAAAAGGTGTAGTAAAAATCACCCTTGACGCAGTTGTATAAATCAATATAATGCGTGCATGGTCTGGGTATTATTTGTTGCTGTCAGTTCACCTATTATCATCACTGAGGTGATGTCTAATGTTAAGGGGGCGGAAGACCCTTATGGGAAAAGAAACGAATATGTTGAAATCTATAATCAAAGTGCTGACACGGTTGACCTCACAAATTATTTTATCTATGACTTTGATGCTAAAGATGAAATTTGTTCATGGGATAATGAAACAATTCTTATCAAATATCCAGATGTCAGAATCCACTCAGCCAGGATTTATCCTTATACATATGCTTTAATCTTAGACCGGGATTATTTAATACCCGATACAATAAATAGCCAGCCATATAATTTCCCAGATTCAACCTTAATTTTGACAACCGATGACCACACAATTGGTAATGGTCTTACAACCAACGACCCATTGATAGTCTTCTCTGATGTTGATGCATGCACAACATCATTTGGCACGCCTTATGTTAATGATGAATTTCCCGATGACCCGGGTGATGGCATATCCTGGGAAAGAATTGATTTAAATCTGCCTGATTCTATCTATAATTGGCATCCCTCGATAGATTCTTCAGGCGGCACACCAGGAAGGGAAAACAGCACAACAAATGCCTTTGACCTTGCCGTATCAGAACAATCTATCATATTTATGCCGGCAGTTTTAAAAACCGGTGAAAATCTGAATATCGAAATCCGCATCAAAAACCAAGGCCTGAGGCCGACCAATGAGTACTCACTATTAATCTTTGATGACTACAATCGAGATAGTATAATCAATTTAGAAGAATTGCTCGCAGAAATACCCGGCGAAGGGGTAGCAGCATTTGATAGTGTCTCACTTTTTTATACCTATGAACACCCATCACAAGGAATCCATTATCTTGGATTCAAGATAGAATTCTCGCACGATAAGAATTTAACGAACAATCTCGCCATTAAAACCTTTCAAGTTTTCGGTGAAATCGGGGAGATGATGCTCTACCCGGAGATTTTTTCGCCAAATAATGACGGCAAGGACGACCTGCTACAGATTGATTATCGCCTGCCGGTGCCAAATGGTGAATTGACCATCACCATCTTCGACACCAGAGGCAGAAAGGTTTGCGACATCTGTCGAAATTTAGCAGTCACACATGACAAAGGAACCTACTACTGGAATGGTAATGGACTGAGAGGCAAAGCACCATCGGGTTTTTATATTGTCTATCTCGAATATCATTATCATGACCGGACTACAAAGGCAAAGAAGACAACTGTCCTAGCAAGATAAATTTCAATAATATTTTTAATTATTTTAATTAAGGAGGAAATATGATTAAAATAGCCAAAGTAATAATTTTGGTTTGCCTGCCGATAATCTCATTTCTCGAGATTGTTAGTTGTGGCACTGTAACATCGGTTCGACCCATTGGTAAAGGGAGGAGCGCAATTACATTCTCGTCTGGTGGCCCAGTCACAACCATATTTGACATAAAGATGCCCATTCCATATTCGGTTCTGAGATACCGAAAGGGTTTGAATAATAACATCGATTTCCATCTTGGTCTTCACACTACAATGTTAGTCCTCGGTAATATTGGTCTGGATGCAGGTGTCACAAAACACTTAATATCTCAATCAGGCTGGCGCCCTGCATTATTAACCGAACTGAGCCTCTATGGACTCTACCATATGAATGAATTCTCAAGCATAAAGGCATTCCCAGCAATGTCAGTCATCGCAAGTTATCAATTAACGAATAAAGGACATGCCCTCTATTTTGGTATACAAGGCATGGCGCAGTATACCGACCCATATCTTGTTTTTTCTACGCTCATCGGATTCGAAGTCCCGTTAGGCGCCAGGTTGCAATTCAACCTCGAAACCAAATGGTATGCACCAAACGAAGCGAGTGAAAACCGCGTGGTAGATTATGAAATAAAACCGTTCGATTATGGCGCGGTTGGCTTTGTCTGGGGAATTTCCTATAAATTCTGAGGGGGCAAAAATGAAAACCAAAATTATTCTTTTCATAGGCTTCTTATTTGCCCTTTCCTGCACACGATTCTATAGCCTGGACGGATTCCTTTTTGAACCAGAAAAGATTGACGAATATTTGAGGCCTAAAGACCTTAAGGAATGGCATGTAAGGTTTATTATCCCCGATTCTCTCATTGAACCTGTAACACTCGCCTCGATGGGAAATAAGATATATGGTTTTTTTGTCAAGGGAAATCCCGATTCTATAACAAATAATCAGGTAACAATCCTCTACTGCCATGGTAATAGTGAAAATATCAATCGTTACTGGGTAAGGGTTGAATATCTATGGGAGATGGGTTACAATGTATTCATCTTCGATTATCAGGGTTACGGAAAGAGCGAAGGCAGTCCATCAGGTGAAGCCCTGTTCAGCGATGGAAATGAGGCCCTGTACTATGTGCAAGCGCGAATCGACATTGACACATCAAAGATTGTATTTTATGGCTGGTCTTTAGGTAGTTATATTGCAACCTATCTTGCCGCTGATGTCTATCATTCAGCCGCACTCGTTCTTGAGGCTGCCCCAGCCTCAATCAATGCACTCCTGCGTGACTCAGGACTCCTGGACCTCCATGGCTCATATGTTGCTGAGGCAGATTTTGATAATGTGAAGAGAATCGCTAATATTGAATGCCCACTTTTGATGATGCATGGCAAAAAGGATGATTTTGTTGTCTTCGAACGACACGCCCCGCTAATCTGGGATAAGGCAGTGGCACCCAAAGATAGTTTATGGGTTGATGAAGCAGTCCATGATAATATTCCGGAACTGCTGGGAAACCTTTATTATGAAAAGCTAATAACATTTATAAACGAATATGTCTTAGATTAGCCCGGTTGGAATAAAAAATTTCGCATACATTCAATCATTGACTTAGCCTCTTTTTTAGATATAATCCATCGTGCCAAAGAAAACACCATTTTATGAAATGCATATAAAAAACAATGGGCGCATTGTTGAATTTGCTGGCTTTTTGATGCCCATACAGTTTGAGGGAATAATCCAGGAACATGAAACAGTGCGCACAGGCGTCGGCGTCTTTGATGTTTCACATATGGGTGAAATTGAAATCAGAGGTAACGACCGCATCAAATTTACAAATTTTATTACAACGAATGATGTGTTAAAACTGGACCCCAATCAGGTTCAGTATTCAGCAATGCTCTATCCCGATGCTGGTATTGTTGATGACCTCCTTGTCTATAACCTTAAAGACCGAATATTCCTGGTTGTCAATGCCGCAAATACCGATAAGGATTATCAATGGATTCTCAATAATAAAAGACTCAATGTTGAAATTTTAAATCGCAGTGATGAAATCGGACAACTGGCAATCCAGGGTCCAAAATCTGAGCGAGTGATGCAAAAATTGTGCGACTTCAATCTTCAGGAATTGAGATACTACTGGGCAGTAGAAACAAAGCTCAAGAATACTCACGTTATCCTTTCAAGGACTGGCTACACAGGTGAAGACGGTTTTGAGGTTTACGTGGATAGAAAAGATGCCCAGAAGATTTGGGAAATGGTCTTTGAGGCTGGCAAAGAATTTAACATCAAACCTATCGGGCTTGGTGCTCGAGATACATTACGCTTTGAGATGAGGTATTGTCTTTACGGCAATGACATTGATAAGACAACCAACCCCTTAGAAGCAGGTTTAGGCTGGATTGTAAAATTTGACAAAGGTGATTTTATCGGCAAAGACCCATTACTGAAAATAAAGGATGTGGAGTTAAAAAGAAAACTGGTTGGATTTGAATCAATCAGTAGTGGAATCCCCAGACCTCATTTAGAAATTTATAATGGGGAAAAGAAAATTGGATTTGTTACCTCAGGGACATTTTCTCCATCATTAAAAAAAGGTATCGGGCTTGGTTATGTGGAGACAAAATATAGCGAGGTCGGCAAAAAGTTGAAGGTCATTGGAAAAGAACCAATTGAGGTTGAAATCATCAAAGGGCCATTTTATAAAAAAGGGACACACAAATAAACAATGGTTATTCGTTTATGGTTTTAGGGTACCGCGGCCCGTATCGTCTAAAGGCGTTGTTATCGGTGATAAGGAATATAATACGAACCACAATTAACAATTTATGATACGGGCTTCTATGTCCAAAATAACGTTTGACGATATTTTAAGGAGGTATAATGGCAAATATAATTGATAGCGTGAAGTATACCAAAGAACATGAATGGGTCAGGATTGAGGGGGATATCGCAATTGAAGGAATTACTGATTATGCCCAATCTGAATTATCTGACATTGTGATGCTTGAGCCACCAAAGGTTGGCAGAAAGGTAAAGGCAGGTGAGGCAGTTGGAACGATTGAGGCGGTAAAGGCAGTGAGTGACCTGTATGCTGCCTTGAGTGGCGAAGTTGCCGAAGTGAATGAAAAGTTAATAAAAGACCCTTCAATCATTAATAAAGACCCATATAATGAGGGTTGGCTATATAAAATAAAAATTGCTGATCCAAATGAACTGAACAACCTCTTAACCCCTGAACAATACAAAGAGTTAATCGCCGGACATTAAAGTGCACTATTTACCACTAACTGCGCAGGATGAGAAAGAGATTCTATCTAAACTTGGCATTTCTTCTTTCGATGAACTACTTGATAAGATAATCCCAAAAGAACTTCAGTATCAGGAGATAATTGGTTTACCAACAGCAGTATCAGAACACGAGGTCAGAAAAATTTTAAAAGATTTAGCCAGCATAAACTACAATACAAGCGATTTTATCTCATTTCTTGGTGCTGGTGTCTATGACCACTATATCCCGGCTATCGTTGATAGTTTAATATCACGCAGTGAGTTCTACACTGCCTATACACCATATCAGGCTGAGGTCTCACAAGGGACACTCCAGACAATATTCGAATACCAAAGTGCAATCTGTGAACTTACCTCAATGGAAGTATCAAATGCCTCAATGTATGATGGCGGTTCAGCCCTTGCTGAGGCATGTCATATGGCACACGCAATCAATGGTAGAAATAAGGTCATCCTGTCAGAGCTCGTCCATCCATTCTATCAGCGTATTGCGAGAACTTATACAAAAGAATGCGGGATGGAGATTGTAATCTGTCCAGCAAAAGATGGAGTTCTGGATGTTGATGCGCTTCGGAAGATAGTAGGTGGGCAAACAAGTTGTGTTGCTGTCCAGCAACCAAATTTTTACGGTAATCTGGAATTGATGCCGGAGATTGCTGAAATCGCCCATAAAAATGGTGGTTTATTTATTTCTGTGGTTGACCCGATTTCACTCGGAATTATTATGCCGCCAGGCGAGTATAACGCCGATATTGTAGTTGGTGAAGGACAGGGTATGGGAATTGCCCAGGGGTTTGGTGGACCGCTTTTAGGAATTTTTGCTACAAAAATGGAGTTTGTAAGATTTATGCCAGGACGGGTTGTTGGTGAAACGACTGATGTTGAAGGTAAACGGGGTTTTGTTCTGACATTACAAACCAGGGAACAGCATATCCGGAGGGAAAAGGCAACATCTAATATTTGCACAAATGAGGCATTGTGTGCATTGAGTTCGTTGATTTATCTCTGTTGTTTAGGAAAACAGGGAATAGTGGATGTAGGGAATCTATGTGTATCTAAAAGTCATTATTTACACAATCGAATTAAGGAATTAAAGGGTATAAAACCTTTATACAACCAGGAATTCTTTAAAGAGTTTGTTGTGGAGACAGGAAAATCAGCACGGGAAATTGTTGATAAACTTTTGGACGATAAAATATTTGCGGGCGTTCCTCTGTCTTTGTTTAATTCAAATTTGCCAAAACACCTCTTAATTGCCGTTACCGAAAAGAGAAGCAAAGAAGAAATCGACAAATTTGTTGATGCCTTATCAACAATCCTGTAATATATTTTTTAAATAACCTACATAGATTATCCGGATTAAGAAAGGCTTTGAGAGTTAGGCTTTAACCTAAGAAGTTTCAGCACTTGTGCTGTCAGGAATAGATTTTCATCAGAGAATTCATTCCAGGGACAAGTTTTTCAAATTCTAATACTTAAAAAATTCACAACCGCAAAATTCGAGAAGGTAGATTAAATGGTATTTCGCTTGGAGTTGGAATAGTTTCACACTGATTGACCATTCTTTTGTTTCTTCAAGATATTTTTAATATCCTGTCTTATTAGTTGCACTCTTTGTTGGTCTCGTGCAAGCCGCTGAAGTGAAACACAATCTTGAGATAAAAAATCTTCTAGGGCATTGCATTTAGCTTTATCTTCTTCGGTCAATTGATAAAATTTTTTTCTATCTAGTCTAATTCTTACAACTAAATCAAAAATTATATCGGCTATCTCAAGATGTGTAAAAAATTTATTATAAGGCCATTTTAAATTTGGTATTTTATTATTGTGAATGATATCGTTTCTTTCTTCATAGAATTTGCAAATCCAGTGCTCTTTCCGGGATCTATTTTCAGTCTTCAACCCTTTTTGAGTTTTGCGGTCGAAACAATGTTTATTCTCTTTAAATCCGTTGAACTCTTTTTGTATTTTATCCATAAGTTGTACGGTTTTGTTGCCAACCTGAATATCTAATAATATCTCAAATGCCATTGCCATCATTATTAAATCACCTCTGTCTCTCATAATGTCGGAGTCGGTATGAGCATAATAGAACAGTTCCAGTGCTGACAATAAATGTGATATTATCGTATTACTTCGATTTGTTATACCTTGTGCTAATGCATCAAGTAATTTTTCATCATATTTTAATAGTGATTTAAATGAAGCATAGATAGGCAGTAAAAATTTATTATACTCACGAAGTCCAGTAATTGTAGCCCTGCCATATCGTCATCTAATAGAATATGCTACACCGTCACTGTTCAAAGTAAAACCTTGAATCACCAAATCAAACAACGACGAATTATAATAAGGATCATGATGCTTATTGGGATTACGCTCGCTCTTCTCATTGTCATTTATGCATATAGCAGTGTATGCTAATATATTGCGTAGATAAAATAAATCGGTATCTTCGTCTTTGTTAAAAAGGTTGAAAGATACATCCTTAATAACAATAATCGGATTTTTAACTGTTTTTTTGTCTTCAATAAAGGTATTGAGATTATCTATGAAACCTGTAAAAATACTGTCTAATTGTGCGATTATCTCTTTACTGACAAGATTTTCTTTTTTTAGTTCTTCATAAGATAACAATTTATATTTCCCAATACTGATAGATTTCTCAATATTTAACCAGGGGAAAAAGCAACTGCATACCTTGTTTTATCATTCGTCATATTTGCAAGCTCGGCGTAAACCATCTGGCGGAAACGTTTTACTGTTTTTTAACTGCTGTCAAGAAGCCAGAGAGAAAATCATATATGGCAAAATTTTGTTGAAGATACCAAGTAAGAAGTAGACCGACAACATTGAGATAGATTTCATATTTCCTCCTTAATACCATTATATAATTTCTAAACCCACGTCAAGAAAAATAAGTATCAATTTATAATTTATGTAAAGAAAGTCTTTATTACAAACAACCATTTTCCCAGTCAGCAATTATTTCTGCGTCCAACTGTTCACCCCACCAGGTACCTGTTTTCTCTACTACTAAGTTGAATTCGTTCCACCCCGGATGGTCCGGATAATTCTTTTTAAGCCAGGCGACAGCCCGGCCGATTCTTGTCTTTGGGAAAATCCATACACCGTCACTGCCATCAACTATTTGTTCAAATGTGCGATAATACCAGTCAACGCAATAAGCTATAATAGCGATAGCTTCGCCGGGTTCCGAAGATGCTGAACGAGAATAAATGACATCCAGTAATTCTGAAAATCCTGCTGCCATCTCGCCCGCGCAAAAATAACTATGGTAGGTATTTCGTTGTGCCCAGTCTTCTATTTCCTTAAGTGCCTTTTTTACTTCCCCTGTTGTCAATAGCATTTTGTTATCCTTTTCAATATGCGGACATTTTGGTAATCGGGCATGCTTTTTAGGTGATAGATTGTAGTAATCTACAGCAATTCTGATAATATCGAGGTCTGCCTTAAGCGGTCGGGCAAAACAATCAGAAATCTGTTTGCGTGAGATAGGTGGCGGATGAACAGTTTCCTGTTCAACTTTATCATCAGCCGGAGGCGCGAACCCGCGCATCTGGTCCCAAACAATTGCCGTGGCAACCATATGCTTGCACACATCACCTCCGGCATACGGGCAGGTGCATCGTTTTCTTATGCCATTGGCGAGAAACTTCAAAAATACTTCGTAGTTCTCCGTGCCACTGACAACCGCTTTTACATCATTCTCATCAGAATCAATTATTTTCACCCGGCCCTTTTTGGCATAGTCCTCACCCCGATGCCACACCTCAACTCGTGTTCTTCCCAGTAGAACCCTCGCCATTGACTTCATGATATAATTACATTTTACTCAACCAAATCTATCTGTCACTCATGTATTAGCTTTTAATCTACTCTTTAAGCTATTCGGGCATTCGGGAATTCCCGAATGCCCGAATGAGTATAGTTTAATTTTGTATCTTTCGTTTTCATTATTTTATTGAGAGTCTGTTGAACAAATATAGACTTTACGATGGCACCTATTCAAAAGCTGGTATTTTCATATTTGTTCAATTGACCAAACATAAAGTTGGAATAACTAAATAATAAGCGGGAATTATCTGTGTAAATTTTCTATAGAATGTAGTATCAAATTAGCTAAGACTTATATAAGTGTTGCATTAAGAGCAAAAATGGATAGAATAATTATTTATGAAGCTTCTTTTTATCGGTAATGTAATGGGCGGGATTAGGTAGGAAAAACTGTGGATTGACAAACAACTTGTGATGCATATAATACAACTGTAATTATGAATGGAAAAGGGTGGCAATATATAGCAAAATACTGGTGGCGGTTTATGATTGAATTAATTATCACTATAGGCGCGCCGCTACTTTTCTCGCATTTTCACCCCCCAGTATATTTCTCAGTTTTTTTGGGTCTATATCTACTTGTTGCCTTTGCAATGTTGGAGATGTTTCTAAAAATTCATGCGTGGGAGAAAGAGAGGGAAAAAATATACCTTGGTGATTTCACTTATTGCGCTAATAATGAAAGTCACAGTGAAAGAAAAAAATGTCTCAGAAGATATCTTCAAAAACTACTGTATTCTCATAGAACTGTCATTTTACAGTTTAATAAGAGCATCTGTGAATGCCGTAAGAATGATTACAAAATCTGCAAATGATTACAGGCATGACTGCTTACTATTCGTAAACGAATTTAAGGAGTTTGACATGCGAGAATTCTTACTGCAAGCAATTGAACTGAAAGACAAATATAGAAAGGGCGAGCTTAATATCAACGGTAAATTCGTGCATGATTTAATTCATAAATCTATTCAGTATTTAGAAAAATTGAAAAGTTTCTTGGAATAAATATGTTGAAATCTCTGCTTTTTTCGCAGAAAAACAATGACCATGATCTCATATTATGAAATTGCTATTTATTGGTGATATAGTTGGCGAGCCGGGTAGAAAGAAGATAATTCAGAATTTGGCCGAAATAGTAGAAAACGAAGAAATATTCTTTATAATTGCTCAGGGAGAGCATATTGCTGGAGGTATAGGGATTACCCAAAAGACCGCGAAAGAATTATTCGATGCCGGCGTAGATTGCATCACAACCGGCAACCATGTCTGGAAGTTTAAAGAGGTTTATAACTTTTTAGATACTGAACCACGATTGTTGCGACCCGCTAACTATCCGGAAGGTGTCCCTGGAAAAGGTTATGCCCTATACGAAAAATCAGGGGTGAAGATCAGCGTCATAAATTTGGAGGGAAGAATATTCATGAAGCCACTCGACGACCCCCTTAAGATTGGCAAAATAATTGCTGAAAAGGTAGCAAAAGAAACAAAGAATATCTTTATTGACTTTCATGCCGAGGCAACGGGCGAAAAGAGGGTGCTTGCCCTGTATCTATCAGAATATGCCACTGCCATTATCGGCACACACACCCATGTCCAGACCGCTGATGAACAGATTATCAATAACAAAACAGCATGCATTACCGATGTGGGTATGGTCGGTTCAATCAATTCCGTAATTGGTATCGAACAAGACGAAATAATTAAAAAATTCATGCTCCAGATACCACAAAAATTTGAAGTTGCCAAAGAAAACATAATTGCTAATTGCGTCATTATAGATTTTGATAAAAATTCGGGCACTGCAAAATCCATAATCCGCTACAATTTTTAGGGACCATACAGATACCATGCATCGAGAAGAAACAACCCAGGAATTAATGCGTAAGAATTTAGTTGTATTAGTTTTACTATTAACAATTTGCCTCTCCCCTATCTTCGCCCAAAGAAGACCCACTGCCACATTCCTGCTCATTCCACCAACGGCAAAGGCATCAGGAATGGGTTATGCCTGGTCAGCAATATGTGATGATGCCTCAGCAAACTACTACAATGCCGCAGGTATTGTATTTTTAAATCTATCGAAATTTACCATAAATTATTTTAAGTATTTACCTGCCCTTTCTGACATGCATTATATATATGTTGGATTGGCGTATCCACTTATCACATCTGGTTGGGGTTTTGATTTCACATATTTTACAAGAGAACTGCCTGATTATTACTGGCAGGGGCAATATATAGGAACATACACATCATATCGTCTCGCCCCAAAAATAAGTTATTCAAAAAAAATCTTTGATAACTTGGCAGTTGGCATTGGCTGGAAATATATCTATCAGAAATATGGCGAATGGAATGATTTTGAGCCAGAACTTGGACTCGAAGGCACAACAGGTTCTTCCTGGGCATTTGACTTCAATCTATTATACAAAATTTCACCCAACCTTTCAATCGGTTCTGTTTTACACAATTGGGGGCCCAATATGGAATATGCAGAGAGTGGCGCAACCGACCCATTACCACTAACCTATCGTCTTGGCATCGCCTGTAAACTGATTGATATTGGCATAATCTCCGTAACTATCTCTGGAGAAATTACCAAAATGCTTGCGGGTATAATTACTAACAAAACAAAATCTTTCAAAGAAAACTTGGAACACGAATTGAAAGAGGCGTGGAAGGGGGGCGGTCTCGAAGCATCTTTTTATAGAATATTATCCCTGCGTATTGGCTACTTTTATGACTATGAAGGCAAAAGAGAAGGTCTTACCTATGGCGGCGGTATAAATCTGGAACACCTCGAGTTTGATGTGGGCATAGATGAAAAAGTATACGACTTCCCGACCCAAAACCGCAAACTTTCCTTATCGTTCAGTTTTTAAAATCCAAAATTTTTTGTCACCCATTATGCTTATTGATTTTAATTGAGAAATTGCTATAATAAAAAAGAAAGGAGTTGAATGAAAAAGGACCTGACATCCATCAGCGATTTGGATCGCAACGAAGTGGTTAAAATCTTCGATTTGACAAAGAAACTTAAAAATGAATTAAAGAAAGGAGAAAAAAATAAACTTTTACAAGATAAAACACTGGCGATGATTTTTGAAAAACCGTCTTTACGCACCCGGGTCACATTCGAAACGGGCATGACCCAACTTGGTGGTCATGCAATCTATCTTGCTCCATCTGACATTCAAATGGGCAAGCGAGAGACTGTGCCTGATGTGGCAAGGAATTTATCACGCTGGGTTGATATAATAATGGCAAGGGTATTCGACCATAAGACTGTAACCGACCTCGCTAAATATGCAACTGTTCCGGTAATCAATGGACTCTCAGACCTTGAACATCCATGTCAGATACTCTGCGACCTGTTTACGATTATTGAAAAGACGGACAGTTTAGAAAAGATAACCCTTGCATATGTTGGTGATGGCAATAATGTCTGCAATTCATTTGTCATAGCATCCACTGTTCTCGGCTTCAAACTCAATGTTGCAACACCAAAAGGCTACGAACCGAATAAGGATTATCTAAAAGGGGCAAAAAAAACATTCCTAACAAATAACCCAAAAGAGGCAATTGCTGAAGCTGATATTATCTACACTGATGTCTGGGCATCAATGGGACAGGAACAGGAAGCTGAGGAACGAAAAAAACTTTTTAAAGATTTCCAGATAAATAACCAATTACTCAAATCCGCGAAGAGAAAATATTTAATCATGCACTGTCTGCCCGCACATCGGGACGAAGAGATTACTGATGAGGTCATTGATAGTTCAGCATCTATTGTTTTCGACCAGGCAGAGAATCGGCTGCATATTCAGAAGGGTATAATGGTATTTCTATTAGAGACTACCTCGCCCTCACAATGATACCAAAAAAAATTCTTGAATTTATAATCAGCGACCCGATAAGAAAGATATTTGCTATACTCTTTTCATTTGCGATATGGTTCTTTGTAGCGATAGACAATAATTATCAATATACACAAAATATGAAAATAGTCTATTCAGGATTGCCCGAGTCTCTAATCATCATTGACTCTGTCCCTTTCACCGTAGCCACATTTAGCGGCCGAGGTCGTTCAATATTTCCAATCTGGACAACATCACCCAAAATCCATTGTGACCTGCATGATGCTACAATCGGCGAGAATACCATCCTCATAGAAAATTTAACACTGCCAAGTTTTAATGATGTCACGGTTAACTTTAATGCAAAATCAATCAGTGTCCTGATTGACCAAAAGGCAAAAAAAGAGATAAAAGTCTTAGTACCAATAAAAGGAGAACTGAAGAGCGGTTATTCAATAAGTAGCATTGAAAATTTTGATAGGATTAATATTATTGGTCCTAAAAGAATTATACGTAGTATAACTGAGGCAATGGCGGAGTCGCTTGATGTCGGAAACCGTAGTTCTTCGTTTGAACAGAAATTGGTAATTAAAAAACCAGCACCTATGGTTCAGTTCTCGAAAGATTTCGTTATGGTAAAGGTGGGGATCGACACTACTGGACAGAGATTATTTACAAATGTTCCGCTCAGGATTATCCATTCAGCCAATCAAAGTATTATCCTATCGAAATCGCTCCTTGATACGCTAATTATAGAAGGACCAAAAAATAGGATTACTACAATAAAGAAGGGGGATATAGAAATTAAAGTTCGATTAACAAATTTGATACCTGGCGAGTACAATCTGCCTGCTGAGATTATTTTGCCGGAATATATTAAGCCAGTTTACTCAAATCCAAAAAGGTTCAAGATAAGAATTCTGCAAGATTAAAAGTTTTATAATCGAGATTTTTGATTTTTTCAGCGCCCTCTTATAAAATTGTTGACTTTGATTTTAAAATAAATATTATTAACAAAATGAGCAGCCAAACTACTGCATGGCATTGTCAGGAGGCTGAAGAGACCTTAAAATTTTTCAATTCATCCGTTGATGGAATAACATCTGAGGAGGCCCAAAAGAGACTTTTAAAGTTTGGACCTAATGAAATAAAAAAGGGAAAGAAGAGGACGGTCCTCGATATGCTTCTGGACCAATTTAAGGACTTCATGATTTTGGTCTTGATTGCGGCGGCGATTGTATCAGGTTTATTTGGTGAACCTATAGATACAATAGCGATCTTGGTAATTGTAATCATGAATGCCATAATCGGTGTTGTGCAGGAATATCGTGCCGAAAAGGCGGTTGAGGCACTCATGAAGATGGCGGCACCTTATGCACGCGTCAAAAGGGATGGAAAGATACATACCACACCAGCATCAGAGATTGTTCCGGGTGATATCGTGGTTCTCGAGGCGGGGAATATAGTTCCGGCTGATATTAGATTGTTAAAAGTTGCCCAATTGAAGATTGAGGAGGCCGCACTCACGGGTGAATCTATTCCTGTAGAAAAACATATTCGATGTCTCCATGATGAATCAATTCCGCTTGGCGATAGGCTGAATATGGCATATAAAGGCACAACCGTAGCGCATGGTCGAGGAAATGGCATTACGGTTGCTACGGGTATGACAACTGAGTTGGGAAAGATTGCAACAATGCTACAGGAAGAGGAAGAGGTTATGACACCCCTTCAGAAAAGACTTGAAATATTTGGCCGACGACTCGCAATCATTTTTCTAATGGTATGTGCGGTCGTCTTTGGCTTCGGTATTCTTAGGGGAGAGCCTGTAGTTTTAATGTTGCTTACCGCAATAAGCCTTGCGGTTGCGGCAATCCCTGAGGCACTACCCGCAGTTGTTACTATCTCCCTCGCCTTGGGTGCAAAGAAGATGACAAGGCAGAATGCACTTATTAGAAAACTCCCGGCAGTTGAAACCCTTGGCTCAGTAACTTATATCTGTTCCGATAAGACAGGAACACTAACCCAAAATAGAATGGCCGTTCAGGAGATTTATACCGATGGAAAGATCTACGATCCGAAAGAGAAAATTTCTCATCGATCCCCCATTTCCGATTTCTTTACAGCTATGGCAATTAGTAACGATATCAAGATAGAAAAGGATGGCAAACTTATAGGTGACCCAACTGAGGTTGCACTTTATATTGCCTCACAGCAGGCAGGTTATATAAAAGATGAACTTTCAAAAGATTTTCCAAGGGTTGCAGAAATCCCTTTTGATGCCGAGCGAAAATGTATGACAACATTCCATAAGACACCGGAGGGCGATGTAATATCGTTCACAAAGGGCGCAATCGAAGTCTTGCTGGAAAGGTCAATGGGTATCCTAACTTCCAAGGGGATTGTATTCAATAGAGATGTGATTTACCATGCAAATGATAGAATGGCAGCTGATGGCTTAAGGGTTTTAGGAATTGCAATGCGAAGATGGGACAAATTGCCCTCGGATCTTACCCACGGAAATGTGGAGATTAATCTAACGATACTCGGTCTTGTCGGAATAATGGACCCACCACGAGACGAGGTCGACGAGGCAATTTCACTTTGTCGATCTGCTGGTATAAAACCGGTGATGATTACTGGTGACCATCCAATCACAGCAAAGGCAATCGCAAAGAAGCTTAATATCTATGAGGATGGACCATATTCAATTATAACGGGAAAGGAGCTTGCTGAATTGTCCCTCGAAGAGTTTGAAGAAAGGGTAGAAGATATTACGGTATATGCGAGGGTCAATCCTGAACAGAAGTTGAAAATTATAAAGGGTTTGCAGGACCGAACCCAGTTTGTAGCAATGACTGGTGATGGCGTAAATGATGCACCTGCCTTGAAGAGGGCGAATATTGGTGTTGCCATGGGCATTACGGGCACCGATGTTTCTAAAGAGGCAGCACATATGATACTCTTGGATGACAACTTTGCGACGATTGTCAAAGCGGTGAAAGAAGGAAGAAGGATATACGACAACATAAGAAAGTTTGTTAAATATTTGATGACAAGCAATTCAGGTGAAATATGGACAATATTCTTAGCACCGTTTTTGGGTCTGCCCATGCCACTACTGCCAATTCAGATTTTATGGATCAATCTTGTCACCGATAGCCTTCCTGCCCTTGCCCTTGCGGCAGAACCAGCAGAGAAAGACATAATGAAGAGACCACCGAGACTTCCACAGGAGAGTATATTTGCCCATGGACTCGGTATCCATATGCTATGGGTTGGCTTTTTCATGGGCGCCATTACCCTGTTTATACAGGCGTGGTCAATACATGTTGGCGATGCCCACTGGCAGACAATGGTCTTTACAGTTCTTTGCCTCAGCCAGATAAGTCATGTCATGGCAATCCGTTCAGAAAAGGAGTCACTTTTTACCCAAGGCCTCTTATCCAATAAGCCACTCCTGGGGGCAGTCCTCTTAACATTTATACTTCAACTTGCAACAATATATGTGCCTTTTTTAAATCCCATATTTAAGACACAACCATTAAGTATTAACGAACTCGTTATTACATTGCTTCTCTCTTCAATAATCTTTTGGACTGTAGAGACTGAAAAGTTGGTGAAGAGGAAACAAACAATTCAAACGCTAAATCCTAAGCACTAAATCCCATATAATCGGTTGCTTGACAAATACTGGTTTTGGAGTATAATGTTATAAGAACAGATAACTGTGGGTAACAAAAGTTTATTGCGAGGATGGCGGAATTGGCAGACGCACTGGATTTAGGATCCAGCCCCTTTATGGGATGGGGGTTCAACTCCCCCTCCTCGCATAAAAGTGGAGAAGTTTTTTGGAATACGAATTGAAGATAGATAATGAGGCAGAAAAAGAGCTTGAGGTCTCGGTCTCGGCTGATGAGTTTAATACTTTCATGGACAAGGAGACCGATAAACTGCGTAAAGAGATTGCCTTAAAGGGCTATCGAAAAGGCAGGGCACCAAAAAGTTTAATAAAAACTAAATTCAAGGATACTGTAAAAGTGAATGCCATAAACAACTTGATTGCGGAATCATACCATAAAATCTTAGAAGAGAAGAAGTGGACACCAGCCTCACCCGCAGAATTATTAAATATTGAAGAAGGCGAGAAGATTAAATTCCATTTGCGCTTTGAAATTATCCCAGATTTTGGTGTGGAAAATTATTTGGGGTTAGAAATATTTAAAGATGAACAACTTCCAATAGATTTCCTTTATGAACACGGTGAAAAGGCACTTCGTGAAAAATTTGCATCATTGAAAGAAATTCCCGGACCCGCCGTTGTTGATAATCTTATCACCATGGACCTCGAAATTGTGGAAGGGAATCAAATTAAAGACCAACAAACTGACATTATTATTAAGGTTGGTGACCGAAATTTCCCTGATGATTTTAACCGGACACTTGTTGGTGTAAAAAAAGGGCAGAAAAAAGAAGTCAAAATTAGTGAGCAGGTCTACCGAATGATAATAAAAAAGATTGAAGAAAAAAATCTTCCCCAAATTGATGACGAATTCGCCAAGAAATTGAATTACAAAGATGTTAAAGAATTGAAAGAAGAGATATCGAAAAAGTTAGAAAAAAATGAAGAAGAAAGAATAGAAGAAGAGTTGAAAGAATCCCTCGCCCATGTAATTCTGGAAAGGATTCATTTTACGACCCCCAAGGTCTTAATCGAAGAAGAATATCAAAGAATTCTAAAGAGGAACAATATTCCTGATTCCGATTCTAATAAAGAACGATTCTGGGAGCCTGCAGAAAAGAGGGTTCGCCTCAACCTGATACTTGATAAGATTGCCCTCAAAGAAGGTATCAAGGTTGAAGATAAAGTGATAATAGATATGATAAAGACAACCGATATTAAATTAAGCGATGGAAATATAAATAATGTCATGGACTATCTTCGTATTATTTTGACTCGAAACAAAACGATAGATTTTCTCTTAAGGAATGCAAAAATTAGTAGAAAAAGTCGAATAATTTCGCCAAAGGAGGCAACCGATGCTTACCGTCCCGTTCGTCATTGAACAATCTGGTAGAGGGGAAAGGGCATACGATATCTATTCACGATTATTAAAAGAAAGGATTGTGTTCATAGGCACGCCGGTTGACGATACAGTAGCAAATCTAGTTATTGCCCAGCTACTGTTTTTAGAGGCGGAGGACTCGTCAAAGGAGATATTTCTTTATATTAATTCACCTGGTGGTATTGTGTCCTCCGGTCTAGCAATTTATGACACAATGCAATATATCAAGGCGAATATTTCAACAATTTGTATCGGCATGGCCGCAAGTATGTCGGCACTTTTACTCGCCGCGGGTGCAAAGGGTAAAAGATTTGCGCTCCCCCATTCTCGCATTATGATTCATCAGCCTGAAGGCGCATTTCAGGGTCAGGCCGCGGATGTCGCAATCCATGCGCGAGAAGTTCTAACCATCCGAGAGGTTCTTAACAAACTTTTTGCAAAACACACACATCAGTCTGAGGAAAAACTTGCCAAGGACACCGACAGAAATTATTTCATGTCGGCTCACGAGGCAAAAGAATACGGCATTATAGATGATGTCATCACAACAAGAAAAGAAGAAAAATGATTTGTTCATTTTGCCAACGACCGCGTTCTGCAGTAAAAAGACTATTCAGAGGTAATCGGGCATATATCTGTGATGAATGTATCCGTTTATGTAATGAGTTACTTGAGGAAGAAAAGGAAATTCCTCCGGTTCCCAATTTTGTTTTGCCCAAACCATCCGAAATAAAATCCTTTCTCGATCAATATATCATTGGTCAAGATCGGGCGAAGAAGGTAATTTCTGTTGCTGTATATAACCACTATAAGAGAATAATGGTAAAAGATAATGATGTTGAAATACAAAAGAGTAACATTCTTTTAATTGGCCCAACCGGCACAGGCAAGACACTAATTGCCGAGACCCTGTCAAGATTGCTCCATGTCCCATTTTCTATATCTGATGCTACCCCACTCACGGAAGCAGGATATGTAGGCGAGGACGTTGAAAATATCTTATTAAGACTCATTCAATCAGTGAATTTTAACATACCGCTGGCGGAAATTGGTATTATCTATCTTGATGAAGTAGACAAGATCGCACGCAAGAGCGATTCCCCATCAATTACCAGGGATGTCTCAGGTGAAGGGGTTCAGCAGGCACTATTAAGAATTCTCGAGGGAACTGAATCGAATGTTCCACCACATGGTGGTCGAAAACACCCTGAGCAAGAATATATTAAAATCAATACTAAAAATATTCTATTCATTCTGGGTGGAACATTTTATGATATAGAGGATATTATTGCCCGCCGCCTGAAAAAGACAAGAATTGGATTTTTAACCGATACCGCAGTAAAGGATATGGATCATGATGAAATTTTAGCGCGTATTCAACCCGAAGACTTGATAAAGTATGGTATGATTCCTGAATTTGTGGGTCGCGTGCCCGTAATTGCACCACTCCATCGGTTGTCGAAATCCATATTGATTGAAATATTAATTAAACCAAAAAATGCACTGACGAAACAGTATTCAAAGTATTTTGAAATGGAAGGAATAAAATTAGAATTCACCGATGAGGCCTTAGAAGAAATCGTTGAGCAAGCACAAAAATACAATACAGGGGCAAGGGCCTTGAAGGCAATAATAGAAAACCACATACTTGATATTATGTTCAACCTTCCAAACTTGAATGGCATAGAAAAATGTCTAATAACAAAAGAGGTGATAACGAAAGGGGCACCACCAGTATATATTGAAAGAAGGAAAAGACACGCATTGTGAATATAATTCAATCGTTATATCTTAGGCTGAGCCGAAATGAATTTATTAAGTCCTTCAAACCTATCGGCTATGAGAAGAATGCAAACTACTTAGTTTCTGTACCCCGCAATGCAAAAGATTTCATAAAATCTCTAAGCTTTCTTGCGGGTCTAAAAAAAACGGGGCGTGTTGTATTACTCCTTCCAAAAACGTTTGGGGACCTCATTGACCTTTTTAAATCTGACCTTTTTGAAACTATCTATTATGAAAATGCACCAACTATCTTTTCTCAAGAGTTTAAGATTTTAAAGAATCTACTTAAAAAGAGAAATTTCAACTCTCTCATTGAATTGAATGTACCCGCTAACATATCCTTACCCTATCTCGTTGATGTAAAAAGGAGAATTTCCTTTTACGATGAAAAAATTTTTCCTTATTACAATATTCTTGTTAAAGGTGATGCAAGCGCAATGAACGATTTTTTTCAATTCAGAAAAATGAATCCCCAAATTCTATTCAAATTCCACATATCAGAATCAAAAAAAATTTTAAAGAAGCTAAATAAAAAAAAGCCGTTACTTTTTGTAAATGGCGATAACGACATTCAATGGGAAGGCGCGAAATTTATCTTGGGCAAGGATTCATTATCGATCAATGAAATATATAAAATTCTATATCTATGCAATACATACTACGGTAAGGACGACGAATTTTGCGAATTCGCACGAATTTTCGATAAAAAGATCATCCTTTCCCCATGAAATCTTACAGTAATCTATTCTTCTATCACTATAATCACTATAGCTAAATGAAGATCGGTCATCGATTTACTTCCCGCACATTAGCAATTTATTTTTTGATTGGTATTGTAATAATTGGAATAGTGACATATATATATTCTAACTATTTTGTAAGTCGTATAAAAAGAGAAACAGAAACAACTTCAAGAATTTTTGCTCGATATGCCTCAGGACCAAGTATGAGTGAAGAGACATTACTTGAAATTCTATTTCTGGAGGTGATTCAACGAATTGACTTTCCGGTAATTCTAACTGACATCAATGGAAAACCATATTCATCAAAGAATATTAAAGGCAGTGATTTGAGCGAAGAGATTAAAAAACTTGATAATAACCAAAAACCAATCCCGATAGTTATTCGACAGGGTTCGGATTCGACACTCGTTGGTTATGTCCATTATGGATTGTCCCCATTTACTGAATCACTGAAAATTTTGCCATTCGTTGAAACCGCCTTTCTGGTCGCCTTTCTCTTTTTGGGATTCTGGGGTTATTTAATATATCGCAAAAGCGAAGAAGAAAAAATCTGGAACTCCTTAGCCAAGGAGACTGCACATCAATTAGCAACCCCGTTATCTTCGCTGGGTGGCTGGCTTGAAGCATTAAAAGGGAGCCTACCAAAAGATATGCATCAGGGTATTGCCGAGGATGTCGAGAAAATGAAGGAGGTCTTAGAAAAATTCTCAAGGATTGGTTTACCACCACGGTTAATAGAAAAGGAACCAACTGAAACAATTAAAAAGGTGGTAGATTATATCAAAAGGCGTGCCCATGCACAGATAGAGTTTACTGAAGAGTATGGGCCTCTGCCCGATATAAAGTTCGACGATGTTCTGCTCGGCTGGGCGCTTGAGAATATTCTTAAAAATGGCTTGGACGCTATTGGCGCCAAAAAGGGAAAAGTTGTAGTTAAAACCTTCTCGTCTGAAGGCGCAATAATTGAAATCTCAGATACTGGAAGTGGTATAAAAAGGTCGCAAGAAATTTTTAAACCGGGTTATACTACAAAAAAATACGGATGGGGATTAGGGCTTGTTCTAACCAAAAGAATAATTGAAGACTATCATCAAGGAAGGTTAACATTGAAAAAGACTGGTCCTGAGGGAACAACCTTTCAAATTTATATGCCGGGGAGTATAAAATGAAGATTTTATGGATTGATGATGAAATAGATCTATTAAAGCCTTTTATCTATTTACTTAACAAGGAAGGTTATGAAGTAAAGACCGCAACATCAGGTGAAGATGGCGTGAAATTAGCAACAAAAGAGGTCTTTGACCTAATCTTCCTTGACGAAATAATGCCTGGTGTTGATGGTCTTGAGGTACTTAGAAAAATTAAGAGTGAAAACCCTCAACAAATTGTAGTCATGGTAACAAAGAGCGAGGAAGAGAGTTTGATGACCCAGGCATATGGTGGCTGGGTGGATGACTATATTACAAAACCCTTCAGTTTCAACCAGCTCCTTTCTGTATTAAGTCGAATCCTTAAACGGCGGGTTCTTATTGAAGAAAAGATGGCGGAAGAATATGCCACACAGTTTAGAGCCCTTCCCCAGCCCATTGATTACAATGAATGGGTCGAATACTATCGAAACATTGTATCCTGGGATTTACGTCTATTAGAGTTTGGCGGCAAAGAACTTAAAGAAATTCAGGATGAAAAGAAGCACGAGGCAAACGCGGGATTTACAAAGTATATTGAAGATGAATATAAGAATTTAATAAAGGGTAAGGGACCAACCTTTTCCTACAATCTCTTTCCGCATATTGTTTTCCCCATTCTAAAGGAAGGTCCAATCTATTTTATTATATTCGATTCAATGAGACTCGACCAATATTTGAAATTACTACCCTATCTCAGGGACTATTATGAAATAGAGACCCAATACTACTACTCAATATTACCCAGTGCAACTCCATATTCGAGGAATGCGATATTTTCAGGTCTTTTGCCGCTTGAAATATTACAAAAGTATCCGCAATACTGGCAGTTTGAAGAAAAAGGACAGAACAGATTTGAGAAGGAACTCTTTTCAGAACTACTAAAAAGGCACAACCTGAGAATAAATTATGCATTCTATAAGTTGTCTACAATCTCGGAGATTGAAAAGCATATCGAAAAAATTATTGGCGAGAATGTTGATATTACAATTATCATAATAAATTTCTTCGACCTTCTCCTCCATTCAATTCCGGGCCGTGGGGATATGAAGGGAATCCTCGATGACGAACGGGTATTGTTGAATTTGCTTGGCTACTGGTTCCCCCTCTCCCCGATCTTTGAGCTCTTTAAGAACTTGGTAAAAAAGAAAAAAATGATTATTCTAACAACAGACCACGGATTTGTTAATGTAAAAAGGCCGACGATAATATACGGTGGCAGAGAAATTTCACCGAATCTACGTTATAAGTATGGTCCCGCAATTCGGGTTGATGAAAAAAATGCCTATCTCTTAAATAATCCGGGTGAGATTTATCTACCTGTAGAAAATTCGTCAGTACGTTTTGCGATTGCCAAAGAGGATTTTTATTTCATCTATGCAACAAAACCGACTGAATATGAAAAAGAATTTAAATTTACCTTCCAGCACGGCGGCATCTCAATGGAAGAGATGATTCTACCGTTGGGGGTCTTACAAGCAAGATGAGGGATTAATTAAAAATCTAAGACGCGGCTAACAGCGTTGACGAATGAAATTTTTTCTCACCTTTTAATATGGTTGTTTTAGCTTGAAAAATCTATCAATTTTAGACTGACCCATTAAACATCTATTATTTATCCTTTAAGACATTTTTCGCACCTTACTTTTTACTTGACAATCTGGATATTATATATATAATTTTATCCAGATTAGAGGTAGATATGACATTAAGCCAAATGCGCGTTAAATTGCGCCTGCTCGTTAACGAGCAGGCAAAGTTATTAGATATTTTACTTGCCCGTAAGCCCTTAATTAAAGGCGGTGTTTATCAAACCAAAAGTCGCTGCGGTAAACCCAATTGCCGTTGTGTTAAAGAAGGGTCTTGGGACAGGGACAGGGGACAGGTATAAACTTTTAAACTTTTTGTTGACATGATTTTATTTTTGAGTATGATTGGGCATAATGCCAAGAAAATCTCGTTTAAAGGGTAAAAGATTGTATCATCACATCTATGCTTGGGGTAATGATCGGCATCCAGTTTTTAAGGCTGATGAGCATTATGTCAAATATCTTGATTATTTGGGGTATTATAGTTTGCATTACCAGATAGAAGTAATTGCTTATGCTTTAATGGTGTGGCATGTGCATCTTTTTTTGTTTGATGTTGCTGATAGGGTTTCGGAATTTATGAAGAGTTTGCATGGAGAATATGCTCAATATTTCAATCGAAGAGATGGGAGAGTCAATTGATGATGAAAAAGACATTGAATGGATGAAGATTTGCTAAAGGTTTTGGGTGGGCGGTTAAAAGTGAAGCCTGAATTATTATTAAATCCTCGTGGTTACAAGCTGCAGAAGCTGCGGCATAAGGCGTTTGTGATTTTAGCAGTAAAGTATGAATTATCTGCGGCTTGGATTGCCCGGCTGTTTAAAGTTTCTGCAACCGCAGTGGTTAAGGTTTTAAAGAAAGAAAATGAAGAAGTTTAAAAGTTTATACCTGTCCCCCTATCTGTTCCATCGACGATTTCCTTAATAGGCACAATGCTCATTAGCGTCTCTTTTTCTCTGACTTCTTGACTTGGTTTTATAAAAAGCCGACCCGCATAACGATTTTTTTCAAGCGCATCCTTGTATTTATAACCTGTTTTTTCGGAAAATAGGAGGAGCCCTTGGGGACGGGGGTTGACTTTGTGACATCAGTTAAGCAGTGGAAAAAATTGTGTTTTTCTTTTAAAAAATTGAACCCTTGCCGATTTTAATATTTATATAATTATAAAAATATGCAATTATATAATTGTGTGCTAATTGAACACAATGAAATGTAATGTGCACACACATCTTTACCACCTTTTCAAGGTACAGAAGCGGACTGTCCTGAAATGTAAAGTTTCGTGCCTCAAACTCAATGAAATTTCAACATTTATTTTTTAAGATAGCAAAAGATTGGTTTTTGTCTAAACTTTTTGGGGAAAAACTGCAATGCAGGATAACAATAATAACACTTGATTTTGAGGCGGATAAAGATATAATCTTTGAATGAAAATCTCCAATAAAAATTCTATAACAAGCCGATTTTTCCGCTTTCGACTGGAATAAAACAATTATAAAGGAGGATCTCGTGGATAAACATGAGAATATCAAAAATAAATTAATGAACATAGGCAAGAAATTGGGGTTTCTTGCATTTGACGAAATAGGTTCTGGGCAAGAAAGATCTTCTTGGTCAGATGTAGTTTGGTTCGACAGTAGGATAAAAGGTGAATGGTTTGAAGGTATAATACCAGTCGGCCAGAAAAATAGAAAGAGAAAAGGCGGCAAGCCTTCTCTTGATACTGATTTCGTGCTACCTGTAGTGGGTTTTGAAATAGATGAAGCGTCGGCTTCCCCTAAAATAATAAAAGGAAGCGCATCCAACTTGGAGACAATAGGTGCTCAAGTCGGTGTTATCGTAATCTACTCGAAGCTAGAAAAACCTTCAAAACAGACTTTTCTGAGTCCTAAAATAAATGTCTTCAGATATCTGGTTGACATGAAACCTCGTATTAGAATTATAGTACTTACAGAACTCGAACTTGATACAATTGAGAAAAACATAAGTAACATGGTTTCTGGTCAAAATATTTAAATTGTGAACCTAAGAAAACAATGCATCGCTAAATAGGAGCCCAAAAATGAACTTAACAAAAAAAATCTCTCGAAAACCTTCTCTCATTGTCATTCGAGACTTTCAGCGGGACACTGAATTTTTCAGCCACATCATAGATGTGGGAAAAAGTCGTGATAATCATTACCGCTTTGCGGTCTATAACATCACCTTTGATGTTCGACGATGATGAGAGTATATGCAGTTGCCCTACACAGATTAGTAGGGAATATTAGGAGATTTACTGCATGAGTTTACTAAGTCTTTTGGCAAACAAGGATGTAAAGAAGAAATTCGCAGCAACATTTCTCAAACCGAGATTCAAAGTTAATAGAAGAATTTTAGCTCGACCGTTAACAAAACACTATAGATTAGTTGGAACCGCGTTTGACTACGTTATGCGTTTCTATATCAAGCGAATTAATCCAAAAGCGGTTACCAGCCAATGGGTATCTGAGACAGCGCTAAGGCTATTGAGAACTATTGTGAATAGACCAAATAAGCTAGATGATTTTGTATTTCTAATGAAGCCGGGTCTAAGTATGGTGCGATTTTCGGATCAAATCATCGAGGATATTTTGAGGGGCCTGGTCATGCTGAAGTCTAGTCGAAGAAAGCTGACGGATGAACAAAGTAAAGTGTTATTTTTCCGCATTAGATTCAATCTGATGGGTGCTCCCTTTTATCCATTTTTGTTTAGATATCATAGACTCAGCACATTCATAAAAAAATGCTACTTAAGAGAGGCCAATGACATAATGTCATATTGCAAAAGAGTTTATAAAAGATATACAGAGAAGAAAAAAATAACGCAAAAGAATCTTGCGTCCTGTGCTTTAAAATTAGCTCAACTGGACATTATCTACCGGCCAGGCCGTTATAGACCTGATTTGGGTATAGTTGACGAGAATGATATTAAGGACTTAGTGCATTTATTCCCAATTTTGAAAAAACAAAAAAGAGTATTTGTGTCAAAAAACATTTGCATATTAAATCCTACTTTTGGTCATGCTTCCGATTTTGTGGGAGGCGCTGATTGCGACTTAATAATAGACAATACACTGATTGATATAAAGACTACAAAGCATTTGGCATTGACAAGAAAGGACTTCAACCAGTTGATAGGATACTACATTCTATCTAGGATTGGTAGGATAAAGGGTCTGCCACCAAGGCACCCGATTACTACGCTCGGCATATATTTCTCCAGATACGGTGTGCTATATACAATTCCTGTTCCAACTGTAATTAACGAGCCAAAATTGCCCTCATTTATCAAATGGTTTCGCAAGAGAGCGCGCAGAGAAGAAAAGATGCTCGCGAAAAAATTCTTCTCAGTACCAGAATCTTGACACTCTACTAATTTTGAAACTCAAGTCCAAACATGCCCCTAACAAAAAAGAGAAACAATTATTATTTCCTGCGGAGATTGATTACGCAGATAAAAATAACAGATTACGCAGATAAGGCAATATTCGTCATGACAATAACCCTAATGCTCGAAGCTGGCAAGAAAATCATCAAGTTTAGTCAGCACTTCTTGACATTCAGTGTAAAAACATTATTATGACATGTAGTTTTTTCTTAAATAAGGAGGATATATGAGATGGATTACGCGTGCGCACGTCAAAGTTGACCGGGTGGCCTGCCCCTGGTTGATCAAGAAATTCATCGACAAGGATGCAGAGTTTTATTTTGTGCCCGAAGCTGATGTTTTGACCGAGGCCCAGCGTCTTGATGCCATCCCTTTTGATGTGAAGGGTGTGGAATTGGGGCACAAGGGCAAAGAATGCTCATTTGAAGCGATCATTAAGAAATACCATCTCGCCAATGACCCGGCACTCGGTTTGATGAGCAAGATTGTAAATGGCGCAGATACGGACAATACGTTATATAGCCAACCTGAAGGTCCTGGTCTGAATGCGATTGCTGAGGGGTTCCGACATCTGGGATTCAAAGATGACCATGAAATCAATGCGGCTGAATGGGTGGTCTATGATGCATTGTATGCTTATTGCCAGGAAATGATCCGGCAGGGCAAATCAGAAGGTGCATTCAAGAAATAATGTCATAATTCTATTTTCCACCCGAATCTGCCGGCTCTTCGCCTTCGGGTTTCTTTCGGTTATCCTTGTTTTCTATCTAATTGATCTTGGTTTCAAAGAAAATACCATCGGTTTTTTGCTGACACTTGCGCTGATCGGCGATGTGATAATATCGCTATGGATCACCACGCATGCCGACCGAATGGGCAGAAAGAAGATGCTTGTTCTGGGTGCACTGCTGATGGTTTTCGCCGGTTCAATATTGGCTTCGGCGCACAGCTTTTTGTTGATCGCTATCGCTGCGATTGTTGGCGTAATCAGCCCAAGCGGGAATGAGGTCGGGCCGTTCTTGGCGATCGAACAGGCCGGCCTCGCACAAACGATAGCTGACAAGAACCGCACCAAGGTATTTGCCTGGTATCACCTGGTTGGCTCGCTGAGCACTGCGTTTGGCTCACTAGCTGGTGGCGGGTTGATGCATGTACTTGCGCATAAGGAAATGTCGGCGCTGGCTCCTTACCGGATATGTTTGTTAATTTATATCGGCATCGGGCTCCTCATTGGTTTCCTTTTTTTGAACCTCACTTCCGGCGTAGAGGCAACGGCCATGAAAAACAGAGATTTAAAGGACAACTCCTTAGGAATTTATCAATCCCGCAGAATAATACTCAAGCTCGGCGGTCTTTTTACCCTTGATGCATTCGCCGGCGGATTGATTGTCCAGAGCATTATCGTGTTCTGGTTTCATGTTCGATTTGGGGCCGACCCGGCCGTGCTCGGCAGTATCTTTTTTGGCGCAAACATCCTTGCCGGCTTCTCAGCCTTGCTGGCCGCGAAAATTGCGGATCGGTTTGGCTTAATCAACACGATGGTCTTTACTCATATCCCTTCGAATGTCCTTTTAATGCTTGTGCCGCTGATGCCGGGCCTCTTAAGCGCGGTCATTGTGCTTTTATTGAGATTCAGCATTTCCCAGATGGATGTCCCCACACGGCAGTCCTATACCGTAGCCGTGGTCAGCCCGGATGAACGCTCCGCAGCTGCCGGGTTCACGAATATCTCGCGTTCATTGGGTGCCGCACTCGCACCAAGCCTGAGCGGCTTTCTCATCGCCATTCCTGCGCTTATGGGTTCCATCTTCTTTTTATCCGGGGGACTGAAAATCATCTATGATCTTTTACTCTATCGGACTTTCAAGAAAGTCAAACCACCCGAGGAAAAGAAACAATAAACTCTAAATTACTTCTCCGCAGCAACAGGTTTCGTTGCCCGTAAAAACCCGATGGTCAGGAAGCGATCATCCAGTTGTTTGATTTCCGTAAAGCCGGCCGCTTGCAATAATTTTGGCAGATCCTCAATGCCGAACTGAATGCCCCTCAGATATTGATGCAATACAAGATGCGGCGCAAGCAGGGTGAAGAATCGTATACGCAAGGATTTACTCGGACGCATCATATCGGCAATTAACAACCGCCCGCCCGGTTTGAGCACGCGTTTGATTTCAGCCAGGCCCCTGACCTTCACATGTTCAGGCAGATGGTGCATCATGAGGCTAGAGGTAACTGCGTCGAAAGTCCCATCGGGAAATGGCAGGGATTCTATCACTCCCACGCGGAAATCTATTTCTAGCCCGGCGCGGCCGGCTTTCCGACGGGCGACAGCAATCATCTCTGGTGCGGGGTCAATGCCTGCCACGCTTCCGCTTTTCCCCACACGAAGTTTAGCTGGGATGGTCACACCGCCAGTGCCACAGCCGACATCAAGAACGTTTTCACCCAGCTGAAGCAGGGCATTACGTACAGTCAGGTCGCGCAGTCGGCGGGCACGACCGAGAGTCATGATATTTGCTGATACGTCATAAAATGAAGCCCAGCGTATCAGTCGTCCTTCGGTTTGAGCCGGGGATTCGGCGTCATGTGTATGGCTGTGAAGATTAATCAACCGGTGGACGCCAAAGTATAAACCAACAAGCACGACGGTTACTGCGGCCATAATCACTATGTGGCCTGGCATCTGAGCAATCAACCATCTTACGCCGAAGTATAAACCAACAAGCGCGATTATTACATGTGCAATTACTACACCAATAATCAACAGTTTCATATTCTTGTGAATCATACCTTTAGCCTCCTTTTCTAACCACCATGTTTTGGTGGAATTTTTTAAAAATGCGGACAAATGCCTTAAAGTCCTTTTCAGGAATAAAACCAAGGAGTTTTCTCATCTTTGCCATGCGAGCTTCATGCAACCGAGCAAACACCCGATGCCCTTTCTGCGTGAGCAACAGCATAACACTGCGGCGGTCTCGAGGATTGTTTTCCCGTTTTATATAACCTGATTTAGCCAGTCGGTCCGTCAACTGAGCGATTGCTGACGAGGAAAGGTCCAAGTGCTTACCGACGGCACCGACCTTTGACCTCGGATGTATGTGCAAATAGAATAACGCCTCTAGCTGAAGAGGGGTAACGTCACTTTCTGTATCGAAAATTTCTTTTGGTAATGCGATTCTATGGATATCTCGCATTATTTGCATAAATTGTTCAATCCGCTTGATATCGTGCATATACCTTATATTATAAGTATTTTATACTATAAGTCAATAGTGATATGTATCTCCACAACGTTGATATAGATTAAGAGTATTCAGGCGGGAACCACCGGGCACAAGCATGAGCCTTTAACCTTATGAATATCGTTACCTTATTGAAATGCGAGGGGCAAACTTGACCCCAACAAGAACTCCAGCTCAAGAATGCCGCCCGGTCGTAACCTGTAAACAATACTATTAGCAACCTCGCTGTTAGTACGATGACTCTTTACATTTAATATTTTTGAGATATACTGTAATGGAAAGGCATCACGGTCCTATGGAAATAATCGTCATAATTCTCCTTATCTTGCTTAACGGCCTTTTTGCCCTGGCGGAAATTGCTTTTGTTTCATCAAGTTACGGCAAACTCAGTGAGATTGCCGGTGAGAACAAGGCGGCGCGCCATGTAATAGCGCTTAAAAAAGAGCCCCAAAAATTTTTATCAACAATTCAGGTTAGCATAACCTTAATAGGTATTGTGGCCGGTCTTTTCAGTGGGTTAACACTTACCGATGATTTGAGCAGTCTGATTGTTAATATCCCGCTTGCTTCCCCTTACGCTTACGAGATATCACTTGTACTGTTAGTTCTCTTCATTACCTATTTTTCGATAGTTTTCGGCGAGTTGATACCAAAAACAATCGCTTTGAAAAATCCCGAAAAATTAATCCTAAAATTAATAAGTGTAATACGGTTCACCACCATAATCTTCTATCCCTTTGTAGCAATATTGAGTTTCTCGGTCGGACTATTTTTTAAAATAACCGGTATGAAAATTGCCGGCCATGATTTGGAAACAGACCCTGTCCGGCAGATTCTCGGAACAACAAGACTTGCCGTGACCGAACGTAAAATCGAAATGGAACAAGAAAAGATTATAAAAAGTGCAGTCCTTATCAACAAAATCAGACTCCACGATGTCATGGTTGAAAAAAAGAATATCAAGTACCTGTTATCCGATATGACCCTGATGGACGCCCTTTTGGAAGCTCATAAACACCAGCATACCAGATACCCGGTGTTTGACAAAAACAAGAAGGAAACGATCGGCTATATTAACTTCAAAGACATCATTAACGTTTTAAAATTCGATCCCCAAAATCCTTCTCTGTTATCAATATGTCGACCTATTCTGCGGCTCAATGAACAGGAATATATAATCGGTGCCTTAAAGGCGATGACCAAAAATTTCCAGCATATTGCCTTAATTATTGATGCCCATGGCAAGGAAAAAGGGATGATAACCATGGAAGACATTATTGAAATACTAGTCGGTGATATTGGTGACGAGTTCGATTCAATCCCGGACTATATTTATAAAATCGCCGATCAACGGTACATTGCCGGTGGAAAAATTGCTTTGTCCAAATTGCATGAAATGGGTTTGATTTCAGAACTGGTTCAGGATGCGACGCTCAATGACTGGCTGTCAGAACAATTCGGCCATGATGTCAAAACCGATTCAAAAATCACAATCGGGAATGTTACATATATTGTCAAGAAAATCAGACGTTCAAAAATATTTGAAGTAATCATTGAATTATTGTCGGGGAATGAGACGACGGATGACAGTGATCGTAAAAAGAACGCCCCGGGGCATGAACAAAGGAGATGGATGTAAATGGATAGAAAGCCAATAATATTCGTTATAACATCAGCTTTCCTGTTTGGCATCAGTCCGCCCTTTGCCAAGCTGTTTGTTAGAGACATTCCTCCGGTGGTTTTGGCCGGGTTACTCTATCTTGGTGCATTTGCGGGCCTGACCGTGTATTCTATTGTGCGAAAGAAAAGCGTGGTTGATCCCGACAGAATGGCAGCGTTGGAGAGGAAAGACATTCCTTGGTTGGCTGGCGCAGTAGTTGCCGGCGGGATAATAGGTCCGATAAGTTTGATGATCGGGCTGACGCTTATTTCAGGATTCTCCACGTCGTTACTGCTTAATTTGGAAGGAGTCGTTACCGCTGTTATCGCAGTCTTCTTATTCAAGGAAAATGCTGGGAAAAAGTTATGGTTGGCGCTGATATGCATGACCGCCGCAGGCGTATTTTTGACCTGGGACACGAATAAAAGTAATTTCAGCGTTGTGGGTCCGCTGCTAATCGTCCTGGCAATGGTGTGCTGGGGAATAGACAATAATTTGACGCGCAACATTTCTGACAAGGACCCCATACAGATTACCCAGATCAAGGGTTTGATCGCCGGCACAATATCGCTTTTGCTTGCTCTAATTATGGGAATGAGAATCCCGTTGAACCTTACGCTAGTATATGTTCTATTGCTGGGAGGGTTCAGCTACGGCATCAGTTTGGTATTTTTCATCAAAGCGCTGAAGGGTTTGGGTTCCGCCAGGACCGGTGCGTTCTTCAGTTCTGCTCCTTTTGTTGGCGCTTTGATCTCGCTCATCATACTCAGAGAATGGATCGGATGGGTGATGTTCCCGGCAACAGGTTTGATGATAATCGGCGTGTGGCTGATCGGCAGCGAGAAACATTCACATATTCACCTTCATAGAACGGTAACGCACAGCCATTCACACAGGCATGATGATATGCATCATCAGCATAGTCATTCTGGCTCCTTCCATGAGCCGCATACTCACGAACATATGCACGATGAATTGGAGCATACCCATGTTCATTGGCCGGATACTCATCACCGGCACGAACATGCAATAAGCTTAAAATGAACCGGTCACGAATTGCGTTAACAGCCTCGCTACTTTACCTCCACCGTAATCACAATTTTCTGAAATCATTGATTGTGATTCAGACAGATTATTGCAGATGCAGACGGATGAATGCAGATGTATACGGATGACATATTGGCACTTCTACTCGCCCTCCCTTTTTACTTACTATACTAGAGAGAAAGTTTGATGGACATGATTATACTTCCTGAAAAAATGTACGCCTGCGTTAAATTTCCTTCAGCCACTCAAGAATATACTTCTTGATCTGGTCGCGGACTTTGCGGAAGGTCAATAATTTTTGCTCTTCGCTGCCTTCCAATTTTGCCGGGTCCTCGAATGACCAGTGCAGTCTGACCGAAATATCAGGAAAAGTTGGACACTTTTCGTTCGCCTCGTCGCATACTGTTATGATGTATCCGAAATGCTGAGAAAGAAAATCTTTTACATGTTTCGATTTTTGCTTTGAAATATCAATACCGGTTTCCGCCATAACCTGGACAGCCAGCGGATGGACTTCCTTAGGCTCTATCCCCGCGCTGTAAACCTCAAACTTATCTCCGACTAAAGATTTGAGAAATCCTTCGGCCATCTGGCTGCGGGCGGAATTCCCGTAGCACAAGAATAAAACTTTAGGCCTGTTCATAAAATCCTCCGGTTGTTACCCAAACCTGCCGGTAATGTACGCCTCGGTCTTTCGATCACTCGGATTAGTGAATAGCTTCGTGGTTTCGTCATATTCGATCAGTTCCCCCAGATACAGAAAGGCAGTCCAATCCGAGACCCTTGCTGCTTGCTGCATATTGTGGGTTACGATGACGATTGTGTATTTGGTCTTCAGTCTGATCATGAGTTCCTCAATCTTTGCGCTGGAAATCGGGTCGAGTGCCGAGCAGGGCTCGTCAAACAGAATCACTTCAGGCTGGATCGCCAATGCCCGTGCAATACAGAGCCTTTGCTGCTGACCACCGGAAAGAGCGAATGCCGAGTCGAACAGCCGGTCTTTAACCTCTTCCCAGAGCGCCGCATTTTTGAGTGAAGCGACGACCCGCGCTTCAATCTCCTTTGGATTTTTTAGTCCATGGATTCTCAGACCAAAGGCGAGATTCTCAAAAACACTTTTAGGAAAAGGATTCGGCTTCTGGAAGACCATGCCGACCTTTTTTCTTAGTTCGAAGATGTCAGAGCCGGGATCATAAATATTCAGACCATCCAGCAGCACCTCGCCGCTTATCCGTGCCGATGGAATCATATCGTTCATCCGGTTCAAACTTCGAATGAACGTCGATTTCCCGCACCCTGAAGGGCCGATTATTGCAGTAATGCTGTTGCATTTGATATCAATATTGACGTCCTTGAGGGCATGGTTCTTCCCAAAAAATACGTTTAGATTTCTGACGACAATTCTATCTTTCTCAGCATTACACTCAAATGGAATAATGAATTTCGGCTGAGATAACTTCTCCTTTTCAAGTGAACGGACGTCTACCATACTCTTTTTCTCCTTTGTCTGATTCTTATAATAATCGCTATCAGGTCAAGCCCAAGGACCAGCATCAGAAGAACCAGCGCCGAGCCGTAGGCAATGTTGGTTTGCACTTCAGGGTGCGTGCCTTCGGTCATCAATGCATAGATATGATAAGGCAGTGCCTGAACCGGCGAGAGAATCGAGTTAGGCAGCTTCTTGCTGAAAAACGTTGCCGCGGTAAAAAGGATGGGCGCGGTTTCGCCCGCGGCACGGCCAATACCCAGTATCACGCCGGTGATTATTCCGGGCAAAGCCGCAGGAAGGACTACCCCCCTGACGGTCTGCCACTTTGTGGCGCCGATACCGTACGCAGCTTCCCGGAACGAATCAGGCACTGCTTTTAATGCTTCAGCCGTCGTGCTGATAATGACCGGTAGAATCATTATTGCCAAGGTAAGTGAACCAGAAAGGATCGAAACCCCAAAACCAAAGAATTTGACAAAAACCGTCAAACCGAATAAACCAAAAACGATCGAAGGAACGCCGGCCAGATTGTCAATACCCATCCTGATGATTCGAATTAGCAGATTATCACCGGCATATTCTTTCAAGTAAATTGCCGAAAGAACTCCCAGGGGCAAAGATAGAACTACTGCGCCCAAGGAAAGATAGAAAGACCCGAGAATTGCCGGCAGAATCCCGCCCGCGGTCATCGCTTTTTTAGGCATGCTAAACAGAAATTCAAGACTTAAAATCTTTGTACCCTGCGCCGCGATGAAAATCACAATGGTAAATAAAAAGAAGACGGTAATCATCAACGACAGAAACAGAATTGATATGCCAACAACCTGGATCAGGCGTCTCCTGTCAAAACTGCTCTTTGGCACAGGTGCCATGGACAATGTTTCTGTTAGTTCGATCGCGCCATTGCTCATAGTTACCTCGTTGCGGTAAACCGCTTATGGAAACGATACGATATCTGCTCGGCGATCAAATTGAAAGTTATACTTGATACGAAAAGTACGATCGCTATGGCAAAGAGCGCGTAGTAGTGTTCACTACCCACCACCGTCTCGGCCATTTCCGCGGCGATGGTCGCGGTCATCGTCCTTACCGGTTTCAAAAAAGACAAAGCAATCCTTGCTGATCCGCCAGCAACCATCAGAACCGCCATGGTTTCGCCGATTGCTCGTCCGATGCCCAACACGATGCCCGTCGTAATTCCGGAAAAGGCTGCAGGCAGAGTGATTTGAGTCATGGTCTCCCACTTAGTCGCACCAATTGCCAGTGCGGCTTCCCGGTATTCCTTGGGGATCGACGATATCGCATCCTCGGCAATGCTTACGATCGTGGGCAGGACCATTATGCCCAGAACGATCGATGCCGAAAGAGACGTGAGACCGGTCGGCAGATTGAATAACTTCTGCAAAATTGGGGCAATGAGCAGTGCTCCGAAAAGCCCATACACAACCGAGGGTATGCCGGCCAGCAACTCGATCACAGGTTTTAGCGTCTCTTTAAGCCAGAATGGAGCGACTTCGGCGATATACAAAGCACTGAGGATACCAAGTGGAGCGGCAAAAAAAACTGCCCCGGCGGTCACGATTATTGAACCATAGATCATCGAGAGAATCCCAAACTGCGGTTCAACATGGGTCGGATACCATTCAGTACCGAAGAGAAAACCGAAGATATTGATTGTCTCGAAAACGGGCAGACCATGGGTTATCAAAACGACAACAATCCCGGCCAGGAACACGAGTGAGCTCAAAGCAACAAAGAGTAGACCGAACCTGATAAAAGACTCGGTTGTCCTTCGGTTGATTATTGTCATATGAAATTATTACTTAATTGGAATGAAGCCTTCTTCTTTCACGATCCTCTGTCCTGGTTCCGAAAGGATGAAGTCAATAAAGTCCTTTGCCATGCCCTTCGGCCTACCGTCAGTATAAACATATAGAGGTCTTGATAGCGGATAGCTGTTGTTTTTTACCGTGGCTTCGTTCGGCATGATGCTATCAACCTTGATGGCCTTCACCTTGTCTGCCACGTAACCGAATCCAATATAGCCGATCGCTCCTGGAGTCTGTTCAACTGTTCGGCAGACCTCGAGATTGGACGCAAGCATGAGCGCAGCGTCGGTCAACTTGGCGCTCTCCAATACCTTTTCGTTAAACACCTCGAATGTACCTGAAGCTGCATCACGCGACACCACAACTATTACGCTACCACTGCCTCCAACCTTTTCCCAGCGGGTTATCTTACCGGTAAATATAGCCTTGAGATTTTGCCTGGATATGTTCGCTATCTTGTTGCCCGGATGCACGATAACGGCAATACCATCAAGCGCAATGACCGTACCCACGGGGTTTATACCTTTTTCGCGGGCGGTCTTAATCTCCTTTGTTTTCATTGGCCGCGAGGAATTGGCAATGTCAGTCGACCGATCGATCAGGGATGCGATGCCGGTTCCAGAACCGCCGCCCCGAACCGTGATATCGGCATTCGGGTTGTTATCCATGTAGACTTCGGCCGCATACTGGGCGATGGGCAATACCGTGGTCGATCCCTGAATAGTCAATTTCTGACTGAAAACGAAACCAAAGACCAGAAGACCTACTATGATTATTTTTTTCATTTTACCTCCTTAATTTTTAATACGAAAACTTTAGTTGCAGCATAACCTTATCCTCGTCTTCCTCGGCGGTGTCCTCATATTTTTTCCTCTGATAGTTTAACTGGGCAACCAATACATCGCTTATCCTATAATTCACACCACCAATCATTATGCGGTAAGCGTCATTGTCCGTGTCTTGGTCAACGTCCCAAATATCGTAACGACCCAAAACACTTAAACCGCGGTTGAGTGCGACTTCAATGAATCCCATGTATCCAGCACCGGTAACATCGCCGTCTTTTGTTCCAAAGTATTCACCCATGATGGTAACCAGTCGGTAGTTTAATTTCAGACCACCAGCATATCTATTCTCTTCGACCAACATTGAGTCCGGGCCAGCCGTGTTCTTCCAGTAAGAACCCCTTAGCATAATACCTGGCACAGGAATCAGAGCCAGATTGCCGCACAACGCCTTTTCAAAATTATCTTCGGTCGCTTTTGTATAGCCAAGGCCATTGAAAACCTGCAGCGAGAAATCGCCGTAGCCAGCTGGTAACAGACCAGTTAAACCAAGACCGAGATCCGCACTGCTCATCTTATTGGCAACCTCTTCGATGGATTTCTCGATAACCGGATATTCCCATAGTTCCATTATGCCGAAGTTAACTTTTTGAACACCCAGCGTCAGTTTAGTTTCGGGAAGATACATAGTGACGTAAGGTAATAACCAGTCAGCCTGAGCATACTTCAAACGAACATTCCAGTCCGAGGCATTTGTCGCTTTCGCCTTCAACGTGATATCGATCGTTCCGCTTACGGAAACCGGTGCCGTTGAGGTCTTCCAACGAATATATCCGCGCTCAATGGAAAAGAAATTCTTGTTATTGACAACATCGGCTGGAGCCATCGGATTATCGTAGGTGTAGCGAAACCAGAAGTAGCCATAGATCGGAGCGTCGGCAAAGGACAGCATGGCCACCAAAAGAAACATCAAAATAACTTGTTTCATTAAACCTCCTTTCACCAGTATTATACTTTTCCAGGGTTAAATTGTGATTAAGGGAGTATTAAGATTCGGTTAAGACGATGTTTGAGTGTATTCCCCAATCTTGAAAATTAGGGGAAGAGAAGACTTTATGAAGTTACGAATGTATTAGCGGCAGAATAACCGTGAATTTTGAACCTTTATCCGGTTCGCTTTTGATGGTTATTTCTCCTTGATGTGCCTGGACAATATGTTTCACAATTGCCAAGCCCAAACCAGTCCCGCCCTGTGCCCGGGACCGGGCTTTGTCCACAGTGTAAAATCTTTCAAATATCCTCGGGACTTCGTCTTCCGGGATGCCGATACCTGTGTCGCTAACTTCGATGTAGAATTTGTTTTTTTTAAAACCGATATTGAGCCTTACTTCACCCTCCTCAGTGAATCGAACGCCATTACTGATGAGATTGATCAGCATCTGCTGAATCATGAATTGATCGCCAACGAATTGCGGTATCGATTTAGGCGCGAAGAGTAATTTCAGACCTTTTCTCTTCGCCTCTTTGTTGAATAATATTATTACATCAGCGGCAAGATTATTTAAGTCAAACCGATTATGTTCAATTGCTCGCTCGATCCTTTCAATATCGGAAAGAGTCAATAAGTCTGCAACGATATTAGCCAGCCGGTCTGTATTATCGCGAACGATTTTAAGAAATTTATTACGTTCATTCATACTGATACTGGAATCTTCAAGCGTCTCAAGATACCCTTTGATTGCGGTTAATGGCGTGCGCAGTTCGTGAGAAAGGTTAGTAATAAAGTCGGCTTTGATTCTATCAAGGTTTTTCGCTTTGGTTACGTCGGTGAAGACAAATGCCCACCCATTAAAACTGGGGATTGGGAAGCTGTTAACGAGGTAAACTACTCTTTTTTCAGATATATCTAATTCGATCGTTTTGTGGCTCTTGTCCGTCTTACAGCTGTCTATCAGGTTCAGAAACGAGGCTTGCTGGATTACGTCCCAGACAATCTTATTGAGAGGATTTTCAACTAAAAAAAACATCCTTACAAAACTTTGGTTGCTATTTATTATCTTCCAATCTTTATTAACAACGCATACACCATCAACCATTGCCGAAAGCACACCGGTTAGAATATCACGTTCTTCAGATATAGACTTGAATGAATCCTCTAATCTTTCGGCCATTCGATTTAAATCTTTGTAAATTTCAGCAACGTCGCCTTTGGCCGGCTTGAGAAGCCGGGCACTAAAATCGCCTGAGGTTAGTTCCGTCGTAAAACTTCTGATATCTCTGATCGGCTTTCGCAGATACAGGGAGTAGAAATAAACTATTGCCACGGCAAGAAGCAACAGAATTATCCCGGCAACGAATATCCATTTTCTGATGTCCTTGGTTAAAGATTGAATCGCGGTCAACGGCATTGAAAAACGGACATAGCCGACTGGTTGTGAGTCGACCAGCCTTTTCGCTACGTACAAAAAGTCAGTATTCAGCGTGTGGCTATAGCGCATAGATTGGCCAAATCCTTTTTCCTGTGCTCCCTTTATTTCCGACCGGTTCAGGTGATTTTCCATTGTCTTTGGGTCGTGGTCAGAATCGGCCAGGACTAAGCCTGTGGTGTCGACCAGAGTCACGCGAATCCCTAGGGTTTTACCCATACGGGAAATTGATGCCTGGGTTTCTACTCCCTTGTCATTTTTTATGAGTTGAACGCACGTCTGTTCAGAAACGATTGTTAGGTTTTTGAGATTTACCGCAAACTGAGCGATCAGGGTATTCCTAACACGATTGGCTAATATAATAAGGAATACAGAAATGACGATGATAAATATAACGAATACTGAAATCAGTGATTTGAAGAATGTTGATTTCATCAGTCTAACTTGTAACCAACGCCTCTAATTGTTTTGACAAATTTAGTGCCTTTACCAAGTTTTTTCCTCAAGTTGGTGATGTGAACATCAATATTACGATCAACCGTCATTTTGTCAAGGGCGTCAAGCAGGTTGTTTCTGGTGTAGACGCGCTGGGGGCTACGCATAAGGATTTCAAGAATCCTGAACTCGGTGGCAGTAAGCAGAACTTCCCTGTTAGCAAGAAAAACTTTGTGCTGAAGGATATCCATAACCAAATTATCATATTCGAGTCTGGCTTTGGTTTGTGGAGGTTCACGGTGAGTACGCCTCAGTATAGTTTTAATTCGTGCAACTAATTCCTTTGGGCTGAATGGTTTGACAATATAGTCGTCGGCACCGAGTTCAAGACCAAGAACCTTATCAAGTTCTTCTCCTTTGGCAGTAAGCATTATGATCGGCAGATCCTTGGTTTTCTCGTTTTTTCTTAGATCTTTGCAGATTTCGAGGCCGTCGATGTCGGGCAGCATTAGGTCAAGAATAAGCAGATCCGTATGGTGTTTTAATAAATAATCCAGCCCATCAAAGCCAAGAGTAAATCCATGGGTTTCGAAATTTTCTTTTTTTAGATTAAAAATAATCAGTTCAAGGATTGCCTTATCATCTTCAATTATCGTGATGTCTTTCTTCATGTCTGGTTGCCTTCGTCATAATGATACTCAAAAATGTTATCCAGTCAACATAAGGAATGACAGAGAAATAAGGGGCCGGCAGTATCACCAGTCCCATTGTCTTTGTGACAAAAGTTGTGCCATCCCTTGTTTTGATGCAATTTTCTTTGAATCACAGCATCTACGATAATATGATTAATATTTATATCAATTGACATTGATAAAAAAAGGTTATATAATAGGGGGAAAACAAACATGATTAGTTATTTATTATATAGTCTGTTGCTGGTTGTATTACTTACCTTCGGAGGAATTTTTGTCGCCAAATACATAGTGACTGTGTTGCATGATCGCGAAGACAGCCAGAAGAACCGGAAAGCGTTGATTACATGGCTGAACCCGTTTGAAAGGTTTATTTACCGCTGCTCCATGATTGACCCAGCACAGGAAATGAACTGGAAGAGTTATACGGCCGCGCTGCTTGTCTTCAATGGAATAGGTTTTTTGGTTTTATTCTTGTTGCAACTGGTTCAAGGTTTCCTGCCGATAAACCCCAATCACCTAAAAGCAGTGCGTTGGGACACGGCATTGAACGCAGCTATATCGTTTATGACCAATACCAACTGGCAGTCCTACAGCGGGGAAACGACCATGAGCTACCTGACGCAGATGTTAGGTCTAACGGTTCAGAACTTTCTCTCTGCCGCCACGGGTATTGCCGCATTGATTGCTTTGATTCGGGGATTTCTCCATAAAAACGCGGAAACTCTTGGTAATTTTTGGGTCGACCTCACCAGGGTCGTTCTTTATGTCCTTTTACCTTTTTCAATCATATTATCAATTGTCCTTGCCTCGCAGGGAGTCGTACAGACATTAAGGCCTTCGGTTGTGGCTCAGACACTTGATAACACGCAGCAGACGATCGCGGTTGGGCCAGTTGCGTCGCAAGTCGCAATTAAAGAGTTGGGTTCAAATGGCGGAGGTTTTTTCAACACCAACTCTGCGCATCCTTTTGAGAATCCTAATCTATTGACCAATTTTCTGGAAATGTTTGCGGTCCTGTTGCTGCCGATAGCTTGTGTTTTTCTTTTCGGTTTTATGCTGAAGAACCGCAAGCAAGGGCAAGCCGTTTTTATTATCATGTCGTGTCTTTTTATCGTTGGTTTGACTGTCGCTTTATTGGCTGAATACCAAGGAAATCCATTCTTAAGGCAAATACACATCACCGGCGGTCTTAATATGGAGGGAAAAGAGATGCGCTTTGGTATTTTCCATTCAACACTCTGGGGGGTTGCAACGACCGCAACCTCAAACGGCTCGGTCAACAGCATGCACGACAGTGCACTTCCTATTACCGGACTTATCTATCTGTTCAATATGGGCATTGGCGAGGCGATCTTTGGCGGCGTGGGCGTGGGGCTCATCGGCATGATTTTTTATATCTTCATTTCGATGTTCATCGCGGGGTTGATGATTGGACGAACCCCCGAGTTTCTCGGCAAAAAACTGGGTCCGTTCGAGATGATAATGGCGATTATCGCAATCCTGGGACCGGTCGTTGTCTTGCTGGTTATTGCGGGAATAGCAATTGCGACACGAGCCGGTCTTTCCGGACTTAACAATTCAAGCGCTCATGGACTATCAGAGATCCTCTACGCCGCATCATCCGCCTGTGGAAACAACGGTTCATCCTTCGCAGGGCTGAATGCCAATACGCCCTTTTACAACATATTGCTTGGGTTCGGAATGCTGGTAGGGCGATTCGCCACGATCATACCGGCGCTCGCTGTAGCCGGTTCTCTTGCCAGAAAGAAGATCGTCCCGACTACGCAGGCGACATTCCCAACAACCGGTGTGCTTTTTATCGTCATGGTTATCGCTGTTGTTGCAATTGTCGGCGCTTTGACATTCTTCCCTTTCTTCTCGATCGGTCCAATCCTCGAACACCTCATTATGAATCATTGAGCATTGAGATATGAACCAATCGATCTATCAATTACACTATATCAAACAAGCTCTCAAGGAATCGATTATAAACTTGAATCCGGTGAGGTTATGGCGCAACCCGGTAATGTTTGTTGTTGAGATTGGAGTTGTCATCACCACGTTTATTATGATCCGGAATGGAATTAAGGGAGCGCACATCGGATTTGAAACGCAAATCAGCCTGTGGTTGTGGTTGACTATCATTTTTGCCAATTTTGCTGGAGCATTAGCCGAAATACACGGAAAAGCCCGGGCAGGCGCTTTGCGCCAATCCCGTAGCCAGGTTAATGCGAAAAAGCTGATTGACGACAAGGGCAACATTGAAACCATTTCGGCGCTTGAGCTTCGCAAGGATGACATGATCCTTATCAATGAAGGCGAAACAATTCCCGGCGACGGAGATATTATCGAGGGAACTGCCTTGGTTGATGAATCGGCAATTACCGGCGAATCGGCGCCGGTGATACGCGAAGCTGGTGGCGACCGTAGTGGCGTGACCGGCGGGACAAGAGTGCTCTCGGGTACGATTAAAGTGCGCATCACCGTCAATCCAGGTGATACATTCCTGGATCACATGATCGCAATGGTTGAGAGCGCAAAACGTCAGAAGACACCCAATGAAATCGCCCTGGAGATCCTGCTTATCGCCTTGACACTTCTGTTCATCGCGGTAGTCGTTGTCCTCCCGGCTTTTGTTCATTACATGGGTGTCACCGTATCGGTAGTTGTTTTGGTTTCGCTGCTCGTGTGTTTGATGCCGACAACAATTGGTGGATTGCTGCCGGCGATCGGTATTGCCGGAATGAACCGGCTGATTCAGCACAATGTCATTGCCTTAAGTGGACGAGCCATCGAAGCCGCGGGTGACGTAAATGTCATGCTCCTTGATAAGACCGGCACGATTACCCTTGGCAACCGGATGGCAAAAGAGTTCTTGCCAATAGCAGATCTGGGGAGAGATGCATTTATCGAATCAACAGTACTGGCTTCGCTCGCTGATGAAACACCTGAAGGTCGAAGCATATTAGTTTTAGCCAAAAGAGAACTACAGGTGAAGGGCAAAGATATCCGAGCGCCGCAGGGAGCCCGATTTGTGCCATTCACGCCGCAAACAAGAATGAGTGGAATTGATACTGAAAATCGTTCCATCCGAAAAGGGGCGCTGGAAGCCATTGATGCGTTTATCCAGGCTCACGGCGGTGTCGTGCCCGAAGCGATACAGCAGGTTGTGGACGATATTGGGACTGATGGCGATACCCCGCTCGTCGTTGCGGAAAATGATAAGGTCCTGGGTGTTATCCGGCTAAGGGATTTTATCAAAGAAGGAATATCCCAGCGTGTCAGCCATCTGCGGGAAATGGGCATCACGTCGATTATGATAACGGGTGATAACTTGCTCACCGCGTTGTCAATCGCCGCGGAATCCGGAATGGATGATGTTATTTCTGATGCGAAGCCGGAAACGAAATTGAAGGCGATTCGCCAGTATCAGGAAGAAGGTTATCTGGTGGCGATGATCGGTGATGGGACAAACGATGCACCGGCCCTTGCTCAGGCCGATGTGGGGGTCGCAATGAATGCCGGCACCCAGGCGGCACGTGAGGCGGCAAATATGGTTGACCTCGATTCCTCGCCGACAAAGTTACTCGATATCGTCGAAATTGGTAAAGAAATCCTGATTACACGAGGTGCATTGACCACATTCAGTATCGCCAACGACGTTTCAAAGTATTTTGCGATAATACCTGCGATTTTCGCTTCGGCGTATCCGGTGCTCGGCGTGTTAGACATCATGCATCTGGCAAGTCCCCAAAGTGCGGTTCTTTCTGCAGTCATCTTCAATGCGATAATCATTCCGTTGCTGATTCCATTGGCATTACACGGTGTAAAATATCATGTCAAATCTATATCTGAACTGTTGACACGGAATATTTTGATTTACGGCCTTGGGGGATTGGTTTTGCCGTTTATCGGCATCAAGCTGATTGACCTCGTTGTGACCTTCCTGCACTTAATATAGAAATAAGAAGAATGAAAACAATTAAAATAGCACTTATCATATTTGCCCTGATGAGTTTGATTCTGGGAATATTGTATCCGCTTGCGATTACCGGCGTAGCCCAACTGTTTTTCCCTTACAGAGCGAATGGCAGTTTGATTATCAAACAAGATAGGATTATTGGTTCGGAACTGATCGGTCAGGCGTGGACGAGTTTAGATTACTTTCATGGCCGTCCGTCAGCAGTGGATTATGATGGCAGTGCCAGTGCTGCGTCTAATTATGGTCCAACTGAAGCAAAATGGCAGAACCAGTTTCTGGAGAGGACAACAGACTTCAGAAGGTTAAATATGCTCGATTCAACTCTATCAATCCCTGCCGATTTGGTCACGGCATCGGCAAGCGGGCTTGACCCGCATATCAGTGTCGAGGCAGCAATGGTGCAAATCCCGCGCATTGCCAGAGCGCGAAATCTCGGTGTAGCAAGCGTCCAATCACTTGTCACATCACGGGTTGAACGGCCCGTGTTCGGTCCGCAGCGCATCAACGTGCTGAAGCTCAATCTCGCACTGGATGAGTCCGTAAAAAATAAAGGCTGGAAACCATGACGGAAGAGTTACGGCGTCCTGATCCGGATGAATTATTGCATCGTATTAAGCAAGAAGAGAAGGCTGATGCCGAGAAGCATGGTTATTTAAAGATTTTCTTCGGATACGCGGCCGGCGTTGGGAAAACCTATCGCATGCTTAATGAAGCGCAGCATTTGATGAAGGCTGGGCATGAGGTGTTCGCCGTCATTGTCGAGACGCACGGCAGAAAAGAAATCGAAGTTTTACTTTCCGGCATCCCCAGTATTCCCAGGAAGCAAATAAAATACGGCAAAATAATGCTCGAAGAGATGGATTTAGATGAAGTGCTGCGCCGGAAACCGGAATATGTCCTGGTGGACGAACTTGCGCACACGAATATGCCAGGTTCCCGTCATGAAAAAAGGTATCAGGACGTCGAGGAGCTGTTGAAAGCCGGTATCAATGTGTATACAACTTTGAATGTGCAACATCTGGAAAGCGTAAACGACGTTGTCTATCAAATCACCGGTATTCGGGTAAAAGAAACACTCCCTGACCGGATTCTGCAGATGGCAGATAAGATTGAGCTCGTAGATTTGCCAACTGAAGAACTGCTTCAGCGTCTGCGGGAAGGTAAAGTCTATATCCCCGAGAAAGCAAAAACGGCAATATTAAAGTTCTTCAAAGAATCAAATCTTCTGGCGCTACGCGAGATCACGCTTCGGTATACGGCACATCGCGTTGATTACGATATACTCTCATATAAGACCGAACATGGCATAAAGGAAGTTCTGCCGACTGGTTCGAAACTACTTGTCTGTGTGAGCCCAAGTTATTCATCAGCCGACGTCATCCGCACAGCCCATCGTTTTGCTGACGAATTGAACTCCGAATGGTTTGCGGTTTATGTCGAATCACCGCGTCAACCGCCATTAAAATCCAAAGACCAGTTCCAGCTGGACAAAAATTTGAATCTGGCAAGGGAAATGGGCGCAAAGATTGTGAGGCTCAGCAGCGAACACCTTGCCAATGAGGTGATTACTTTTGCACGTTCCAAAAACGTATCGCTTATTATTATTGGGTTTTCAAAGCGTTCGAAGTTCGAGGAAGTCGTCAGAGGCTCGATTGTCAGCGAGATTGTGCAAAAGAGCGATCCAATTCAGGTTCTCGTTGTACCAGGTACACATGAGCGTCCAAAACAACCTCCTCAAAAAGAAGAGAAAAAAGTCCGTTATAATTTTACTACAGTATTGGTCAGCATGTTAAGCATTGCCACTACGACAGGCCTATGTTTGATCTTACAGCCTTTTTTGAAGGTGCACGATATCGTGCTGTTGTTTGTAATTCCGATTGTTTTAACAAGTGTAACCACGGGTTTCTTAGGGGGCATCCTTGCTTCGATTTTTGCTGTCGCCTCTTTCAATTTCTTCTTTATTCCGCCATTTCACACCTTTGCTATTAATGATATTCGATTCTTGCTGACATTTGTCGTGTTGCTTTTTGCCGGGGCGATGACAAGTTTTCTTGCCAACATCGTTAAGCGCCAGGCCGAAAATGCCAAGCGCAGAGAAAAGTTCGTTCAAATACTATATGAATTTAGTCAGAGACTTCTTTCCACCGTTAATTTTTCTTCTCTGGTTCAGAGTATTGTCAAAAACGTATCTGAGTTATTTGAGACCGAGGCAGTATTAATGTTACCAGAAAACGGTAAAATATCGGTAACAGTAAAATCAGACTCTTCCAGTGAGTTTGGAGAACGTGAAATAGGAATTGCCCAGTGGTCTTTTCAAAACGGAAAGCGCGCGGGTTTTGGAACGCGGACATTAACTTCGTCTCAATGGCAGTTTTCACCACTGACTTTTCAGGGGAAAACGATCGGTGTTCTCGCGCTTAAGCCGCATAATCCTGAAGTCATGCTGACTTTTGAAAAGCAGCACCTGCTAGAATCTTTTCTTAACATTGTTGCCTTGAGCCTTAAGGATTTTTACTAATTTAATTTTTTAAAATAAATTATGAGTATGGGAAATTATCTCTTATCCTATTATTCAGTAGTCAAAGATCTTGTTAAGCGTGTTTTTATTAAGTTTTCGCTCGGTTGGATATTCGTTGTTGAGACAGGCAAGGCATAGTTTTTCTTTTGGCAAGCCGATGGCATTGACCAGACCGTCCAGGCTCATGTAGGTAAGCGAGTCGGCACCGATCGCGGTTGTTATTTCTTCCACACTCTTTTTATGTCAAGCAGAGAAGGGACGGGGGTTGACTTTGTGACAAGAATAGATACAATTGTGCAATGAGAAAATCGCGGTTAACATTTAAGGGTGCATATCATCATGTAATGAGTCGGGGCATAAATGGTGAGCCAATATTGGCGGGCAAAAGGTGCAAGGAATACTTTTTGCGTCTTTTAAAAGTTTCATCAAGCAATTT